>Ga0206101_1000030_pt1 | contig 76585 bp, 60 predicted proteins | sample 1B0metagenome_FD_148613 | JGI IMG/M metagenome (GOLD analysis project Ga0206101, IMG submission 148613) | Enriched microbial communities from leaf-cutter ant dump, University of Wisconsin, Madison, United States - 1B0 | ecosystem: Environmental > Terrestrial > Nest > Insects nest > Nest dump... | reverse complement strand
GGTAGGGGTTGAGGAGGGATTGGGGGTTGAGGAGGGATTGGGGATTGAGGAGGGGGTAGGGGTTGTGGTGGGGGCGCAAAATTTTGCGCCCCCACAGGCAGAGCCACAGGCAGAGCCACAGGCAGAGCCACAGGCAGAGCCACAGGCAGAGCCACAGGCAGAGCCACAGGCAGAGCCACAGGCAGAGCCACAGGCAGAGCCACAGGCAGAGCCACAGGCAGAGTCACAGGCAGAGCCACAGGCAGAGCCACAGGCAGAGTCACAGGCAGAGTCACAGGCAGAGCCACAGGCAGAGTCACAATTATCCGTACTGGCTCCCGGTGGAATCCCCAATCCAAATGAGCATCCTGGCTCCGGGAAACCATCGGCTCCCAGGCCCGTATCCGAGTCGCGGTTCCGCACGACCGTCAATCGTTTCGGACCGCAATCACGGAATCTGGCGTCGATTGTGCGCGGGTTCAAAATCGGTGTGACGTCGTATGCGCGGCGGAATGGAATCACGTTCGCATGGCAATCGCGGTATCACGATCATATCGTGCGAAGCGCTGGCGAACTGGATCGGATCAGGCATTATATTTCTGAAAATCCCCGTGCGTGGGAGCGGGAACGATCCCGCACATTGTGATAATTATTTCTGAATATTTCCATGAATTCCATCGGCCAATCCGAGCGTGCGACGCAGGACCGCATCATTTCTCTGTTCCGCGATGAACTCGGCTACCGTTATCTGGGCGACTGGCGGGACCGCGCGGACAACAGCAACGTCGAGGAGGATCTGCTGGCCGCCCATCTGACGCGGAACGGCTATACGCGGGAGCAGATCAACGCCGCAATTCACCGGCTGCGCGCCGAGGCCGATAACCACGGCCGTGGACTGTACGGCAACAACAGGGCGGTGTACGGCCTGCTCCGCTACGGCGTGCCGGTGAAGACGGAGGCGGGGAGTGTCACCGAGACGGTCCACCTCATCAACTGGAACGAGCCGGAGAAGAACGATTTCGCCATCGCCGAGGAGGTGACGCTCAACGGCAGGGGGGAGCGGCGTCCGGATATCGTACTCTACGTGAACGGCATCGCCATCGGACTGCTGGAGCTGAAGAACAGCCGCGTCTCCATTGGCGACGGCATACGCCAGAGCATTTCCAACCAGCAGCCGCAGTTCAACGCATTATTCTTCAGCACGGTACAGTTCATCTTCGCCGGCAATGATTCCGAGGGGCTCCGCTACGGCACCATCGGCACGCCCGAGAAATATTTCCTGACGTGGAAGGAGGACGAGCAGGACAACACCCGGTTCAAGCTGGACAAGTATCTGCTGAAGATGTGCCGGAAGGACCGGCTGCTGGATCTGATGCACGACTTCGTGCTGTTCGACGGCGGGGTGAAGAAGCTGCCGCGTGCGCACCAGTACTTCGGCATCATGGCGGCGCGGGAGAACGTGCGCCAGCGGAAGGGGGGCATCATCTGGCACACGCAGGGGAGCGGCAAGAGCATCGTGATGGTGCTGCTGGCCCGGTGGATTCTGGAGAATAATCCGAACGCACGCGTGGCGGTCATCACCGACCGCGACGAGCTGGACAAGCAGATCGAACGCGTTTTCAATGACGCGGAGGAGAAGATGAAGCGCGCCGACAGCGGCCGCGAGCTGATGCGACTGCTCGGAGAGGCGAGGCCCCGCCTGCTCTGTTCCCTGGTGCACAAGTTCGGGCGGAAAGGGGTGGGCAACTTCGAGGCATTCATCAGGGAATTGAAGGAGCAGCCGAGCGCGGCGGTGGGGGACCTCTTCGTCTTCGTCGATGAGTGCCACCGCACACAGAGCGGCAAGCTGAACGAGACGATGAAGGCGCTTCTGCCGAATGCGGTCTTCATCGGCTTCACAGGCACACCGCTGCTCCGCAGGGACCGGAAGACGACGCTCGAAGTCTTCGGCGGCTACATCCACACGTACAAGTTCAACGAGGCCGTGGAGGATGCCGTGGTGCTGGATCTGGTGTACGAGGCGCGGGACATCGACCAGCGGCTCGGCTCGCCGGAGAAGATCGACGCCTGGTTCGACGCCAGGACGAGCAGCCTGAACGACTGGCAGAAGGCGGCGCTGCGCGAGCAGTGGGGAACGATGCAGAAGGTGCTCAGCTCCCGCTCGCGCATGGAGCGGGTGGTGCAGGATATCGTCTTCGATTTCAGCGTCAGGCCCCGCCTGAGCAACGGCCGGGGCACCGCGATCCTGGTCGTCTCCAGCATCTACGAGGCATGCAGGTATTATGAGCTGTTTCAGAAGACCGCCTTCAGGGAGGGATGCGCGGTGGTAACATCCTACAACCCGCAGGCGCGGGATATCACGATGGAAAATACCGGCGCCAATACGGAGACCGAGAGGGAATATATCTACAACGTCTACAGCGAACTGCTGAAGGATGTAGAGGCCGGGCCTGGAAAAAGCAGGACCGAAACCTATGAGGAGAATGCGAAGAAGCTCTTCCGGGAGCAGCCCGCGGCCATGAAGCTGCTGATCGTGGTGGACAAGCTGCTGACGGGATTCGATGCGCCGAGCTGCAGCTACCTGTACATCGACAAGAGCATGCAGGACCACGGCCTGTTCCAGGCGATCTGCCGTACGAACCGGCTGGACGGCGAGGACAAGGACTTCGGCTATATCGTCGATTACAAGGATCTCTTCAGAAAGGTGGAGAACGCCATTGCCGTCTACACATCGGAACTGGATAACAGCGCGGGGGGGACCGACCCGCAGATCCTGCTGCATGACCGTCTGAAGACCGGGCGCAGGCGGCTGGACGATGCGCTGGAGGCTGTCGCGCTGATCTGCGAGCCGGTGGAGCCGCCGAAGGGGGAGCTGGAGCATATCCACTATTTCTGCGGCAACACGGAGATCCCGACCGATCTGGCGGAGCGCGAGCCCAGGCGTGTGGCGCTCTACAAGGCGACGGTGGCGCTGCTGCGGGCATACGCTGGCATCGCCGACGAACTGGAGGCCGCGGGGTACGGCGAAGGGGATATCGTCAGGATCAGGGCCGGAATCGATCGCTATGTGAAACTTCGCGAGATCATCCGCAAGGCGAGCGGGGAGACGATTGACCTGAAGTCGTACGAGGCCGACATGCGCCATCTGATCGATACCTACATCGAAGCGGGTGATCCGCGCATGATAGCACCCTTCGGTGACATGCCACTGCTGGATCTGATCGTAAAGACCGGCATCGCCAATGCAATCGATGTGCAACTGGCGGGGCTGAAGGGGAACAGGGAGGCGATCGCCGAGACGATAACGAACAACGTCCGCAGCAGGATCATCAGGGATCATCTGAATGATCCCGCCTACTACGATAAAATGTCGGAGCTTCTGGACGAGATCATTGCGGACCTGCGGGCACGGCGGATCGAGTATGAGGAGTATCTGCGCCGCATCGCCGAACTCGCCGGGAAGGTGGCGGCGGGACACGCCGGCGATATTCCCGAAGCGCTGCGCACGCCGGGCCAGCGCGCGCTGTACAACAACCTGCGGGCGGTTCCGGTGGAGCAGGGGGCGGAGGACGCCGTGCACGAGAATATCGCGGGCTACGGGGCCGGTCCGGACCGGGCGCTGGAGATGGCACTGCGAATCGACGAGGTGGTGAAGAAGGTTCGTCCGGACGGATGGCGCGGCGTATATCCCAAGGAGCAGGTAATCAGGAGAGCGCTGTTCGATCTGCTGAACGACAGGGACGAGGTGGAGCGTATCTTTCTCATCATCAAGCAGCAGAAAGAGTATTGATGGGCACGATGATCGAGCTGGGGGATATCGTTCTGGAGGTCGTCAGGAAGGATATCAGGAATGTGCATCTGAGCGTCCACCCGCCCACAGGCGCGGTGCGCATCGCGGCGCCGGTGCGCATGACGATGGACACCATTTGCCTGTTCGCGATTTCAAAGCTCGGCTGGATTCGCAGCCAGCAGCGGAAGCTGCGCGAGCAGGAGCGGGAGACCCCGCGCGAATATCTTGACCGCGAAAGCCATTATGTATGGGGGCGGCGCTATCTGCTCGTGGTGCATGAGGAGGAGCGTGCGCCGGGGGTGGAACTGAACCACAACATGCTGGTGCTGCGGGTGCGTCCGGGGGCCGGCCCGGAACGCAGGGAAACCGTGCTGGAGGAATGGTACCGCCGGGAGTTGAAGGTCGAAGCTGCCCGCATGATAGCGCGATGGGAGCCGCTGATGGGGGTGAAGGTGGTGCGGTTCTTCGTGCAGCGGATGAAGACGAAGTGGGGAAGCTGCAGTCCAGCCGCAGGCACCATCCGGCTGAACACCGAGCTTGCCCGGAAGCCGCCGGAGTGCCTGGAATATATCGTCGTGCACGAGATGGTGCATCTGCTGGAATCCACGCACAGCGAGCGTTTCGCGGCACTGATGGACGGCTTTATGCCGGCGTGGCGGGTGCATCGCGACAGCCTGAATCGCCTGCCGGTGCGGCACGAGCGGTGGGAGTATTGAGGGATGCTAGAGCGATGGTACGGGCATGAAGATGCCGTCGCAAGGGCGATCCCCCGCGTACGGATGAACATGCCCGACGTCGGATACGCCGAAGTGGCGGCGCACGGTGGCGGCGCACGACGGAGCGGTGGCAGCGATATCTTCCGGGCCGGGAGCGGAGTGGCGCGTGACATGACGGCCGGGCCAGTGCTTTCTCCAGGACGTTCCCGGAAAACGAAAAAACCGCGAATTCTTTTCGGAATTGCGGTTTCCTGTGGGCGATGTAGGACTCGAACCTACGACCTCTTCGATGTGAACGAAGCGCGCTAACCAACTGTGCCAATCGCCCTGACAAGGGTTGCAAAGATAGTATGCCCGCCGTCGCGGGCGCAAGCGGAGAATTGTAAAAGGAGATGGCACGCCGGTAGCCCGGATGGCTTCCCCTGAAGCCCGGCATAGCGAGGCTGTGGCTGCATAACATTCCTTCCAGGGGCCCTCGGCCCCGGACCGGAGCCAGGTGGGATGGCAAGGGCCATCCGGCGCCTCATGATGGCGGGCGTTCCTACAACCGTATCCGCGCCTGCCGGACGATGTAGTCTATCTGCTGGCGAAGCTGCTCCCCCGGATTGAGCGACCTCGCCTCGCGGAGATTGCGCCGGGCCCCTTCCTTGTTCTGCGAGCGGAGGTCGAGCTGGGCAAGCATCACATATGCCGTGGCCTTCTCGTCGGCGGCGCGGAAACGGTTGGTCTCCAGCGCCGTCTTGAAGGCGGCGCGCGCATCCTTCAGCTTGTTCTCATGCGTCGCCACCATGCCAAGGAAGAAATAATAATACGTCTTGGAATATGCGTTCAGCTTCTGCGGATTTTTCACCTCGTCCAGCTTTCTGCGCGCGGTGATCATGTCATTGGCGGCCAGTGCCTGGGAAATTCCGAGGAGCTGGTTCATCCGCCACCAGATATAGAGGAAGAATCCGCCGATGGCCGTGAGAATGCCGCCGAGGATCCACCACTGAAATGCCAGCAGTACAAGGCCGATCGCCGTGATGGCGCAGATGATGATGAGAATGATTCTGGGATTGAGCATATATCAGAAGTCGAAAGTCTGCGATGTTATCCCCACTACCGGACAGCAGCGGGCGAAGCTGCCGATAGCGGTCGATGGCTGGCAGCAAAACAGAGGATACCTTCACCAGCCACCAGCCACCGGCTACTGCGGGGCGCGGCCGGCTACAGCCTTCATTTCACTATGCTTTGCACCGCCTTGAATTCCCGAATGTCGGCGCGCTCCATCAGCTCGAACAGGAACATCTCGACCGACGTGTGCTCGATGCCGTGGCGCGATACCTTCTTCAGTGCGAGCTTCGTATTGTGCGGCGAGCGCGAGCCCACGGCATCCACGACCATGTGGACGGAGTAGCCCAGCTCCCGCAGGTCCATCGCCGTCTGATAGACGCAGATGTGCGTCTCGACGCCGCAGAGGATGATCTCCTGCCGGCCGGCCGTCTCCAGCCGGTTCATGAAACTCACCTCCTTGCAGGCCGAGAAGGCGATCTTCTCCAGCGGATTGTACCATTCCCCCAGCGCCTGCTGAACCGGCTCCACCGTCGGACCAAGTCCCCTGGTGTACTGCTCGGTGACAAGGATGGGAACTTCGAGCTGGCGGCATCCGGCTGCCAGCCTGCTGATCTGTGCAGTAACCTCGTCACCACCGCTGATGGCCGGCATCATCCGTTCCTGCACATCGATGACGACGAGCAGCGTATCGTTGCGATCGAGCATGATCTGAATGCGTTGAAATGAAGGAAGGCAAAGTTACGGATTTGGGGGGAACCACGTGGGCGGGGGAGGAAGTCAGAAGGCAAAAGTCAAAAGGTAAAAGGCAAAAGGCAAAAAGGTGGAGGGGGGCGGCGCTGCCGCCTGGGGATCAGGTCCGTCTCCCGAAGCTGTCTGCCGTACCTGGTGTGGTGATTCTCTTTTTCCAGCTCCATTGTGGGCGCGCCGGGTAATCGTTTGATACGATTAACGCGGGGGTGCGGGGCGCGGGAATGTATGCGCTTTGATCCGCATCACCTAACTTCCACATTTGCGATGACTTCAACCCGATATGTGCGGAGATGACCACGATGGAACAGAATCGACTTCTTGAGCTTCTCGGACAACGCGTCCTCCTGTTCGACGGTGCAACCGGAACCTCGCTGCAGAACCAGCATCTGACGGCCGAGGATTTTGGCGGGCCGAATCTGGAGGGCTGCAATGAATATCTCTGCATCTCCCGTCCCGAGGCGGTCAGGAAGGTGCATTACGATTTCCTGAAGGCCGGCGCCGATATCATCGAAACCAACTCGTTCGGCGCCACGTCGATCGTGCTGGCCGAATATGATATCGCCGACAAGGCGTACGAGCTGAGCCGGCTCTCGGCCGAGATCGCCCGCGCCTGCGCCGATGAATATTCCACGCCGGAACATCCGAGATTCGTCGCCGGGTCGGTTGGCCCCACCACCAAGCTCGTCTCGCTCGGGCAGATCGACTTCGATGTGATGACCAATGCCTTCAGGGAGCAGATTGCCGGGCTCGTCGATGGCGGCGCCGATCTGCTCTGCATCGAGACGTGCCAGGACCCGTTGCAGGCGAAGTCGGCGATCTGCGGAGCGATGGATTACTTCGAGGGGGGGGGACGGCGCGTTCCCATCATCGTATCGGTGACGGTCGAGATGACCGGGACGATGCTGATGGGGACCGAGATCGCCGCCGCGCTCACGACGCTGGAGCCGTACGATATCGTGACGGTGATCGGCATGAACTGCGCGACAGGCCCGAAGGAGATGGAGGAGAACCTCCGGTATCTCTGCCAGAATTCCCCGAAGCCGGTCTTCGTGATGCCCAACGCCGGTATTCCGGAGAACATCGGAGGGCATGCGCACTACCATCTCACGCCGGAGGAGATGGTGCAGTGGATGGAACGATTCATCGGAGAATTCGGCGTCGCTGTCGTCGGTGGCTGCTGCGGCACCACGCCCGAGCATATCGCTGGGCTGCGGAAGCTGATCGATTCCTCGAAGCCCGCCGAACGCCACTGGGAGTATACTGCATCGGTCAGCTCCATCTATAGTTCGGTGCCCATGCGGGTGGAGCCGGCGCCCCTGCTGGTGGGCGAGCGCTGCAATGCGAATGGTTCGAAGAAGTTCCGTGAGCTGCTCGCCGCCGGGCATTATGATGCGATGGTTGCTATGGCGAAGGAGCAGATGCGCGAGGGAGCACATGTGCTGGATGTCTGCGTGGCATATGTGGGACGCGATGAATTGCACGATATGGTGGAGGTGATGCGCCGGTTCAATACCCAGGTGGCGCTTCCGCTGGTGATCGATTCCACCGAGGTGCCGGTGCTGGAGGCAGCGCTGAAGCTCTCGGCGGGACGCCCCATCATCAACTCGATCAACTTCGAGGATGGTACGGAGAAGGCCGATAGAATCCTGCGGCTGGCAAAGCGCTATGGCGCCGCGGTGATCGCCCTTTCGATCGATGAGGAGGGTCAGGCATATACCTTCGAGAAAAAGGTCGCGATCGCAAAGCGTATCCGCGACTACGCGGTGGATGTGCATGGGCTGCGCGAGGACGACCTGATCTTCGATCCGCTGACCTTCCCGCTCGGCGCCGGTTCGGAGGATCTGCGCGACAGCGGCGTCAACACGTTGAATGCTCTGCGCGAGATCAAGCGGATCATGCCGCGCGCCAAGACCATCCTCGGCGTCAGCAACTCCTCGTTCGGTCTCTCGCCGATCACCCGCCAGGTGGTGAATTCCGTCTTCCTGCACAATGCCGTGGAGGCTGGGCTGGATATGGCGATCGTTCACGCCAGCAAGATCCTTCCGCTCTACCGCCTCGATGAACAGGGCGCCGAACTTGCCCGCCAGCTCGTGTTCGATGAGCGGAAGTTCGAGGAGGTTCAACGTTGAACGTTCAAAAGGAAAAGCTGGGCGGAGCTTGATCCGGCGCCGTCGAAAAAAAATCCCGGCATGCGGCGTGCCGGGATTTTTCGTTGATATGTACGATGTACGATCGGCGGAGAGGAGAGCTCACGCAAAGGCGCAAAGTGTATGAGCGTGCGGGGCTTTCAGTGCACCTCGTTGTCCCGTGCTTTTTTCGATCGGAAATCCGGAAGCAAAAATTCCCTCACTCGCGCACCAGCCGCTTGTACTTGATGCGGTGCGGGTGGTCGGCTTCGATGCCGAGGCGCTTCCTGCGGTCGGCTTCGTACTGGGAGTAGTTGCCGTCGTACCAGATGACGTTGCTGTCCCCTTCAAACGCCAGGATGTGCGTGGCGACGCGATCGAGGAACCAGCGGTCGTGGGAGATCACCACGGCGCAGCCGGCGAAGTTCATCAATGCCTCCTCCAGCGCGCGCAGGGTGTTGACATCCAGGTCGTTCGTGGGCTCGTCGAGCAGGAGTACGTTGCCCCCCTCTCTGAGCGTGCCGGCCAGATGTACGCGGTTCCGCTCGCCGCCGGAAAGCTGCCCGACCTTCTTCTGCTGGTCGCTTCCGCTGAAGTTGAAGCGGGCCACGTAGGTGCGCGAATTCACCTCGCGGTTGCCGATCTGGAGCAGCTCCTCGCCGCCGGAGATGACCTCCCAGATCGTTTTATCCGGATCGAGCGGGCGGTTCTGGTTCACGTAGGCCAGCTTCACCGTATCGCCGATGGTGAACGTGCCGGCGTCCGGTGTCTCCTCGCCCGTGATCATCCGGAAGAGCGTCGTCTTGCCGGCGCCGTTCGGGCCGATCACGCCGATGATGCCCCCCGGCGGGAGCGAGAAGGTGAGATCCTCGTACAGCAGGCGGTCGCCGAATCCCTTCGCCACGCCGCTCGCGTCGATCACCACGTCGCCGAGACGCGGGCCGTTCGGAATGAAGATCTCCATCTCCTCGTTGCGCCGTTCGTTCTCCTCCGAGAGCATCTTTTCGTACGCGGCAATACGTGCCTTGCTCTTGGCGTGGCGTCCCTTCGGATTCGTGCGAACCCATTCCAGTTCCTCGGCCAGAGCCTTCTGCCGCTTCGATTCCTGCTTCTCCTCGATCTCAAGGCGCCGCTTCTTCTGATCCAGCCACGAGGAGTAATTCCCCTCGAAGGGAATCCCCTGGCCGCGGTCGAGCTCCAGAATCCAGCCGGCCACATTGTCGAGGAAATAGCGATCGTGCGTCACCGCGATCACCGTCCCCCTGTACTGCGCCAGATGCTGCTCCAGCCATGACACCGATTCGGCGTCCAGGTGGTTCGTCGGCTCGTCCAGCAGCAGCACATCGGGTTCCTGGAGCAGCAGGCGGCAGAGCGCCACGCGACGACGCTCGCCGCCGGAGAGCACCGAGACGGGCGTATCGGGATCGGGGCAGCGGAGGGCGTCCATCGCCTGCTCCAGCTTGCTGTCGATGTCCCATGCGTTCAGATGATCGATGCGCTCCTGGAGCTTCGCCTGCTTCTCCATCAGAGCCTCGTAGTCGGCGTCGGGCTCGGCGAACTGCGCGTTCACCGCCTCATACTCCTTCAGAAGATTCACCGTCTCGGCGGCCCCTTCCTCCACCACCTCACGCACGGTCTTCTCCGGATCGAGTTCCGGCTCCTGCGGGAGATAGCCGAAGGTGATTCCCTTCTGCGCCTGGATATCACCCAGGTAATCCTTGTCGATGCCGGCGATGATGCGCAGGAGCGTGCTCTTGCCGGCGCCGTTCAGACCGAGCACGCCGATCTTGGCGCCGTAGAAGAAGGAGAGATAGATATCCTTCAGGACCTGCCGGTTCGGCTTGTGGACCTTCCCGACGCCTATCATGGAAAAGATGATCTTGTTGTCGCTCATTGCTGCTGTCAGTGCTGAGGTTGCGATGTCTGTTATCGAGGGACGTCCATTCCCTCCGCGGTCCGGTGGTGCCCCCGGACGTGTGTCCGCGAGCCGGTAGATAGCGGCTGGAGGAGATCCCCTGCCACGTGCAACCGACCCTGTCGGCTACCGGCCAGGGCACAGCCGCCCGCCCGGCATTCTCACAATATCCCGCTTTTCATCCATCCGCGAGCGAAGCCCCGGGAGTCGTTTCAACGTGTCACATCTCTCCGGGCCAGCGGAGATGAAACTGCTCATGTGCGGCGTGATCGTGCAGGGAGCCTGCCGCGGCCGCCAGAAGGCGTTCGGGAGGATAGCCGCTGGCGATCCGTTCGATCAGAACATGGCCATCAACGACCTGAAAGATGAGGCGCCACGACTTGACTGCAAGCTGAAATGCTCCCGTATCGCGCCGCGAGATGCGCCGGTAGGGATGCGGCGCCGGGTCGTGACCGAGCCGTAGTTCCGCCGGCGAACGGAGATCAATGCCATGCCGCTCCAGAAGCCACCGGATCTGCTCCTCCGCGACAGGGCTCCATTGCAATGTGAAGGAATCCCCGCCCGCATCGGCTCCCGCTTCCGTCACCTCGTCCACCCAGCCCGCGCGCGCATTCGGGAATGCCTCCGCATACGGCAGGTACGGCTTGATGTCCAGCACCGGCGTTCCATCCAGCAGATCGATGTCGGCGACGCGCAGCGTACGCCGGTCTATCTCCAGCAGACGGAGGAGAGAAAGGCCGATGGGATTTGGACGATGCGGCGATCGCGTCGCGAAGAGCCCGCGCTTCCTGCGTCCGCCGCGCGGTGGGAGCACCTTTGGCTTCCATGTCGAATTGCGGTGGAACCAGTAGAGGACCCAGATCAGCTCGAAGCCCGCCAGATCCTCCAGCGCCTGCTCGAAATTCCGGCCGGGCTCCAGGATGATGGTCCCTTCGGCGGGTACGGCAGCCGCTCCGGGCTGGCGTGGAGCCTGGTAGCGATCGATATAGGGAGTGCGGACGACGCCGATCGGCGTCAGCGTCAATGGTTCGATGGGCATCTGCTAGCGTCCCGCGAGCGTCATACGGAATGTCCGCACCTCTTCTCCCACCTGAAGGCGGCAGAGGTAGATCCCGGCCGGGAGACCCGTCGCATTCCAGAACGCGCGGTAGGAGCCTGCCTCCTGCTGCTCGTCCACCAGCACCTCCACGCGCTCGCCGTGGATGTTGTAGATCTCCAGCAGCACATGCGCGGCGGCGGGAATGGCGTAGCGCACCGAGGTGGATGTGGAGAACGGATTCGGGACGTTCCCCTCCAGCCGCAGATCACGCGCGCTACGCGACTCGGCGAAGACCCCGCTCGAAGTATTGAATCCGAGATATTCCCCGATGCCGTGGAGGATGGCGAAGGCCGTGGAATCGTACATGCCGGCGGCGGCGCAGTTCATGTCCTCATAGGTCAGCGCCATCACATCCTCTCCATGATTGAACCAGTGCCAGCTCTCGGGAAAATGTGTCGGCGTCTCATCGGTCCAGGAAATCAGATAGGGCCAGGGCTCGATCCCGTCCGGGAAATAGGAGCGCACGTCGGTGATGAATCGCTGCTCCAGCGCCGCATACTCCCCGGATGTGCCCGAGGCGTCGTGATAGACGAAATAGCGTTTGCAGGCGAGCGCGGAGTGCATGTTCAATGCCACCTCGATGGGGCTTGGGGAGGCCATCAGCTTGGTGAACCGCGCCTTCAGCGCAGCAACCTCCGGCTCCATCGGGTCCTTGTCCCAGCCGCGCTCCAGGTCGATGTTGTTGGCGTTCTCGCGCGGCCGCTCAAGCTCCACGCCATCGGGATTGTACATCGGAACGATGTGGAAGATCGCCCGCTCGCGCAGCAGCCGCGCATAATCGAGGTCGGAGAGGAGATAGTTGATGATCTGCTCCGTCACGCGGAAGCTCTGGACCTCCCCCGGATGCGTGCGCGCATGGATATAGATGCGGCGGCGGGGGACGGCTGTACTGAGATCGGATGTTATCGTGAGTTCCCAGATGGGGCGTCCCTGCACCGATTCGCCGATCGACCGTATCTCCACATACCTGCTCTGCCGCCATCGGTCAAGATCCTTCGAGAGATCATCGAAGCCATAGCCCCAGTGCGGTCCCAGGATCTGCAGAAGCGTGCGCGACTCCTCGGGGGTGATGCATCCCCCTCCGGCGCCGGCGTTACCCTCCTGCCCCTGCACATCTTCCTGCGCCGTAACCATCCCGGCTGCAAGGATGAGTATGATGATGGAGAAAGGAGCGAGGGACCTGCATGACTGGAGCATCTTCATCGGTTCCGAAGAAAAGGAATGAATATCCTGGAACGGTGACGGCGGCGACGGAGAGGAGCCCCCGGCGCCGCCGTCGAGAATATCTGCATCGGGGCGGGATCTTCCGGACCCGAATATCCGGAAGAATCGCCTTCATGTCAATTCCGCTGCACTTCGAGTCCGGCTTCGCGCAGGGGAATCCAGAAGTCGCGCGGGTAGAGACGATAGAGCCGGGCGTCCGCTCCCTCCACGGTCTTCAGGTACTGCTCGTACAGGTCGAACTGCTTCTCGGGACCGATGATGAAGTAGATGCCGCCTGCCACGTCCTTCTTCGAGATGCCGTAGCCGGTCAGGATCTTTCCATAGACGGCCTCGCGCCGTGCGAAGAGCTCGTCGGCGAGCCCCGGGGTATTCCGGAGCGCGAGAATCCTTCTGCGGAACCGGCTCACCAGTTCCGGCGTGACGCCGTCGGCCAGATCGGCGGCCATCGCCTCGCCGCGGGATTCATAGCCGGAGGGGGAGCGAACCTCGCCGAACGCCTGGGCGATCGCATAGTCCACCAGCCCGGTATCCACCGGCGCCCTGCGGATCTCGTCGATGACGAATCGCATCGTCTGGGAAAGCTCGGGGCAGCGCTCGGCGTAATAGCTCATGCGGCCGGAGGCCGGCCCGCTGCCGATCCCGTTGCTGTAGGCCAGCCCTGCTCCCCATGTCTTCATGAAGATGCCATGCGCGCCGCCGCCGCCGAAGACCTGCGCCGTCAGATAGTCGAGCATTGCCGGGCGGGTGGTGTCCCAGTACGAGGTGTTCAGTGCCGAATGGAGGAAGACGCCGCTGCCGGTGTTCGGATTCACCAGGCCGACGAAGACGGGATCGGTCGCGCCGGGCATCCGCTCCTGCAGGCGCCGGGCGATGTGCGGGGTGGAGGAGGGGGAAACGGAATGCTTCCTCCCCCTGCCCAGCCCCGCTACAAGTTTGTCGATGCCGGCGGCGAGCTTCTCCTGGTGTTCCCGTGATCCTATCATGAACATGCGGGCGTTGGCTGCCAGCAGTATCCGTTTGCGGACGGCATTGAGATCGTCGAGGGTCTTCGAGGGCGCCAACAGCAGGTCGTGCCGGATCTGGCCGCAGAGATAGGCCCAATCCTGCGCAAGCGATGCGTCCGGAATATCCGCGAGCGTCAGATCGAGATCGCGCGCCGCCTCCAGCGCGATATCACGAGCTCCCCCGGGGAGCGCCGCAAACGCCTTCAGATGTACGTCAAGCGCGGGAGCGACCGCGGACGGCCGGTCCTTGCCGGACTGCATCGCTGCGAGAAGTCCCTGAAGATCCTTGCGTGACGCCGTGGAGGCGGATGCCAGTTGCGCCAGGAACCTGGCGATCGCATCACGCTCCTTCCTCTGTCCGGGGTCCTTCAGCATCCAGCGCAGGCGGAATGTGTTGTGCGTCTGTGTGAGAAACGAGCGTGTGGAAAGGAGCAGCAGATTATCCTGGCGCCGGTACGCGGCCGCCGGATCATTAACCCATGCCTCCTCACGGCCCTGTATCGTGCTGCGCAGGCCGGCGAGCGTCTGATCCACCAGATCGCGCAGGCGTGGGAGGTTCTCCTTCGTCCAGTTGGGATGCTGCAGCACCAGATCCATCCACTCCAGGCTCCGTTGCGTCTCTGCAAGATCATTTCCCGAACCGCGCACCACCAGTTCCACGCGCCCGTTGCGCGAGTTGCTGCTGAAATCGGCATCGAGAGAGAGAATCTCCTTCCTGAGCCTTTCGGACATTTCCTCGTAGGAAAGCGCCTTGTTCTTCTCGATCACGCCGGTGCCCGTCAGGAGGCGGGGGAGGATGGAGAGATAGACCATCTGGTTCTCGGGAATGCCATCCAGGCGGAATGCGATCCCGACGCGCCCGCTGGTCATGTTATCGAAGGTCGATGCTACCAGGGGCACGTTTCCGGCAAGCTTCATCTCGCGATAGTCGAGCTGGTCGTCGAGCGTCAGTGGCGGCGAGTCGATGAAGGGAACCCGCGGCGTCTGCGCGGCGATGCTATCGAGTTCCGCCGTCATCGCGTCGTACTCCGCCGCATAGCGCCGGATCGCCTCCTGATCATCGCTCACGCCATACGATCTCTTCAGTGCGTTCACCTTTGCGGCGATCCGCTCCCGCCGTTCGGCCTCCTCGCGATCCACCATCGCGGCGCTGGGATGCGCGGCTATGATATACGGCTCGGTCGTCGTAAGCTTCCAGTTGCCGATATAGCGCCGCCAGATGTTCCGTCCGCTTCCCAGACGCTTCTCCAGCGATTCCAGATCCTGTTTCATGGTGACCGAGCGGAGGAATTCCGTCCGTCCGGCGAGATCCTCCAGATGCATCATCCAGTTCGATCCGGTGGAGCGGAAGCCGAATCCCGGAGGGGAGTTCACGAACTTGGCCATGTCGCGCCGGACGCTGATCACGCGGCTGAGCATCCGGTCGTTGAATTCCTTCAACTCGGGCGATCCCTCCTGCCACGACTCGATGCGCCTGATCTCCTCCATCACCATCTTCCGCACCTCCTCCAGCTTCTCCTTCGTCATGTTCGCCGGGGCATAGTCATCGAGCCCGATGAAGATCGGATTGCCCTGGTCCGAACTGACCCATCCGAACACGCCCTGCGCACCGACATCCTTCTTCCTCGTCTTCGTATCGATGAAGAGTTTGTAGAGATTGGTGCTTGCGTCGCCGGCGACATTGCTCAGGAAGAGCTCCAGCAGCGTGCGCTCGCGCGTGTCCAGCGAAAGCTGCGCGGGCCAGGCGAGCACCACCGGTGCCGGCGTCGCTTCATTGCTGTTGGGAAACTCCGCCATGATGATGCTTCCGGGTGCTGCTCCCTGCGGCGCCGGGAGCGTGGCTGCGGTCACGATATTTCCCTCGCGCTTCGTTTCGCCCACCTCCAGGCGTACCAGAATGCTGTCGGTGCGGGCAAGGATGTCGTCGAGCGGCATCTCCTTCGGCAGCGCGGCCACCATTCCCATGTTGCCCAGGAAATAATGCTCGCGGTGGAAGAGGCGGATAGCCTCCGGCTTCATCTCGCGTATCGCCGAGGGAAGACCGCCGGACACATAGGAGAGGGGGTGGTTCGGGCCGTAGATGGCGAGGTCCATAGCGTGAGAAAGCTGGAACCAGGGACGCTCGAACGAACTGACCATCTCGTTGTATACGGTTCCCTTCTCTTCCAGCCGGAGCGTTCCATCGGACGGGTTCTCGGTCACGCCGAAGTTGCAGACCTCGCGGCGGATCTCCTCGTCGGTGTAGTCCGGATGCAGCAGCGCGTTGAGCCTGTCCTCGAACAACCGGTAGTAGACATCGGGGCCGGCCGCGGTGTTGAAGTGGTAGCAGGTGCGCCACTGCATGGTAAATGCACTGGAGCCGCTGAGGGCCATGTCCTCCAGATTCGCCACGTAACGCCCCATGTTCCCCTTGCCCAGCAGCAGGTGTTCCTGCGTATGCGGCTCGCCCATGTCGGATGTGGGGAAGGAATTCACCCACATGAATCCCTGCGGGACCGACTGAATGCGCAGAAGATCGAAGGTGAATCCGGTCTTCTCATGCACGAAACGTGCTCCCATGGGACGATCGGCGTCGTCCAGGTAGAGCGCCGCGGCCTGGAAGCCATGCGCATGCATCGACGGCTTGAGATCTTCGAGCGCAAGCGAATCTCCCTTTGCCAGCGCAAGGCTCGCTCCGGTATGCAGCAGCGCCAGCGTAAACAGAAGGCAGGCGCCGGAAAACGTTGGTAATCGGTTCATGATCTACTGGATTGCGCGGATTGGTTGATTGCCGGAGGAGGCAGACCCGCATCATCATGGGTGATGCGGAGCACGATGTAACGGGGAAATATCCGTAATGATGCGGATACGGCGAAAGAAATTTGCCATATCGTACGAGGGATGGGAGACGCGGCTGCGGGGCAAATCATGCATCACGCGAAGCGCGGCCATGACGTTCAACGCAGTTGCGGCAGATGCAGGACCGGTTGCGGGCTTCGATGGGGAGCTTGTCGAGCAGGCCCCGGGGTATGGTGAGCGATTCGCACCAGCAGGACCCGGAGGATTCCGCCGATACCGCCAGCGGACATCCGTTGTCTCCGCCGCAGAGAGGACAGATCGACGTATCGAGAATATCATCATCCGGCATCATTTCTCTTCCCTCCGGTTCAATGGAGCAGATGGGGCATTTCCGATGTACGATTGAGAGAGCGTGCGTTCCGGTTCCTCCTTTGCGATCTTTGCGTGCGCGCTCTTTCTCACCGGCAGGATCTGCGATTGAAGAAGAATCTGCAAAGCCTTATCTATACCCCTCCGCCTGAAGCTCGAACAGCTCTGCATAGAGCCCTTTGCGCGCCAGCAGTTCCTCATGCGTTCCCTCCTCTGCCACCATTCCCCCGCGCAGCACCAGGATGCGATCGGCCATGCGGACGGTGGAGAAGCGATGCGAGATGATCACCGCCATGCGTCCCGCGGCCAGTTCGGAGAAGCGCAGGAACACCTCATACTCCGCGCGTGCATCGAGCGCCGCGGTCGGCTCATCGAGGATCAGCACCTGTGACTGGCGCATATATGCGCGCGCAAGCGCCACCTTCTGCCACTCGCCGCCGGAGAGATCCACGCCGCCATCGAACCGGCGGCCGAGCATCTGCCGGTAGCCGGCCCCGAAGCGGGCGAGCAATGTCGCCGCCAGCGATTTCTCTGCCGCCGTGACGATCATCTCCGGGGGCGCGTCGCCGGGCGATTCCCCCATCTTCTCCTCATCGAGGTAGCTCCGCACGGTGTCGATGCCGCCGACGCCGATGTTCTCATCGAACCTGAGATCGTAGCGGACGAAATCCTGGAAGATCACGCTGATCGCCCGGCGGACCGAGGCAAGATCGTACTCGCGCAGGTCCCGGCCATCGAGCAGGATGCGCCCCTCGACCGGATCATACAGCCGCGCCAGCAGTTTCGTGAGCGTCGTCTTCCCTGCGCCGTTCTCGCCGACGAGAGCGATGCGCTCCCCCGGCCGCAGCCTGAAACTTACGTTGCGCACCGCCCAGCGGTCGCTTCCCGGATAGCGGAAGCCTACGTTCTCGAAGACGAATCCGTCGCGAATCGTCTCCGGAACATGGGGCGCATCCGGCGGAGCGGTGATGGAGGGACGCAGCTCGAAGAAGTCGAAGAGATCCTTGAGATAGAGGCTTTGCTGATAGATGTCGCTGGCGCCCATGAGCAGCCGTTCGATGAGATCGCGGCTGCGTGAGAACGATCCCGCAAGGAAGGTGAGTGTGCCGATGCTGATTGCCCCGCTCACCGCGCGCAGGATGATCGCGACGTATGCGCCGTAATAGCCCATCGTTCCGATGATCGAGAGCCCCGATGCCACCAGCGCTTTGCGGATGGAGAGCCGGCGATTCTCCTCATAGAACCTGTGCGAGAGCGTCCGGTAGCGATCCACCAGCCACGGCGCCAGCCCGAATATCTGCACCTCCTTCGCCGTCTGGTCGCTGGCGCCCACCAGCCGGATATAATCGAGCTGGCGGCGCTCGGGAGTCCAGCGATAGAGAAGAGAATAGGAGAGCGAAGCAAAATGCGTTTCGCCAAGGAAACTCGGGAGGACGGCGACGGTGAGCAGCAACAGGAGCCACGGATTGTGCGCGAAGAGCGCGGCGCCCAGCGAAAGCAGTGTGAGCGCGTTCTGTCCCATCGTCAGGATCTGCGCCAGCAGGCTGATCCTTCCCACGGTCTGCTGCCGCGCGCGCTCCAGGCGGTCGTAGAACTCCGGGTCCTCGAAGTGATAGAGATCGAGCGTCGCGGCATGCTCCATCAGCCGGATGCTTGTGTAGTTGGAGAAGAGATCGCCGAGCAGGCTCTCCACAAGCGCGGAGACGCGGGAGAGAACGTCGCCGGCCAGCACCACCGCAATCTCCAGCGCCACCAGTTCCCACAGATGAGTGAGATCGCCGCCGCCGGATCCCGCCATCCGCACCACCTCATCGATGATCAGCTTGCCGATCCAGAGCGTAACCACCGGTACGAAGGCGCGGATGAACCTGAGCACCACCATTGCGCCGGCGTATCCACGGTGGGTGTGCCACACGAGCTTGAGCAGCGGCGGGACATAGCGAAGCGCCGCGATCCGCTCGCGCCATGTGGTCGGCTGCTGGGCAGCTTTGAAATTCCGGCGGCCTGTTCTACCGTTCGGTCGAAGCATGTGCTGAAATGTACGTTGTCCCGGACTTGTTCACTGTCCGTGAGTATTCCCGGTCGATACTGCCTGCATGCCGTGCGACATCACCGCGCCGCTGGCTTCCCGGGTTCCGGACATGAACGGTAAGACTATCATCTCCACAAACGATCTGCCACGGCATCGCCGGTGTTCACGAGGCGTTCGTGGATGGAGCTCCGGCAGGCTCCTGCTATCATCCGTGCGTAATTGTATGGATTATCGTAACCGCGCTGGATGACAGGGACGAATGCTTCCCGTTCGATACACGAACTGCGACGGCGCCGTAAATCCGAATGGGCTCATCAGGCAGATGCGGGATATGATACCGATGGGACGTACTGGATGATTATGGACGTCAGCGCAAATCTATTATGAACGGGGGACGGTATCCATGAAAATGTCGTTGTGCAGGATCACCGCAGCGGGCCTGGTATTGATGGCTATGCCTATCTCTCAGGCGTACAGCAGGGCGTGTCCGGGGTGTGTTTCCACGAGGTCTTCCGTTCCAGCGAATTATTCTCCCATCGCCTTCCCATAGCCCCGCCGGTCCGACCAGCCGAGATATATCCTGTCGTCGTATTCGTCCTTCTCAACCCTGATGGCGTCCACCCGGCCGGATGGCTCGGTTCGTTCCACAAGGCTGTAGCCGGCCCGTGTAAGTGAATCGATCGCGCCGTTGGTGAATGTTCCCGTTTCGTAGAAGAGTGTGTCCGGTCGCCACTGGTGATGCAGTCGCGGCGCCTCCACGGCCTCCGGGAGATCCATCCCGTAGTCGGTCTGGTTCTGGATCACCTGCAGCACGGTGGTGATGATGGTGGAGCCGCCGGGCGAGCCAAGCACCATAAGCGGCTGTCCGCGCCGCGTGACGATCGTGGGGGTCATGGAGGAGAGCATGCGTTTGCCGGGGGCGATCGCATTGGCCTCGTTGCCGATCAGGCCATAAAGGTTCGGCGCGCCGGGCTTCGCCGAAAAGTCGTCCATCTCGTTGTTGAGCAGGAAGCCGGCGCCATCAACCACCAGTTTGCTCCCGAACGATGCGTTGAGCGTCACGGTGACGCTGACGCAGTTTCCCCAGCGGTCGATGACTGAATAGTGCGTTGTCTGCGGGCTTTCGTGTGCGTGCAGCAGGGAGTCGCGATAGAGCGCCGACGAATCGCCGTGGCTGACACGGTCGCTTGGTGTTGCGCGCAACGGATCGAAGGTGGACATCCGCCGGCGCGCATAATCCTTGCTGGTCAGCTTTTCGACCGGAACGTTCCAGAAGTCGGGATCGCCGAGATGTTCGGCGCGGTCGGCATAGGCGCGGCGCATCGCTTCGGCCAGGATATGCGCATGGCGGGCGGAGTGGAAGGGAATGGAGGAGAAGTCGTAGCGCTCTATCATGTTGAGCATCTGCACCAGCAGCACCCCTCCGCTCGATGGGGGGGGCATCGAGATGATGGTATCCCCGCGGTAGCTGCCGATGACCGGAGGACGTTCCACGGCCCTGTAATTCTTCAGATCCTCATGCGTGATGATGCCGCCGGAGCGTCGCATTTCCGCGGCGATCAGATCGGCCGTACGTCCCTGGTAGAATCCGGCGGCGCCGTTTGCGGCGATGCGTTCCAGCGTGGCGGCAAGGTCCGGCTGGCGCAGCAGCGATCCGGGGCGGGGAAGTCCTGAATCGCCGGCGAAGGCGCGGAGTGTTGAGGGGAAGCGCCGGAAGTCGGCAAGCTTCGCCGCGAAATCGGCCGCCAGGCGCGGGTGGACCGTGAACCCGTCGCGTGCGAGCGTGATGGCTGGTGTCAGCACCTGCGCCGGCGTCTTCGTGCCGTACCGCTTCAGCGCCAGGAGCAGTCCGGCGGGAGTTCCGGGAACGCCGGCTGCAAGCGCGCCGAGCTGGGAACGTTCGGGAACGAAACCGCCCGACGAGTCCAGGTACATGTCGCGGGTGGCGGCCGCGGGGGCCATCTCACGGAAATCGATGGTTGTGGTGCGTCCGTCGGCCATGCGGATCACCATGAAACCGCCGCCGCCGAGATTCCCCGCCTGCGGGAGCGTCACGGCCAGCGCGAAGCCGGTGGCCACCGCCGCATCAATCGCATTGCCGCCATCGCGCAGCATCGTCACGCCGGCCGTCGTCGCCTCCTCGCTTGCGGACGACACCATGCCAGCCGCCGAACGCGCCGCGGCCAGCGTATCCTCATTCCCTCCCGGCGATGAGCCGGTCGAACAGGATGCAAGCAGAACTGCCAGTGCGAGCAATGGAATGATGATATGCGGCATACGTCGTAATGCGGGGCTGACCCGGCCAGTATCAGTAGTCGATTGCATGCGGCTCCGTCCTGCAGTGGATCGTCATCGAACAGCCCGTGGATCCGAACTGAGCAGGCCGTCCGCATCCGGGAGAAATATCAGATCATCCAGCTTCATAACCGGCTTCAACCTCCGGCCGGGCAACCACCCGCAATGCTCCTCTCCCCATCCAATTTTTGCCTTTTGCCTTTTGACCTTTGAATTCCTTCAAATGATTCCCACGCGGCGCGCGCGGAGCTGGAGGTTCAATCCACCGGCATCTCCCCATGCGGTTTCATAATTCTGGGCGAATCCGAGCGTGGAGAAGCGGTGAACCGATTCGGCAAGCTCCACCTCGTCGAGATCGTCGAAGTCCTCCAGGTTCTGTGAAAAGCGTGGGTGCTCGTTGTATTTGTCGGCATTGACGACGGAAAAGATCTGCGGCACATCGAGCGAAATCTCCTCCCCCTGGCGGTAGAGATCGTCGCGGCGGGCCTGGATTTCAGCGTTGCGAAAGATTGCCCGGCCCGGGATGACGAATCGTCCTTCGTCCTCGACGATGAAGGATGCCTCGTTTGCTATCGTCGAACATTTCAGCAGGAATTCGCAGAGCAGATAGGCGTTGAATTCGTTGTCCGCCACGTGGGTGATGCCGCTGGCGATGGCGCCGTCGCGCACGCCTCCCCAGCGAATGATGTAAAGGCCTTCCGCCTCCATCGCGCGCACGGCTGCTATCTCATCCTGTAGCTCGATCTTCTTCTGGAGAAAACGTTTGCGAAAATGATACTTCGCCGTGTGATATGGCATGTCCGGTATGCGGTCGTAATTCGGAAACGCCATGTAGCGCTTCAGGCCGATCTTGTCGCAACTCCAGATGAATTCGGAATTGTACCAGTGCTGAAGCCGGGCGATCTCCTTCCAGGCGTCGTCGGGAATTCTGTTCTCCGGCGTGTTCTCGATATAATAACGGAGGGCTCTTGGCATGGAAGTCAAAAAGCAAAAGTCAAAAGGCAAAAGGCAAAAATGGGGATGCCGGGACGGATTTCGATGTACCTGCGGGAATAGATCCCGCGCAAAGGCGCAAAAAGGAGAGGGGCCGATGTTCTCCGATCAAAAATTGTCAAAACCCCAGTTCCCGCAGACGATCCGCGGTGAGCCCCGTCTCGGGTGGGACCGCGAAATTCCGGATGTATTTGCCGATCATGTCGAACTCCACATTCACGCGGTCGCCGGTTTCGAGGTGACGGAATGTCGTGACCTCGTGGGTGTGCGGGATGATCGATACCATGCAGCGATTTCCCCGTACTCCGGCGGCGGTCAGCGAGACGCCATTGATTGCGATCGAGCCGACCGGAATGACGAGCCGGGCGAATTCCTCCGGATAGCCGATCCAGTAGATCCATGAGCTTCCGCGTTCGCTCGATTCCTCCACCGTACCCACGCAATCCACGTGCCCCTGCACGAAATGCCCCCCCAGGCGATCCCCCACCCGCAGCGCCCGCTCCAGATTCACCCGGCGTCCCGCATCGAAGCCGCCAAGCGTCGTCTTCTTCAGCGTCTCCTCGACCGCCACTACCGTGAAGGTGTTTTCATCGACCGCCACCACGGTCTGGCAGCATCCGTCGAGCGCCACGGAGTCATCCACGCCGAGGCCGTCGAGCACCTTCACTGCGCGAACGGTGATGTGCCTGGCGCCTGCGACATCACGCGCGGCGGCGATGACTCCCACTTCCTCGACCAGTCCCGTGAACATTGCCTGTACTCCCGATTGCGTTCAGCCCGTTCCTGCCGGGAAATCATCGTCCCGTCCCGCCGGCAGGTCCCGGCGTCAGATCCGTGACGGCAGCGAAAATCGCGACCGGTCGATAACCAGCCGCGATTCGTTGCGTGGCCGCTCAGTTCGTTGCGTTCGCCGTCGCCAACTCGTCCTCGATCGCCTCGCGCACCGCCGGCTTCACGAAGATATCATCAAGGCCGACTCTGTCGAGCGCCCGCGCCATCACGTTGATGCGTTTCGGAAGTGGATGGCGCCGGTTGATGAGAATCACCTTCCTGTCCCTGATGGTGCAGACTCCACCATCGAAATCTCCCATCTCCACACGGACCGTAAGCCCTATCTGCTCCGCAAGGAGCTTCAGCTCGTCGTACGTCTGTTGTTGCGTCATAACCCTGAAAGATACGATATGGACCGGTATCGAATTGTGGCCGGATGATGGTGAATGTTCATGCCGGCCACGTCAGCGCCTGCCCGGAGATGCGACGGTCAACCGAGCACCACGGCCAGGCACATGCCGTCGCCGATGGGCACAAGCGATCCCTGCAGTCCTGCATGCTCCGCCACGGCTCTGTTGAATGCCTGCATGCCGAGGACGGATGGATCGTCGGTGTCGGCATTGGCGATCTGTCCCCATGCGAGCGCGTTGTCGCCGGCTATCAGACCTCCCGTGCGCATCATCGGATAGATGAGTTCCAGATAGCGGACGTATCCGGGCTTGTCGGCATCGATGAAGGCGAAATCATAGGGGCCTGTGCCCGCCAGCTCGCGTTCCAGCACGTCGATGCCGGAGCCGGTTCTGATATCGATCTTCGTCTCCAGTCCCGCCCTGCGCGCCTGCGCCGCCGCGAACTCCGCGCGCAGAGGATCGCGCTCGATTGTCACCACACGGCCATCCTCCGGGAGGGCGCGTGCCATAACGATGGAGCTGTAGCCGCCGAGCGTACCCACCTCGATCACTCTGCGGGCGCCCATCCCGCGCAGCAGCACCTGCATGAACGCCCCCTGCTCCGGGCTGATCTGAATCTCCGGGATGCCCGCCTCGATCGCCTCGCGCCTGAGGTTGCGCAGCAGGTCGTCCTCCACCGGGAAGATGTTCGTCATGTACTCGATTGTCGCCTCGGTGACCGGGGTTCCTTTCATATGTGTATGAGATATCGATTAAAGATGGATTGTAGCACGCGGGCGGTTCATGCCGACGCCGCGTCGCCCTTCCTTACCTGCCGGGAACATGCTCGCATCGCAGGTTCGTATGCGGTGTGCCGGGCGGCTGTCACGGGCGGAATTTCGTGTACCGCGCATTCCCCGCGCTGTTCGGGGCGCAATGTACGTAAAGAGCGGGGGAGGATGCCAATAACGGCCCGGCTTCGCGACCAGCGTGCCGGGAGTCCCCCATGTTCCTCATGGCGGTGGCCGGAACGGGCAATCCGTTGTGAAGGCGTATCTTGATCGCCTGTAACGCCGGTCGGATGTGGCGGTGTACGGAAGAGGAACGTTCCATTCACACATTTATCTGATAGCGCGTGTCAGAACAATTTCCCGGCGCGACCGGCTCCGAGGGGCCTCGCAGAGTGCAGAACTACGAGATACTGGGCGAGATCGGTTCCGGCGGCATGAGCCGTGTCTACCGTGCGCGCTCGCTCGATACCGGCACGATCGTGGCGATCAAGGCCATCAGAATAGAGAATATGGCCGATGATTTCCGCGAGCGCCTGGAGCGCGAGCCGGAGGTGCAGCGCGGGGCGGGGCATGAGAACATCGTGCGGCTGGTGGAGAGCTTCCGCCAGCACGACGAGTTTTTCCTGGTGATGGAGTATATCGACGGGCGCTCGCTCGCGCAGATGATCCACGCCGAAGGGGGGCCGCTGCCGCTCGAGCGGGTCCGCCGGTATTTCCGTCAGGTGCTCCGGGCGGTCGATCACCTGCATCGCCTGGGCATCATTCACCGCGACATCAAGCCGTCGAACATCCTGATCGGCTGGAACGATGAGGTGAAGCTCGCCGATTTCGGCATCGCCAAGTTCACCTGGCAGCATGCGCAGACCCGCACACAGCGCGGTCTCGGTACCCCGGAGTATATGTCCCCCGAGCAGGCGCGCGGTGCCTCTCTCGATCATCGCACCGATATCTATTCGCTCGGCATCACGCTCTTCGAGGCATTGACAGGCCGCAAGCCGTTCGCGCGGAGCGAGGATACGCCGATGGCCTACGTCGAGGTGATCCAGGAGATCATCAACCGTCCTCTTCCCGATCCCCGCATCTTCATCCCTTCGCTTTCCCCGGCGCTCGTCCGGCTGCTGACGAAGGCGACGGCGAAGGATGCGGCCGACCGGTTCCAGAGCGCCGCGGAGTTCCTCGGAGCGCTGGAAATCATCGAGGGGGCCGCGCCGTATCAGGCCGGTGCGTGGCCCGCCGCCGATTCCACGCCCACGGTGGTCGCTCCCGTTGTCCCGGCCGGCCGGCCGGCGTCTTCTCCATCCGATTCTCCCGCCACCGTGGTGGCGAGGGAGAGGCCGGGATCCGCTCCTGCTCCGGCGCCGCGTCCGATCATGCAGGAACCGTCATCGAAGCGGAGCGTGCTGCCGTGGGTCCTGCTGGTTCTGCTGGTGCTCGCCGTCGGCGGCTATTTCGGCTATGAGTGGTATCAGCGGCAGCGTACGCCGGCCACGGAGTCGGCGCTTACGGATGCCGAGGCGATGCGCATCTCCCGGCAGATTGCGAGCGAGACGCGCAGATACCAGACCGGGGGCAATCCCGCCGCGCTCGCCGCGCTGTATGCGCCGTCGGGAGTACGGTTCTTCAACATGAAGCAGGCCACGCGCGCCGCCATTCAGAAGGATATCACGGCGTTTCAGGGGCGGCTGGTGCGCACTGATAAATTCGAGATCGAGGTCCGGCGCGCTTCGGCTGTGAATGATTCCACGATCGAGACCGAATGGATCATCGAGTACGAGCGCCTGCGCGACGACGGGACGCTGCTGCGCGGCTCGACGTCCAACATCACGCGGCTGGAGCTGATTGGCGGGGAGTGGCTGATAACCAGCCAGACCGAGAAATGGACCGATCGGGATAATGTTCCCCCTCCTCCCGCCGATACGTCCGCCGTGGCCGACACGGTTCCGGAGGAGACGCCGCAGGTGGAGGATCTCCCCGATGTGCCGCGCAACACTGCGTCGGCGCAGGAGACCGTGTACAACTTCACCTCGCTTGTTCTGGCAGGGCAGGCCGATGAGGCATGGCGCCGGTATACGACACAGGCGCTGCAGGAATCGTCCGATCGCAAACGGTTTACCAGCGATTTTTCCGGCAGGGGATTTGAGATCCTGGAGGTGGCCCCGGACGGCGACGCGGTCATGGCGCGTATCGCGCGCAACGATGGCGGCATCCAGGCGATCTACCGCATCTACTTCAGGCTGGCGGAAGAGAACGGGGCGAAGATCAGCTCGATTAGAATCAACTCACGGTAACCGGACAGCGCGGAGCTCACATTGGGGAAGAGCACACATACCGCCGGCGCGCCCGCCGATGGCATCCGCGTCGCGACCCGCACCGACATCGGGCTGCAGCGCGAGCGGAACGAGGATTACCTCGATGTGGCCCGTCTGCCGCATGGCCTGCTTCTTGTCATCTGCGACGGCATGGGAGGACATCGCGGCGGCGACCACGCAAGCCGCCTGGCGGCGGAGACCCTGACTGCCGTCGTCGCTGATGCCGATCCCGTCGAAGATCCGGATGTGCTGCTGCGCCGGGGCGTCATGCGGGCTGCCCGGGCTATCGTACAGGAAACGCAGGTGCACCGGGAATATACCGGCATGGGGACGACGCTGGTTGCGGCGCTGATACGTAACGGTGTTGCGCATATCGCGAACGTCGGCGACAGCCGCGTCTACCGCTACCACGGCGGCGCGCTGGAGCGGATCACGCGCGATCATTCCTACGTCTGGGAACTGGTGGAGCAGGGACGTATCACCGAGGAGGAGGCACAGACGCATCCCCAGCGGAATGTGATCACCCGCGCTCTCAGCGGAGACCCCGACGTCGAAGCGGATCTCTACGAGGTACGGTTGGAACCGGGAGATGCGCTGATGCTCTCCACCGACGGCCTGCATGGCATGATCTCCCCCGGCGAGATTGCGGCGGCGTTCGCTGCCGGTCCCGATCCGGTGAGCATCTGCGATGACCTGATCCGGCGCGCCCTTGCAGCCGGCGGGCACGACAATGTTTCGGTGATCCTTGCCCGCGCCGACGATGGAACGCCCCTTATCGACGCTCCGACAGATCCCGGCGGCGGACGGCTGCGCGGCGGAAGCGGGGGTGCCTCGATGTGGCTTCTCTCCGCTCTTGGCGTGCTGCTGCTGACCGGTCTGCTCAGTTGGTATTTCTGGGGGGATGCGGTCTGGAATTCCAGCGATCGTTCTCCGCCGGATACGGTGCAGACCGATTCGCCGCGGTCGATCGATACCGCTGTCCCGGATTCGATGATTTATGACGTGGTGCCGGATGAGCGCGTGCTGCCGGGGGATACGATTGGATGGTAGGGGCTGAACGCCGGAAAAAGATCAACAGGCAAAAGGAATGATGGCGGATTGCTGTGGCGGCCATCATTGATCGGGATAACGGTTCAGGGAATGATCCGAAATACAACACGCGAATAATTCATGGCGAAATCAGGCAGGCGATCATTTCTCGACATCATTTTTCCGGCAGGGGAGGCGGGGAAAAAGACGAGCGAGTTGATAGAGCGCGGGCTGGAGGCTCTCCGCGGAGCGCGTGACGAGCGCGCACTGACGGTTGGCAGGACCACGCTTGCGCCGTCGCGTCTCGAACTCCGGCTTCCCCAGGCCCGCTACGATGAGCTGGCGGAGCTTGGCGCCGTCCGCGACGTGGAGATATTCCTGAACGACGAGCTGCTGAGGGATCTCACCGCGCAGGAGATGCGGACCTTCGGCGACCAGCCGGTGTATGTGACGGTTGCCGCCGATACCTCGCTGCAGCCGAACGAACTGTATGCCGCCGTACTGCCTCCCGAGCCCGGCGGTTCCGGGCATGTGCCGGCGGCATCGCTGCCCGTGTACGACAGAACCAGTGTGCTGGGAGAGGCCGGGGAGCCGGTGGCTCCGGCGCCCGAGACGGTTCAGGGACACCGGCTTGTGGTGCGCGCGGAGGGGAATGTCCGGGAGCTGCATCTGAGCGGAACGCGATGGATCATCGGTCGCCGTGGCGCCAGCGGACAGCCGCTTCCGGAGGGATTTCACAAGGTGGATCTCGATCTGCCGCCGACAGTTTCGCGCGAACAGCTCCGCGCTGAAATGATCGCCGCGGACCGCCTGCTCGTCCGGCGGATCGGCAAGGCGCCGGTGATGCTGCATGGCTCCGGGGAATTGCGCGAGGGGGAGCAACGCCTGATCCCGCCCGGAACCCCGGTCATCGTCGGCGATTGCGAGCTTGTAATCCGGTGAAAATAATCGCGGAACATGCGCTGAATTTCGGATTCTGTCAACAGCGGATGGTGCACATTGCCACTGACTACACTGTTCGGATCGGCACAGCTTGCGCTGCAGGATGCCCTGCGGCGAAATATCGATAGCGCGGGAGGGACCGTCCGCGCGCCGAATTTCGTTATTGCAACGCTGCCGCGCGAGGATTTTCTCCACGAATTTCCCGGTGCGGTGGAGGATGCCGTCGCCCGCTTCAAACGCGAGCTGGAGGGCGCCATGCGGTCGTTCGTGAACGCGCATGGCTGGAGCATCGGAGGGAGCGGGATGGTGGTGCTGAATGTGCAGTTCGGCGACGCCGTGCGGGAATGCGGGGTGCGCGCCTGGATCGCCCGGAGCTTCTATGCGCTGCGGATCGAGGATGATGCCGGCGGCCGCATCGTCCAGGTGGGGAGCAATCCCACGATCGTCGGGCGCGAGCATGATTTCCCCCCGCGCGGATTCGTTGCGCTGCGTGATGCGCGGCGTATCATATCGCGCGAACATCTCCGGCTGCACTACGCCGATCTCCGGCTTCATGTCCGCCTGCTCGGGCGCAACCCGACGATGCTCAACGGTGTGCCGATGGGCGAGGATGAAGTGGAGGTGAGCGAGGGTGATGTGCTGGAGTGCGGATCGTGCCGTATCACCATCGGCGATCCGAGGCTGCCGATGCGCGCGGCCCCTGAAATGTTCCGCTGATTTTTTCCCTGTTCTTCCCATGTCCCTGACATCCATCGTTCTCATACTCTGGGCGCTGCTTCTTCTTGTGCTGTTCCTGCAGTACGACGGGGTGGTGGAGAGCCTGCGCGCTCTGCGCGGCAGGGGGCTGCGGATCGCCCTCGGCGCTGCGGTTGCCGGCGTACTGCTCGCCGCTCTGTACCGGACCACTGCCTATATGACTCCGGAGCGCGAAGGGTGGGTGGCGCGCGGCCGCGTGTCCGGAGATTCGGTCTCCACCGGCTTCGATACAAAGGGGCGTTTCAGAAGCCTTGCGCAGCCGCTTGGGCGCGTGCTCGATCGCAATGGCGTGCTCCTGGCCGGTTACGCGCTCCATGAGGGGCATCTGCGCCGGACATATCCTCTCGGAGGTACAGCCGCGCATATCGTCGGGTATTGGACAGGGCCATTGCGCGACGGGGTCGGCGTCGAGAAGGGCTTGACGCTCCTCAACGACTCCCTGCGCGACGATCTGCCGCATGACGCCCGGCTCACCATCGACGCGCGGCTGCAGAGCGATGCGATGAAGGTGCTGGGCGGGAAATTTGGGGCGATCGTTGTGATGGATGCCGCGACCGGAGAGGTGCTCGCCGCCGCCGATTATCCGACGTACGATCCCAACCGCGTCTGGAACGATTCAGTCTGGGCCGGTCTGGCGCGCGACGTGGAGCGGCGTCCGCTGACGTCCCGCGCCTTCAAGGATAATTTCTCGCCGGGTTCGTCGATCAAGCCATTCATCGCGGCGTCGGCGCTGCATTACGGGACGCCGCTTCCGGAGGAGCGGGGATTCGTCTGCACCGGCAGCTACGTCCCGGTGCCGGGAACGAAGCCGGTCACCGATCATGGCTCGGCGCATGGCGCGCTCGATCTGGCGTCGGCGATGCGCGTTTCCTGCAACATCTATTTCTCACGGCTGGCATGGCAGCTTGTCGGATTCGACCAGGTGAAGCGCTACCTCGATTCCATTGGCTTCGATGAGCGTCTCCGCTGGAACACCGGAATTTTTCTGAACGAATATTCCACGCTGCTGCCGGCGGTGAGCTGGGTGCGCGGACGTGACCCGATCGCCGAATCGCGGCTTGGCATCGGGCAGGCATCGGTGAAGACGAATCCGATCCATATGGCCGCCATGCTTGCCGGCATCGCCAGCGACGGATTCTTTCCCCGTCCCGTTCTGGAACTTGGCCGTCCCGCCGATACGTTGCGCTGGGAGCTCGATTCCGCCAACGCCGCCCGGCTGGAGCTTCTGCTGCGCGAGCCTTTGAAGCCGGGGGGGACGGCTGCCGGGGCGTTCGGTGGCATGGAGCGGCGCGGTATCACGATCTATGGCAAGACAGGCACGGCCGATCGCGAACCGGATGGTCGCGAACCCTCGTGGTTCATCTCCTACGGCCGGAAGAACGGGCGCACCTATGTGGTGGTCGTGGCGATTCAGAACCGTGCCGGGCAGTACGCCGGCAGCCTCAATGCACCGATGGCCCGGAGGATGTACGAGTCGCTGGACAGGTACGGGTACTTCGAGGCGGGTGGGGAGGGGAAGTGAGAAGGTGCGTGATGTGGCGGGTGGTGTGCCGTCGGTAGTCTGCGGAGAAAATATTCAGTTCCCCCATCGGTCGGATGGGAGCGGGGGGCTCAATGTTTCCTGTCGCGCCGGAATACCCGGGGCGCAGCATTCACCCGCAATCGATTCCGGCAGGCCTTCATATGCGGTCGTCGGTGGATGGACAATGCCTCCATCCCGTACCAGGAGTTGGCGCGGAGGTGCGCTCCGCGCCGGATACGCAGGTGAGGTAAACCATTACGGTGTACCGGCCATCCACCGGCAGCGATGTTCAGCCGGCTCTATTCCCAGTACCGTTCCTCCTTCCATGGGTTGGCCGAATTGCTGTAGCCGTTCTGTTCCCAGAATCCCGGACGGTCGCGATCCATGAATTCCAGCCCCTTTATCCACTTTGCTCCCTTCCATGCATAGCGCTTCGGCGTGAATACCCGCATCGGCCCGCCGTGCTCCGGCGGCAGCGGTTCGCCGTTGAACGTATGAGCCAGCATCACATCCTCCTCGATCATCCAGGCCAGCGGAAGATTCGTCGTGTAGCCGCCGTAGGCATGCTGCATCACGTGCGTTGCCTCCGGCTTCACCACATCCCGGATGATCTCCCACAGGTCTCTGAACATCACTCCGGTCCAGTCATCGTCGAAGCGCGACCAGTGCGTGACGCAATGGAAATCGGCATGGATGGTGGTCTGTGGAAGCGCCATGAATTCATCCCATGTCCAGACCCGCCGCTCGGTCACAAGGCCGGTGATCTCGAAGCGCCAGTCCGCGGGGTTCACGGCGGGGACAGGACCATAGGTGAGCACGGGGAATTTTTCCGTGTGGAGCTGCCCCGGAGGGAGCTTCGCCATGCCGTAGGAGTTTTCCTTCGGAAGATCCTTCTTCGATGACTTGAACAGCGACATCGTTGTTTCCTTCAGTGAACGATTGCAGGTGAGCACGCCCGTCGGTGCTCGATCCGGGCAGGCAAGTTAATGAGAATGCATCTCCCCGGCGCCACCTCCGCGGGTGAAGGGCGTGGTGCCGGGGAATCATGAGGCGGGATGCGGCCGGCAGCGCGGACATGGCCTGTCCGTTGCGGCGCTGCCGGGAGCGAAGTTCCGCCGGCCGGTTATGCGGAGAGGAGGAGATAAGCGGGAGAATTCTTCCAATGATGCTCGCTCATTGACAATAGTATACGAAAATCTTTCCGGCCGGATTCTAGCTTCCCTGTATGGTACCACAGGATCTTAAGGGTCCGGAGTATGACGGAGTAGTAGTCGGGCTGGAGCATGCCTTCGCCAGGGTTCTTCGACAGCTCAGAATGGAGAGGAATCTTTCGCAGCAGGAGCTCGCCACCGAGAGCGGTCTCGGACGAACATTCATATCACTGCTGGAGCGGGGATTTCGTCGGCCCTCGCTCTCGACCATCTTCCTGCTGGCGCGCCCGTTGGGGCTTACGCCGTCGGAGCTGGTGCATGCAGTGGATGAGAAGCTTCGTGCCGGGTATCGCCAGCGTCGTTAGACCCTGGTGGCGTTCGTCATTCGCGCTGCCCCCGCACCAGGCCGTCATTTCCTTGCCGGACCCGGGGCCATTCCCCGAACAATCGATCTTCATGGCCGGATAGCGACCTCATGTCCCGGGCACGCCGAGGCGGTCCCGGTAGCCCTCGGGGCGGCGTGGGATGTATACTATTGTGTGCCGCGGCGACGGCCGGGAGCCCGCGCGGATGACGTTCGGGACGCGGGCGCGGTGATGGTGTCATGCCGGAAGAGATATGCGGCAGGCTCGGGGCTCCCGCCGTCGGTGTATCGTTCTGTCTCTCCGGGGAAGCTCAGTTCATCCAGGCCTGAAGGCGTTCGGCGGCCTGCAGCGCGGCCTTGTATTCGGGATCGAACCCGGCCGCCTTTCTGTACTCGTCGATCGCCAGCAGTATCTCGCCGAGCCGCTCGTAAACGCGGCCCAGATTGTAATGCGGAAACTGCCGGGCATCATAGCGGGGGGCGTTGCAGGCGATCTCCAGCCAGGGGATGGCCTGCTCGAACCTTCCCTGCTTTATCAGATAGGCGCCGATGTCGTTATAGGGATTCCCGAAATCCGGGTCCACGCTGATCGCCTCCTTGCACTCGGCGATGGCCGCGTCGTAATCGCCCTGGAAACTGTAGGTCCAGCCCAGGAACGTGTGCGCCTCGGCCGTCGGATAGATGCTGATGGATTTGCGATACAGCGCCACCGCCTCCTCAAGACGGCCGTTCATCTGCGAGCTGTAGGCAAGCTTGAAATACCGCTGTGCCTCTTCTATCAAAGCTGATTGCGACATGTTCAACTGTTCAGCGTTGCTGCTGTTCGATAGGGTAATGAATCAGGCTCGGCAAAATTAGCCCTCACGGGCAAATATGCATGCATCATCATGAACAACACGGAAAGCCGTCCGCGCCGCGGAGCTTCTCGATGCCTGCATTACAGCCATGTGCTCCGTGGCCATCCGGCCTCCGTGGACTCCTTCGGCCTACCAACACGCGGACGAGCGATTTGTTAGTAGATGGCGGCTGGTTGTTAAGTACCTGCGAGGAGATTTCCTGACAATCTCCTGATGCTCTGTTGTCGCGGAGTATCGCTCTGCCGGATACAGGTGTTATTCCCCGCCCCCTGCATGCCTCCGGCCGAACATGGATAGCGAGATGCCACGGTACTTCCCTGCAGGCCCTTAACCACAGACCACTGGCTCCCCTACAGCATCCCGCTCCGCTTGCGGATCGTCCACTCCGCGGTGAACATCGCCAGCGCGGCCAGAAGCACCCAGGGGATGTTCCAGAGCGGAACGTCGTTCTGCGTCTCCACCGTCCGGGGCGCGAATTCCGGATGCGCCAGGATGTCATCCACCAGAGAGCCGCTGGTACGTGCGGTGTAGAAGCGCCCGCCGGTGCGCGCCGCCAGCGCCCGGAGTAGTTCGGCGTTCATCGACGGCTGCAGGAATTCCAGGCCGATTTCGCCGATCGAGAATCTCCCCTCGTCACGCCCTATCTCCCGTCCTCCGGCAACCGCCTGTCCGCCGAAGCTATAGTCTCCGGCCGGAAGGCTGCCCAGCATCGCCTCGTATCTGCCGCTTCCCAAGGGCGCCAGCGTCAGCGAATAGGTGCGCCCGGCCCCCTGCACGGTGACTGCCACCTCCGCATCGCTCAGCGGATTGAAGCTTGCGTCGTACACCTGCGCCAGCACCCTCACCGGCTCGCCGAGCGTATAGAGCTGTTTGCTGGTGACGATACGCACCTGTTTCTCCTCGTCGCGGACGGCAAGCCAGCGCAGGGCGTTGCCGATGAAATCCTCCAGCACTCCCGGCGCATTTTCGCCGCGTGCGGCACGCGGGCCCTCGCCCAGAAGCTGCCAGCGGTAGATGCCGTACCCGAGCACTGCCAGCGATCTGCTCCGTCCCAGCCTGCGCGAGACGATCAGCGGATCATCCAGATTGATCGATCCAAGCCGCGCCGTTGCCAGCACCTCGGATTCCGGTCGGGCGCGGACGCTGGTTTCCGTCCGGAAGATCGGCGGCAGCTCGCTCCATTCGTCCATCCCTCTCACCCGGGTGATAGGGCTGTTCTCGCCGTTCTGCGTCAACTCCGGGAAGACCTGCATCTCGGTGCCACGCGCTGCCTGGAAGGTGACCGGCAGAACCGACTCCAGTTCCTTCAGCCTGTTGATGTCGGTGTTTGCTCCCATGATGAGGAACACCGGCAGGTTTCCGCTCTGCACCGCCGATTTCACCAGCCTGATGCTCTCCGCCGTCGTCGAGCTCGTCGGAAAGTCCACCAGCATCACCGCTTCGGTCTCGCGGAACGTTCCCGCTTCCAGCTTCCCGTCGATGAACTCTCCCGTGGCGCCCCGCTGGATGAATGTCCGCACATCGATGTCCCGGTCCTGCTCCAGCAGGCGGCGCAGGAATGCCACGTCGGGATTCGGTCCGCCGGCCAGCAGTACGTAGCGGCGCCTGTTCGATTTCACCCGGACGAACGTGGTGCGGCTGTTGTTCCTGTCGGTCAGTTCCGAGCCGCCGCCGCCGATCTCGGCGTGCAGCTTCGCCATCCCCTCGGAGCGGGGGCGATAGGTGAAGGTGGCCGTGTAATCGTTGGTGCCGGAGGCGAGCGCTATTCGCTGCGATGCGATCACACCGTTGTCGTCACGGAGCGTCACCGTGGCGTCGCCGCCGTCGTAGCCGGCGGATTTTACCCGCACCTCCACCGGAAGCTCGGTGCCGAGGTAGGTGATCTCGTTTGTGAATATCTGCTGAACGGAGAGATCGCGCGGTTCGGTGGAATCGCCGAGGCCGACCGAATAGACGGGAATCCCCAGCCCCTCGGCGGCGAAGAGCGGGTTGGCTCCGGCGTTGTAGCGCCCGTCGCTCAGCAGCACGATTGCCCTGATATTTCTGACGCGAAGTGAATCGGCGGTGAGGGAGAACGGTGCCTCCAGGCGCGTCTCCCCGCCGTCCGCATCCAGATCGTCGAGGCCGGCGGCAGGCAGGAGCGGGTGGGCGGAATCGGCGAACCGTACGAACCTGCTGCGGTCGGCGAGACCGGACGCGCCAAGCCGCATGACGATTGCTCGCGCCTCGGCGATCCTCATGGAATCCTCCCCCGCGAGCGTCATGCTCTGGGAGTCGTCAACCGCGACGATCACCTGCGGCTCCTCGGCGTTCACGCCAAGCGAGGAGAGCACCGGCTCGAAGAGCGCCAGCAGGAGCAGCCCCACGCCGAGCGTGCGCAGCGCGATCAGCGTCCAGCGCCGGAGCGGAGAAACCGGAGGAGATGTTCGCCTGTAGGCATACACTGCGAAGGCGAACGCGGCCAGGATCACGAGCGCCACGATCCAGGGGCTCGCGGCAAGGCCGAAGGTAAATGACTTCACGAACTACCTTGTTCCAATGATGCGCCTCGGCGATGAAGGCTGGCCGGGCTTGAGGGTGATGCGCCGTGGTTGCCCCGTGGCGCCCTCGAATCGACGGTTCCCTGCCCGCTTCAGTGCATCGTGCACCGAGCGATTCGGCCGGATCGGCGCCAAATATACGGTATGGGGAAACGCGAAACATGGTGATACAACGGCATCACCGCCGCCGGCCGGGCAGCTTTCATTGGTTTCGCCATCTTGCGGTCGGGTGCGTATCTTGAACCGTCCGCCTGGGTTGTGACGTGCCGCCGGCCCGATCCGCCGGGCCGGGGTGTGATCGCCGGTCACGGACGGAAGTTATCATTCATTTCCTGCGGCCGTTCGCCATTGTCCGGCCGGTTCTGCATTCCTGCTACATTCCGACCCTTTTCGCTATGCCTCGAACGCTTCTCGCCATTGAATCCTCATGCGACGAAACATCCGCCGCCGTCATCCGGGACGGCGAGGTCGCCTCGCTGGTGATAACCTCGCAGCCCGATCACGACAGGTGGGGGGGAGTGGTGCCGGAGCTCGCCTCGCGCGCGCATCTTACGGCGGTGGCGCCGGTCATTACCGGTGCGATGCAGAAGGGAGAGGCGGAATTCGGTGATCTGGAGGCTGTGGCAGTTACCACCGAACCGGGGCTGGTCGGCTCGCTGCTGGTGGGGGTGAACGCCGCCAAGGGGCTGGCCGTCGGGCTCGGCATCCCGCTGATCGCCGTGCACCACATCGAGGCGCATCTCCTTTCCATCCTTATCGAGCATCCGGAGGTCCCTTTCCCCTATCTCGGGCTCGTTGTCTCGGGGGGGCATACGCTGCTCTATGTGGTAAAGGATGTGGGGGATTACGATCTGATCGGCGCCACACGCGATGATGCGGCCGGCGAGGCGTTCGACAAGGGGGCGAAACTGCTCGGGCTCGGCTATCCCGGCGGTCCGGCGATCGACCGTATTGCCATCGACGGCGATCCGAAGGTGCATACGTTTCCGCGCGGCCTTATCAGTGCCACGACGAACGATTTCAGTTTCAGCGGCCTGAAGACATCACTCCGCTATTTTCTCCGCGATAATTATGGCGAGCGAAAGCCGGAGGGGAGTGAACTGGCCGATATCTGCGCCTCGTACCAGGAGGCGATCGTCGATACGCTGGTGACGAAGACGCTGCGCGTGGCCGAGCGCACCGGGCTGAAGCGCGTGGCGGTGGTGGGGGGGGTGGCCGTGAACTCCCGGCTGCGGGGGCGCATGGCCGAGGCATGCGAGCGGGTCGGCCGCGAGTATTACACCGTCAGGCCCATCTACAGCACCGACAATGCGGCGATGATCGGCATCGTTGGCTGGCGAAAGCTTCTCCGGGGCGATCTGGCCCCTCTGACCACGACCGCGAAGGCGACGATGATACGCGCCGCCAGGGAGAAGAAACGGGATAACGGAACCGATGCACGATGAAGATGAACCCCCGTCGGCACAAGGGATTGAAGGATGATGACAGGAAGATGGCGCCACCGAAGCCGGAACGTGCGCGGGGCGATCGTCCGGCCGGCACTCTCTTCCGGCTCGGCCACTGCCGCGAGCTTCTCGACGAAGTCCTTGCCGCCCCCGCTACTCCCGCGGATCTCATCATCAGCCGGTTCTTCGCGAAGCGCCGGTATCTCGGCTCGCACGATCGCGGCTATATCGCCGATACGGTCTATGGCACCCTGCGCGCGGTGCTGCGGCTCCGGTTTATTCTGCAGGAGATGGAGGGGGAGGATGATGCGGGGCGGCTGATAGCGGCCTGTCTGATGGAGCGGGGAGAGCGGGCGGACGAATCGGCGCTGCGCGAGGCGCTGGGGCTGCACGGCCGTGAGATTGCCTCGATCGCAGCGGCGGTGGAGGCGGCACCGGCCAGGATCGCCGCGCTCGACGAGCCGCAGCGGACGGCGGTACGCTTCGGCTTCCCCATGTGGTTCGCAGCCCGCGTGATCGGGCAGATGGGGGGGGCTGAAGGTGAGCTGCTGCTGGCCTCGCTCGGCGAACAGGCGCCTGTCACCCTGCGGGCCAACACGCTCGTCGCTGGCAGAGACCGGCTTGCGGAGGCTCTTGCGGCCCGGGATGTCGTGACGGTTCCCGGCTCTCATGCTCCCGATGCGCTCCTGCTGGCGCGCCGGATGAACGCGAATGCGATCCCCGAGTTCAAACTCGGCTGGTTCGAGCTACAGGACGAGGGAAGCCAGCTGCTTTCGCTGCTGCTGGACCCGCATCCGAACTGGAAGGTGTTCGACGCCTGTGCGGGGGCCGGAGGGAAGACCCTTCATATGGCCGCGATCATGAGAGGGCGCGGGGCGATCATCGCGCATGACCTGAACGGGCGGCGGCTGATGGAGATCCGCCCCCGGCTGCGACGCAGCGGCGCGCAGAATGTGCGGGTGATGGAGCATGAACGTTATCTGGAGCAGCGGAAGTCGCTTGCCGGTGCCTTCGATGCCGTGATGATCGATGCCCCATGCTCCGGCGCCGGCGTTCTGCGCCGCACCCCCGGCGCGCGCCTGACGTTCGAGGAGGAGATGGTGGACCGGCTCGTCGTACAGCAGCGGGAGATCCTGGAGGAATACGCCGCGCTGGTGAAGCCTGGAGGACTTCTGCTGTACGCCACCTGCTCGCTCCTGCGCGAGGAGAACGAGATGCAGGTGGAGCGGTTTCTGGCGGAGCACCCCAGCTGGAGCATCCGGCCGCTGCCGGCGCCGCCGGATATGATCACCTCCAGGGGCTTCTTCCGCTGTTTTCCGCATCGCCACGGCACCGATGCGTTCTTCGGTGCGCTGCTGCAGCGGGGATGACATTTCCCCGTCGGGGCGGATGCCGATTGCCTCAGCCTTGCGCTCCTGTTCCCCCAGGTGGTGTCTCACTTTGCTTTCCCAGTAATGATGCTAGACGTCGCCATCAGGGGAGGCAGAACCACTAGAGCTACCTGCTTTAGGTTGCTTCTTTGATAATACAAACACGCCCATTAAACTACCGAGTGCGACAAAAAAAGCACTGAGCCCTTCTACGCTCTTTCCGTTGGAGACAAGATAGAGTCCACCTCCTATACCTAGAACACCTAGTAGAAATGCTGCTATCTGACCAAAAAGCCTTGAAGAGATAAGGCCGTTTAGAGACTTGGTTTCCATCGTGTGACGGTGATTCTGTTCTTGCTCTGCCATACCGAGTATTCTATCGGCAAAGCCCGGCGAAATTGTGTCGTACTCTGCAAGTATCCTAGGGGGAGGCAATGGTCCGGAAAACGCTTCTTCTTCAATACTTTCTATGATTTGAATTCGATTTGGAGTCCCTTCATTAGATTGTGATTGTGGTAGACTTACTGAAGTAAAGGGCTCCTGCCTCAAATCACGTTGAGAGGAGCCCTTAAGTTGGCGATTGCGTTTAGCCACCGGCACTACTCCTGTAGTTCATAGTTGGATTTAGCCTGATTTGCTCCTATCTCTGAATCGGGCTCGGGCAGTAGTGACTGGTTCTCACTAAGAGAACTGATTACCATATAAAGATCGTGGCCGACCTTCTGAAAATCAGATCCCAATGCTTCCAAAGTGCTAGTCCTCGAATAGAGCTTCTCCTCAGGAGAGAAACCACCAAGGTCCAAAACACTTCCTGCTCCCTGGAGGAATGCGCGGATCCTCGTCATAATCTTGCTCCTCGTCATAATCTTATCCTCGCATACACTGACGTACATACAATGGTATCTAGTGATATCAGATTGCGAAAACGGGGCCAGGTTACTTAATGTTCCATAGGCAATGGTTTGGTTCAGAAACCAAACAATAGAACCTAACTAACCGTTACCGAATAAGCAATCTCAATGATATATAGTGTGCAATGGTTGATATCTTGAGCTTGATTGCACCCTAAATCTATGGGTGTTGAAGAGTGTGGCAAGAAGCAGATTGGTACTCCCAAATAACCAATGAATCTGAACAGATCTAACGGAACTATGTGAAAGCGGACGCGGGCATTGTAGCTGTATCACATAAGTACGGACGTCTACAGAACCGCCAGCCTCTTCCACCGCGCTTCCGCTGCCTTCTTCGCGATCTCCTTCCACTGCTTCGGTGTGGGCTTCTCTGCCCGTGCCTTCCCTTCCTTGAGTCCGCCGAGCCGTTTTAAGCGCCGCCGCCGGGCTCTTCCGCAGCTCTTCTGTCGGTTGTGCTTCTCCTGTTGCTATGCCACAATGTTCTTTACCTCATGGTCTGGATCACGCCGGAGCTTCTGTTCCTTTGTCATGCTCCTATGACGCTGGTTCTTCTATCAGAGTGCTTGTTCGCTCAAGCTCGTTCGATGGGGCAAAGGTCAGGAAGTCTGGGGAGCCGGGTGGGGGAGGCATTCAAACTGAGGCACTACCTTTCCCTGGAAGGTTGCATGTGATGACGCCGGTTTTGTGTAGATTTGCTCTCTTTCTTGGAGCGGGCGATTCTTCCGCGCTATCTTTGCCTGTTTCCTCCATCGATTCATATTCGTAGGGGGGGCCTGCTTATGTCTAAAGAGGATATCAGACGTCGCCCGTTGATGGAGATTCACGTCGCGGGCCTTGGTGATGGGGAGCATCCCTTCGCGTTCGAGGTTCCTGCCGCGGAGATCGGACTCGATGATTCCTTCGTGGGAAACGTCAGCGTAAGCGGCGTGCTCAGGAAGGTCTCCAGGCAGATTACGCTGACGGCGACGGTACATGCCGGCTATCATAAGGAATGCGATCGCTGTCTGGCGGAGATCAGCCGGGAGGTGGACATTCCGATGGAGTTGTTCTACCGGGAGGTGCTTCCTGCGGAGCGGTCGCGGGGCGATGATGGCGGGAATGATGATATCATGCCGGTCGATCCCGATCATGAGACGATTGTACTGGATGAGGATGTGCGGCAGACGATCCTGCTGGACGTGCCGTTGAAGATGCTCTGCCAGGATAAGTGCAGGGGAATCTGCCCCCGCTGCGGCGCCAATCTGAACCACGAGGAATGCCGCTGCGAGGCCCCCGAAATCGACCCGCGCTGGGAGAAGTTGTCGGGGCTGTTCGGGCGGGCGGATGGTTGAAGCGTGCGGCGGAGTGAGATGAATCCGCATAGTGCCTTTGATCAGGGAACCGGTCGGTGACCGGGTAATGGAGCAAGCAAACTCAGTAATCACATATAGACATTCATTCAGGAGGATACGATGCCCAATCCGAAGCGGAGGCATTCGAAATCGCGCCGCGACAAGCGCCGCACCCATTACAAGGCAACGGCGGCCGCATTCGGCAAGTGCCCGAACTGCTCCGAGCTGAAGCTGCATCATGCCGCGTGCCCCAGTTGTGGGTACTATAATGGCCGTGTGATCATCCGTTCCAACGAGACGGTCTGAGTTACGTTCATGATCCGGCAGGAGCCGATGGTGCGTGGCATGACTGTTCCGCTGCGCGCCGATTTCCCGGCTTTTTCCGATCCGCCATGTCAGTGGCAGCCGGCCTGTGAATTGCAAGCGCTCATCCGTGTATGGTCGGTGGACCGGATCGGATGGGCGCTCGTCGTTTCGGCAGGCTGGAACATCCGTTCACGAATCAGGAGGGATTTCTATCGTGGAAAACAATCTGGAAAAGATGATCGACGGTCTGGACCAGGCCATAAAGATGGAAAAGACGCTTCAGGACTACTACAAGCGCGCCGAGCGGGCCTCGGATGATCCCGACGTTCGCGCGGCGATGCATATGCTGGAGGATCGTCACCTGTCAATCGTGGGGCGGATGAGAAGGCGGGTGGAGGAGCTTGAACGGGAGAATGGCGAAGGGGCGCTCGGTGATGCATTCCAGGCGCTGGGCCGGGCCATCAGCGATGCCGTGGCCGGACTGCCGGTCGGCTTCATCCGCACCGAGACCGATCCCTCGGTCAGATTCCTGTTGGAACATGAGGAACAGTTGCTGAAGCAGTACAACGAACTCCGTGGCATCGTTGACGCCGACACGGCCCATCTTGTGGATGCCGCGGCGGGAAACGTGCGCGAGAACATCGAACGGCTGCAGGCGATGGTGGGATGATAAGCTTGTGAGCGCAGGCAGGGGGAATTGGGGGCAGGCGGCTTGGTGCTGTTTGCCCGGAGAGAAATCTCACGCAAAGAACGCTAAGGGTGGAGTCGCCCGATGCCGCCCTGCCGGCTGATTGAAACCGTTCTGTTGTCGCGGTCGCTTTCCGTCGAAGAGTGGTGGGATTCCCGGCATGGATTTTTTTTGACGTTCACCGTCAATCGAAAAATGTCCTCCGATTCAGAAAAGAAGCTCGTTGTCCTGATGACCGCGCCGAACCGGGAGGAGGCTCGTACCATCGCGCATACACTGGTCGGGGAACGCCTGGCTGCCTGCTGCAATGTTGTCGGCGGGGTTGGGTCGATCTATAGATGGGAGGGAAAGGTGGAGGAGGCCGGGGAGGTGCTGGTGATCATTAAGACCAGTGCGGAGCGATTTCCCGCGTTGGAGCGGCGGATCAGGGAACTTCACTCGTACGACGTGCCGGAGGTGCTGGCGCTGCCGGTCGAAACGGGCTCCGGCCCGTATCTGCGGTGGCTGGATGAATCGCTGTAGCGTTCTGCCCGGCCAACTGCGGGGCGTGCGCGGGGACATGATAATGTACTTTCTGCAACGCATGAAAGTCATGGGGAGGATCGGATCATCGATCCTCCCGTGTCATTATATCCCTGGCAGATCTATTTCAACCCGGGCCGTTGCGGGCGCGAATGCTGTGCGGTGCCGGCGAATAGCTCCAGCGGCCGGTCCGCTCGGATGAAGGATGCTGCGGCGACACCGATGGTCCGTGCTGCCCCGGCCGTGGATTGATATGACGTAGATGAATAATCAATGTGTGTCCAGAGTAATCGTGAATGGAACGCTGCTTCCGTCGATGCCTGCGGCGGTTGCGGTGATTGACGGCAGATCCGGCGACTGCGTGGAATTAATCAGCGAAACAGGGCATCGTGCCGTATGATCCCCGGCAGATGCAAATGTGCGGGTAAAGCAGATCTCGCGCACCTGCCGTCCCGCCGTACTGAAGAAATACGGCAGCTCCTCGTCGAGTTCGATCCGTATCGTAACAGGACCGGCTGATGGAACGCGAAGCGAAAGCTCGATGTACAGTGGTTGTTCGAGCCCGGACCGGGCCGGATCGAGACGCATATTCGTAATTGTCGGCATGGTGATATCCCTTGAGCGAATTGCTTGAATGATATCCAGGGGGAAATGGGCGATGCCTTGCACCCGTGAAATAGAAAATATTTGTGGCTCATCGTACTGGGTGTCTCTTCTTCCGTGAGTGACCATTATGGCGCATTGCCCGCTTCCAGGTTCGCGGTGACGCAACTTCGCTGCTGGACGTGCAGAAGGGGTTACGTATGTTCTACATACGAGAGGGGAGCAGAGCGGCCGATGGATGAAAATGGCGGCAGCATGATTCATGTGAACCGTAGTCGGCATAACTGGATTACCCGCCGGTCCGTGCCTTCAGGAACGCGGCTGCTGAGGCAGGATCGGCGGTTTTAGAGCGTCTGGATGAACGTTGGGAAATGTACCTCCTTCGGGAGTCCGAGTTTTTTTCGGATACTTGCGCGCTGGGTCTGGACGGTCCGGTGCGTATTATCCAGAATTCTGGCGATCTGTGCCGTATCCTCGCCCAGAAGCTTCGTAAGCACGCAGAGCTTCATCTCCGTCGGCGTCAGATCCCGGCAGCGCTCGAACAGCGTGCGCTCGAAATCCGGGTAGAGCTTGTCGAGCTGGCGCTTCAGCCGCTCCCATTCCTGCTGGGTTTCGGGCGGACCGGATGCCGCTCTCGATTCGTGCTTCGACACCTCTCTGAAGAGATCATCCATGGCACGATTGCCCGGTCCCGCCTCGGCATCCCGCAGCCGCTCCACCTTCTGCGTCACCTTCTCCAGCTTCGTGCTCGTTTCGGTAAGCGCGATGTTCGTCTTCATCAGTTCGCGCTCCTTCATTTCCATATGCTCCTCAAGCTGGCTGGCGCGCAGCCGTGCGCTATCCCGCTCCTGCTCGATTCGGATCATATCATATTTCATCTGCATTTCAGCTATCCTGTGCTGCTGTTCCTCGCCGGATAAACTGTATTGAAGCGTCGCGAACTCCTTGTAGTGCCACAGCGCCTCCTGATAATTGCCCTGCCGCTCGTACACACCGGAAATCGCATGGTGAAATGCGACCTGCGACCGGCGCTCGCCTATTTTTTCAGCGATTTGAAGCGCCTGGCGGTACACATGTTTTGCGGCGGCAAGATCGGCGGTGTCCTCATGGAGACGTCCCACACGCTGGTACAGCCCGAGCAGCAGGTCATCCGCCGGATATCTCTGGAGAAAATCGAATGCCTTGACATAGGTTTCGAGCGCGACGTCAAGCTCCTCCTGCTCCCGGTGGATATCGGCGATCGTGATGGTCAGGTGGGCGATGGTTCGCCAGTCGCCGCTTCCCTCGCAGGCTGCCCGTGCCTTCAGCGCCGTTTCGATGGCCGCATTCAGCTCGCCCCGGCTTCTGTGAATGCCCGCCATATTTGCGAGCGCCCGGACTGCGTTCGAGATATCCCCCGATTCCTGGAAGTACGGCAGGCTGAGTTGATGGCACTCATATGCCTTCGTCTGGTCGTTCATTTTTCCATACGCCGTGCCAATCGAGCAGAACGCCCTGCCTATGCCGCTGCTATCACCAAGCTCCTCGCGTATCGCCTGAAGCTCCCGCAGAGCGCCAATCGCCTCATCGTAGTTCCCTGCCGAGAGGAGCACGTCCGCCAGCGCCTCAAGCACGTCCCCGCGTACCGGATCGGCCCCGGGGACGCAGCGCTCCAGCGCCTTCTCCATCCATTCCCGCGCCGTCCCCGAATCGCCGAGCATCATATGCGCAGCGCCCATCGCCAGAAAGATGCGTGGCGCGGCGGCGTCATGGATGCCCTCCATCTGGGCGTGCGCTTCGTGCAGGTCCTCCAGTGCCGCAGCCGCATTGCCGAGTTGAAGATGCGCATCGGCGCGGAGCCGGAATATTTCCATGCACACCTGCCAGTCGCGGAGCCCGATTGCGATCCGGCATGCATTCGTGGCGATGGAGACGGCCTCGGTCGGAGAAATCAGGGTGATCTCCGGCAGAAACTGCAGATATGCCTTCAGGCGATCGGAGTCGCTGTGGGTCCGGAGCAGGCATTTTCCAAGTTCGGATACCGGATCGTGAAGATTCTGTCCGGGTGTGTTTTCTGATGTCATGGCTGTAGGAACGTCAGATGATCGATGTTATTTCGTATAGTAAGGGTCCGGGATAGTTATAAATACCGGACGCGCAAACTTGTATTTCGCAACTTCATTACACCGCCGATTTTCTGCAATTCCCCATATCGTATGGATATATGTAGAACGTACGTACATGTGCAATGTGCATACGAGGCGAGATTTGCATCACGAACAAGGTCGCTCCACGGATATATGATTATCCGGCGCCGAATGGCGGACGCGGGGCGCCGGGACAACCAATCAGCAGGGAGCATTTGATGCAACGAAATCGCTCGCTTCATATCGGTGTCAACGTCACCGACCGGAAAAGTTTCGGATACACCAAACACGAGAAGCTTCAAGGGTGCAGGAACGACGCAAGGGCGATGCGCAGGATCGCACGGGGGAACAACTACGATACCGTTTGTCTGATCGATGAAAAAGCAACGTTCGGCGCTGTCGAAAAATACATTCGTTCGGCGGCGGCGGAGCTCCGCAGCGGAGATACATTCCTCCTCACATTTTCCGGACATGGAGTCCGCAACGGTGGGTATATCAATGAGAACGATGGGTATGACGAGGGGATTGCTCTCCGGGATCTCATAATGTGGGACAATTACATCGATGTATTCCTGCGGAGCTTCCACGAGGGGGTCGGGGTAATCCTCGTCATGGACTGTTGCCACAGCCATACCATTTACGGATTTCACAGGAAACACCGGAGAAGAAACCAGGATCGTCTCCAGGCTCCCGGCAACCCCGAGATATTCCGGAACAGGCTCCTTGACCGGAATGCCCTGGATACGCATGTCGATGAACACAGGAAAGACTATCGAAAGCTCGACGAAAGATTCCGCAGGGAAGGGAGCCTGAAGGAAGCGATTCTCGCCGACATCGTCGTGCTCTCGGCATGCGATGACAACGAACTGGCTGCAGATGGCCCCGATCACGGAGTATTTACCGGATGTATGCTGAAGGTGCTCCAGCACGGAGGCGAACCTGAAGGCACCCCCTTCAAGGGAACCTACAAGGAACTTATCGACAAAATCCGTCCATGCTGCGGCAACGCCCAGGTGCCACAGTACACTGCACTCGGAATTCACTCGGGCGATACTGCCCATACATTTTTTCAAGGACCTCCATTTAGTACAAAAAGGAAATGAACATGAACAGAAAATCTTTGATCCCAATGATGATTGTCTTCGCGACTCTCGGTATCACAACCTGCGGAAATGAAGCTGTGGCCCAGCCCTATCCGCCGATCGTCACATTCGAACAGGCAACGCCATCGACGTACGAGGACAGCCCGATCCTGACCGTTACCTCGCCGATGGAGGGGGAGGTCGTATCGATCATACGAGACTGCGATACATGCCCCGCATTTATCGAGTTCGATGCATCGCTGCAGGATTTTGAACTTGGCGTGACAAGCAGCGGATATTTTCCCTGCGAGCCCGTCCAGATGCGCAACACATGCAGATGGAAGGGGGATGGACAGTACATATTCGTCGCCATCGACAAGAGCACCAATCGATCCATCACCGATCTCAATGCGACGAACTATATTCCCCTTCCCGATACGACGCCGGGACCGCATACGCTGACGGTATTTCTGAGCCGCTCGTGGGATGAAAGCCTGAAAAATACCGGCAGCATCAGCGCCAGTCGCGTAACCGATCTGTACACGGTTCTGACGTTCTATGTCGGTTCGAATACCGGGACGCATGCCATCGATACGACGAAGGCGCTCCTGACGCCGAGTTCTCCGCTCGACACGAGTACCTATAAATATCCTGTGGATTCCGTCCTGTTCGACTTTTACATGATGTTCGAGGGACTTGCCGGGGGCTATGTGGTCGAGGCGACCGTCTACGATTCCACGATGCAGGTCCTCGGCCGGGATACGCTGACGGACTGGGTTCCCTACTGCATCAAAGGGCTCGCAGAGCCGCCCGTTGGGCGTCTGGGGAAATATTTGATGCGGGCGCGGCTCCTGGACGGCTCGGGAATACCGGTGGCGAACGGCCCCGGGAATTTCAACGACAGGATGTGGGCATTCTGGGTACGGAGACATTAACAGCCGGTTGGGTCATGATGTCTGGTACGGGCTCCGCTGCGACTGCGCGGGGCCCGCGCCATTTATGTACGGTTGCATGAAGCGGATGCGCATCCCTCCGATGACAGTCCGGCGCTGGTCCCTGGCCGGTCGCCGGTTGTCGATGGCCCGTGGCCGCAGGGTAACGGTGCATCGCCGTCGGCGCGATACATCATTCACCGGCATTCATATGCGCAAGCAGATCCTGAAGTCGTTTCGTGTCGGCGTGATCCGGTCCGAGCGCCTTCATACTGATATCCAGTGCCCGCCGGATGTGCTGCATGGCGGCAGCGCCGGAGCCCTGTGCCAGACGGATTTTCCCGAGCGCCTCCAGCGCACCGGCGATATGGACGTGATCGTTGCCGAGCGATGTTTCCCAGGATGCTATCGCACGTTCGTACAGAGGAGCCGCCTCGTCGGCACGTTCCATTTTTTCAAGCAGGACCGCCATGTTGTTGAAGCAGGCGGCCACGAATGGATGAGTATTTCCAAGGGTTCGTTGTGCCGCGGCCAGCGCCTGTTGGAGAACCTTTTCAGCTCCGTCGTAGTCGTGCGACTCGCGCAGCAGAAGCGCATAATTCGTGCAGAGTGCGATCGTGTTTGGATGATCCTCGCCGAGCCGTGCGATGGTGGCGTCGATGGCACGCTCGAACATAGCCCGGGACTCCGGAAATTTCTTCCGTGTCCTCAGAAGCGAGGCGATGTTCGCGAGCGTTATCAGCGTGTGCGGATGATCGCGGCCGAGCATCCTCTCGCGTATCTGGAGTGCGCGGCGATACTGCGTTTCCGCATCGTCCAGAGCGCCGGCGTCGTGATAGCCCCCCGCAAGATTGTTCAGCGTGGTCGCGGTGGCGGGATGGTGCCGGCCGAGACGGCGCTCGCGGATGTCGAGCGCACGCCGGTACAGCGAGATGGCCATGTCGAACCGGCAGAGATCGTGATACAGCAGGGCCAGATCATTCAGGCTTTCGGCGGTCGCGGGATGATCGGCGCCGCGCGTCCGCTCCTTCAGCTCCACTGCTCTCTGATAGAATGGAAGCGCCGACTGATGACGCCCCCACTCACGGTGAAGCAGGCCGAGATCGCTCAGTACCTGGGCGATAAGAGTATGGTCGGGCTCGGATTCGCGTTCCAGAATGTCGAGCGCCGCATGGTAGGGTCCCTCGGCATCCGCATAGCGGCCGGCCTGGCGCAGCAGCTCCCCCTGATGATGAAGCGTAACCGCGGTCTCGCGGTGGTGATCGCCGTGGAGTTTCCGTTTCAGCGTGAGCGCGAGATCGAGATAGCTCTCGCCGATGGCGTACAGGCCGCTGGTCATGAAGAAAATGCCAAGCCGTTCCGCGGCGCCTGCATGTGCGTTCTCGTCCGTAGTTGCGGAGCGCCACGCGCTGAAACTTTCCTGGTAGGATTTCACCATCAATGGCTCATCCTTCAGATGAACCCAATATTCGAGCAGTTCATGCCGCTGCGCCTCGGTGGAAAGCTGCATGAACATCTCCATGCCGGAGAGGCAGGCCGCGAGCTGTTCGCCATCGCCCGCCTGTTCCCACTGCCACGGTTCCTCGCTCGCTCTGCGGGGGGAGTGCGGCATCGTGGCGAAGTATCGTGCGAGCCGTTCATGAATATTCCTGTGCTTCGCCGGCGACGGAAGGTAGCGCCGGTCGGCCGCCCGCCGGACATATTCGTGGATGAAGCCGAGCAGGCCGTCGCGGTTCACCAGATAATGATCGATCGCCGCAAGAAGCCCGTCGAGCGCCTTCGTGTCGGCGCCGGTCAACTGTTGAAGATCCAATGCGTTCAGCCCGCGTCGTGCGCCGCGGATAAGCGACATCGCATCGCGAACGAGCGCGGCACCATGACGGGTTTCGAGCTGTTCAAGCATCTGCTCGAAAAACTCTTCATGCGTTCTCGCTTCCATCAGCCGGTTGCGGTCTGTGATTGTTGAGGCGTTTTGGATCTGCCGCACGCTCATGCGGAGGAAGAGCGGGATGGAGATGGCATCGGCGAGATTGGATCGTTGAAGCAGATCGGCATCCAGCTCGCTTCCCGTATCCGTCACCATGCGGTCAACGATCGCCCGCTGCTGCGAAAGTGTCAGCGGCGCAATGCGAAGCTCCTCCCACTCGCGGTCGATCAGCCTGCCGAACAATTCGTTATCCGTCTCCCTGGTGGCTGTGGATACGACCAGACGGACGTTCGGCGGCAGGTCGGCGGGAAGCCAGTCCAGAACGTGCGAGGAGGGGGCAAGATGATCGAGCCCGTCGATGATGATGACCAGCGGTCCGCCACGTACATGTTCCAGCCAGAGCGGGAAGATCGTGGGAAGTTCGCCGTCCGTCTCGGGCAGAGATTCGCCGATGGTATAGAGCTCCTTCAGTTCGGCCATGATATGCCGCAGCACCGGAGTCGGTTCCCCCTCCACCGGAGTGGCCTCGACATGATGGCATATGATCGGCAGGTCAGGATAGGCGTTCCTGCGGTAGCCCGCCCAGTTGGCGATCAGGGCGCTCTTGCCGGCGCCGGCAGGCCCGGTGATGAAGATCGGCGGGGAGGCCGCCGCCACATGCGCGTCGAGCCGGTCGAAGTAGCCGGGCAGCTCCACATAGGCGCGGCGATGCGGCGCGGCGAAGGACTCGTGCGACCGGCGCAACTGCTGGAGCATGGAGAGATGCTCCGTGGCGGGATACATCCGGTCCAGCATCATGAGCAGATCCTCCAGGATCAGCTTTCCGAGCTCGTCGGGACCGGCTATCGCCTCCCGGACGGAAAAACGCCCATTGCGCAGGTCCGCACGCAGCCGGCCGATCTTCTCAGGATATGGCGGATGCTGCCCCTCTCCATGATGACGGTTGCCGCCGGGCTGCTGCATGATATAGAAGAATGCGCGCTCCAGCATGAGCTGGTTTCCTATCGCCTGCTCGAAGAAGGGGGTGGCGATAAGGTGGTCGTCATCCGCGTCCATGTCCCGCAGCCAGGGCACGGCGGTGCGCTCTGTTGCGGAGCGCTGTTGCAGCTCGCAATCGTTCCCGAGTATGCCTATGAAGACCGGGCGATGAGCGAGCATCTCCTCCATATGGGCCGCCAGAATCTCGCTGCTCCGTGCGGGGGACATCGACGCCTCCCAGCGGGGATCGCGATCGATGACCTGTATGCCCCGTTCTCCCGCCAGCCGGCGCAGCTCCGGAAGAACCGATTTCCGCAGGCGTTCCCGCTCCGGTCCGGTGTCGCCGGATGTGCTTGCGATAAGCAGCCGGAATTCCGAATGATACCGTGGATGATGTCTGTGCTGCGTGGTGCCGCTGTCCATGATAAAGCAGAGGATGTGAAAATGATCGTGAATTCGCGCATGCGGGGATTGCACGGCATATGTGTACGGTGTCTCCTGTGCCGTCGTCGCCCTGCGGCCCTTGCCCGTTGCGGGGAGCGCCGCATCAGCGATGACGAAATCTACCGAATCATGACGATTACGCTACGGCTGTTTCATACGTAGGTACTACGTAGGCATGGGCGAAACGTCCGATGATATGTTCGTGGCACGGACGACGGCGCGAGGCTGTTCAGCCACTCGATCCTCATGATTCGCGGTGCCGCCATCTCCGGAAGTATTCCGGCGCGAGAGCGGCGTTCGGGGGCAAGTTCGGGAGCCCCGTCGGCCGGCCGGACATGTAATGTCCGCCACGGGCGTGGTGACGCCATATGTTGCACACATTGATATGGCGCGTCGTCCGGTCGGTCATGGACGTCGCGGATCGATATCTCCCGATTCATATATCCATAATCAGTTCGATAGCACGATTATGTCTGAACAATTCAATGAAATGAAGTCCGGAAATGGGGGGAGGAAGCATTGGAAGATCGCCGGTATTGGATGCGGAGGACTGATGGTCCTGCTGATCGGCATTGGGGTGATATTCGGTCCGGGCAGGGATGAAATGGGGGTGGGAGTACAGCGTCCGGACAGCCTGGAAGCATCGCAGGTGAAGGAGGAGCCCACGGTTTCCGATATATCCGGTGAAAAGCCTGTGATCGCTGAAACCGGGGTCGTCAGGCGAGGGACGGGAGTGTCGAGGCAGGATATACTTGACGCATTCGAACGCGTCGGAATCACCTTCAGGCTGAAAGCCGGGGTTCGCATTGATGGCCGGGAAAACTACGTCGGTCAGTCGGAGAACGCTCCCGGCGCGGTATTGCAGCTCGTCGGGCCGGGCAGCAATCTTGCGATGGCTTCATCGACGGTCTTCCTGACCAGCGATCGCAATGTTAACACCGTGGCCCTTGCAGTTCCGATCCTTCTGACGCAGGAGTTCAGTGGCGAGGCTGCCAGATGGCTGGCCGAGATGCTTAAGGCCGATTATAGCTCCGAATTTGAACGCAGCCGAAGGTTCGCCGGGACGTTATATACGCTGAAATACAATAGGATAAAGAAGCTTGGAATGATTTCCGTTTCCATTGAAGCGGAGGATTGACTGGCCGAACTCCGGGTGCATAACCGAATAAGTCTGTCCGGCGGGATGCACCGCCCCTGCCATTGATTATGGGGCGAAGACGGGCTGCCATCGTGGCCCCGGATTCACCTGATCCTGTCTGGGGCTTTCAGGTTGTGCGTGCATATCTCTCGAATTCCATTGCCCGTGCAGGGCCTGTATCAAAAAAATCAACGATGCAAAATTTCCTGGCGCCGATCAGCATCCTGATCGTCCGTACCCTGCTATGCAATTCCGTTATCGCCCAGACCGGAGCGATTCCCGAGAATGATGAGCGGTGTATAAGAAAGGTGTTTGATGATATTGTCACGGCCGTATACGCAGGCGGTAGTGCACCACGGCTGGTGATCAGAACGTCCGGTATGGACCAGATATCGAATTATGAAGCCGGTAGCCGGGTCGTCAATGTCGATGTTCGTCTGATGGAACTGTGCCGGCGTCTCGACGATGACTCGTTGAATGGGGTTGCGGCCGTGCTGGCGCATGAGCTTGCGCATGATTTTCGGGGACATGGAAACAGGAACGGGACGGTGAAATTGAGCCGGGCTGAAAAGGAGGGGATTAAATACCTTGTGCAGGATAAAATTTCGTGGCGTGCGTATGAGGAATTGCAGGCAGATTATTTTGCTGGATTCTATGGCAGAGCGGCCGGATACGATCCGCTGCGTGTCATGCCCCGCATGCTTGGTATAATCTATCAGGAATTTGAACTGGAGGAGGAAGATTCCGAATATCCGTCGCTTCGGGAGCGGAAGAAAATTGCATCGCAGGCGGCAGGTAATATGAATTCGCTCATTCAGGTATTTGAAACGGCGAACTACTGCTCTCTTATCCGAAGCTATCCCGAGGCGCGAAAGCTTTACAACCATGTTGCCGGGGAGTTTCTCGGCCGTGAAATTTTCAACAATGCGGGGCTTGCCAGTGTCCTCCATGCCTTGGAGTTCATGGGGGAGGGGGCTCTGGGATTCATCTATCCGCTGGAGATGGATCGGGATACGAGGCTGCGGGGTGTGAAGGTGGTTAACGGAAGGATCGAGAGGGCGACGCGCGGTACTAGTCCGGAGGATAGCGCCCTGGGCGCGCGGCTGCTGCTGGACGCTGCGGAGCAGTTCAATGAGGCAATCGAACATGATCCGCGGTACTCACCGGCATTGCTCAACCTTGCGACGGTCCGAATCCTTCAACGTGATTATGAAGGTGCGGTGCGTAATGCGAAGTCCGCGATGGATGCGGATACAAGCACATTGACCCGGATTTATGCTAGAACATTGATTGCAATCAGCAGAGCTCGTGGTGATGATCATGACGAGGCCGTGATGGTATTGCAGGAGATCAGCGAATCCGCATCGGAGTACGGGGCGGGAGATCTAATCCAGGCAAATCTTGCGGTGCTGGAGCATAGGGATTTTACTGGTTTGGAGGAGACCGGGTCCCGGCCGGTCGTCGAACAGATCGGCGGACTGCGCGCCGGTGATCGCATTATGTCCATGCCGCCCGTTATCAGAATTGATGCCGACGACAGCCTTGCGGTCGTAGTCGGGAATGCCCTCGATCATGATGTAATTCGCGTGGAACATGCGGACTCCTGGATTCAGTTCATCTTTGCCGGGCCTGATTACAGCAGGGGAACATCCAATGGTGTCCGGATCGGCGACTCCGTGCAGAGGGTTCGGCATGTCTATGGCAATCCATCCCGCACTATATGTTCGCCGCGCGGCCAGTACCACATCTATGAATATTCGAAACTCATTTTCCTGATCGATACATCCGGCAATGTAGCCAACTGGGCGATCTACGCCATCGGATGATCCGATCTTCTCATCACTGATAATCGACACATTTCCGGCTGTGACGATATTCACTACACCAGGTTTCCGACAGATTATTGTGCTGGCGGGGGCTCTGTTCCTGGGCTCGATACCACGTCTTGGTGCGCAGGCTCCAAACCATCTCCCCCTTTCTCTTGCAGAGCGCTGGCGACAGTTCTCCGTTACGGGCGAGGCCGTCGATCTGAGCCATGATATGACTCATGGGAATCCAAAATCCCGTCGCCGGGGAACGGAGGCGCCGAAGGATGAGGACCTGCGGCAGGAGTTGAAACGGCTGACAGTGCGGCCGGGCACCGGCGCCGCGGCAAATGTCAATCAGCTTGGGCGAAGCGCATTCGCAAGCGGTGATTACTCCAGTGCCGGCTATTGTTTCTGGTGGGCACTCAATACGTTACGCCGTGCATATGGAACGGTGGACCACCCCGATATCGCGACGGCGATCACCAATCTTGCCCTGTTCAAATTCGATCGGCATGACTATGATGAAGCCGGGCCGCTGTTCCGCGATGCCTGCGACATGCGGCAGCGTCTTGCGGGTGGCAACGACGATTTCGAGCTTGCGAGGGCCATCATCGATCTCGGAATGTTCCATTACGAGTGTGGCGATAGCATGCAGGCGCGGCCGTTGCTCGACAGGGGGCTTGCAATGTATACGGCGCTGTGCGCCGCCGATGCGCGCCGGGAATTCGCGGAGGTGCTGTATATCGTCGGGCTGGCACGGTACCGCAGCGGACAATATCGCGTCGCCGATTCATTGTTCACCCGGTCGATCGATATGTCGCACAGGCTGGGCACCGACCGCGATATCCCCGCATTCGCCCGCATGCTCGATGCCATTGCCGCCACGCACTACGAGCGCCGCCAATATGAGAAGGCGCTCATGCTGTTCGCGGAGTCGTGCGAGATGCGGCAGCGGTGGTATGGCGGGACCGATCACCCGGATCTCAGCCTCAGCCTGAGCAACATGGGGATCGTGTACGACCACATGGGAAAATATTCCGCCGCCGATTCCTGTCTCTCCGCCGCGCTGGCGATGACCCGGCGCCTCACCCGCCACTCGGCCGATTCCACGCTCGCGCTGCGTATCAGCACGCTGGGGAATTTCTCTATGAGGTATGGTGATTTCGATCAGGCAGAACCTCTCGTCAGGGAATCCCTGTGGATGCATCGCAGGCTCTACAGGAAGGACCATGTCGATCTCGCGCGCAGCATATGCAGCCGGGCGAGATATTACATGCTTGTCGGCGATTACGGGCAGGCCAGGATACTGTTCGAGGAGGCGCTGAACATGTACCGCCGTATGTATCCGAAGATCGAACGTTCGGAGCTCGCCGCCGTGTATTCCGGTCTGGCGCATGCGCGCCTGGGACTGGGCATGTACGAAGGGACGGCGGTGATGTTCAGCGAATCTGTGCAGATGTACCGGCATATGGTGCGGGGAAGGATCGACGCCTCGCTGGCTGAAAGTCTCGCCGATTATGGGAATTTCTACTGCGATCGTGGCGATCACGCCAAGGCCGGGCCGCTGCTGCAGATGGCGTTCGAGATGTTCCGGCAATTGTTCCCCGATGCTGATGACCCGGGGTTCGCCCGGTGTCTGACGAGCCTTGCGGTCTATCATCGCCTTCGCGGAGATTATGCACAGGCGGAGAACTACCTGGAGGAATCGCTTGCCATGCGCCGCCGCCTGTATCGAAGGAGCAATCATCCGATGATCGCGCAGACGCTCTGCGCCATGAGCGATCTGCGGGCCGAACAGGGCGACATCGACAGCGCGAAAATTCTTCTGGAAGAGGCAGTTATGATCCTCCGGGCTCTGCCGCACAACGGCAGGACGTTCGATCTTGCCCGTGCACTGAACGTCATGGGGCGTCTGTATCTCGATGCGGGAGATGATGCGGCGGCAAGGGAGTATATCCTGGAAGCGCACGGGATGCTCCGCAGGCTGTGTGAAGGAAAGGATCATCCCGATCTGGCCGATAATCTCTGCTACCAGGCGATGCTCTCCTGCAGGGAGGGAAGATATGGCCGTGCCGATCGGTTGTTCGAGGAGGCGCAGAAAATGTGCAGGAGAGTATTCAATAAATACGATCAGCTCGACCTTATGCTGCGCCTGGAAATGATGGCCGAATGCGCCGAACGGTGCAATATGTCGCAGTGCGCCGGCAGGCTTTATGCGGAAATACTCATGGTACTGCCGCGGGTGTCGCGCGAATCGGGATTTTTCGAAGGCGAGCAGCAGCAGCTACGGTTTCAGAACAGGCTTGCAACCGTCACCTATCCGCTGCTGGATTTTTTTCGTCGTCATAAAAAAACAGAAGAGCTGTTCAATACGATCCTGTCGTCGAAGGGAGCGGTGCTGCATGCGGTGGAACTGCGGAATAATGCATTGAGGAAGCTGGGAAAGGGCGATCGCGCCATCTCGGAGGCCGAGCGTGAGCTCCGGGAGCACAGCCGTCGTCTTACCGACACCCGTTCCGGTGCCGAAGGAGATGAATTCGAACGCTGGCAGGCGGCCTATATGAAGCTGCTCGGCAGCATCGAGCGGCTGGATGAACAGCTTACACGCGCCAGCACCAGAGAGAGGAGGCGGCTCCGGCCGGTCACATGGAAGGGCGTGCGCCGCGAGCTCAAGCCGGGTGAATGCGTTGTGGAGTTCGTTCGGGTTGCGGAGTATCACGACGCGGGCCCGGATGATTCCGCCATGTACTGCGCGCTGGTGTTGCAGTACAGGGGCGAGCCATACCTGGTGCCGCTCTGTACGGAGGCCGCGATCAGAAATGTCCTCCGTTACCAGGTGGACGCAAGGGAGCGGACCAGCTATGTGCATGATGCCGCGCGGGGCAATGAGCTCTATCAGCTTGTATGGGGGCCGATCGATTCCCTGCTCCATCGTGCCAGGCGCATCTACGTAAGTCCGGATGGGCTGCTCAATCGCATTGCGATCGGAGTGCTGACCGATAGCTCCGGTGCGATGCTCCTCGATCGTTACGACATCAGACTGGTTCTGAGCGCACGTGATCTGGTCCGGGACAGAGCCGTCGGCCGTGACGCGCGCGGTTCCCGAAGGACGGCGGTGGTGATGGGCGGGCCAGGGTTCGATGCCGACTCCGTGACGCTGGCGCGTGAAGTTGCACGGCTGCATTCATTGCGCAGCTCGGACGACCTGATCGCGGAGATGCCGGGCAAGGAAGCGCCGCCGCGTGAATCGACGGTCGGCAGGCCGCTTGGCAATCTCGAAGGCGCCAGAAATGAGGCGGATGATGTGGCACGGATGCTGGTCGGCAACGGCTTTGCGGTCACGCCATACTTCGGTGCGAGCGCCACGGAGGAAGCGTTCATCGGTCTATCGGCTCCGGATGTGCTCCATATCGCCACGCATGGTTTCTTCTTCTCCGATCCCGGGCTGTCATCTCGGGAGACCGAGCGCGCCATCTTCGACGGCGGCATCCGCAGAGTCCAGTATTCCGGCAATCCGCTCCTTCGGTCCGGCCTCCTCTTCGCCGGCGCCGATCGCGTCTGGACGCTTCAATCGCCCGCGCAGGGGATCGGCGATGGTGTCGTCACTGCGTATGATATCGCGCATATGAACCTGGCAGGGACCGAGCTGGTGGTGCTCTCCGCGTGCGAGACCGGGCTGGGGGAGATCCGGGTTGGCGAAGGAGTGTTCGGGCTGCTCCGCGCGGTGCGCGCGGCGGGAGCCGGGGCGGTTATGATGAGCCTGTGGAAGGTGCCGGACGCGCAGACGCGGGAGCTGATGAAGGAATTCTACTCCAACTGGCTTGAAAAAGGGATGGACAGGGGAAACGCGCTTGCGGCGGCGCAGCGTACGATGCGGAATCAATATCCCGATATCTATTCCTGGGGAGCATTTGTACTGGTGGGGGATTGAACCGCCGTAATGGCGCAACATCATCCACCTGCGAAGCATTTACATATATCCGAACTGACAATGCTACAGAAACAATTAACTGAAATGAAGCCTGAAGAAATCGCTGGAAAGCGGCTTGTGCGAATATTCCTGACGTTCAGCGCATGGCTGTGGGGAATATCGTCGATCCTGCTTGGCGCGGGCTACATCACGAAAAATGCGCTGTTCGGTGTTCTTGCAATCGTGCTTGGCGTCATGATGCTGCCCATCACGCGGAGGGTCATCGATCGCGTCACCGGCGTCAGATTCCTGCATCCGCTTGCGGTCGGGGCCGCGGTGCTGGTCGTCATGATGATGATCGGCCGTGAGCTATCGATCGAGGAAAAGGCGAGGATGGAGCGGCTGATGAAGATCGAGCAGGAGCGCGGGCGCCAGGATAGCGTCTTCATTGCGCAGTATCCGTTCGTGGATCGCACCGAACTGCGGGCGTGGCGGGAATCGGCCGCTGACAGCGTCACGGATTCCGCTCACACGATGGATGCGTTCCTGGAACGGCAGCGCGTTCGGCATCGCCGACGTGTCGATGACTCCATTGCCGCCGCGAGAAAATGGCATGAAGATTCGATTGCGGCGGCGCGGCAGTGGCGTCGCGATTCAGTGACGGCGGCGAAGGACAGGCGGCGCGACTCGCTGAACCGGGTGCGCGAGGAGCGGCGCCTGGCGGCCGAGCGGGAGCGGCGGTATGCGCCTGAGCTGTACAACGGTCATGTGGTATATACCGGGCCGCGCGGCGGGCGGTATTATATCAATTCAAACGGGAGAAAAACATATATACGATAATTCTCCCTGCGGGCCATGTGCGGCAACGAATGGAGTACAGGTGCCGACAGACTGAGCCGGGGGTAAGCAAAACCCTGACTTCGGGGAAAGAGTGGCGGGCGGGCGATGCTCACCCGGTGGCGCCAAATATCAGTGCGGCGCGGCCATCCGCGGCAAACAGGATGATTGAAGGAAAATCGAATACGCGGAGCTATCTTGCCGCACCCTCCCACAATGCACAACCGAACACGTAATAATCGAAACCAGCCATGACAGCTCAAGCAGTTGATTGCCCCGTCGTCAATGCCGTGGCATCGGGCGGGCCGATCGCCCTCCGCGTCGCCTCGCCGGATTTCCCGCAGATCGTCGCCGGAAGGGTGTGGCGGTACAATGCCGACATGACCCCGGATGGTTCTGCCGGCACGTTCAACAGCGATGCGCCCGATGTGCCTCTTGGCGCGCCGGGACCGATGGCCGGAAAATATTTTCTGGTGCAGGGCGTGGTGCTTCATCAGAACGATGATCCGCCGACGCAGTACCAGGTGGTGGTGTCCGTGATGCAGGGAGAGAACGTGCTGCACAGGGAGGTCCCGGCGCACAATGGCTCGGGGGAGATCGGCGGCGCCGACATTCCGTTCACCTATCGATTCCGGATGGAGGCCGTATGAGCGGTACCATGACAGGTGGAGTGAGGGGGGCGATGCTTCTGCTCGCATGTCTCTGCGTTCATGGCCGGGCCGCGGCGCAGGAGGTGAGCACCACACGAAGCATGTTGCAGGAAATGATCCAGTCGGTAAGCTACGGCGTGCCGGCCTCGCCCGCCTTCGAGCTGCTGCCGGGAAAGCCGTCGGAGGTGGTCCGCATCGCCACGCCGCATGACATCTCCACCAGTCTGCTCGGCCTTCTGAATGGTACGCGGCTGCGGACGGGAGCCGCGTTCGATATCCGGCCGCTGGCGACGATGGCGGGATCGCTCAGAGAGTATCAGAGCGGGTCGCTGCTGAATCAGATCGCATGGCGCACGGTGCTGGCGGTGGGAACCATTGCGGCGCCGGATGCATCGGGGGACGTTCTGCTGAGCGCCGGCATTCGCATTCCATTGATCGATCGCGGCGACCCGCGAGCCGATAAGGAATATGCGGACAGGCTCCAGCGGACATTCATAAACGGGCTCGATGTGCAGCCCGGGCTCAATGATCCCGACGCTGCCATCGACTCGCTGACATTGAATGCGGCGAAGAATCTGGAGCCGATCCGCGAAGAGTGGATAGAGCGTAGCTGGAATGCCTTCCGTGTCGATATCGGGCTGGCCGGGATGCTGCGCTCAAGAGGCGGCTCGCTGAAGGCCGACAACCTGAAGGGGCAGAGCCTGGGTGCGTGGGCGGCAACGTCGTTCGGCATCGGAACATTCGGAGAGGTGACGGCAAGTCTGAAGTACACATCGACCGCCACGGAGATCGCATCGCAGGAATCGGATAACATCGCCATCGGTGCGCGCGGCAGAGCGTTCGCATCCGGCAGCTTCGCGATTTCTCTGGAAGGGGCGCGTGTCTGGTCCATCCATGACGATATGCCCGGTCTCGACGAGCAGCGGACCCATCTCGCGGCGCTGGCGGAGATCAGGATCTCCTATATCGGCGGATGGCTCGGCATCGGGTACGGCGGCGATCCCGGACGCAGCGGCGATCCGCAGGGGAAGCTATCGCTTCACTATGCCATCTACCGCGATCCGCTCATCTCGAAGTAGCATCATCCGGCCGTATGCCGATGATTTCACGAACCATCATCGTTCTCCGCCGGCGGGGCGGTCCCGCTGAAACAGGACGGGGGCATGCATATGGTGCATGCCCCCTGTGAAGAAGACGCCGATGTATGCGGCGGACCTGTGCCGACGAGCTGCCATCAGGCAATGCCGCCGGGTGTTCCGTTGCACCTATCCCATCAGCACGGCCTGATGTAGATATATACGCAGCCCGCGGAGTCGTACGCGATGCGGACTACAAGACAGCAGCCGTTCACTTTAAACTGAACCGGATTGTTGAACGAAGCAAACGGGCCGGCGGGGCCGGCGAGCGATGCGCCGCCGAACAGGGCTGCCGGGGGGCATGGCGGCGGTGTCGGTGTGTTGAAGACGAAAACGCCATTTGCCAGGAACAACTGCGGCCCGAATACGCCATTGCTCCACCGTGTCCAGAGCGGAACGCGGAAGCAGCTTGCCGGCACGCCGGCGATATCGACCGTATAGGTACAGCAGTTCAGGTTCTGCTGCGCCGTTGCCGTCTCGGTGGACACGGCGAACGCCATTACTAGCCAGACGAGAGCCGTGGCCAGCGCCGAAAGTAGAGCCCTGCGTGTCATGATCATTGTCCCTCCGAAAAGTTGATGGGTATGGAAAGGGGCATGCGCCCAGTGGATGAAGTCATGCTCGGGGGTTGCGGTACGGAGGGAGTGGAATGCGGCGGCAGGATCGATCCGTGGCGTCGCGCCATTCTCCGGGGGAGGAACAACAACCTATGGTTTTCCAGTCGAAACAGGAGCGGAAAGCTATCATACGCTCGCGGCCGATGGCAGTACATCGTGATGTACCTGCCCCATGTTTTCCGCGATGGTCGTGGGTCATGGCCCCGCAGATCCGGCCGGGATGCCGTCGGCGATTCACCTGCGGCCCGGTACGTGCGCCGGCTGCGGGGAGACCCTGTCCGGTATCTCCCCGCAGGCCCTCGCCGGCGGAAATGCCGAATGTGCATGGCGAAGCGAATCGCCGGATATGTTGCTGCAAAAAGCCCGTGTCGGCCGGACCGGATATGGAAACGGGGAGTGGTTCCCTCCGGGCGCCTAGCAGGGAATTCTTGTGATCCTGATATAGATGCAGCCCGCCGCATCGAAGCCAAAAGAGACGACATAGCAGCAGTTGCCGATTTTATACGTCCAGGTCTGCCCCGGTCCGATGAAGTTCACATTGTCGATGGAGATGGAGACCAGCTTGCATGCCGGCGGGCAGGGGGGAAGCAGCGGCGGTCCGATCGGCTCGATGGTGGTGCCGCTCCCCGTATAGGTTTTGAACAGCGTAACACCTGTGCCGCCGCAATCCCACCGCGTGACAAGGCGGATATTGTCGCATGGGGGGGTGGCGTTCTGAATATCTACCGTGTAGAAACAGCAGTTGGGATTCTGCTGGGCGTTCGCTCCGGATGCTCCGCAGAAAAGCATGAGGAGAGCCGTCGCGAGGATTGCGGCGAGGGCTGGCAGCGATGTTCTCGTTGTCATGATGGTTGTTCCTTACCAGGGTAATAATTGCCTGGAAATTTCATGCGTGGATTCGCACGTTCCGTGCGGTGTTCGCAGACTTCGGGCATGATCTCCATCATCGATGGAACTGCGGGGAGAAGTCGCTGGACATCTCCCCGCGGCAGCATTACGGACAGGGGCGGATGATGAGCAGTATTCCCCCCGCCGCGTCGGTCGTTGCGGTCAGCAGCCAGCAGCAGCCGCGGAAGCAGTACTGCGTGGTAGCTCCCAGTGGCGTCGGTTGGGCCAGCCCGTTGAGCGATGCCCAGTTGAACAGGCATGCCGGCGGGCAGAGCGGGATGGGAGGATTGGGATTGAGCAGTTCCACATAGATGCCGTTCGCGTTGTAGGTCTTGAGATCAAGCCTTACGGTGCCGTCGGGGCAGACCCATTCGGTTTCCACCGTGATCGGAAAGCAGCAGGGGGTGATGCCTGCGATATCGACGGTGTAGTGGCAGATGTTCGGATCCTGCTGCGCGGCAGCATGATGCGTGATGCCCGCGACACCGATCGTCGCCATCGCGATCATCGCAACGAGCATTGAACGAAGCGAGCTTCGGGACATGATGGTACCCTCCATGACATTGGTGTATATAAGTCGGGGGTCCGGTTTTGCGTTGCAGCGACATCGTGGAATCCGGGAGCATCGGGAGCGGCGGGCTGGCCGCCGCCCCCGGATATATGTGCCGGCATGATTGCGGCCGTTACAGGCACGGCGGGCAGTCGATCAGCGTGGCCTCCCACCGGCAGTTGCTGAGCTTGCAGATACTCACGCAGCATCCCGTCCCCAGATAGACGCGGATGCAGCCGCCGATGACTGTCGGCAGGCTCTGCTCGTTGCCGCAGGCGTCGGTTATGGAGAGCCGGAACTTGGCGCAGTCGGGGATGGTCCATGAATCTCCCCCCGGAGGGACCACGAGTGTTCGCTCGCTGCTCGCCAGAGTGAGCGTCACACGGAACGTGCATTTTGTGCTGTTGCTGATGCCGATACCGCAGCATTGCGCCAGTGCAGGTTGTGCCTCGAAGGCCGTGGCTGCCGCCATGACGATGAATGTGATGCCTGCGAGGAGAATACGGTAGAGGTTCGATGATGGCATGATGAGTTCTTGAAATTTCGTGAGTGAATGCCCCGGCGGTACGACAGGTTCATCGGGGCGAACGTGCCTCATCAGATAAGAGGGATCGGGAGCGGGGAAATGGACATCGGGGAGATGTATCCTGGATGGCAGGGACGAACCGCAGGGAGTGATGCTCTGCACGGGCCGGGCATCCGGGGCGTTCATACAGGGAACGACATGTTCATGCGGAAAAGCTTTCCACATGGTATATATCTGCACCAGGCTCTATATCGGCCTGTCCGCAGGGTCACTTGCCGTTGTCGAGCTTCCAGTCCTTGCATCCTTCCTGCCTTGTCAGCCTCTGCTGTTCCCTGGTGCTTGTGGCTGCATGGCGGGGGATATGATTGCTGCACATCCAGATCTGGGCGAGGAAGGTTGCCATCCATGCGGTGGCTGCCGAATCAAACGTCGGCGGATTGTCATACGATCCGGAGACGACTTCGCCGAGCATGGTCTTTTCGTTCGCGTAGCCCCACAGTGTATACGGGCCGTCATCGCCCATGAGCAGGAGCATTACCCTGTTGCCGTTCTTCATTCCCAGAGGAATCCTCGCATTGGATTCCCGGTCAATGGCGAAGACGCTGTCGCGCTCCTGCAGAAGTCGCAGGATCACCGACTGTTCTTCCTTCTCTGGCGAAGCGATCGTGATCTTCCATTCCCCGGTGAGATCGGGGGGATGCGGGGTTCCGGAATCCGGAGGTTGGGCCGGAGCGATGGAGGTGGCCGCCATGATAAGGCACATGGTGGTCAGAGTGAGGCGAAGATGAGCGTTCATCGTTATTGATCCTTCTTGAAGGTTGGAAAAATTGAATCGACCAGCGAGCCGAGCCAGGCATGGACCTTCTCGGAAAACATTCCGCCAAACAGACAGAGAAAGAAGAGCGAGGTGGGGTGAGGATCGGATGATGTGGTGGTCAGGGCCGTCGGGAGCACGTAGGAGAGGCCCAGCAGAAGGAGCCCGATGATGCCTCCGAAAAGCCCATGCAGGAAGATCGACGGGCTCTGTGCGGTGTTGTCCGGGAACGTGATGCCCTTGACCACATGGATCACTCCTCCCACTGAACCGAATGCGATCGCCGTAAGCAACAATCCCAGAAACGTCGGGATGCTCGATAGCCAGGGGAACCATGCATCACGTTGCTTGAGCAGGAGCGCGCGTCTCAGCTCGGTTCTATTGGCATAGGTGATATCGTCGAATTTCACTGATGTGGTATCGTCGGGGTTGGTATGCATTTCCTGGATGGTGCGATCCACATCCGCCGCAACCCAGCCTCCGGCCCCGATGTATAGGGCCAGAAGCAGCCACGACACCAGTAGAAACATTCGTTGTGCGGTCATTTCCGTGTGACGATGAGTGTTCTGGAATGATGAGTGTTCTGGAATAAGGACTCGCCGATTGGCGTAGATTCCGTATCGGTACTATCGGGTCAATGGCTGGAAAAGGGGGGAGCGGCGGCTCACTCGCATGCTGTCGGGAGACGAAAATACATGTCCGGATGATTCCTTCCTACGCGCTGGCTGGCGCTTCGTGCCGGGAATTCCCGGGAGGAGAGAACACGCAAAGGCGCGAAGGGCGCAAGGGAAGAGAGGGAACTGTAGCGTTTGCAGGCGCGTGGCCTGTGTTTATAGGGAGTAAATCTGATAGGTTAATAATGCCAGAGCTGTACAGCTTGATCTGACAAGGCTGAACGTTGCGCGATCGAGTTTACTCCCTATAGCTGGTGACTTCCAGTCATGCAGGCGTCCCCAGGACCCTGAGTAGAAATTGAGTACTCACAGCACTCACCATCCCCCTAAGTTTTTCCCATCGACAACGACGGAACATCGCATGACCTCAGCAATGACATATCCCGAGTTGTACGTAGCCAGCCTGGTGGGGCGCTCCTGTGAACGTGCGGATGGGCACCGTGCGATGAATACGTTTGGAGCGTCCCGCCGGCAGGCGATGGTGAAGATGTTTGCCGGCCGCAGCCTCCGTGCAGGGATTTATCCGGCGGATATCTCTGCCGGGGAGCAATCCCGAAGGGAACACATTATCCGGTCTCCACAGAGTTGTCATGGACTTCGAGCACGTACTCACATATCTCCAGGCCAGGCGTGATGAAATGCCGAACGGCGCCGATACGCCGGATGATTATCTCACATGTGTCAGCGCCGGGCCGTCGGAGATCGTTCCGCCCGTCACGAAGGAGGAGCTTCTTCAGTTTATCGATACCACGCCGGACGTAGCGGGGATGGACAGGTGGTTGAAGGCCCCGGTGCAGAGCGCCGATCCCAGGCTGCTGTGCGGATGGCTGCGCAGGATGGGCTATTCCGAAATCTGCGATGAGATCGGCGGTTTCTGGGAAACGCGGCACGTTGAACATATCGAGGCCATCTCGGTCGGGCGCATGATCCGCAGGTTCGCGGCCGAAGGGGTGACGCAGCGGCCGCAGACACGAACATCGCTTGAGGCGGAGGATCTGTTCCACAACAGGAAGCAGCTTGATCTGCTGAAGAAGGCGCAGCAGAAGCTCGACAGCGGGCATATGGTGCTTCTCGCCATCAATACCGATATCCTGGATGCGATGAAGGGGCGTCCGGTGCGGCCCGCTTCCAGCGAGGATCAGCATCTGCATTATGCCGTCGCGCGCAGGCTGCAGGTGACGCCGCTCACCATCACTGCGGAGATACGTAGCTACGGAAATGTCACCACCGGCGCCGTCAACACCACCATCTTCCTGCAGCGGTTCTACGGATTTATCTCGGCAAAACCATGATCTGATCCGTTCCGGGGAGGTCAAAAGGCAAAGGTCAAAAGGCAAAAAGAGGTTGGTGACGCTGCGTTCCCGGAGATACAGTCGAAAAAGTCAAAAGGCAAAGGTCAAAAGGCAAAAAGAGGTTGGTGGCGCTGCGTTCCCGGAGGTACATCATCATGTACTACCGGAGGTATTCTGACAGGGATAATTTGGGCGGGTCGCAATCTTCCGCGCGCCGGGCGCATCATTCCCGCGCTACGGCATAAGGAGGCGGTATCACCAGCGGCGACACATCTTCCGCCTCGCCAGCGTGGATATCATCAATGCAAAGGATTATGCTATGATAACCCGACCACATTCCATCCTCCGCGTCGCGGCGTTTCTTCTGCTGGCACTGGCGCTCTGGGGCATGCCCTCAGGTGCGAAGGCGCAGAAGTGCGCATGCGATCACTACACCTTCATCGTGAATTCCGATGTCGGCTGCAAGGTCCAGATCGCCTGGGCTCTCTCCCCCGATGGGAAGCTCTTCACCGAGACGCTCGGACCCGGAGATAGGTACAAGGTTCCCTGCCCGCTCTATGAAGCGTATATCGTGACCTGCAATGGGCAGTACAAGGTGCTGCCGATCGATCCCGCGGGACGGGTTTGTAGCCGCATCCTGACGCTTTCCACCAACTGCTGCGTACAGGCGTGTTACGGCGTTGACCGCGAGGGATGCCCCACGATCACGATCAGGCGGGCCGACTGCGCCGTCGATGAATGCTGATTTCGTTCGGCATTGCTATCAATTCCAGTGATACGGCATGAACGAATAAGGGGAGCTCTATGGGGCTCCCCTGTATGTTGCCGAGCTGCCCCGGGCCGGCTTCGCGAGCGCTGCGTTCCCGGTCTGCCATGTCCCTGCATCTGGATGGTCGGTTTTGCCGGTGCATCTCTCTCTCTTCAGTACGGCGGCTACCGTTCCATATAGATCGCCGATACCTCCTCGTCCGGCATATACATCCCATAGCGATATTCCTCGCAGGCGCGGCGCATGAATTCATCGAAGTGCTGGCCATTGAATTTCGCCCCTTCGGTGAAGAGCCGGGCGGCCTCGCCGTGGCAGCCTGCATCGGCGTAGAATGCGCCAAGGATCAGCGGGAGGGCGGGGTTGTCGGCGCCAAGTTCGCTGCGGATCGCCTCGGTCCCGGCATGAAGGGCCGCATCCGCGGAATCGGATAGTCCGTGGAAGATCGCTCCGGTACGGTGAAGGTTGTTCCTCGTATCGATCAGACTCCAGGTATAGACCACCTCCGGCGTCAGCGCCGGATGTTCCCAGACAAGCGACGTATCGGTCGTTTCACTGCGGAATATCTCCTCGCCGCGATAATCCCTGACACTGACGATATAGCTGCCTGCGGTGGGGGAGCGAAGCCAGCGGAACCGGACCGGTCCGGAGGGAATCGCGCTGGCGCGTGGTTCAAGGATGATCATGTCGTCCTCGCCAAAAATCAGGCGTGCCGCCCGCTGCGCCTCGCCGAGCGGGTCCTTGATGCCCGTGCGATTGCGCAGTTCATCGTTGGCGGCATTGGTGATTTCATCCCGCATACGTCGCCGCTGTTCGGCGGTGATGGCGGAGGAATCATCAATGCGCGTGGCTCCTGCCTTGCTCGTCCGTTTCTCCCGGTCGGCACCGCTGGCCGCGGCAAGCGTGCGCACCGTATTCGCCACCGCGGTATTCTCCCCCGAGCCTGCCCGCTTTATGGCATCGGCCACCTTCACCCGGCCGGCCCGGTTGTACTTGATCACCTTGCCGTTCACCGAAAGCTGCAACGTTCCGCCGCGTCCAACGGTTACTTCATCCTTCGAGCCAAGCTGCTGGCCTATCGATGCCTTCGCGCTCGATCGGCCCGATTTGACGCTGACATCTCCCGTGTAGAACAGGATACGGACCGTCGTGTTCTGTGCGGCTGCGGGGAGAATTGCAAAGAGGGCGATGAAGAAGGAACAGAGGAGTCTGGTACGCATGGGATCATCTCGTATTGATCTCGGAGGGAGGGGAAGCAAACTTAGTGAAGGCGAGGCCCCGGACAAAGCAACGCCCGCGAAATGTACCGGGCCGGACAGCGCTGCTCTTGACTCTCGTCGGGCAATTACGTATATCGAACGGCAGCCTGTTGCATCCCTCATCTGACAACTCCAGCGTGCCTTCGTGTACGTGATCCGCATCTCGTAATGGCTCGCCGGCATGACCTTCTCTCATTTATCCCTGGTGTGGTAGTCCCGGTCGTTCATGTATATTCCCGGCCTTCTAAACCCGAGCGGGGGGAGCAGGCCAGAAACGTTTACTTCCGATCCTTCACGAGCGTGTTTCACGACGATATAGAATCGACCGATGAATCCTTCATTTCACTGCTGTCGCATGCCGAGGAGCTGATCGATGCGGGGCGGGTGCGTGAGGCGCGGCGTCTGCTTGCACAGTTCGTCGAGCGCAAGCATCTGGATGGGCGGGTGCTGCCCGCGGTGGCGGCGCTCTACATGCGGGTGGGCAAGCCGGAGCAGGCGGTGGTTGCGATGCAGCAGGCGATCGGCCAGCTCGGCGACCAGCCGGAACTGCTGAATACATTCGGCCTGCTGCTGGCCTCGCTCGGCCGCGAGCGCGAAAGTCGCGAGCAGTTCGAGCAGGCGCTGCGGATGGATGAAAGCAACTCCGAGGCGCTGCGCAATCTGGCCTTTACGCTGCACCGGGCCGGCGAGCGTACCGAGGCATACGCGATGCTCGTGCGCTGCTTTCACACGGCGCCGCTGTCCGCGGAACTGCGGCTGATCTGCGGCGCATTGCTGGAGTTGGACGGAAGGCCCGATGAGGCCGCCTGCTGCTACCACGACGTCCTCGAACTCAGCGGCGTGCAGGACCAGGTACAGCTTGCCTCGCAGCGCCTGTTCGTTCTGGGCATCGATCCGGGGGGACTTGTCTTCGAGGAAGTGATGGAACGGCTGGAGCGCGAATGCGCCGGGATCAGGTAACTATGCATGGAATGTGGGACGTTCATATGCGCATTCCCCTGCGCACGATGATCTCCGACCCCTCCGCCACGAACGCCGATGTCGGCGGTCCCGAAAGAGCTCCCACGAATTCATCGCCATATATGCCCGCCACGTCGCAGTCCAGCCGTGGCTCCGTTACACCCCATACCCGCCACGACGGATGTTCCACCTGATATTCCACGCATGAAGCATCGCGCTGGGCCGCATATCCCCAGTAGTGCTCCGTGATGAACTCCTCCTCCGATCCCTCCGTCAGCGGCGCGCCTTCCCCCGACGTCCGCACGTGAAGTCCGTTCCAGCCCGTACGGCCGGCCCATTTGTATTCCACGGTGGCGCCATCGAACAGCCTTCCATCCAGAAGATCGACCCGGTGGCGCATTGGCATGGCGCTGTAGTTTTCGTTGTAGCGAATGCGCGCCACCAGCGCTATCGCCCTGCGCGGCACGATCTCCCTGATGAACGTGACGCCCCGTTTCCATCCCTCCGGTCCGCGGCGGCGCACATAGAATCGCAGATTCACCTCCTCGAAATTTCGATGGAAGGGAATCGGCAGGCCGGCCACCTTCGTATTCAGAAACATGAAGCCGACGACGCTGATATAGGTGTTGCCGTTCCAGGTATCGAGTTCCGTGCCTGCCGGGACCAGCGGACGAAGTACCGCCGGGTCCGCCGAATAATTCAGCATCGCCAGATGGCGCCATTCGGCCGTCAGGAATGTGGTGGAACGCATGGATGCGATAACATATAGACGAATGTTCCTGCAGATACCATGACCATCGGAAATTCGGCAGGTGAAAATTTTTTGATTATTTCCTTTTCTTCGATTTTTTCGCTGTAGGTATGAGTTTGAACGAAGCGAAATAATCGCTGACGCCGTCGCTCTCCAGCGCACCATCGGCGATTTCGATAAATCCCACCTGGTACATCCTTCTCCCCACGATATAGTAATCCATGCGTCCCCGCAGGTTCATTTCCTCGGTCTCGGAAATGAACCTGATCGATCGTCCCGGATTTCCGTCGAGCGTTATCTCCTCCTCGCTTACGAGCGTGGCGTTCATATTGCTGAGCGCCCCCTCCTGCGCCCCCTCCAGCATCTCCTGCTTTACGCCGTCGCTCATCGTGATCGTCTTCACGTCGCTGTAGCCGACCAGGCAGACGCCATGTTCGCCATCTACGGAGGTGTACATATACAGCTTAAGCTCCCCGAGTTCGCTGGGAACATCACTGACTTCCAGCGACATGGCCGGATAGCCATCGGGCAACGCAACGCTGAAGCGTCCGGCATTTGATGTGAAGAGGTTCGCGGGCGCCTGAAGCGGACGTATATGTGCATGTGCGGGCGCCGCGGCAGGGCTCGTATGGAATTGCGGAATCATCGGAAGACATGCCGCCGCTATCGCGCACATCATCATCAGAGGGTTCATGGCTGCTGTCCTTGTTGGGAAAGGGGTATCGAACTGCCGGACATGCGGGGCAATGCGAGCGGAATTCCGAATCGCGGGCGAACCGTGCGACTCTGCCGACCACTTCGTGGATGCCGACTGCACGCGAAGCATGCGATCCTCGGAAGAATGCGGAGAGAGAGAATGCCGGCATCCGGTGCACGGGGAAGATAGCCTTTTGCGGCGTGTGGCGGAACCATCATCGTACCGATGGCAGAAAAGAGAGATGTGGTGAAGCGGGAGATTGTGCGCATCGACCAGGAAATGCGGGGCATCACATGTCCGGCGTCGTCCGGAGGCATGCCGACATCGCCGCATGAATCCGTTCCGTTATCGGCTGCCGGGGTATTGAATGCAGCGGAGGGGAACTCCCGGAGAGCTCCCCTCCGCCGCCGGTCGCAGGACCATTCATCGTGGATGCCCGCTTACCTCGACATCCACGCAGCGCCGGCCCGCCGGATTTGCGGCCTATGCCCGCCGAACCGGATGCGGCACATGACGAACGGTCATCAGCGAGAGTAATATTCCACCACCAGGGGCACATTGCAGATCACGGGGATCTCATCGCGCTCCGGAATATGCAGGAGGCGCGCCTTCATCTCCGGTTTGGAGAGATCGATATAGGAGGGGGGAACCGTTCCTGCCAGGGCGTCACGGAAGCATTCCAGCCGACGGCTTCTCTGGCGTACCGCCACCACATCCTGCGGGCGGATGCGGTAGGAGGGAAGATCGACCCGTCTGCCGTTGACAGTGATATGCCCGTGGCGCACATACTGGCGTGCGGCGTAGATCGTGCGGGCGAACCCGGCGCGCAGGATGAAGGCATCGAGCCGTGTCTCCAGCATCTGCACCATCATCTCACCAGTATTTCCCAGTTTCCTCTTCGCCTGCTCGTACACGATCCGGAGCTGCCGCTCGGAGACGTTGTACTGGAAGCGCAGCCGCTGCTTCTCCAGAAGCTGCTTGCCGAAGTCGCTCAGCTTCTTGCGGCGCATGTTCGGTCCATGCTGTCCGGGAGGATTGGGCTTGCGTTCGAGATACTTGGCCGCCTTGGGGGTGATCGCAACGCCGAGACGTCGCGATAGGCGAACCTTGGGGCCGGTATAGTTCATGGTCTGTCGTCTTCTGAATGATTGAAAGAAATGGATCGCCGGTGTCTGGCCTCGGAGGATCTCCGTGCTGCCGGCGTCACTGCCTTCGAAAGTGCCGGATGAGCGGCCCGGGATGCCCATGCAGGTAGATCGGGCGGGCCGCCCCATCATCCGTGGGCTGCGACACGATAGGGTCCGAAAATTACAGCACGCATCTATTTAGACCAAGTCCAAATACAAATAATCGCGAAATGCCGCAGGAGCAGCCGGCGGGACATTCCGATCGCTGAAACAGGGCTGCGAAGGAGCCGCGGGGAGAGAGCGTTGATGAGCTATGGAGGCGGCACGTGGCAGTGGCAAACCGGCGATTCGGCAGCGCGGCATCAGCGCGCGAAGCCCTGGGGGAACGACGTGCGCCCGAACGATCCGCCGGCTGGTCGTTTCACATATGGCTGCCGATCGCACAGGAATTCAGGCCGAACCAGCGGGATATACGATGGCGGTTCCTGGCGACAACGGCATACAACCCGATTTCAGCCAGGATGAGCGGAGGCAGGAGATAGATCGTCAGCGGAATCAGCGTCCACGGGAAGTGGCGCCAGAGGAAATGATTCACGGAGAAGGCCCCGGCATAGGTCTGGCCATTGCGGGTTATGGAATGGATCTTCTGCGAGCACTTCGCATAATCGGTGCCGAAGCGGCGCAGATCGTCCTCGGGGATCGCCTGATACGGCTTCACGCGATAGGCGCCATTCCGCTTCGCCGCGATCCTCGCTGCGATCTCCGCGGACTTCGTACAGATGCCGCAGTCGCCGTCGAAGAGGAGGATATCGTACGTGCCAAGTGCTTCCATAACGGAAAGATACGAGCTGTCCCTGAATGTCGGTGTGGTTTCAGACGGCGCAGGGCGGGATGCAACGTAGAGAGAGGTGGGGAGATCCATGGAGAGAGCCAGATCCATAAAGTTTGCGAGCCATCATCGCGGTGCGGCACCCGTGCACTGAGGCGGTCTGCTCAACAGCGGACGGTATGGGAAAGACCGGCCGGGAGCGGCGTGACCGAGCATGGCCCTGGCTGCCGCATTGGATGCATGTTCCGCCGTTATTCCTCCACCGGCCCATCCATGCCCATCGAAGCCCGCAATTGCAACGAAACGCAGCGTTCCCAACTTTCATTTGCACCGCATCCCTGAGCGTTGCATATTGCGGCGCTTCCTTAGCTCAGTTGGTAGAGCAACTGACTCTTAATCAGTGGGTCGGGGGTTCGAGTCCCCCAGGGAGCACATGTAGAGCCCTGCCGGAAACGGTGGGGCTCCCTTTTTTCGGCGATTCTGGGGCAGGGTCGCCGTTTTTTGTTTGCTGGAGTTTGGCGGGGAAAAGTGGGATTGGGAGGGGGGTACCGGGGGTGACTGGTACAAAAGTGGTGTATGAGTGGTGCAGGGCAACAACAGCAAAATGCGATGTAGTTATCCGCCGAGATGACAGTAACTTGTGCTGGCTGATCGGTGCCGCATGAGTATGCTCGGTCAACGGATGGTGAGATATACATAGCAGTAGCTGACCACTTTTCGCTGCCACCAACTGTTCCTTCTCGCTATCTAGCCTCTTCCAATCAAGCCAGTGACGAAAGCAATACTACCGACCATGAGTTACCAGGACGGAGCAACATGGGCTTTGCGAGGCTATCGCCTCCAGGCACTCTATACTCTTTCCCGCCTCCTCGATCAAGAGAAAGCTGTTGGCGAAATCTTCCAACCGGAAGGAAAGGAAGATTTGCATATCCTCGACGAAGACGGACAGATATTAGAGGTCGTTCAAGTAAAAGCGCTGTCAACTCCACTCAGGGCAAGCGATCTCCAAAGTTTCTTTGTTCGCATGATAGATCTGCGTAGGCAAGCACCAGATGCAACGATAACGATCGCATCCTTTGGCGAGATTGGTCCTGAGTTGGCAGAAGCCGCGGCTGGTGCAGATGTCAGACAACAACAGCTCGCCGCAAAGGTCGCTAAGTTTGCAAGTACTGATCTAGATGAAGCCCTGGATCTCATCACTTCCATCCAAATCGCAGATGTTAAAGAAGAAGACATAACAACGTTCGTTGATGAACAGCTTGAGAGTGCGTTGACGGGCATTGATCCAGAAAGTGCCTTCAGCCTTCTACATCACTGGCTATATCATTGCGCTGAAAAGAAGGTTCAAATTCACCCCGCTAATCTTGTTACAAAGGTCAATGCCGTTGGCGAGTTCATCAGACAAAGGGCAGCATATCATTCAACATGGTTCACTGCCATTGTACCCCTCGAAGACTCCAGCATCTCAGAAGAACAACAAAAGGAGCTTATCGAACAGTTCTATCACGGAAATGCTGCTCGCTACGAACATATCCTGGCAAATGTCGATGCCGCACGTCCTGAACTCATTGAACAACTGGATACCCAATTCCGCGAGGCAGCCGTTGTTATTGTTCATGGAGCTTCAGGACAAGGAAAGAGTACGCTTGCTTATCGATATCTATATGATTACTTCCCAGGGTACTGGCGATTCCAGGTTTACGACTTGCACGATATAGAGCGGGCGCAAGAGGTAGCTCTGGCGCTCTCTGCACATGCGCAGGCAATTGCAGTCCCAATGGCCGTTTATATCGATGTCAAGCCTGTAGATGTCGGCTGGCAAACCGTTGTGACACGGCTTGCCAGTGTGCCTGGAGTTCATCTACTTGTCACGTTGCGTGAAGAAGACTGGCAACGAGATAGATTGGAGGGTTATGAATTCAACTGGCGAGAGCTAGAGATGAAATTTTCCGAGGAGGAGGCTAGGAAGATCTACACCTCGCTAGAGAAGACACGAGCGTCTGTCACAACTGTTAGTTTCGAGGATGCGTGGAATCGTTTTGGCAAAGAGGATGCTCTATTAGAGTTTGTTTACCTTGTCACTCAAGGTGCGAATCTTCGCGAGAGGCTTCGTGGACAGGTTAAGCGCCTGATGGAGGACGTACGTAAAGGCACTTTGAAGGAAGCAGAGCTTGAACTGCTCCGTTTGACCTCTGTGGCAAATGCGTTCGAAGCAAGGGTTAAAACAGCAAAGATCGCAAGGCAACTTGGGCTACCCGTTGCACAACAGACACTCCAATATTTCGAACAAGAATATCTACTCAGAGTAGATGATAAGGGTGAGAGTATCAGTAGCTTGCACCCGATCCGCTCACAGATATTGAGCGACCTTCTTACAGATCCTACTCTCGCTCCTTGGTCGGAATCTGCTGCACGATGTATCGAGCTGATCGACGAGAATGATCTTGCCAACTTCCTTCTTTATGCATTCTCTAGAAGAGATTCAGAGGCTCAATCGCTCTTAGACGTGCTGAATCGCATTTCTCCTCAGACATGGAGGGGCGCGCATGGCATTCTGCGTGCTCTCCTTTGGCTAGGTGTTGCACGGTATGTAAATGAAATTACCAGTGTATCTGACGTAGCTATCAAAGAGTTCGGTGATAGCTTCCTGGTATTGGACTTTGATATTGCCGACGCATCTCCGGGGCTCGTTGATGAGTTGCGTGATATGCTGCTGAAGAATGTTTCACCAGATAATGAAAAATTGAAAAAGCTGCAATCCATCCGTGAGCAACAACCTGACAAACAAAAGGTGTTCGATTATGCTAAACAATGGGTTACGTCATCTGATGTGGCTCTTCCCGCTCCACAAGATATGTGGGAATGGGAGATGTTTGCCGACGCAGCTTTGTGGATCGGCCGCATTAAGCCACATTCAGAGCTGGTTGGCAATATAACTGCAGAGGTTGTGTCAAAATGGATTGATCGCTTGCCGATAGATACTCTTGCTCGCATTGCACTTGCTCTACACTACTGCAATACAGATCAATATATGGTGCTCCATGATAGTTACGGTGCTAACCTTCGTCAGCGTTTCCGTAGTGAAATGAACGGTTTATGGGTGAGCGATGTTGGTTCAACCATTACATGTCACTTCCTTGTTCCTTATGAGGACCTGAGCGGAAAGAGCGGTCAGAAGCAGAAAAAGGGAACGGACACGCTCAATGAGGAAGCAATGAGACGCGTATCTCTGCTTCGCATGTTGTTCCCAGACCGGGAAAAGTATGTAACCTTCGGATATGGTCACAAAATCGGGGAGATAGGACTAGAGTATGACTCTACTCACAAGGAAATTGCTATTAAGGACCAACCGCTGCCCGCCTTCGTAGCGATGGATCGTCAATTCCTTGAGCTTCTTGAGCGGCGCGCCAGAATCAGCACCTGGGATGAGTTTGCGGCGACACTCATGGATTTACGCTGGCATATAGTGCGTGCTTTATGCCAGATTGAGACTGCACTTCAATCTTACTTTCGTCGAAACAATATTGTTAATCTCTTCCAAGGACATGTAGATTCAGAATTGCTGTCAAAGCTTCACAAGCTGCTGACATCCCCACCTGCCTTGCCTCAAGCGGCAGGCGATGAATGGGGATTCGTCCGCCTGACTGACCGCGCTATCATGGATGAAGTAAGTGCAATACAGTCATCAACCTTTAGCCCTAACTTAGGATCAATTCCATCGTCAACGGTTGGCGCTTACAGGTCAGCTTTGATCTACCTTCCTTTCGTAGATCCATATAAGGACTATGTGCAAGCTTGGAATACATTCTTTCTTCAAGTAGGTGCGGTTCTTGCCATTAATCCGCGCTTGGGCCGGGAAGTTCGAAGCGAGAAGGATCGCCTTCGGTTGGAGCAGAAGGCAAAAGATCTTGGTCTCGATATAAATGCGCCCAGAGTGACAATTGCACAGTTGCGGGATGCTCTAAAGTTCCTTGTACCATTTCAGAATGAGTTTAGGAAGCTCTTACAACGACATGTTGATAGGCCTACTCTTGATCAACTTGAGCAGGATGAGCAGTTGATTATTAATCGATTCTGGCCGTTGTGGTATCTATTCTCATTTCATCCTCAACATTTGGCGGATGGGGCTAAGATTGCTGCTGAATGGGTGCGTAAGGTTGAAGATGGCACCGTGCGCTTGCTGGAGGGTGCTCTCCGAAAGATCACAAGAGAAACTATAAATATCAGAATAGTTACTGATGGGCCAAGCTGGGAGGGTGCTCCTGTTCTCTGGGTCGCTGTCGATGTATATGAAGAAGCTTCCGAGTTTGGTGTATTTGCCGCTGTGTTTAGCTGCCTCCGTTCGATCCAGAATTCATTAGGCCCACAATTGCTCCGCTACTACGTTTACGAAAATTTGTGGCCTTATGTAGGTGTCGTGCCACTTTTATATGGCAAGTCTATGAGGGGAAGAGCTTGGATTTACCCATTACATAGTATTGCCCTTGATGGAGAGAATGCGGAATTAAGTAAATGGAGTTCATTTTCTAAAAACCTAGATCTTGAGATAATGAACCGCTTGGGTGTATCATTATGGGAAGATGATGTGCTCGCTGATGGAGAGCAAATGCTTGCAGCATCTTCAGCTTTGTATTGTTTTATTGGTCATTTGCGACATATCTTCCAACTGGAAGAGGGTGATGGCCTAACCGAATTAATCTTAGGAGACTACCTTAATGAAAAGAAATGTTTTCTTGAGGGTGAGATTGTGCGGTTTAAGAATGCTTTAGCGGGTTTGGTAAAGATTGTGCAATCGCTCAGCCGAGATGAGCTGTTAAAGAGATCAAAAGTAGCACAAGCCTTTATTAAAGCTTCGTCACTTAGTGATCACATTTGGCCTGAGCAGATGCGGTCAGAGGAAGTGACTCGATTCAGCAAAGAGTCGTTAGATGAATGGATGCAGAATCTTACAAAGGCGGTTGAGGAGGCCCGAGAGATTCGAGATCTGTGCTTCCGTGATCTTATAGAACGACAGTTAGGTTGAAGTTCCCCCGATTTCGTAGAGCAGTGAGTTAAGAGTCGGCCGAGTGCTGACGTTCAAATTGATCGGGACTGAGCTAGCCTAATGCCGAGTGCAGGCGGACACGGTTGTAGAAGCTCACGATATA
>Ga0206101_1000029_pt1 | contig 78695 bp, 64 predicted proteins | sample 1B0metagenome_FD_148613 | JGI IMG/M metagenome (GOLD analysis project Ga0206101, IMG submission 148613) | Enriched microbial communities from leaf-cutter ant dump, University of Wisconsin, Madison, United States - 1B0 | ecosystem: Environmental > Terrestrial > Nest > Insects nest > Nest dump... | reverse complement strand
TTTGCCCTTTGACTTTTGCCTTCCCCCCCCCCTACCTCATCAGCGCCACCACCACCGCGGTCACCACCGTATTAACGAGCGCCAGCGGGAACATCACGCGCCAGCCGAGGTGCATGAGCTGGTCGTAGCGGAATCTCGGAAGCGACCAGCGGACCCAGATGAAGAAGAAGATCAGAAACAGCGCCTTCGCAAAGAGCGCGGAGAACTGCAGCAATGCCCGGAGGATATCATGCTGCCGGAAGAACTCCAGATCCTCCACCCACGGGAAATGATAGCCGCCGAAGAAGAGCGTGGCCATCAGCGCCGACATCAGGATCACGTTGCCGTACTCGGCAAGGAAGAAGAGCCCGAACTTGAGACCGGTGTATTCGGTGTGAAATCCGCCCACCAGCTCCGGCTCGGCCTCCGCCAGATCGAACGGAGCGCGATTGGTCTCCGCGAATGCCGCGACCAGAAAGATGATGAAGCCGAACGGCTGCACGAAGATGTTCCACTTCGGCAGAAAGCCGAACCAGTAGCCGCTCTGCACCACCTGTCCTCCCGCGTAGATGGTCCCCTGCTGCGCCACGATCTCGCTGATGTTCAGCGACCCCATCACCAGCAGCATGCCCATCAGCGCCAGTCCCATCGAAAGCTCATAGCTGATCATCTGCGCCGAGGAGCGCAGGCCGCCGAGCAGCGAGTACTTGCTGTTCGATGCCCAGCCCGCAAGCGTGATGCCGTAGACGCCCAGCGAGCCAAGCGCCAGCAGCAGCAGCAGCCCCACATTCAGGTTCGGGGCCACCGTCGGATCGATCACCATGTCGCCGATGCCGAAGGGGGCCGCGAAGGGAATCACCGCCCACACCGCGATGGCGATGGAAATGGAGATCACCGGCGCCAGCAGGTGAAAGGAGCGATTGGCGTCCTGCGGGACGATATCCTCCTTCATCACAAGCTTGAGCACATCGGCGAACGACTGCAACGAGCCGCGCCATCCCGTCCGATTCGGCCCGACGCGATTCTGAATCCATGCCGACACCTTCCGCTCCAGCAGCACCACATACGCAGCGCCGATCAGGAAGACATGGAGCACGATGAAGATCTTTATGACGAGGATGACGACGTCGATCAGGGACATAGCTGGCTGCCGGCTGCCGGTTTAAATGAAATCATGATTGCAGTACGCCCGGCTTCGCCGGGTCCTGGCTGGTAGTCAGCGGAAGGATTATCCCCCCATTGCGACCGGAACCGAACTCCGGCCGAACACGCCAGGGGGGCGCATTCTCCTCTTCGCTGCCAACCACTAACAACTATCGACCAACAACTTCCCTACACCTTCTCGCTGGTCATTGACTGGGGCCGGAATTCATGCGGCACATACAGCCAGCCATGAGGCATGGGACGATCGCCACGACCGAGTTCAACGCCGTGATATTCATCGAGCTGTTCGTAGCTCATCGCCTTGAAGGCCGGAATACGACCGGCGATCTCCTCGAAGATATCCTCGGTCCAGCGATAATCCCACCGCGTGCCGGAAAGGCGTGCAAGCACCTGCAGGGTCTGCCATGCCGGACGGCAGTCGCGGCGCTCGCCGTGGGTCCAGCGATCGTTGAAGGCGCCGAACTTGTCGAGGCGCGAAAGCTTCATGCCCATGATCCGCTCGTTCTCCTGCGTCACCACGGCCGGCATGAAATGCTGCACCATGCTGTTGCCGTTCACGAACGTTCCCTCCATCTCCGCGTAGGTGGAGTTCGGGAAGATCACATGCGCCAGCCGGGCGACGGGCGTGGGATTCCAGGCATGAACCACCAGCATCTGGAGGCTGGCAAGCGCTGCGGCGAGCTCGTCATCCACCTGGAACATCGGGTCGAGCACGTAGAGGGCCTTCAGGCGGTCGCTCCGCACCGCCTCGATGATCCCGTTCAGATCCAGACCGGCCTTGTGCGGCGCCACACCCACCTCGCGCGCGCCGCGCATGTTCGGCGTGCGGTCCGCCATGCGCAGCTTCGCATCAGCGAACGCCGGATCGATATGCGGCATCAGATCGAGGTGGGGCGTGCCGATCACCTCGCGGGCAAATTTCGCAAGAAGGAAGTTTTCCTCGCAGCTCGCATAGGGCGAGCCGATGAACGCGATCTCGGAAGGCTTCAGCGTACGGAATGCGGCGGCAACCTCCTGCAGCGCCTCCTCCCAGCCGGTCTCCACCTGCTGCTCTCCGCGGCGCACCACCGGACGAGCGATGCGGTTGTCGTTCACGTAATGGAACTCGCCGAGACGCCCGGCATCGCACATCCAGTACTCGTTCACCTTCATATTGGTGCGCGGCTCCAGGCGAAGGATCTCGTTGTCGCGCACGCCGGCCTGTATGTTACAGCCGCGGGCGCAACCGGGGCAGATGGAATCGTTGAACGACATATCCCACACGCGCGCCTTGAAACGGAAGTCGCGCGAGGTGAGCGCCCCCACCGGGCAGATGTCGATCACATTCATCGCGTAGGGATTGTCCAGCTCCGTCCCCGGGAAGGTTTCGATGGTGACATGATCGCCACGGTTGACGAACGTCAGCACCGGCTGGCCGGCGATCTCGTCGGAGAAACGGATGCAGCGCGAGCAGCTTATGCAGCGTTCGCCGTCGAAGAGCACCTCCGGACCGAGCGGCACGCGCTTGTCCTTGTGGACCTTCAACTCGGTGAAGCGGCTCTCCCCGCGGCCGTGCGAGAAGGCATAATCCTGGAGCTTGCACTGGCCGGCTTCATCACAGATGGGGCAGTCGAGGGGATGATTGATGAGAAGGAACTCCATGATCGCCTCGCGGGCCTTCACCACACGTTCGTTGTTCGTGTGGATCACCTGCCCGTCGGCAACGAGCGTCGAGCAGGCGATCGCAAGCTTGGGGAGCTTCTCCACCTCCACGAGGCACATGCGGCAGTTCCCCGACACCGAAAGCGCCGGATGCCAGCAGAAATGAGGCACATCGATGCCATTCTCGAGCGCCGCCTCGATGACGGTCTTCCCGGCGGCACAATCGACGACCTTGCCATCTATCGTGATTGTCGGCATTCTATTTCCAATATATGTGCGTACAATCCATCGCCGTTGTTCACAGTGCGGGACGGGGACTATCGCGGCCGGCGATGTCGGTTGTCGGCTGGGGCGAACGGCGGGAGCAGCCCGAGCATAGAGCTACCGGAAGAAGGAACCACCGTACGCGGGATAGCACCTGCTACACCATTCAGGAGTATCCCCTTAAACTACAACGAAACGCTACAATTGAGAAGTTACGAGTTGCATTGTCCGGCAGACGAAGTCGATCCGCCTCCCCCGGCGCATGGAAACCGGCGGGAACGGAGTATGCGCCGGCCCCATCCGTCTCTTCCTACTTCATCCTCCTGTACAGCCACCATCCGCCGCCAAGGGGACGCAGCGTGATGAAACCATTCTCCGAGAGCGCCGGCAGAGCTCCGGGATCATCGGCATGCAGAAAACCGATCGTGCTCCTGTCGATGCCCCCGACGACGAAGAAGATGAGCCCGGGATATATGTCCTCGCGGATAATCTGACGCAGGCCGATCGTTCGCTTCAGCCGCTCGATGGCATTCCGGTCCAGCGTGTAGAAGATCCGGTCGCCGGCGTCGATATCATCATCCAGCTCACGGTATTCCTCCAGCTTCAGGAAATCGACCTCGCGCAGGGCGAACCGGGTCCAGAGCCTGCTCCGTCGCAGCGGTTCGACGAGCTTCCCGGCATCGGCACGATTCGCAAGGAACAGGTCGCGCAGGGCCTCGTCCGGAAGGAGCATGCGCTGAAGATCGGAACGAAGCATCTGAAAGGCGGCGGTCGTCGTGTCGATTTCGCTCAGCGATTCCCGTATCTGGGCCCGCTGCGAAGCCGTGGGAAAACGCCGCAGCGCCGCCAGCCGCCAGATGGAATCGCGAACGCAGAAGAAATACCAGTTCTCCCGCTCCCCACCGGTCTCCACAGTCACCCAGGCCGCGACGCGACGCAGTTCACCGGCAGTTGCCAGGTTGGGGATCGAATCGATCCGGAAACGCGATCCGGCCGGCAGCATGTTGTGGAAGCTCCCGGGATCGCTCCGCATGAACTCCCCGGCCAGCCGTTCGCCGAACGCGGCCCGGTCGATCGTATCGATGCTCGAAGCCGTCTCGGTCAGAAAGGTGAACACCACCCCGCGCGGGGTGGCGCTGAAGGGGAGCTCCTGCGCCCGGATGATGGGAATGGGAACCGTGAGCAGCAGCAGACACCGGAAAAACGTCATCACACGCGGCCGAACTCTCAAATCTCCGCACTCCTCCTATATATTGACCAGCCCGGCGCTGGTGGTAACGGTGACGCCCGCATTGCGCAGCCGCTCGAACGCCGATTCGCGCGAGCCCGGAGGCGAGCCGACGAACCGTGTGCGATCTTCAAGATAGATCACATCGAGCCCCGACTCGGCGGCGTCCACGGCGGTGCAGAGCACGCAGTAGTCGCCGGCAAGCCCGGCAACGAAGACCCGTTCGATTCCCTTCGCCATCAGACATTCGGCGAGCCCCGTCGTGGCGCCGTCGTTCTCGCGGAACGCGCTGTAGCTGTCGGCGGCGGGACGATAGCCCTTGCGGAGAATGAGCGTGGCTCTCACGAGGTTCAGCCGGGGATCGAACTGCTCGCCGGGGGTTCCGGCGACGCAGTGATCGGGCCACAGAACCTGCTGCCGGCCGTTCGCCAGCGCAAGATAGGCCAGCAGATCCTCCGGCGTGAAGGCGGCACTGGCAGAAAGCTCCACATCTCCCCGCTCCGCCTCCTCCAGCGTGATTACGGTGAAGGGATCACGCCGCAGGTATGAACGTGCGAACGAAACATGCCCCGGCGGATGATGGTCCTGCGTCATCACCACTTCGACGAACGAGGCCGCCAGCCGGTCGATCGCCTCCACGATCTGATCGCCCCCGGCCACGGCGAGCACTCCTCCGGGCTGGAAGTCGAGCTGCTGGTCCACCACGATCAGCGCGTCGCGGTCTGGCTGAATATTCATATGCACCACTGATTGATCCTGCAACGGCCGGCCGGAACCGGCTGACGGGAACGGCTTTTTTCCATCAGGGAAGGCATAATCTACGATCTAAACTCCAGAATCCGCACCCGCATTCTCCGGCGGCAGGTATATTGGCCGCCCCGACGCCGCATTCGCGCGGCGTCATTCACGATGCTGATTCCTCATGACAAGCCGATCCTTCCGCCCATCCGGGCGAACCATCGCCCGCTCCTGGGCACTTTCGGCCGTGGCGGCGGAACTGGCGTTCACGGTTACGTGGCTGGTCGTCAACCCGATTGATGACCTTGTAGCGATCGCGGCGATCATCCTGCTGGTGCTCCTGTGCATGCTGATAGGAATGATACCTGTCGTCCTGATGCTCCTGCTCTGCATCATGCTGCTGCGACGATTCGCGCCGGAGAAGCTCGCAAGCTCCTTCCCCATCGCCGTCGCTCTCATGATCATCGGGGGCGGCATCGCCATCGGCGAGGTGGTGGTCATCCTCGATACATGGAATCTGGGTACGACGTCGGAATTCTTCAACGTCATGCTGCTTGCGGGCGGGGTGGGAGGTGTCGTCGCGGGCTGGCTGCTGTCGGCCCCCGGCCCGGCGAGGAAGGCGAAGCTATAATAATGGATCTGGGAAACGCAGCGGCGAATGCCCATACATCAGCATGATCTCATTTGCATTGATCATACCGGCGGCCGGCAGCGGCTCGCGGAGCGGACGGAATATTCCCAAGCAGTATGTGGAGCTGGCGGGCATGCCGGTGCTGGCACATACGCTTCGCGCGTTCGCCGGACTGGAGAACTGCACGGAAATGATCGTCGCCATCGACGAAGGCTGGCGCACGACGGCGGAGCGATGTGCCCTGGGACTGAAGGATGTCAGATTCATCGAAGGGGGGGCCGAACGGCAGCATTCCATCGCAAGGGCGCTGGCGGATCTAAGCGGGGCGCCGGACCTGGTGCTGGTGCATGACGCGGCGCGCCCGTGTGTCTCGCGGGGGCTGATCGATCGGGTGATGGCGGCCGCGGAACGGTATGGCGCGGCGATCCCGGCGATGCCGCTGAACGAGACGGTGAAGCGCGTGAGCGCCGAGGGAATAATTCTGGAGACCATCCCGCGCGCGGAGCTACGTGCCGCGCAGACGCCGCAGGCATTCCGCCGCGAACTGCTGGTGGCCGCCTATCGCTACGCAGATGAACATGGCATCATGGCCACCGATGACGCATCACTCGCCGAGGCATACGGCGCGCCGGTACATGTGGTGGAGGGCGAACCCGATAACATCAAAATCACCCTTCCGGGCGATTTCAAACGGGCGGAACGGAAGATTGCGGAAATCGGCAGACAGCCTCACGACAAATAGCCCACGATCCGTCGCATATCCCCTGCATCCCTGCCATGCCGGCTCATGTTATAGTGAACCCCAGGGGACGCCCCACCGCACTCCCCCCACTTTCTTTGACCTCCACACCATCCCCCTCCGTTTTTTTGCCTTTTGCCTTTTGACCTTTGACCTCCACACCATCCCCCTCCGTTTTTTTGCCTTTTGCCTTTTGACCTTTGACCTCCACATCACCTTCCTTCCGCCTCGTAGAACGGCTTCACCTCCGCCAGCAGATACTCGCCGAGCGGGTCATCGGCCAGCCGCACAACATCCAGCCGCGCCACATCCAGCCTCCGGGCCAGGTTGATGACATTTTCCCGGATGGCTCCGAACGTCTCCTCATCGCCAGTTGTGGCGAGGGCGATCACCGCCACGGGGGCATGTTCATCGCGTGCCACCTGCGCGATGTAGGCGGCGAGGATCTCCGGTTGTAACGGGAATGTGCGGGAAAGCTCGTTCATCAGGCGTACGGGGTAGTCCTTCGGCTGACCGATGATGAGCGTGGCGGTGGCCATTGCGGTATCGCACTTGAATATCGAACCATCCAGCAGCGCACGGATTTCCGATCGCGTGAACTCCTTCTGATTGCGGGAGGCATAATTCAGTATCACCGACTCGAACGCGGTGCACGTCTCCAGTATCGCCCCCCCCGGCACTTTGACCAGCCCGGGCCTGTCGCGCAGCACCGACGCCAGCTTCCGCGAGCTGAAGAACAGGAGCGTCTTGCGCTCATCCAGCGTGTACGGCCTGATGAACAGCTCATCACCCTGAATCTCTCCCGGCACGAACACACTGCTTTCCAGCATAAGGCGGTAGAACCGTGGTCGCAGAGCGGGATCGCTCGCGGCGCGGCCCAGCATGTAATCCAGCGGATCGGCATCCGGCCTGGAGCGGAACATTGTAAAGAGCCCCATAAACCTCCCTGAACGACGAAGGGCGGCACGTGATGGCCGCCCCTGCGTACTAAAAACTACAGTTCCTCTGCAACCGGGCCGTTACGGCTTCGCGAACGCGGCGGCAAGCACTTCCTCCACCGTCTGGCCGACCGGCGGATTGGTGTTGATACGGCCGGCGACCGCATCGTTCTTCACGACGATGAACGTGGGGGCCTCGGTGATCTGGTACCTGGTCCTGACGTCATCATCGATGCCGTTCAGACGCGAATCGGTGATGTAGATCCTGAGGTTCGCATGCGGAATGCCTGCAGCATCCAGCGTCTTCATCACACGGGGCATCCAGATCTGCGTGGTCTGGCAGCCGCAGTTCGGCTTGATGGCCATGACCACCGAATGAACATCGGGATCGAATGCATTCCTGATCGCCTCCACCGATGTGTTGAACGTGGTCTGACCGGAAGCCTCGGGATATGCCGCATAGCCCGTTTCGTACCACGACCTGTAGGCCGCATTATCCTGCATTTCCTCGACCGTCGTGATACCGAGCCCGGTATCAGTTGTTGCCGTGGGCGAATCCGTGCAGGAAGCAAGTAGAATCGTAAGAGCGCAGAGCGCCAGGGTAGCAAGAGTCCGCATGGCTGATTTATTCTCCTTACGGTTGATCATCGGATGCATTACTTCTGATGTTGGGAACCGGCTCGATTCCCCAGAGCAGCTTCGCCCGCAGGACGCCAAAATATGTTGACGAAGTTCTTTTTACAAGGCAGGCCGTATGCTCGCTACAGGTAATTCTGACGAGCGCATCCATTGGAAGATTGCGCTGTACCTGCCCGTCGGCGTAGACACGCACGGTATCCTCATGGCGATCGGAACGGACCCGCACCTCCAGCACCGCCTGGTCGTTGACCACCACGGGGCGGGCCGTGAGCATGTGCGGAGCGATCGGCGCGATGACGATCACCCGCGAACTGGGGACAACCACCGGCCCCCCGACCGCCAGCGCGTACGCGGTGGAGCCCGTCGGCGTCGCCAGAATCAGCCCGTCGGCCCTGTATGTCCCCAGGTAATCGCCGTTGATATGCGTCTCCAGGCGGAGCATCAGAGCGCCATCGCGCTTGTCGATCACGATATCGTTCAACCCCAGCAGGGGCTCGATATCGGGATTGTCGGGAAACGTGGCGCTCAGAAGCGAACGCTCCACGATCCGGCATCGTCCCGTCACCAGCTCCTCCACGGTCTGCTCAAGCTCATCGACGGAATATTCCGCAAGGAACCCGAGCTTGCCGAGATTGACGCCGAGCAGCGGCACGCCGGAGCCGGCCAGCAGCCGGCTCGTGGAAAGCATGGTGCCGTCGCCGCCGAACGCAATCACCACATCGACCCGGTCGCGAAACGCTGTTTCCGGAACGAATTCCCCGAGCAGGCCCAGGTTGCCGAACGCCTGGCGCAGCATCTCGCTCAGAAGAAACGGGATATCGCGTCCGGCCAGGATGGCCGCAAGCGCTCTGACGCCCGCCTCGGTCTCCGGCTTGTCAATGTTGCCGATGATGCCTATACGCATGAAGTATCATGGAAGCCGGAGTCCGACCTCCGGATGTTGATCCGCGAACGGCGGCCGCCGCTCATCTGCGGGGCCGGATGACCGGCCTACGCCACATTTTCGGGAATGCCCTCCTGCCCGGCCGGAGCATCGGAAGCATCGACGGCCGGAGCATCGGCGGCGGGGGAGGCGGGATTTGCATCCTTGTTCCGCTCCACCACGAAGTTCAGCCGGAGATCGCGCAGCGTATTGGCAAGCAGCAGACTCTCATCGTCGGTGAGATTTCCCTTCGTCCGCGCCTCCACCATTTCCAGCATGTCGATCATGATCTGCGCCTGATTGAGATCGCGCTCGACCTTTCCGGTCATCGGATTCTGCAGCTTTCCCATCGCCATCATCGCCTGCGTGCTGAACATCATCACGAGGCTGTTGAACATCATTATCGATTTCGTGTCGGGTAATTCCATGGCTTCCTGTTTCGGTAGAATGATAATATGGTTACATGGTAATGATGAACGCCGTCGTGAACGGCGCAGGCAAATCTACGGTAAATCAGGCAACCGGCCATCCTTCCGTGATTCCCTGAGCCGCATCCAGTATCTCCCGAAACTGACGATGTTGGTCATGAGATCGAACGTCGCTGCGAGAACCCCCGCGACGCCGTCGCGTATGCCCCGCTTCACCACCAGCCGTTCCAGCCAGCGCCGAAGCGGCCGGTAGATCATATGGCGGCGGATGTTCTTCGCGGTTATCGGCACCTTCCGCCCGGCCAGCACGTCGGCGCCGTAGCTCGTATAGAAATCGAACTTGCGAAGCCAGACATCGAATGTGGGATAGGGATGATGATCGAATGACGTACGGAGTTCGCCGACCGTCCCGTCGATCTCGATGCGCTCGTGATACCCGCGCCCGGGATAGCGGCCGCTCCCCCTGCGGAAGAGTCTGAGCTGGCGATCGGGATACGCGCCGCCATGCATCAGCGGCTGGCCGAAGTAGAAGTTGCGCCGGGGAACCTTGAAGCCGCTTTCGGCGGGATCGCGGGCGATGACATCCGCTATCTCGCGCCACAGCTCCTCCGGCACCAGTTCGTCAGCATCCAGCGAGAATATCCACGCACAGCGCGCCAGCTCGAAGCTGGCGTTCTTGTTCGCCTCCGGTATGATGTTCGGCCGCTGATGGACGACTGCTCCCAGCGCCAGCGCCAGCGCGGCTGTGTCGTCGGTGCTTTCGCAATCGACGACCACCACCTCCGCCGCCCATCCCGCCACCGACTCGATCGCCCGCGCGATGTTCGCGGCTTCATTGTGGGCGACGATACAGACGCTCAGGGGAAGCGTTTCCGCGCAGGCATGCTCCTGGCGAGCCGGCGTGCCGGTGGCCTCCACGGGGCCGAATCGGCTCATTTCACGCCGGTGCTATAGGTGAAGACCACCTCCGCCGTGCCGTTTACCGGGACGAACACCTGCTGGGAAACGGGCGGATGCGGATAGATGCGGTCGGTGAAGGGCTCCGGCCCCAGGTAATACCATCCCGAGGGAAGTTCGACATAGAACCTGCCGTTGCTGTCGCTGGTGACTGTGGCGACCTGCTTCTCGCTCATATCCTCGATGATGACGGTTGCGCCGGGGAGATAGGCATAATCCTGCGCATCCTCCGGCAATCCTGCCGTGAGCGGTGCCTGGCGTATTTCTCCCGATATGCCGGAATGACCGGACATCGGTTTGGAAGCCGGCATATCGGTTGCGGCGGTCTGCGCCGTATCCGCAGCGGGGGCCGCACTCGTCTGTGCGGATGGCGCCGGAGCAGCCGTGGCAGGGGCCGCGGCCGTATCCCTGCCGTTCAACGATGTACGGGAGGAATCGCGGCAGCCGGTTATCAACGCCACTAGAACAACGGCCAGAATCGTGAGGAATCGCATATGCATATACGTCGATCCGGATCGGAATGATCCGTGATAGTTGATGTGAAAGGAAATGATACCGGACGCCGGCGACAATCAGAGGACCATCGAGATGAATCGATGGTTTCCAGACATCAGCCCCGATCGGCGCCGAGATCGGTGACGGGAGGATGACAGGCAAGGCCCTCGCAGACATAGGCGGCCGCCCTGCCGTTCACGGGACTCATCCCCATCAGCGTCTCGACCCTGGCGGCCAGCCACTCATCAGGACCATCCGCAGCTACCATGAGCAGCGCGGTATCAGGATGATAGGCGGCCTGCGCCTGCCTGACGAGATGCATGGTGTCATCCCGATCCTCCGATGCGGCGATCACGATCTGGCGCGGCGGCTGCATGCGGGCGAGCGCCGCGGCGGCCATCAGCGGCATCACGATCGGATGCTCCTCGATGCGGCCGAGGAAGAGGTCGATCGTCCGGTCGGCGCGGGCAAGGAACTCATCATCGTGAAAGAGCTGGCCGAGCCGCAGCAGGTTCATCGCCATCACGGAATTCCCCGCCGGTTCGGCCCCATCGTGATCCCCCTTCGAGCGGATCAGCACGCTCGCATCGTCGCCGCTGGTCATGAAATATCCTCCCCCCTCCTCGTCCCAGAAGAGCCTCCCCGCCTCGCGCACCAGCCGGTCGGCCTCGCGCAGATACCGTACCTCGAATGTGGCCTCATAGAGATCGAGCAGTCCGGCAGCGAGATAGGCATAATCCTCCAGATATCCATCGAACCTGACATCACCATCCTTCAGCCGGTGCATCAGGCGCCCCTGAACGTTCATCGTCGCCATCAGATAATCGGCGGCGCGGGTCGCAAGCATGGTATAGTGCGGCTCGCCGAGCGCGGCTGCCGAGCGTGCCAGCCCGCCGATCATCAGCCCGTTCCATGAGGTCAGGATCTTTTCATCGCGATGCGGGCGTATCCGTGCGGAGCGGGCTTCAAAGAGAATCCTTCGGGCCGATTCCAGCAGCTTCTCCACCTCGCCGCTGCCGATTCCGAGCCGCTGCGCCACCTGCTCGATGGTTGCGCTGGTATGCAGCACGTTCTTTCCATGCTCGAAATTTCCTTCATCGGTACTGCCGTAGTAGGAGCGTACGGCCTCGAACTCGCGCGGGGAGAGAAGATCGCGCAGTTCCGCCAGCGACCAGACGTAGAACGTCCCTTCCTCCCCTTCACTGTCCGCATCCTCGGCGGAGTAGAACGCCCCGTCCGGATGCATCAGATCCCGTTCGAGATAGCCGACGGTCTGCCTGATAACCATGGCGAGCGCAGTATCGCGGGTGATGCGATAGGCATCGGCATAGACGGCGAGAAGCTGTCCCTGATCGTAGAGCATCTTCTCGAAATGCGGAACGCGCCACTCCGTATCGACGGAATAGCGGGCAAAGCCTCCGCCGAGCTGATCATACATGCCGCCGGCGGCCATGCGATGCAGCGTGTAGAGCACCATCTCCAGAGATCGCTGGTTGCCCCTGGCATGATAGTGCCGGAGCAGGAACTCGAAGATCGAGGGACGCGGAAATTTCGGCGCCCCGCTGAAGCCGCCATGACGCGGATCGTAGTTCTGTTCAAGCTGTTCGCGGCATAGCTCCACGACTGTGGCATCATCGCCATCGCGCTCCTCCTTCGCCACCATCACCGCATTCTTCTGCACGGCCCGCATGATCGCCTTTGCCGATCGGAAGACCTTCTCGCGCTCGTTTATCCAGGCATGATGCAGCGAGAGCAGCGCATCGCGGAAGCTCGGCCGGCCGTATCTCGGCTGCGGCGGGAAATAGGTGCCGACGTAGAAGGGCTTCAGATCGGGGGTCAGCCAGGCAGAGAGGGGCCATCCGCCGCTGCCGCTGATAGCCTGGGCAGCGGTCATATACATATTATCGACATCCGGACGCTCCTCGCGATCCACCTTGATGTTCACGAACAGATCGTTCATCAGCCGCGCCGTCTCCTCATCCTCGAACGATTCCCGCTCCATCACATGGCACCAGTGACAGGTGGAGTATCCGATGGAGAGAAAGATCGGCTTTTCCTCGCTCCGCGCCTTCTCGAACGCCTCCTCTCCCCAGGGATACCACTCCACGGGATTGTAGGCGTGCTGTTGCAGATAGGGGGACCGTTCATCGACAAGACGGTTCGGCCTGCGCTCGCTGTTCGTATTATCCTTCATCCGTCGCCCCTGGGTTGCTGTGATCGTTCGGCGCGCGGGAAGCATGCGGGGATCGCTTCCTGCATATGCGGCCCCATAATACAAAACGGGACCTTCGGATTGAAGGTCCCGTCCTCTTTCGAATCGTATCGCGGACGTATGCGATCCGGGATCGAAGGCTTAGCGGCTGATGTTCAGCTTCTGCGTGTATGCCTTGTCGCCGACGGTCATGCGCAGCACGTAGGCGCCATTGGCAAGTCCCTCCGTGTTGAGATCGACCGAATACTCGCCCCTGATGTAGTTGGCATCGACGAGCGAGCGGACGAGCTGGCCGGACATGTCGTACATCGCGAGCCTGACGTCCGAACGCTCGGTGAGCGAGAATGGAATCGTCGCGTATTCACGGACCGGATTCGGCGTCACGGCACCGATACCCTGCGACGAAGCATCGCGGCCGAAGTGATACTTCACGCCGGAGCTGAGGACCACGACGCCGAAGAAGCTCGTGTTCAGGTTGACAAGCGCCGACTTCTCGCCGAAGCGCAGGGCACGCCAGGCGCTGTAGATGGAGTCGGCTTCATTCACGCGATACATCACCACGCCGAACACCTTGGCGGTATCGAGCGGATTGGTGCGATGATCCAGGAACTCGCCCGGATTGGCCGGATCTTCCTCAAAATCTCCGCCGCCGAACTCGTCGGAGGCAACCGCCCGCTGCCACTCGCGCCCGTCATTGGCCGGGATCGGCTGCGTGACGCCCGGAGCGAATTCGTTGGTGTAGAGCAGGACCAGCGACTCGTTCTGTGCGAACTCGATCGGCGCATCGTCATCCCCCTCCTGGCCGGTGAATTCGATCACGGTGTACTTGATCAGCGTATCACCGAAATCATTCTGGTACGTCGTGGTATCGAGCGCATCCTGATCAAACGGGATCTCGCGGGCCACGGTGAGCGCGCGGCGGCCGCTGCCGAAGCCGTTGTTGCGGTACGACGTGCCACCGAAGTTGAAATTCGTCTTCAGGAACGACACCAGACCCGGGTTGGAGGGATTGTTGCGCGGGTTGTGATAGAACGGGAAGATCACCGCCTGAAGCGTGAAGTTGCGCGCGCCCTTGAACTGATCAATGTACTGCTGATCGCTCTCGAAGCGGGTATCGACACGCGAGACGTAGCTGGTGTTCTCGTTGTAGACGCTCTGATTGTATATGCTGTACAGGTAGCGGGGCGCGAAGATCTGGCCGAAACCACGCATGACCGTCACCGGGGTTCCGTCGAACTGCAGCGGCACGGTAAGATCGCGACGGTTCGTATCACCATCATCGCCATAGCGGCGGAAGATGATGCTGTTCCAGATGAAATCCACCTCTTCATCTTCCGCGACTGAAGCGGAGAAGGCTGGCGCCTTGATCGTCGTGCGCTCGACACGCGGCAGAGTCTGAGGACGAACCGTGATGTCCCCGGCCTGCCGCTCCATCTCCTGCGCGGTTGCGACGCTCGCCATGGCCGTGAAAGCCAGGGCAATAGCTAGCATTCTTTTCATTGTCAAAAGGCCCTTTGTTAGTGTTTGGAGTGTATTGAGGATTTACTACCCTATCCAATGTTCATCACATCGCCGCGCCGGCACATGATGCAATCATGTAGCGCAAGCGAATCGTTCCCGATCATCGTGATTGTAACGGAGGCCCCACTCCGCCAGACTTCGCCATCACGTCCCCGGCAGGCACACCTCGGGCCGGAAAACGCCTTCGCATAGCCGCCGATTCATTCGGCACATCCCTGATCCCGCCACCGCCGCGCAACGCAATCGGTGCGACGTCCGGGCGTTACCAGATCATAACGAATCGGGCTAAGATCGGAAAATTCTGCCGAACAATGCAGTATGCAATTGCTGGAATCTCCGTCATCACACCCCGTTCAGGCGGAGAACCCAGGGATCGTACAACGCCATCACTCCCCGCATGTGAACGAAGGTCGGGCGGCGGCAACACCATGGGAATACACGGCCGGACGATCCGGGAAACGGCACATCTCCGGAGAAAGCATGGCTGTTCAGCACGAAACTCATAGGTAATCAGTACACGCCATACCGTATAAAGTTACTTGCATGGCCGGTTGAGGGAGCCTGGATAGGGAAGTTGACGGATGTGAACAGGAACAGGGACAAGATAGTGCAAAATGTGGTTGTGATATACCGCCGGGATGGATGATGGCATTCATGCGGGCACCGATTTCTTCAAATGCAGGGATTCCGGCGCCGCTGCCGGCTCAGGACGTTGCGCTCTCCACCGGCATCTCCTCCGTGCTCACCACGCGCACCTCCCTGCCGAACACATCCTCCATCAGCTCCTTTTTCCTGTTGGCGCTCCAGAACTCGAATCCGGGCTCGCAGCCGGAGCGACATCTGGCCTTGAAAGTGATCGTCCGTTCGTCGAATGTCGTCTCGATGCCCTCTACGTTTCCCTTGTGGGTGCGGTCCAGACCATCGGCCACGCGGAGGATGGCCGCAAGATAGCGCACACGCTGCTGATCGGAACTGCGGAGGCTGGCGAAGGCCGGATGCCGGCTTTTGGGATGCGACTTCCGATGATAGCGGGCGATGTTGGCGATGAGGGCGATCTCGTCGTTCGTGAATCCGAGCGCTTCGCTGTTCTGGATCAGATACTGCGAATGTTTGTGATGCGATGCATGCGAGATATAGTAGCCGATATCATGCAGGAGGGCCGCCGCCTCCAGATGTTCGCGATACACTTCCTCAAGCTTGTGGATCGGCCGCAGGGCATCGAAGATCGCAAGCGCAAGATCGGCCACGTGCCGGCCGTGCGGCTCGTCGAAGTTGTACATCCGCCCGATCCGCATCACTGTTTCGTAGCGGAGATCATACAGATGCGCCGGCCCCGTCTCCTCCCCTTCCTGTTTTTGAATCGTATCGAGGACGATACCCTCGCGCATGGCATAGGTGCTGATGGTGATCTCATCGGCATCGCATTCCTCCATGATGGTCTCCAGCGTCACGCCGCCGGCCACCAGGATATCGGCGCGGCGGGGATCGACCCCCGGAAGGGCCGCGCGCTCGGCGAAGGATTTCGCCTTGAGCACACGCTGCACCACATCGCGTATCTCGCGCCGGGTGACGGTCACACCGTTCAGCGACTCCAGCGGCCCCATCCCACGCATCGCCATCGCCATCGAGGTGAAGGTCTGGGCTGTGCCGCTGGATGCGATCATGCCGCGCACCCCCGCGCGGCGCACCTCATCTGCCGCATGATAGATCTCGCCCCGCAGAAATGTCCGGCAGCGGTAGACCTGATCGCTCGTCACCCGTTCATCGGGAAAGAAACGCTGGGTCATACGTATCGCACCGATCTTGAAGCTGTTCGCGTAGAGAATCCGCGCACGCTCGCCGATCAGGAATTCCGTGCTCCCCCCTCCGATATCGAACAGCGCCACCCGCTCGTTGTAGATCGGGAGCGCCTGCAGCACGCCAAGGTAGATAAGCCGAGCCTCCTCGACTCCCGAGACCACCTCTATCTCGATGCCGGTCTCCTGCCGGACACGCCGGATGAACTCATCACGGTTGGAAGCCTCGCGTACGGCGCTCGTGGCAACGGCGCGAATCGGCGAATTTGTCCGGGCGGCCACCAGCGAGAAGAGCTTCATCGTCTCCACGCCGCGCATCATCGCATCCTCCGAAAGGAGCTTGATCTGCGACGCGCTCTCACCGAGCCGCACCACCACCTTCTCCTTGGTCACCACGGAAAAATTTCTGCCACCGAGCAGCCGCACCACCACCAGATGGAAGCTGTTGGTGCCTACATCTATCGCCGCCAGGGTTTCCGAATGCTGCGTCATAGTGTTGTCGCTGGACATGACTGGGAGCGGAAATTACAAACCGTAGTGCATGCTCACCACATTATGATGTGCTGAATATCCCGCGGCACGGAGCCCCGATCGACCCCACCTATTCAAGATCGCGGAAATCGGCGTCCTTCACCTTGGAATAGTCGATGCCGATGCGGCGCCTCCGGGGAGGAACGCTCTGCGTAGGTCGCGACTCGGTCGCGCGCCGGGGACGGCTCTCTCTTGGCGGAGCCAGAAACCGGCGCAGCGCGCCCTTCAATATCCAGTAGAGAAGGAACGCCAGAACGACGAGAAGGAAATAACGGGCCATCAACATGCACTCACACTACAGAGGTCGGAGGGAACTGACGCAACTACCGGGCCGGCCACCGCATCCGGCAGCAGCCGGTTCCGGAATCATGGGGGCGTACCATGCGATACGCATCCGCGTTCATGAAGCCATTCGGTGACATGCCCGGAACGGCGGGCGACAAACGGTGGAAGCCGATTCAGGCCAGATGAAAATACCGGAGCTGGGCATGCGAGCGACGGAGTATCTCCTCCACCAGCTCCTCGAAGCTGTCGCGGTTATTCACGAAATCCATCTTCGCTGTGTTGACGATCAGGACGGGAACAGACGTGTAGTGGAAGAAATACCGGGTGTAGGCTTCGGAGAGATCGCGAAGATAGCTGATGGTGATCGATTCCTCCATCGCCCTGCCCCGGTTGCGAATGTTCGAGATCAGGCGGTTCAGACTGCTCTGCAGATAGACGATAAGATCGGGCTTCGGAACCCGCCCCTCCAGCGCCGTGACCATCGAGTCGTACAGGGCCAGCTCATGATCGCTCAGCGTGAGCGAGGCGAATATCCGGTCCTTGTCGAAGATATAGTCGCTGATGACATGTTCGTAGAAGAGATCAAGCTGGCTGAACTCCTGCTGCTGCCTGTACCGGCTGAGCAGGAAGAATATCTGCGTCTGGAATGCATAGCGGCTGCGATCGCGGTAGAACTCCGGGAGGAATGGATTATCCTCGAATCGCTCCAGCACCAGCCGGCCGTTCAGCCGCTCGGCGAGCAGCGTGGCAAGCGTCGTCTTCCCCGCGCCTATCACCCCTTCGATGGCGATATAGCGTGGACGGGAGCGTTGCATCGGTCTGGCGTGACTCATACCTGTACCCATCGAAGAATTCAGGATGTCGTACCGCGGTCAGCTCCCGGGCATGCGCATGGCAGTCCCTCTCCGCTTTCGGCAGCGGACCTCACCGCACCGCCGATCCGGATTGCAGTTCCGTCACGGCGGCGGCCTTCCCGTCCCAACTGAGATTCCAGCCGGTTCTTCACATCCCGGCGGCCACGGTGGTCATGTCTACGGACTCTTTTCATACAACGGCCCGCGCTCCGGAGGAGCGGCGCCATCGCTCACCCGGCTGCGGCGCCCGCCCGGCCCGGCGCTCCGATGTTCCGGACGCCGGCGGTATCGCCCAGATCGTCCAGAAGCTCGCTGACCGATCGTTCCAGCAGAGGATGAAGTTCATCGGGGGCGATCTCGGCAAGCGGGACCAGCACAAACGCACGCCTGTGCATTTCGGGATGCGGCACGATCAGCCGGTCCGTGCGGATCACCAATGCTCCGATCATGATGATATCGATATCGATTTCACGCTCGCGCCATCTCCCGCGGCGTACACGGCCGAGCTTCCGCTCGATCTCCCGCAGCCTGCCGAGCAGTTCCTCCGGGGGCAACGTGGTCTCGATGGCAGCGGCGCTGTTGATGAATTCCGGCTGCTCCAGGTAGCCGACCGGATCGGTGGCATAGAGCGCGGAGGTCTTCAGCAGGCGGATGCCGGGAGTCGAGGCGATCAGCCTCAGAGCCTGGATGATCGCGCCACTGCGATCGCCGATGTTGGCACCGAGCGAAAGCCATGCATGGACGGATTCGTCCCGAGCCACGGCAGGCGCCGTATCCAGCCCCCCCTCAGGCATGCGCCCTCTCCCGCTCCTTCCGTGTCTCGACCTCCACCGCCTTCATCACCCCGTCGATAGGCACGGAAAGCTTGCGCAGTCTGACGGTAACGCTGTCGGCGGTGGGAAAATGGCCGAGTAGCGCATTGGCGATCTCCACCACCAGCGATTCCAGAAGCCTGCGGTTGGTGCCGGTGAGGATATCGCGCGCAAGCTCGTACGCTTCCTGGTAGTTCACCGTATCCTCAACATGGTCGCTCGCGGCGGCGGCGGAGATGTCGGCATCGATCTCAAGATCGAAGCTGTAGCGTCCCCCCATGCTCCGTTCCGCCTCGCCGACACCGTGGCGCGCATAGATCTCGGCTCCGATGATGCGGATGGTCGAAAGATTGGGCATTACAATGCGGTTGAACCTGGATAAGCGCCCGCGAACAACGCCGGAGAAACGTCCGGATCAGGGAGTGCGGGCAGTTCGACGTGCGGGCCGGCCATCGTCGCCCTGAATCCCTCCAGCATCTCCTTCTCGGATGGAGCGCAGCCGTTCCCCACGCTGGGTGATGGGCGAAGGGCATAGAACATCTGGAAGAACCAGCGATTATGCCGGGCGATCCGGCCTACGGCGATCGGGGTGCGATGCGGAAGGATATCGCGAAGCCCCTTCAGCGCCTCGCGTGCTCCGCGTACCACCGCCTCGCGTCCGCCGGGCTTGCGCTTCACCACCGCCATCATGAATCTCCTGATGGTGTGGACCAGCGCGACTACCAGAGCGAGCGGGAGCGGAAAGAACCGGAATGCGCACCAGATGTTGTTGCGCGTATCCACCTCAAGCGCCTTCGCCGGAGGAACCGCGCGCACGGCATGGCGGTGGATCAGCGCGAAGCGGGGATCGAGCGCGACGGGAACATCGCGATAGAGAAGCTCCATGCCGAGCGCGAACTCCTCGCCCCCCCAGAAGAGCCGCTCGTCGTAGCCGCCCGTGCGCCGGATGGCCGAGCCACGGAAGCACATACCGGCCCCCAGGATGAACATCCCCTCGTATCCCCCGCCCGGCAGCCTGCGGCGCGAGAACGATCCCATGTCCCCGAACTCCGTACGGCCAGTATAGAGATTGATGCTCCGAAAACAGAGCGCCCCAAAATACGGATTCGCCTCCATGAACCCGACCACATCGCGGATGGTACGCGCATGAGCGGGGGTGCAGTCCTCGTCGAAGCAGAAGATATAGGGCTCGGGACGCTGAAGCATCACCCGGTTGCGCGCCACTGCGCCTATATTCTCCGCCAGCTCAAGCACCTCCACCCGGTCGCCGTACTTCTCGCGAATCTTCGCGGCGGTGCCGTCTACGCTGGCATTGTCGATCACGACCAGATGCACGCGATCGCGCGGATAGTCGATCCGTTCGAGCATGCCGAGCGTCGTCATCACCTCCGCGCAGCGATTGTAGCTCAGGATGCCGATGGCGATGACCGGGAGCGCATCGTCGGACGGCGAATCGGGAGATCTGTGAAGCGTTATCGACAACCGGATTGGACTTACGGAAATGCCGGAAACAGGAGAAGACCCCGGCGCACGGCCAGGCCCCGAAACCGGGCAGTCAAATAAAATCCCGTACGGCCGGGGCCATACGGGATTGAAGACATCATGCAGGAAACATCATGCGGGCGTTCACTCATACCCCTGGAGTACATTACGGACTTCCTGATGCTTCACGGCCTCGGGAAACTCGCTGGCGAATTCTTCGCGAATCCGCGGATCGAGCCTGATGGCATCGCGAAGAGCATACGCGACCTCCGAGAGGCGCTTCATCGCCAGAAGCGACTTGACGCGCCCGTAATGCGATTCTCCCCAGCCGGGATCGAGGCTGATCGCCCGATCGAACGCGGCAAGCGATTCGGCGAACCGTCCGTCCTCGTAGAGCGTTTCGGCATACTCATACCAGCACTCCACATCCGAGGGATCTATCTCCGTGGCCCTGCGATAGCATTCGATGGCCTCCGCCATACGGCCGAGATTGTAGAGCACGTCGGCGCGGGCGAACCAGAGATCGGGATCGACCATGTTGAGCGCAAGCGCCCGGTCATAATCGGCAAGAGCCTCGGCGAACTGTTCGAGCGCATCGTAGCAGCTCCCGCGGCCGAAGAAGACCTCGTAGTTTTCGGGCTGGTGCTTCAGCGCGTTGTCGAAACATTCGATAGCCTCGGCGTACTGCCCCATCTCCTCGTGTGCATTCCCCAGATTATACCAGGCGGCGGCATCGTCTGGCTCGTACTTCAGCGTCTCGCGGTAGCACTGGATCGCCTCCGGCAGCCGGCCGAGATTTGCCAGGCTGTTCCCACGGTTGTACCAGGCGGCCGGGAACTCCTCATGGATGGCGAGCGCCATGTCGTAGCTGTCCACTGCCTTCTGAAAGTGCCCCTTGCGGCCGAGCACGATCCCACGGTTGTACCAGGCATTGAAGTTATAGGGATCCTCGTCCAGATAACGCTCGTAGGCGTGAAGAGAATCATCAAGCAGGTCGAGGAAATCGTAGCAGTACCCCAGCTCGTACCAGCACTCCTTGCCGAACTGCTCGCTTGCGATCAGAGACTGGAGGATGGCCACGGCATCGTTATAGCGTTCGAGGCGCTCCAGAGCAATCGCCTTGTTGAACAGCGCCTCCTCGTTGGCCCGTTCACGCGCCAGCGCATCATCGAAGCACCGAAGCGCACGCTGGCTCATGCCGAGGGCATCCAGGGCAATTCCCCGGTTAATCAGCGTGTCCAGGTCGGAGGGGTTCAGCATATCGGCCTGATCGTAGCAGGCCAGGGCTTCCTCGGGGCGTCCGAGATTCGTAAGGATCATTCCCTTGCGCAGCCATGCGGCATGGCTGTAGGGGGCAAAACGTAACCAGTGTTCGCAGAGCCGGAATGCCTCGGCATAGCTCTCCTCCTCGATGCACTCCTCCACTAACTCTTCCAGCACTTCAACGTTAGGAATCGATATATCTTCGTCACCAGGATCGCCATTGAGCTGCTGACGAAACCGACGAATCACTTCATCTCGATCTTCAGGGTTCAGTCCCTCAGAGAGGTCGTCGTCACCGAAATTGTACGTATCCATAGGAAACGCTCCTCTATTCGGGTTGCGGGTGCCGTCCCCGGCCTCTTGAATGAGCCACGGACAGCACGGTTTCGGATTCAATATTACATGCAGCCTCCCCGCCATGCAAGGACTATTTCCCCTTGAAACAGCGGCAGACGCATGGCAGGGACGCCTGCCGGCGCCATCACATCGACCTGGATGGAAGCCTGAAGAATCGCCGGAATTTCTCCAGAAACAACGATTACATAACTCCGGCAGCCCTGCGCGGATACGGGCTGATGAAACCGCCGGCACCACACCGAATCGGGATGATGATCCGTTGACGGGCAGGTATACCGGATTTCGTAAGTTATCCGTCTTGCTGGATCGCTCCCGGCAGCATTACGGGCATTCTTCTCATCGAGATGATGGAGGTGGCCGTGGCATCGGAGGCGCCGCGACAGAAACAGAGACGTATATCCACTGCACTTATGAGCAGGATGGCGAACCATCGACGAAATTATCTTCAGGCAATGCCGGCGCTCGCCCTTGCGGCGATAATCATTACGCTGGGCGGCTGCGCCGGCGACGATAACCGGGAGACCCGCCCGTCAGAAACTGATGATACGCCCGACGCCGCTGCCGGGCGCCACTATGATCTGGCAGAGCTTGAACAGGAGCGGGCCGCCAAGGATGAATACTTCCGGCGGGAGGGCTCGCCCATTCCGGACGATCGCCGCGAGCATTTCGCGGGTCTTCGCTATTATCCTCCGGATACATCGCTGGTATTCGATCTCACGCTCCGGAAATTTCCCGAGCCCGAACCCGTTCAACTGGTGGCGACCAAGGGGGACCGCCGGAACATGCTTCGCTACGGCGCCTTCTCCTTTACGGCAGGGGGGGTCCCCTGCACGCTCACAGCCTATACCTCGGAGGAACATCCGGAAAGCCTGTTTATTCCGTTCAGGGATGCGACGAACGGCACGGAGACATACGAGGTGGGGCGTTATATCGATCTGGAGATCCAGCCGGACAACCTCTATCGGCTCGACTTCAACCGGGCCTACAATCCCTATTGCGCGTACAATGTGCGCTATACCTGTCCGCTGGTTCCGGAGGAGAACATCCTTGAGGCGGCGATCCGTGCCGGGGAGATGATGCCGGAAGGTCTCGAACATTGAGCGGGCCTCCCCATACTCTTCGCCGGTCAAAAACTTTCGACAGCGACGTGAATCCTATCCATCCCAGAGACCGCGTATCAACCATGCCGGGAAGCATCCTCCCCGGATTCTCCCTTCCTCTCCTGCTGCTGGTCGCCGCGACACTGACCGGCTGCTTCAGCACAAAGCAGGCCCAGCGGGCGGAAACGGTCGCCGAGCCGGCCCCGGCACTGGCATTTTCACCGGAACAGATCCATTCTCCCAGCGGCGACATGGCGGCGCGGCTGCCGCTGGACTGGGTGATGATCGATGCACGACAACTGGAGTCTCCACAGATATTCGCGATGGCATGTGATCGGAACTACACGCTGTCGGTGATCTTCAGCGAGACCCAGACCGACAACATCGCCCGCACTATTCTCGCGCGCGAAGGTCTGCGAGGACTGGTGGATGTAAGCTTTCAGCGTCATCTGAAGCGAAGCCGGAATCAGGCGCAGATGGTGGGAGAGGCGGAGGAGTTCGCCATCGGACGCCGGCGCTTTGCGGCCTACACCTACACTACGGATTCCTCCCTGACGCTGACACGCGTGGCGGTGTTCTATACGAACTCCCACGTCTACGAATGCGCGCTGACGCACCTGACATTCACGGCCAGCGACATCGTGGCGGCGCGGTCGCTACGCAACATTCACCAGTTGATCCTGGGCACCATCGAGTGGTGATACCCGGCCGGCCATGCCGGGTTGCGCCCCCCGCAGGCCCGCGGGAAAGTCGAGCGGCCGAAGAGTCCGCCGCGGCATACGGGCATCATCAGGCGTTCGCCACCTCGAAATTCGTGGCATCACCCTGGCGCAACCAGTACCCGATACGTTCGAGGAGCTGCGGCACACGGAATGGCTTGTTCACCACATCGTTGGCACACATTTTCTGGACACGTTCACGTGTCACCTGATCGGCGGTGACAATGATGACGGGAATGCCCTGTGTTTCCGGATTGGACTTGATCGTGGCCGTGGCCACACCGCCGTCAAGACGGGGCATGCGCAGGTCCATCAGAATCAGATCCGGCTTCCATTCCCGGATCTGCTGATATATGGATTCATCCTCACACCACTTCGTATCGTATCCGGCGCGCTGCAGCGCGAACTGCATCGCCTTGGCAATGGCGGCGTTATCCTCAACTATCATAATACGATGACGCCGCCCCCCGGCACCGTTTGCTTTGCTGTACATAGTTCTGTCGATCTGCCGAATCATCTTCGTAAGGGACTAGGTAAACATCGTTGCCTCGCCAGTAGGAATCACTGCTGTCTCAGCAATGTCGAACATAAACTGTGCCCAAACCGGACCGATGGCAAAAGACCTGGGGAGAAGTGAAAACCGGCCAGAAGTTCAGAAAAAACGCGCAGGAAGGTCCCGCCAGCAATGGCATGGTCATCGTAGGAACACCATTTCACATTGCCAAACGATATTCACGCTTGCAGACTGCAGGAAAGGAGATTGAAGAACTACCTGAGATCAACCGGCATCCGCCCCGGAAATTTCGCGTCTTCCACCACCGGGGCTCACGACGAATTTCACGATTTCACTCCGGCCCGTCAAAGAAAAAGCCCGGCCGATAACAGCCAGGCTTCTGTACCGCGTACGAGACTCGAACTCGTGTTACCGCCGTGAGAGGGCGGCGTCCTAACCGCTAGACGAACGCGGCTCGTCATGCCGATGAACCATTCCATACCCGCAGGATGGGCCGATACACCGTCATTTGCGCATGTTGCCCCGCCAGGGCTCGAACCTGGACTCTTCTGATCCAGAGTCAGACGTGTTGCCAGTTACACCACAGGGCAGCTTCGATGAGGACTTCCAAGATAGTCCTCATTGTACCTACATGTCAACCAAAAAACTGTGGACCCGATCGGGATCGAACCGACGACCTCTAGAGTGCGATTCTAGCGCTCTCCCAAACTGAGCTACGGGCCCGAAGAGGATAGAAGACAAAGTTACGACCGAAGAATGCATTAGGCAAGAACACCCGATGCGAAAAATATTGCCATAATGTAAGATCCATTGTCGGCCTGCCGACTGTTCGCTATGTTGATGGCCATTGTGGAGCGGCCGCAATCTTTTCAGCATCAGCAGAACCATGAAAACTGTCGCAATTTATACGGATCAGGCTCCGGCGCCTATCGGCCCCTATGCGCAGGCGATCCGCGCGGGCAACATCATCTTTACCGCAGGACAGGTGGCGCTTCTTCCCGATGGAACCTTCGCCGGCGGCGATGCCGGCGAGCAGACCCGCCAGGCCATCGCCAATCTTCAAGCTGTGCTTGAGGCAGCAGACTGTTCGTTCGGGAATGTGGTGAAGACAACCATCTTCTTGAAAGATATGGATGATTTTGAAGCTGTAAACCGGGTATACGCGGAGTATTTCGGCGGCTCGACTCCAGCACGCTCCACGGTGCAGGTTGCCCGCCTTCCGAAGGATGCGCTGGTGGAGATCGAGGCGATAGCCATCATCCCATGAGATATTGCGGGCCATATCTGCTTGCGATCACCACCCTTCTGCTGCTGGCACATCGCTGTGGGGCTCAGGTGGATTCCACCCTTGCCGACAGCACCCGGATTCCGCTCTCGCAGCTTCCCCCGGGACAGACAGGAACGCATACGGACGAGGAATTCGTGATGTCCCGCAGCCCCACCACGGCCGTTCTGCTCTCCATCGTTCCGGGTGGCGGGCAGATCTATAATGAGCAGTACTGGAAGGTGCCGCTCTTCGCCGGGGCGGCGGGCTACTTCATCTACCGCGTGATCCATTACCACAATCTCTTCAGCGCGAAGGCGGATGAGGCCGAACGGACGGGAATCGGCAATCCCGGCTATGAGTTGCTGAAACGGCAGCGCGAGTCCTACCGCGATAACCGCGACCTGAACGCCGCGTACTTCCTCGGCATCGAAATTCTCAATATGATCGATGCATATGTCGGCGCCCACATGTTCGACTTCGATGTCGATGACGACGTCTCCTCCCGTATCTACCTCGACCCTGTGAACACCGGCCTCGGCGTCAGCCTGCGATGGTGACTCACGGCCGTGTCATCCGCTTCCGTTGTATCCGAAAACCACATTCCCTTACGCAACGTCTGTTACTCCGTACTACTTCCTTTCGTAAGTTGCACGTTACTGGTTTTCGGAACGTCTCGAATACTCGACAAAGGCACGAAGAATGCTTGAACTGTACCTGCCCGCGATAGCGATGATCGCAGCGGGCCTCGGCTTTGGTCTGGTTTCGGTCAAGGCACATGAATGGCTGGGGCCGCACCGGATAACGCAGCAGAAGCTCACGACCTACGAATCGGGAATGCCTCCGATCGCTTCGGCGCACGAGCGTTTCTCCGTGAAGTTCTATCTCGTGGGGATGCTGTTCATCCTCTTCGACATCGAAATCGTCTTCATGTATCCCTGGGCCGCCAGCTTCCGCGAACTCGGCGACGTGGCCCTGGGAGCGATGATACTGTTCATCGTGACGCTGTTTGTCGGCTATATATATATTGTGAAAAAGGGAGCATTAAAGTGGGACTGACAGAACAACTCGAGCGAGATGGCTTTCTAACCACGACAATCGGAGCAGCCATCAACTGGGCGCGAAAGAATTCGGTATGGCCGATGCCGCTCGGGATCAGTTGCTGCGCAATCGAGATGATGGCCTTTGCCGGCCCGCGATTCGATGTCGCGCGTTTCGGTTCGGAGCGATTCAGCTTCTCTCCCCGGCAGTCGGACCTGCTGATCGTCGCCGGTACGGTGACCTATAAAATGGCATGGGTGGTGCGAAAGATCTACGACCAGATGCCGGACCCGAAGTGGGTGCTTTCGATGGGCGCATGCGCCAGTTCCGGCGGTATGTTCCGTTCCTACTCGGTAGTGCAGGGTATCGACCAGTTCGTTCCGGTCGATGTCTTCGTGGCCGGCTGCCCGCCGCGTCCGGAAAATCTGCTGAAAGGCCTTATGGCGATTCAGGACAAGATCCAGCAGTCCAAAGGCGTTCTGATAGAGCGCAGCCCGGTAATGATCAGCTGAACACGCCGCACCTGTGAATACAGCAAGGGCTATGATCAACCGATCATGGCCCTTTGTCATTCATATGTATGTGCACGGGAGAATGCTTCCCTGGAACATCCTCCGTCCCCCTATTTGCTCTGTGCCGGAGCCGAGGCGCTCCGTGCCGCGGCATCCGGGTCCACCACCTGTGTAATGACCTTCAGGTTCAATTCCGGCGTATACTTCCCGGACGTGGGAACAGTGATCTCCGTAGTGTGCATTCCCGGAGTACGGGGTGTAACATGCGCTACAAGATCGAGCGTTTCCCCCGGCTGCAGCGTCCTGGGCGCCACAAGATCGAATGAGATGGCAACGTCGTCGCCGGCGGCCGCTCTGGGTGGCCGTATCGTCACGGGCTCATCACCCACATTGCGTAGCTCCACATTGCTCCTGTAATCGTTGCCGATCTTCGCCTCGCGGATCATCGTGAACATCGTGGCGTTCGCCGCGACGCTCTGCAGAAGATCGGCCCGGAAGATCATGGCCAGACTTGCGCGTGCAGAGTCCGGATCGTTGGAGGTGATGGTCACGCGCTTCAACTGCGGGCCGTGGTGCCCCTTCACATTGATGGCGATGCCGACCGTGGCCGTATCGTTGGGCGCCAGGCTGTTCTTCGAGAGCTTCTCGGTCGTGGTGCAACCGCAGCTCGGGCGGACTTCGCTGATCTCCAGCACCCCGTCCCCGGTATTGACGATCGTGATCGTATGCTTCAGCGTGTCGGCGGCGATCCGCCCCCAGTTCACGGTGTCCCCTCCCACGATCTGTATGCGAGGCTGGGCAACGGTCGTAGTGGTGAAGGCGCCGATGACGACGGCGCTGAACAGCACCAGTGCTCCCGCACGAAGCAGATATGCGGCGAAACGTTGCGGTGTAATCATGGCGTTGATAGTTGTTATGAGTGGCCGGTAATGGTAGTTGTCGGAGAGTGGGAGCGATCGCTATGTGTGGCCCTCGTTCGGCGCATAAGATACACCGGCCTCATATCACTGCCAAACCGGGCGGTCCGGCCCCACCGCACCGGCATGGCCATTCCAGCCGCCCCCCTCCATATTGCCATCATGTATCACCCCCTTCATACCGTTCAGCGCATCGCGCCAGATCCCGAACCTGATTGCGGACCGGCGACAGACACCGTGCACTCCGGGACAGGCATCCGTGAGCATCATCCCGCCACTATGGTATGATGCCCCGGCATCACCTTACGGAGATCCTGGCAAGGCTCATGGCACCACGCTCCTGAATACATGGATCGGCCGGAACATAGCATTACATGGTCCGGCCGGTCCGGTCTTCAATAATCACTACGCCACACGCCCTCTCTTCGTAACTTTATCGTTCCGCGATCCACGCCACCGGCCGGCGTGGAGACCGCGGCGTATCCGCTCATCCGATGGTCGGAACTACCTGCACAGTCATGGCAAAAGAGCGCAAAGAGGTCTTCAGGACGAACTCCGGAGTCGAAATCCCGCCATATCTGCTTCCGAAGGAAGGTTGTGGCGACCGGACGCCACCGGGAGAATATCCCTTTACACGCGGGGTCTATCCCACCATGTACCGTTCGCGTCTCTGGACGATGCGGATGTACGCCGGGTTCGGCACGGCCGAGGAGTCGAATGCCCGGTACCGCTATCTTCTTTCGCAGGGCGTGACCGGACTTTCGGTGGCATTCGACCTGCCGACGCAGATCGGTTATGATTCCGATCATGCCATTGCCGAGGGAGAGGTCGGGAAGGTCGGCGTGGCCATCGATTCGCTGGCCGACATGGAGGCACTTTTCGAGGGAATCGAGCTGGAGAAGATCTCGACCTCGATGACGATCAACGCCACTGCTGCAACGCTCCTGGCGCTGTACGTGGCGCTTGCGAAGAAGCAGGGGGCCGATCTCCAGAAGCTGAGTGGCACGGTGCAGAATGATATTCTGAAGGAGTATGCCGCGCGCGGAACCTATATCTACCCGCCCGGTCCGTCGATGCGCCTGATCACCGACATGTTCGCATGGTGCTCGCGCGAGCTTCCGAGCTGGAACACCATCTCCATCAGCGGTTATCATATTCGCGAGGCCGGTTCCACGGCCGTGCAGGAGGTAGCATTCACCCTTTCCAATGCCATCGCCTACACCTCCGCCGCCATCGAGGCGGGATTGAACGTGGATGCCTTCGCCGCGCGGCTGAGCTTCTTCTTCAACATCCACAACAACTTCTTCGAGGAAGTCGCAAAGCTGCGGGCCGCGCGGAGGATGTGGGCGCGGATCATGAAGGAGCGATTCGGCGCCACCGATCCGCGAAGCATGATGCTGCGGTTCCACTCGCAGACCGCCGGCTCCACGCTTACGGCACAGCAGGTGGAGACGAACACCGTACGCGTTGCGATGCAGGCGGCGGCGGCGGTGCTTGGCGGAACGCAGTCGCTCCACACCAACGGCTTCGACGAAGCGCTAGGACTCCCCACCGAAAACGCGGCGCGGCTTGCGCTGCGGACGCAGCAGGTGATCGGCTACGAAACGGGCATCGCCGATACGGTCGATCCGCTTGCCGGAAGCTACTTTGTGGAGTATCTGACCGATGAGATCGAACAGCGGGCGCTGGAATACATCGAACGCATCGACGCGATGGGAGGAGCGGTGAAGGCGGTGGAGGCGGGGTTCATCCAGAATGAGATAGCGAATGCCGCCTATGAAGCCCAGAAACGTATCGAGCACGGTGAGGACGTGGTGGTCGGCATCAACATGTTCACGCAGGAGGAGCCGCCGTTCGAGGATATCCTGAAGATAGATGACTCGCTGCGCACGAAACAGATGGAACGTCTGCGCACTGTGAAGAAATCGCGCGATGGAGAGCAGGTGCGGCAGACGCTGGACGAGCTGCGCGCCGCTGCCCGGGGAACTGACAATCTGATGCCCCGGATCATTGCAGCGGTAGAAGCCTATGCGACAATCGGGGAAATCTCGGATACGCTGCGCGAAATATGGGGAGAATACGACGATTGACAGGGAAGGAAAAGGTCAAAAGGCAAAAGTAAAAAGGCAAAAGGGGAAGATGATTGAGGGAGGATGTTCGATTGGGGAGAAGACATGGGGGAACGATTGGCGATTGGCGATTGGCGATTGGCGATTGGCGATTGGCGATTGGCGATTGGCGATTGGCGATTGGCGATTGGCGATTGGCGATTGGCGATTGGCGATTGGCGATTGGCGATTGGCGATAAAAGTTGAGGTCGTCATCAAGGTTTGCCAAGGCAGAAATCGATCTTTCTCATAAAATCTCGTCTTTTTCTCTCCTATTTTTTTGCCTTTTGCCTTTTGACCTTTGACTTTGAACTCCTCCTGGCCGGTTCTTTGCTGCTTTCAGCGATGCGGTTATTCAGGACATCGATGGAGTGACGATGAACCCGAAATTCAATATGGAGAATATCGAGGCGATGATCGGCAGGGGAGTGATTGTCGATCTAACGACGCGGGAATCCGATGAGACCGTTGTCGAGCGGACGCAGTTATATGGTGAAGTGATTCGCGTGAGCGGTGACGAGGGGATCGTGCTGAAGCTTCATGATTCGGAACGCGAGTATATTCTTCCCCCCAACGTTGACGACTTCGAGCAACTGGCACCGGGGACATACCATCTGGAACCCGAAGGAACGGTGATCGAAAATCCCGACCTGCGGACGACGGTGGTGGTGCATCGCCCTCCGCCCGAGTACTCCGGCCCGGTTCGCAACGAGCGCGACAAGGAAGCCGGCATACAGGATTGAATCAAGATGACGCAATATTTCGATCGCGAGCGCGCCGACGGGATGATCGGGAAGCACCTGATCATCGGCCTGACCATCCATGATGCATTCGATACCGTGGTGGATCGCGTGCAACTGCACGGCACGATCATCCGTGTCACCCAGGACGAGGGGGTGGTGGTGCGCCTTCTTCCCTCCGGCGTGGAGCATGCCATGCCCGCTATCCTTTCCGCCTACGAGGCAGCCCCCCCGGGAGACTATCATTTCCAGAATACGGGAGAGGTCGTCACCGATCCCGATCTGATGACGACATGGGCGGTCTATGAGCCGCCGGAGGATACGGAGGCACGGATGGAGGATGGCGGCGGCTTCCCCGCACCGTCCGGCAACGGATCGCCGCGCGGCCAGGGCTAGCTTCTCCGAAGCAGTAGTCACGTTCGGAACGTGCCGGCATCACGATGCCTTCTGTCGCAGGCTTATCCCGCACTGCGCACAATAGTGCGCAACGGGATGATTGATAAGCGCCCCGCATCGGCCACACTGGCGTATCAGCCGACCTCCGCAGAACACACAGTATTTATCGTCGGGATAGGCATGGGTGCCGCATGTGCCGCAGCCGATGCGAACGGATGTTGACGCGGCATTCGACGATTCCGTCCGCGCGCATCCCCGGATACCTTCTTGTGCTTTGTACAGGGGCATGGCTGAACCTCACACGTGAACTGTTCTGGACGCTGCCACCAAAATACACTCCGGCGGGTTACTTCCAAATGGAACACGATTCAATTGACCCGACGCCCGAGCGGCGCACGCACGGCTGTTCCACCCCGTCCGGAGTTCACTCCACCCGGGTCGATCCAGGCATCCGCTGAAATTCACGGATTTCAGCGGATGTGTGGTGGGTGGAGAGTGGATGGAGAGGTTTGATTTGCAGGGTAGCAACCAGAGCTTTATACTTGCAGCCGCCACAAAACTATCTTTTTTGCGGCGACAACTTTCGGCGTGGTACGACGACTGTGCCCGGCTGACTTGATCGGATATTCCGGGAACCGGACCTTCCCCCGAATCATCCGGTTACGCGGCACAGATTCTCATCGACCTTGGGATTGTCGTACCCGCTTATAACGGTCGGCTCATACTGGACCTGTGAGGCGATCACAACGACCACACTGAATTTGGACACGGTATGGAATGGGCAACCAGCCGTAGTGAGAATTCTGAGCGGCTACCTCTGCTCACAACGAAACTCCACGTCGTACGCACACGTCCCGATGCTGTCCCCCGTCCTCGTCTGCTCGCCAAGCTCGATGAAGGATGCAGGCGGAAGCTTACGATCGTTTCGGCGCCGGCCGGTTTCGGTAAAACCACCCTGCTTGGCGAATGGGCACACTCCGGCAGGCAGAACGTCGCATGGATGTCGATCGACGAGGGCGACAACATTCCAGTGCGCTTCTGGACCTATTTCATAGGCGCGCTTCAGCGTCTGCGCGCCGGAATCGGTGCTGCCGCCGTGGATTCACTCTACTCGCTGCAGCCTCCGCCGATCGAGGTCATCCTTACCTCCCTGATCAATGATCTGGCATTGATGCCGGGCGAAATCGCCCTGGTGCTTGATGACTATCATGCCATCGACCTGGAGCCGATCCACAGCGCGCTTTCCTTCTTTATCGAACATATTCCGTCGCAGATCCATCTTATCATCACCAGCAGGACGGAGCCTCCGCTGAAGGTGACACGGCTGCGCGCGCGCGGCGATCTCGCCGAAATTCGCGCGGCCGATTTGCGTTTCACGCCGCTGGAGGCGGCTGAACTGCTCGCCAACGTCGCCGGCAGCGAGATATCCACCGAGGATATCAGCCGGCTGGCAGCCCAGACCGAGGGCTGGGGAGCGGGACTGCAGCTTACCGGGCTGGCGATGCAGGGACGCAGGCATGCAAATGGTACCCTGCGGGCCGTGACCGGCACTCACCGCTACGTGGCCGACTATATTATCATGGAGATTCTGGAGCGGCAGCCTGACGCCATCCGCTCGTTTCTGCTCAGGACGTCGATTCTCGACCGGCTGAACGGTTCTCTCTGCGACGCCGTGACGCTGGGTCAGGGAGGTGAGGAGATGCTCAGAAAACTGGAGCGGGCGAATCTCTTCATCTGCCCGCTCGAAGAGGATGAAGAGTGGTATCGCTATCATAACCTCTTCGCAGAAGTGCTCCGCGAACGGCTTCGTCAGCTCTTTCCGGCGGAAGTGGAGGCGCTCCACCGCAGGGCCAGCATGTGGTATCAGGAACAGGGGCTCATGCAGGAAGCGATTCAGCATATGCTGAAGGGAAATGACATTGAGCAGGCTATCCGCCTTGCGGAGATGAACGCTGAACAAATGCTTGCGACCGGCCGTCTTGAGCCAATTCTGCAGTGGCGCGAGGTATTCCCGGTGGAGGAGGTCCGCCAGCGTCCACGGCTGGCGCTGGCATTCGCATGGGCGCTCGTCCTTTCGGCACAGCCAGCGGCGGCCGAGATCTATATCGAGTACTGCCAGCGATATATCGAACCCGATCCCAACGATGGACTGAGCGACATCACCGGCCACATAACCACGCTTTCGGCCTTTCTGGCAGCCTCCAGGACGGCGGCCGAACATGCTCCGGATCTGCCGGAAAAGCCTGAACGGCAGGTTCCCGGCTCCACCTCCTCCCGCATTTTCAATCTGGAAACGGTCTCACGCAGCGGTGAACCGGCCGAAGCCGAAAGCCCGGAAGCTTCCCAGCAGCCGACGCAGGCCGAACGGCGCGAACGGTTCGGACTGGCCGAGGCGCTTCCCCGCATGGCGCGCCTCCAAATGAACATGGGACAGCTCCAGGCAGCGCTGGAGACATACCAGCAGGCGATGGACCAGGCTGATGGGAGCTCTCCGGCGGATGACTGGCGTTCGCTTGCCCGGTGTCATACGGGACTGGGCGAGATCTTCTACGAACGCAATGACCTCGACAATGCTACGCTGCACATGAGCGAGGCACTGAAGCTCAGCAAACACGGTTATGAGCCCGCCATCATCCATGATGCATATACGCTTCTCGGCTGTCTGCACCACGCGCGCGGGGACATGGATGGCACATTCGATGCGATCACCGAGGCCGAGCACCTTCTCCAGTCATCCGAGGATACCGAGTCCCTTCTTCTTTCGCTTGCAACACACAGAATACGCGCGGCGATCGCCCAGGGAAACGTCCAGGCCGCGGTGCACTGGGCGCAGGAACGGCGTCTCGATCGCACAGCGTTTTCGAGCGAGCCGGATCGGCTGCGCCAACTGGTGCTTGCAAAGACGGCGCTCTCCCAGTACCGGCCGGAGGAAGCGCTGGAACTGCTTGCACCCCTGCTGCAGTTCGCCGAAATGAGAGGATTGAACGACGCGCTGATCCACGGGCTTGTATTGCAGGCTCTGGCATTCGACCAGCAGGGAGACGCCGAACAGGCATATTCCGCTCTCATGTCGGCTCTCCGCCTAGCCGAGCCTGAAGGCTATGTACGGACGTTCACCGATGAGGGCCTTCCGGTTCTCCACCTGCTTCGCGCACTTCGCGATCTGTGCGATGTCGAGGATTCGGAGCGCCGCCCGGCCATCGGCACCGCCTACCTGGACAAGCTGCTCGACGCATTCGGCGTGGCGACGAAAAGAGACTGGGAGACGACAGGCAGGCGCAGCAGCGCCGAAACCACAGGCAGCGGAGGGAACGTGGCGCACCCGGAGTCGAGTGCGATGCACGAACTCCTTACGCCTGTAAGCGAACGGGAGATAGAGGTGCTGAAACTGATCTCTGAAGGAAAAACGAATTCCTCGATAGCCGATTCGCTCTTTATTTCGCTCAGCACCGTGAAGACGCACATCAACAACCTCTACAGCAAGCTCGGTGTGGAAAGCCGCACACAGGCTCTGGCCCGTGCCAGGGAATTCCATCTCATTTGAGCCGCTGGTCTCCTGATGATGATAGGCCCGGACCGGTAGAACGGCCGGACCTGCGATTTCGGAACCCGGCCTCGCTACCGGGGGTATCACAGCAGCCCCATTGAAGAAGTACGGCCATTTCGCTCGCTGCCATCACCTCCTCCGAATCGCCGCTGGCCATGCCGCAGGTTTCGGCAGCCTCCGGAACGGGCGGGTACGAAGCCGTGAACACACGTCCCCAGACACAAATTCGACGCTCAATCCACCCCCGAATCCACCCCGTCCATCCACCTTTCGGCTGAATATGGCGGTCGCCCGGTATCGTAAGTTTGGCTGCTCAGTTTATGATAACGGTCCATTGCCAGCCGCTCCTAATGCCTCAGGCTCCGGTCAGGTAGTGCGCCGTTCATCGAATCGACTCTCTGGTCGTGAATAATGCACGACGGGCGTAGCAGCAAGTTGTCCGGCACGGATGTCATGTCCGGCGCAAGGACGATTGGAGAACGTATCGCAGGGAACTTGGAACAAGCGGATGACCTGACCGCTTGTTCCAGATGTTCGGGCAGAAGTAGCGGCAGGATTGGACCCCTTCCGACACGATTTCCGGACATTGAGAAACGTGCCCACATGGCGGTGGGTTCGTGAGCCGAGGAAGATCGGATAAGCGGTGGACCTGACCGCTTATCTGGTCCAGTGAACAGAACGTACAGTCCGTTCCTTTGGGCAGGAGCGGGCTGTGCGCTTTGTTTATGCCACTTCCATCCACACCAGCCGTCGCAATTATCAGTATGCGATTCGGTTGATAATGACCTCCCAATTCTCCTCACAGCTCAGTCCGCCACATCTATACGGATACCATTCAATTGATTCTGACGGACATATATCCTTCCCATCGGTTAATCCGCCATAATTGTTCGGATACTGTTCGATTGATTATGGCATGTCATTGTAGAACCACAGTTGTGCGCGTCATCACGATTTGAATCACATTTAATTCATTGTGGCGCCGTGCTCAGCAGAGATATACCTGAACCCGGTACTTCGCCATCGCCACCGCATGGCATCCGGTTGATTATGTCGTCCTGAAACCGTATTCTTGCATTCCATTTCTTTTATCGAAGGCTGTACCATGGCGAGGTCCAGAATAATTGTCCATGAGAGCCTCGAGGAGCTGGAACAGTTGGAGGAGCAGCACCGCAACACCCCGCTGGAAAGCCGCGTGCGCATGCTCAAACTGCTCAAACTGCAAGAATCCGGCACCCTGAGCGATATCTCCGAAGAGCTCGGATGTTCCGAACGAAGCATGCAGCGATGGTGCAGCACCTACCGCAGTCAGGGCCTTACGGGACTTCTACAGCTCGGCAGGCGTGGCGGCCAGCGGCCGCGGCGTATCGACGACCATGCACTGGAGGAGCTGCGCACCAGGCTCATGAGCGAGGGGTTTTCTGAGCTTGGCGAGGCTCAGCGGTGGATCGAGGAGCGTCATGGCGTCAGCTACAGCCGCTCCGGCACCTGGCATCTGCTGCGCTCGGCGTTCGGCGCAATGCCGCGCGGCTGGATCATGATGCGGGAGAATGTCGCGAGTGCGGCCCCGGTCCCGCACATCTCCTCGCACCCGCGAATCGGCATTTCGGGCGAGATTGTGGAGTTTTTGAATGCTCTGCCCACCTCCACCAACGCCCTGGAGTGGGGCGCCGCTTTCAGGGAAAGCCTCCGGGCGCTGCTTGGCGATGTGGACCGGGTTTCCATGAACGTCAACTTCAATTGTAATCTTTCGACGTCGGAGAATTATTCCGCCTCGCTCTTCATCACCCAGACTGACAGTACGGGGGATCTGGGACTGGATGTCAATTCCACCCGAATGGACGGGGCCCTATACGAACAGGTGCTGGAGGTCTTCCGCCGCCAGGGCTTCCCGTTTGAAGATTATCATCCGCCCCAATGCTTTGACTATTATTATGGAGGCGATTATCTGGGGACCCTCTGCCTCTGGCGCGAGATAGAACAGGCCCCTATTTCAGAGAAAACGCTGGATTCGGTAAGAACGCTGGAACCGTTCATCATCTTTGCCCTTTCCGATCTCGTGGCCCGGCACCAGGCGGAGAAGCCGATCGACCGCGTGTTCTACGATGCGCTCGGGAATCTGGTAGATGAGGCGGGACTTACTCCTCAGGAACAGCGGATCGTCGTGCTCCAGCTCATGGGACATGCGTACAAGGAAATGGCGGATATTCTCAATGTTTCGATCGACACCGTGAAGAAGCACTTCAAGCAGATTCACCGAAAGACAGGAACGCGGGGACAGGCAGAACTCTTCGCCAAGTATTTCACCTCACGTCTGATCCCGGAGGAACTCTGGGAATCGGCCCGCTGACGCGAATTCAGCCGGAAATCGCCAATCTGATGGAAGGGCCGCGCCTCTCCGCCGGGAGCCCCCATCTCCACCCCCTTCCCCTGCCCGACTCTATCCACCCCCTAAATCAACCTCCCCATCCCCCTTTCGGCCGAGAGACTCCACCCGGCACCACCAATAAGTTTGTCCCCGGTCAATAGTTCCTACCCCTACAGGGTGCCTCAAGGGTCCCCTTACGGCGTGTTCCTCAAAAGTGTACTTGTGCACCGGTAGCTGCAAGTGCTAGTTTCGTATTGTCGAAAATGACCACGGGCCTGAAGCCCCCCCGATAGGAAAGGGAGAAGGTCATGCAACGACAGGACGAATCGGCCCTGAAGCCTCCCGGTGCTCTTGACGGTATAGATCAGAGCACAATATCAAAGAGGGCCAATTCATGAAGAAGTTTCTTTCGTTCTTTGCCATAGCGCTCCTTGCCGCGACAGCCGCGAAGGCTCAGTCCGCAGGCGCTGTGCAGATCGGTTCGATGTCAGTCAGCGTTGAAGTCGGCGCACAGCCCGAGGATGGGGTCTCGTACACCACAACACCGCGCAAGACACGGATTGTGGGCAGCATTTTGATAATGCGCACCTCCGAAGGTCGCACAGAGTACATGTTGAAGGCGTCGGACATCAAGTTCGAGGATGGCGAAACGATCGACGGTGCAACCACCGACGAAATCGTCACCTCGCTTGCCAAAGCAGCAGTCGCCGAGGGTTACAGATACGGGTTCACAAGCTATCCCACTTCCAAGGTGTGGAGCGAGACCTGCATCGAGCGTCGTAACATGGGTGAGTATACCACATTCGGTCCCTGCTCCTCGAACACCGGGTACTGTTCCCGGGATTTCCGGGTGGGTGAATCGCCCGAGATGAATGAGACGACGGTGACGCAGGTAGGTGTATGCCCCGATTGCCCAGGGACATCGTACACCGTCGTAAACACTGTTGAGTGAGTGAGCGCTCGCAACTGAAAGTTGTGCCAGGCCGGCAGGTCCGGTCAAAATCACCGGCCTGGCACATTGGTTGAATGTCGAGTCCAGAAGGTCCAATCTGATCTGACATCAGCCACCTATCTCACCATGCACCAACCCGGTGCTAAACCAATCACCCAAGATCCTACGCTTCGTGAAGAAGGTCCAGTCCAGTGTGGCGGAATCCGCATCATGATTCGGAAAGTCCAGCCGGACATGATGAGCAGTAAGGTCCAGTCCAAATGTGTCCAGTCCAGTGGCACTTGAGGTCCAGAATCACTGAGGTCCAGATAGTGAGGTCCAACACTAGAGGTCCTGTGGCAGTGAGGTCCAGAAACGATGCACGTCCAGAGCATCACACCGAGGTCCAACTTGGTGGCAATCGAGGTCCACGTCGATTAAAGGTCTTTGATAGATAATTGCCGGTGGTCGGAACGGATACTGAGGTCCAAACATATCCGGGAGGAGCACCAGGAAAAGCATCAACGTACAATGTTCGGGGTGGTAAGGTCGCATCCCGCACGTGAGTTCCTTCAAGTGCGATTCCAAGGCAGACGGAGAGGTTACGAGGTCCTTACCCCTTCGCATGCCGGGCAAAAAACTCGGGGGAGCGTTGCCGCCCAGCAACGCTCCCCCCTCCTTCAAATCGACAATGTTGGGGCAACATGAGGTCCAACCTGGTTTTTCCAGGATCATGTTGCCCCTCTTTTTTTTACCCCCATCCAATCATCATTCCCAACCACAATTCCTTTCATGCAGGAACGCAGCGCCTGTTCGGGGTGTTACTGCGGTCACGCATCCCATGCGGATTCCATACGGGAATCGTGCCACGGGCCGTCCCATGTGTCAGCCGCAGCATTCGATGTGTCGCATGCCCCGTCACGAAATGGCGCATGCAGGCATGTCGCATGCCTCCGGGCAGGAGTTGTCACGCGCAACGGCAATGAACATTGCGGATGGTGATTGTGTGGAGACGCGCCGGGAATGATTGCGATCGCTCGGGAAGTCATCAGCTCGAGCCCCCCTCTGTCCCCTTATTGAGGGCCGTAACAAGGCAGGCAGGGAGTGCCCGAGCTGACGAACGCACCCGGACGCACCGTACCCTGATGCGTCCGGAATCCTTCACGCGTGGTGGGCGCTGATAATAGAACAGGAAATGACAGCCCGGGAAGTTCCGAGCCGTAGATCATACTGACATTCCAAAGGTACGTCCGCCCGATTCAAATTTGGGCCGGTAGCGGTTTCAGGCTGGAACAATTCCACGAAAGAGCCCGATGCCCCAGATTCCACCCCCTTTCAGCCTGTTCGACGATACCCGGGCATAGTATTGATTGCCTATCTTGGCCGAATCGCTCGATGGTGAGCCAACGACTCGTCGAATACCCCCGTACCTATGGTGAACCATCCGGTCCAACCGGATGTCGGCTGCCCAGATGCCCATGCATACAGCGCTCGTAGATTTTCTGAATCATGGTGTTCTTCCCTTTGTCGGAAGAACCATCGAGACCGGACGCATTGTGGAATTCTGGCGTGCCACCATTGAAGGCAACCGGCTCCGCGTGGCCCTTCTTACCGGCGAAGCCGGCACTGGCAAGAGCAGGCTTGTCGAGGAAACCATTCCCGTCATCGTCCAGGAGGGGGGAACGGTGGTGCATACGAAACTCTATCCGGAATCCACCGCCTCCATTGCTCCGATGATCGCCCAGGCCCTGCATGTGCTGGCTACCCGCCGCCATCTGAACATTGGCGAGCCTCATGAGGATATCCCGTCCGTCACGGCCGCGCTGCGGCGCCTGGCGCGGCTCCGTCCAACATTGCTCATCATCGAGGATATCCACCTGCTCGGCGGCGAGGCACTCCGCGAATTCTCCCTGCTTCTGGACGGACTTTCCGAAGAGGTGATCTCTCTGCTGGCACTGACACGCCCCGCCGAGCTTCCGGTACGGGGACTGCTGGAGCGTTATCTGGTAGAGGAGATCACGCTCAGGAACCTGGATGCGGACGATCTGGCGGCGCTGTGGAGCAGAGTGTTCGGAACGCCGGCCGATGGCGGGACGACCGATCTGCTGGGCCAGGCATCGCTCGGCAATCCCCTGGCGGTCCGTTCGGCATTGCGCGGCGCGCTGAAATCAGGAACGATCGGCTATGATCCCATGACCGACGTCTGGCGCCCGGAACTCCCCACCCCGGCGCTGCTGCAATCATTCAGGCGTAGCGTCGATCTGCTGTCGGAGGGGATGGCGGCACATCTGAACGATGCGGAGCGCGAAGGAGCGGCCACGCTCGCACGGCTCGGCGAGATATTCTCGCGCGAGGCCGCGCTCACGCTCCTTCCCGACGCGGGCAGGCTTCTGGAGGCTCTGATCTTCAAGGGAATCGTCTCCACCTCTCTCACCCACGCTCCACCGCTGACGGGGGCGGCAGGCATTCATCCGCCACTGGCGTTCACGCACACGCTTCTGCATGATCACCTCGTAGGTCAGAGTCGCGCCGATTCCACCAATCTCCTCCGCGTCATCGCCTCCGATGTCCCTCTCTATTCTCTGCTGCCGTTCGAACTGCTGGCACGCGATCCACTGCTCCCCATTGCCCCGCGCAGGGAGGCCCGCCGCGCAATCGCCCATACCCTGGCCGTCGCCCGGGCGCTGGATGCCAGCCCGGACTGGAATCTGGGAATGAAGCTGTGGGAGACGGCCGAAGTCATCATGGAAGCCTACCGGGACACCTGGAGCCCGAAGGAACTGGAGACCCTGCGCGCGGAACTTCTGGTTGCGCGCCTGATACTCCTGCGCCGGTCGAGCGATCATGACGAGTATGAACATTTCGCCCGATCCCTGGCGGCCCTCACCGATGAGCCCACGCCGCCGCATCTCCGCGAATACCGGCTCATGGCCTTCTCCTTTCTCCACGCGCTCGACCGCCGCAGCAGCCCCGAGCGCTGCCGCGATACGTGGAACAGGGCGCAGGGCTTCCTGGCGCGCCATCCCAAACTCCGGTTCGGCACCGGCTGCCTCATGTACATGGATTCGGCGGCTCGTTCCATGCTGTATACGGAAGAGCACGATATCCTGCGCCGCATCGACGAACTGCTGACCGACTGGATGAACCGCCCGGAGGCGACGGGGGATTTCCGCCATGAAGCCCGCCACATCATTGTCTTCCACTGCCTGGAACTTTTCTCCACCGAGGAGGAACTGGAGCGCAGGCTACGGCAGATGGCCGAACTGGAGCCGCATGTGGACCAGAGCAAGAGGATGAGCTTCCTCATCTCGAAGATCGTCCTGCTCTGTTCAATCGGGCAGATGGAGGAGACGATCAGAACAGCCGACCAGGCTCTGCCGCAGTTCAGGAAGCAGAATCTGACGAACAACTTCTATTTCGGCTCGCTGGCACGGAGCTTCGCGCTCGGTGCGCTGGGCGCTCCGATGGAGGAGATCGAGGATGAATTGATGCGCCTGTGCAGGATGGCACCGTATGACATCCGCAATTTTTCGCTCTTCGCACAGATGACGCTGGCTGAAATAGGATTGCTGCGCAATGACAACGACTGGCTGAACGACAAGATGGAACGCTATCGCGATATGCTTCCAAATCTGAGCCCCGAGGCGCAGGTCATCCTGAGGCTTGAACGCGGGCTCCCGCTGGATCGCATCCGGGAAATTGCGGAGGCCGCCGCGGAATCGTTCCGGCCGATGCTCGATCTCCTTCTCGCGGATTCCCTCCCGGACCGGGAGAAGATCGTTCGTATTGCAGGCGAAGCGCTCCAACGGCCATTGCTGCGGCTGAACGACCTTATCGAACGCCGCGCGATTCTGGCGATCATCGGCGAGATCGCCCGCAGGCTGAACGACATCACGATATTGAACGAGCTCCGTCCGGCCATCCACGATGCTCTTGACCGGGCGCTTGCATGGCTCGCCGACCGCGGACTGCATCCCTACATGCCACCCCTTCCGAACCTGTACGCGGCATACTTCAGCGATCGGGAGCTGGCCGACTGGCGCTCCCGAACGAAAGACCTGGCCGGCAGGACAAAGCCCGCCGAACAGAAGCCTGGAAATGAAGGCGGTATTCGCCTGACGATGCTGGGAATGGTGGAGATACACATGCCCGACGGGCGGGCGATTCCCGTACGCGGCTCGCGGCTGCGGACGCTTCTGGGATTGCTGGTGGCCGACAGAATGCTCGATGCGCCGCTGGAGCACCGGGAGTTCAGCGCGATCGCCTCCGGCAGCGAGCTCGATCCGGACCGGGCGCGCAAGACGCTCAACGGCATCGTCTTCCGGCTGCGCGAGGTTATCGGTCACGATGCGATAGACACGGCGGCGGAAACGCCGCGGCTGAATCTGGATCTGGTGGCGGTCGATCTCCTGGATGCGTATACGGCGCTCCGTGAGGCGGAGGAGGCCCTGCGCGAGGGCTCGCTGCTGCGAGCGCACGATCATATGGCACATGCGCTCGCCGTCGTCCGCGGAGAGGTCCCATTTCCGAACCTCTATGAGAATTTCTTTGAAGCCGCCCGCGAGGATTTCGAGAATGCTCTCCGCCGGGGACTGATCCGTGTCGCAAAACGGCTGCTGAGCGAGGGAGATCCAACCAGCGCCGAGGAGCTGCTTCGGCAGGGATTTGCAGTCATGGAGGAGGATGAGGAACTTGCGGACCTGCTCCGCAGGGCGCTTATGCTGCTCGGCAAGCGCGCGGAGGCCGAACGAATCAGGCTGCGCCTGAACCTGGATGCCTGATGCCGACGGGAAGCGGCGCAGCTTCATGCGAAAAGCCGGCGCGGCATCCCTCTCTGCCTGGCTCAACCGGATATCATTCCGGCCGGGCCGGTTACGGCGCTGCGAATAAAATGCCCCGGTACGGATTTCCGGAAATCCGCCCGCATGCAATCGAAGCGAAATCGAACATTCCGTCCGATTTCATTTTTCATAGTTCGGCCTTCCTTTGCCCATGAATTTCCTTCGGATTTTCCCATATTCGCCGGATGCCCGTACTTCTCTACAATAGCGACGACACGGAATTTATTTCAGCCGATTTCCAGGAGTCGGTCCTGACCGCCGCCCGCAGCAGAAAATTACACCGTCACCTTTTCATACTCCCCACGGCGCGGCTGGTCAGGGAAACCGAACGCCACCTTACATCGGAGCATTACCGGATCACGAAACGACCTATCGAACGGCTTCCGGTCTACACGCTGGGAGAATTCATCCGGGAATTCTATGGTCGGCTGGAGCCAGGCCGGCGCGATATCACACCGGAAATCCAGCTTGTGCTGATGGAACTTGCGATGAAGCGTGTGGAATTGAATTATTATACGCGCGAGGGGAGAGATCCATCGCACGGCGTCGTGGAGAGGCTCGCGCGCGTCATCAACGGCGTGCGAGCCGATGGCATCATGCCGTCCGACTTTGCGTCCGATATCGAATATGCGCGCGCCAATGCGGACGACCCCCGTTTCGACACGGTGAAGCTGCAGGATCTGTACAATATCTACAGCGGATATCTCCGCCTGCTGAATGTGAACTGGATCGATTATGCGGGAAGGATGGCGGCGCTGAATACGAGGCTTGTGCAGGATCGGAACGCGACATTCCGGGGGGCATTCCCGGATATCACATCCGTACTGGTTCATGGATTTCATGAATTCACCGAACCGGAGCTTGCGCTTCTGCAGCAGCTCGGCTATGTGCACGATCTGAACGTCTGGATCTACTTCGACTATGCCGCCGAAAACGGCCCGCTTTACGGCAATTTCGAGGAGGCGCATCGCAGACTCGTCGTGGCGGGCTATCGCTCGAAAGATCTCGACCCGCTCGCCACCGGCATCCGGGAGGAGGAGCGCAGGCCCTTCCGCCATCATATGCGCAGGAATCTCTTCCGCACCGACGACCGCATCGGCAATTCCTCCTTCGATGACAGCATCAATGTCTACGGATTCTTCAATCGCGAGGAGGAGGCGCAGGGGATCGCCGCACTCGTGAAATCGCTGGTGATCGATGAAGGATATCTGCCGGAACGGATCTGCATCACGACGTACGACCTGGGACGCTATGCGGAGCTGTTCCGGGAGCAACTGGCGGCGCATGGCATCCCCGCAAACATAACCGCACCGTTCGCTCTCGACAGGAATTCGCTGACCACAGCGCTGCTGGCCGCACTCGCGATCCCTGCGAACAACTATGACCGCCGCGACGTCGTCCGGGCCGTCACATCCCCCTATCTCTTCTTCGGCAGCCAGGTGGACGCCGCTGCGCTGACCGAGGCGTCGGCAAGGCTCCGTATCCGCCGGGGACGGGGTGCGTGGCTGCGCCGCATACGGCAGCGGATCGATTTCCTGCTTCCGCGTCTCGCCTCCGTGACCGACGAGGACGACAGACGTTCGATAGAGCTGGAGCTGGAGACATTGAACCGCGCGGCGCAGAGTATGAACGCGCTTGCCGATACGCTTGCTGACTTCGACCGGCGGATGACTCCCGCCGAGTTCCATACGGCATTCAAGCGGCTGGTGGCGATCCTCCGGACGCCCGGAAACATCCTCCGGCTCCGTCATGACCTCGACGCCCGGACCCGCACCCCCCAGGACTGGCAGCGCGTCCACGACGAGATGGAACGGGACACGCGGGCGCTGAGCACGTTTTTCCGGCTGCTGGAGGAGATGACCGAATTCTTCGAGATCGAATACGGTCCGAAGGCGAAAGAGCGCTCAGAGAGCCTCCAGGATGTCTCCACGGAGGACGAGGGAGCGGACGATGGAAGATTCCCGCTCGACTTCTACATCGAGCAGCTCCGGATGGCCGCACTCCGGACGCACTACCGCCTCCGGGAGAAACATGATTACGGTGTGCTGGCGGCCCCAACGCCGGCGCTGCGCGGTCTGGGGTTCGACGTGGTGATCGTCTGCGGTCTCGTGGATGGTGAATTCCCGAGCGCCTACATCCCCGAGAATTTCCTCGGTCGGCCGCTCCCCAATGCCCAGGAACGCCAACTCCGGCGGGAACGCATGGAGTTCTACGGCGCCATCACCAGCTCCAGCTCGCGGCTTATACTCACCTATCCCCGCTTCGCCGGAGAAACCGCCCTGGTCCGCTCATCTTTCCTCGACGCCTTCCTACGCATCACCACGGTGGAGGAGCATGGACGGGTGACGGAACTGGAGGAACTGCGCGTGCTGCGCGACCGCTCGCGGCGCCTGGAACCGCTTCCCTCGCACACCGCATTTCTTGAGGGAATCTCAACCTACGAATCGCTCGCCGAGGAGGCCGGGACCTCCATCTGGAGCGGCGTGGAGATTCCCCGGATCGACCAGGCGGAGGGGTTGCTTGCGAATCTCCGCCATACCGCCCGGGTAGAGAAGGAGCGCGCGGAGGCGGTGGCCCGGCAGGATGAGTCGATCGCACAAGAGTATCGTGGCGTCATCTCCGAAGCGCTCGCGCCCGACGAACTGGAGGCGCTCGAACGCCGTCGGGCGATGGAATATTCCCCCTCGCAGCTCGAACTATATGCGCGCTGCCCGTTCAAATACTTCGCGCAGCGCATTCTCTCGGTGCGTGCTCCGGCCGGCTACGATGTTTCGCTTACCCCTCTGGAACGCGGAATTCTCGTGCACAAAGTTCTCTTCCAGCTCTACAGTGAACTGCGCGCGGAGGGCGAACTGCCGATCACCGAAGAGAACCGCCCGGCGGCGATCGCCCGTGCGCGGGAGCTGGCGCAGGAGGAGATCGCGGGCATCGTCTTCGACCACCCCTACTGGCGCATCGATCAGGAACGCCTGCTTGGCAGCGAGGCGCTGCAAGGCCTGCTGGAACAGTGGATCACCTCCGACGCGGCCAGGATGGAGACGGGGAACTCGAAACTGAACCCGGAGTTTTTCGAGGTCGCATTCGGCTCCGGAAATGTCAGCGGCGGCACGGCCGATAGCGAGCTTTCCACCCGCGATGCGATGGAACTGCACGAACTGAAGGTCCGGGGGAGGGTGGACAGGGTGGAGATCTACCGCGAGGGAGACGAGATCTACTTCGCCGTCGCCGACTACAAGACCGGCGTTCCCCCCAGCAGACGCGATGTCGGCGAGGGAATGAGCCTGCAGTTGATGATCTATCTGGAGGTGATCCGCCATCTGCTGGCCGAGCACTACAACGTGCCGATCGAACGCGTGCGGCCGGTGGGGGGGCTGTACTACCGTCTGGACAGCCGGAATGTGGACACGAAGACCACTGCGCTCTTCGTGCCGAACGAGCTGAAGAAAAACATTCTGGAACTGCGCGCGAGCCGCAATGATCCCGATACGGTGGAGGAACTGGAAGAGATCATCCGCGACGTCTTCCTGCGCGCCGCCGAGTACGTCGATGACATGGCGCATGGCATCTTCCATGTCACCACGCGCGACGTCAACGTCGTCTGCCGCAACTGCGAGCACCAATCGGTCTGCCGCGTATCGCAGGTAGGCATTCCGGCCGGGAACTGAGGCGGCGAACAGGTGGTGGGGCGGATCGGCCGTGATTCCGCGGAACTGAACACCGAACGCATGGAGAACGTCATGGGGGATGACGCGGCGCCGGCCTCCGGCAGACTACGGCGCCGCACCGCTCCCGGCATAGGGAACGGGATCGGCCATCCCGGCACGGGCGAATCCGCGCAGCCGCAGTGCACAGCTATCGCACTCGCCGCAGGCGACATCCTCCTGCTTGTAGCATGACCAGGTGAGATGAAACGGCGCATCAAGTTCACGCCCGGCGCTGACGATCTCGTGCTTCGCCATGCCTATCACCGGCGTCGCGATCGAGATCCGCGTCTCCGGACGCGTTCCCAGTTCCACGACCCGCTGGAATGCCTCGTAGAATACCAGACGGCAATCGGGATATCCGCTCGAATCCTCCTCCACTGCTCCGATGGCTATCGTTCCCGCCCCGATTGTCTCCGCCCAGCTTACGGCGATGGCCAGAATATTGGCGTTGCGGAAGGGAACATAGCTCGATGGAACGTCCCCGGCATCGAGCATGGCGGGAGTCACTTCCATGTGCGTATCCGTAAGGCTCGATCCGCCTATCATCGCAAGATGGCGGATATCCACGACCAGACGGCGCGCCGCGGCGAAGTGATCGGCGAGCCGGTGGAAACACTCAAGCTCCTTCCGCTCGGTCCGCTGGCCGTAATTCGTATGCAGAAAATTCAACTCATAGCCTTCCGCACGCATCATGGCCGCCACGAGACAGCTATCCATGCCGCCGCTTACGAGGATGATGGCGCATCGGGGGTCGCTGGGAGGATTGATTGAAGACATAGCTGCTCGATTCGGGCTGAGCGCGGCCGGATGCCGCGGGCGTATAAAAGCGGAGATTTCTGATGCCTGGGAGAATATACCGCCGGGCAACATCAGCCGGCGCCGTGTGCGATCATCACCGAACGTTCGGCGTATGTCCGTTCGGTTTCCTGAATCCGCACCGTCAGCGCAATGATATTTCCATACTCCTTCAGCAGTTCGGCGATCCCGTCCAGGAACCACTGCGTCAGATTTTCAGCGGTCGTATTGAACGGCACCACGACATGTTTCAGCGGATTCATGGCGAGAAATGCCAGCATCGCCTCATCGCCAGCATCGCAGAGAAAGGCATGATCGAGCTGTTCGACGAGCGGATCGATGATCTCCTTCATATCGAAATAATCCATCACCATGCCATTGCCATCGGGATAGCCCTCGATCACCACCTGCATGCGATAGGAGTGACCGTGGATATTTCTGCACCCTCCCTCGTGAAAGCGGAGGCGATGCCCCATCTCCCAATGAAAATCCTTCGCTATGCGAACCGTTGTCCCGCGCTCATCGCTCATCGAATCTTCTCCCCTTCCCCATGATTATCACCGCCATTTTCCTTTCCATTCTCCGCCGGTGTTCCATCCACTCTCCCTGCTATTTCATCGATGATATTTTCTATCGCCGTGGAATCGTCCACCCCCGCTACCATTTCAGCCACCTCCTGCATCTCCTCCATCGCCAGCCGCTCGACATCGTCCTCCGGAGCATCGGCGGCCGCGGCGGCCGCGGATGATGTTCCGGCCCGCATGTGCCCGTGATGCTCGGCTGCAACCGTGGAATGAAGCCCGCCACGCGTGCTGAACTCGCCGGTTATCCGGATATGGCGGGGCTTCAGGAGATCCACCATGTCGTCAAGAATCTGATTCACCACCGCCTCGTAGAAAATCCCCCTGTTACGATACTCCAGGTAATAATACTTCAGCGACTTCAGCTCCACGCAGAGCCGGTCGGGAATATATTCCACGGTAATCGTGCCGAAATCGGGAAGCCCGGTCATCGGGCAGACCGATGTGAATTCCGGGTTTACATGGGTGATCGTATAATTACGATCAGGCTTCGGGTTTTCAAAAACTTCCAGTGTCGCCATAATTATGATAATTCGATCCGAAAAAAGAGATGCTGCCGACGCCATTGCCCGGCCAGGTTGCCGGCATGGTACTATCCGGCGCAGCAGGCAGCGGAATGCGCCGCCGCGCCGAAGATACTATCTGCCGAATATTGCCATCGCATCCGCGCACATGACACAGGGCGCCCGGGGCGTTCATGCGCGGTCAGATCATGTCGGCAAAAATGTTCTGATACATCTGCAATGTGTTTTCGCTGAAACAGATGAACCGGACCAGGGCCATCGATCCCGACCTGGCCATCATCAATTCGGTCTCGCTTCTGGCGATGCGTGTCGCGTGCTCCAGAGGGAAACGATACACGCCGGTGCTGATTGCCGGGAATGCGATCGAGGCGATCCCATGCTCGCGCACGATTGCGAAGCAACAACGATAGCACGACGCGAGAAGTTCATGTTCCCCCCTGTCTCCACCGTTCCAGACCGGACCCACCGTGTGTATGACATAGCGGGCGGGCAGCCGGTATCCCGAGGTCAGTTTCGCATCACCGGTCGGGCAACCGTTCAACCTGCGGCATTCCTCCAGAAGCTCAGGCCCCGCCGCTCGGTGGATCGCGCCGTCAACGCCTCCTCCACCCAGCAGCGACGTATTCGCCGCGTTGACGATCGCATCGACCTGCTGGCGCGTGATATCTCCCTGGAGCACTTCGATCTTCACGGCATATTCCTCCCTTCCCGCACCGCCGGCTCCTCGCCCGTGCGGAGCTTTCGCGCCCAGTCCATCACGGCCGCGGGATAGAGCCGGTGTTCGGCTTCCAGGACTCTCGCGGCAAGCACCTCCGGCGTATCGCCCGGCAGCACCGGCACACGTTCCTGCGCGATGATGGGACCGGTGTCGTACTCCTCATCCACCAGGTGCACCGTCACGCCGCTTTCCGCATCGCCGGCGGCTATCACCGCCTCATGAACATGCGCACCGAACATTCCCCTGCCGCCATGACGCGGCAGAAGCGCGGGATGGATATTCAGGATACGGCGCCGGTAGACGTTCACCACGCCTGGCGGAAGCTGACGCATATATCCGGCCAGGACGATCATTCCCACCCTGCGCTCTTCGAGCGCGCGCAGCAGTGCACGCTCATACTCCGCCTCCTCCCCGAACATCCTTGGTGACAGGCGGAGCGTTTCGATGCCGGCGGCGCGTGCACGCTGGAACACCCCGGGATCGGGATTATTGCTGATGCAGAGAACTACTTCCGCAGGCGCATCATCATCCGCCGCAAGCGCAGACTGAAGCGCCTGGAAATTCGATCCCCCCCCCGAGGCAAACACCGCGACCCGTATCCGTTCATTCATTTTTTTCTCGTCAACGTGAGCCCGTACAGCGTCATGACGATGCCACTCATGATGGCGATCATACCGGAGGCCGTGCCGACTCCCGCCGCACGTTCCGTGCTTCCGTACCACCGGACAAGCTGCACCCCTCCAAGCAGCATGATGCAGAATGCTATGATAAGCACCTTCGCTCTGGTCATCTGTCTCTTTTCTTTACGACAGGACGGAAACGCCACGGCCATCCGCGCTGAACTTCCGTGATGAAGGGATGAGGGAAGCGGCTCAAAATACAAAGCCCTTCCGAACCGATGGTCCGGAAGGGCTTCCGTCATATTACACCCGGCGATGAAAATCGCTTAGCGGGCGATCGTGAGCTTGCGCGAGAGCGCGACGCTGTTGCCGGTGAGGTTGTAGACGTAGACGCCGTTCGGGGCGAGTACGCCATTCTCATCGCGGCCATCCCAGACGATCTCGTTCTCGACACCTCCCTTCACGTCAGCCGTGAAGGTGCGGATCACGCTGCCGTACACGTCGGTGATCTCAAGCTTCACCAGACCGGACTCGACCACCGAGAAGGCGATGCGGGTGCTGGTGCTGAACGGATTCGGCGTGTTCTGCGACAGGGCGTTCGACGATCCTGCCACAGCGCTGTTGATGCGGCCTTCCTTCACCTCGCTATAGCTCACCGAGCCATCGCGATCCTCCTGGCGGAGACGGTACTGGTAGGTCGTATTCATCGCCACATCGTTATCGACGTAGTTGTACTGACGTGGCTGGTTGCTGGTGCCGGCGCCCTGCTGGAAGGTGACATCATTCCAGTTGGCCTCGGCGTCCTTCATGCGGCGCTCGATGTAGAAGCCATGGTTGTTGGTCTCCGTGGCCGTCCTCCAATCGAGACGCAGAGCATTCGAGAGCGGAGTAACCTCGAACGAGGCCAGCTCCACCGGCTCGACCAGGCACGACTGGCTGATCTTGGCACCGAAGTACGGACGGATCATCGGAATCCACGAGCCACGTGTATACGTGGTGACGGGACCGACCGTTCCGATGTAGTTCAGGTGCGGGAAGCCAGGGTTGTTCGTGAGCGTGAGCATCGGGTTCCACGTGCCGGACTCGGTGGTTGACTCGAACCAGAAGATGTTCCGCTGCATCTCCGGATGGGCCGGGATGCTGTAGTTACCATTGCCCTGCGGCGGGCCGTCCGACCGGATCGTCGTCACCTGACCCATGCGGCTGGCGTCGCCACCGAGCTCGATACCTGTCTCGCCAAGCTGTGCAACCGTAGCGAAGTAGATGCCCGGCTCAAGCACCACCGGCGTATCGAGGACGTAGGTCACGAACTGATCGAAGTTGTACTCCTTGTTGCTGCTGCCAGCCGGGAGCCCCTGACCGCGGAGCGCATGCACGCGCGAGGAGGCGATCGGCGTTCCTGTTGGAGGATTGCCAGGATCGGTGTTCGGCGGGGTCGCATAGACCGAGTACAGGATATGATCGGGCGACTGGTTGGCGCCTCCGTAGAACGCCTGATATCCACGGAGGGTATCACGCGTCAGGATACGGAACTGCATCGCGAACGTACCCGAGATATTGCCACCGGTCGGGCCGTACGGCACGGAACCTGCGGCGTCGGGCGCCGAGGAGTTCGGCAGCGGCGGAACAAGATTCAGGCCCTTGCCCGTGACACCGGAAGCTCCGGCAACATCATTGCTACCGTCATCATATGCGAACGCCGGTCCGAGCGTAAGATCGAAGTCGAGATAGTTCGCATCGTTGACGCTGTAGGCGTCGTTGTTCTCCGGCAGGATACGAGCCCAGATACGATACCGGGTGGTGATCGTCTGGCGCGGGTCGGCAGGATTGAAGTTCGTACCACAATCCTGGGCATTCCACTCGGGGAACTTCTGGATCAGCGTCGCTCCCGCACCGATCGAGATGATCGAGCGATAGCGGTAGTAGTTGTAGAGTCCGGGAGGATTCTGCTGATCACGATTCACGACATACATGGCCACACCGAAGGTATTGGCGGCGGTCGATCCGTTGTTGCCAATCTTGACGGCAAGCGGAATGGCACGGGCCTGCGAGGCAGGAACCTGCGTGTACGGCCAGTCAACACGAACGGCCGTCACTTCAACCTCCGGCTTGCTCGGCTCAAGGATCATGACGTTGTCGATGTAGAAATCGTCACCGTCATCGGCGGGCGGCGAGGCAAGGCTGCCGGCCATCTGGGCCCATTCGCGGAAGCGGAAGCGGAACCACTTGCTGCCGTATTCGCTCTTCCACCAGCGCTCCGGAACCGGAATGTAGGCACGATTGAAATCGAAGTCCTTGCCGGCATCGAATTCATCCACGATCATGGTACCCGTGGCATCGGAGTAACCACCACCGCCGAAGCCTGCCCAGCGAGGGGCCTGCGCCCAGCGCGGCGATCCGACCTTGTCGCCGAAGTTGGGATCCCACCAGTCGGCGATGTTCGTGATACCGTCGATTCCGTTCTGGCTCGGCTCTGCGAATTCGAGCAGGAGGAAGTCGGGCTGCTGATACGTGAACGCATTCTTCGCCGTGCTGTACACGGCATGCTCCGGGCCGAACCGCTGCTGATCGCTGAAGCCGCGCGGATAGCCATTCTCCTGGCGACCCGAACGCTGATACGAGAAGACCAGCACCGGACGCACGATCATCTGATTCAGATTGATCGGGAAGGAGATGAGCGTATCGCCCGAGAACAGTCCCGGTCCGTTGTTATTGTAGTAGAAACCACCACCATGTCCCTTGCGGTCGAACTGAACCACGGGCGAAGACAGGCGTCCATCGGCTGCGGCCCCTCTGGGCGGCGGCGGATTGTAGGTCGTAGCCTCACCGTCACGCACCTGGGCACCGATCGTGACCCACTTGTGCACCGAAGGAACGTCGCCGTCCTCGGGGGAGGTATCGTAATCATCAAAGGTTTCGATGAACGGCGGCTCGATACGGCGGATACCGAAGATGCGCACACCCAGGGTATCGTCGAACGGCCACTGCTCACCATAACGGGTGCCATTCGGGTTGTAGTCCGTGGCGATGACCTCGGCACGGAAACGACCGGCCTGGCGCTCCACGTTCTGGTTGGTGATATATGTATCGAAGACGATCGTATCGACGCTCGGATACAGCGTCTTCGGCGTCTTGTCGAGCGGGTAGAGATCCCGCGTCGTGGCCGTACGCTGATACGGCGGCGTCTGGTTCACGTTGATAAGATCGCGAACGCGGAACAGCACGTTGAACTTGACCGGCTGCGGCGTGATGTTCACCGGGCCGACATCGCTCGACACGTTCTGTACAACACCGACCGGCTTGACCACACCCAGGATCGAGTGGCCGAGCAGGAGCTCGTAGTTGTCAACAAGCTGCGTCGGCGGCAGATCGAGGAACAGATCGGGAACGAAGCGGCTCGGAACCTTGAAGGTCACCTTCAGAGCCTGCACCACGTTCTTCCACTGCTTGAACTTGATCGCCAGAGCGTTCTTCGGCGTGTTGGCGGGATCGCCATTCACGAAGACCGAATTGTTCGTCAGGTAGCTGGTCCACTCCTGATCATGGCTCTGCACACCGATCGTCGAATTGTACCCGTAGATTACCCACACCGGGAAGTTATTGTACTGGTCGGTGGTCGGGAAACGGTAGTTGATCTGGATCGTGCTGTCGCTACGATCGAGCACTAGCTGCACATTCGCACGCAGACCACGGGTCGGAGCATAGAAGCTTCCATACGGATACGTCTTGGTGCCGTACAGCGACTGGTTCACCCAGTAGATGATGAGCTTGTTGTTGGCACGATCGCGACGATAGTAGGCCTTGGCGAAGTCGTCGGGACGGCCGGCGACCGGATCATACTGAGAGAACTCGGTATCATCCCACAGCGCCGCGATCACCGACTTCAGCGAGCTCTGCGGAAGGGCCGCATTGGCGCCGCTGAGAATACCGGCCGTCGGCGAGGTGCTGTTGTTGAGCGCAACGACCCTGTAGCCGTAGTCGTCGGGCGTCGGATCGGTGACGGCATTGCCCGTACGCGGCGCCGGGTTGTCGGACACCGGTTCGTAATCGACACGGCTGCCCCGCTCGTCGTACTGATAACGACGGTTGGAAAGAGCAACCAGGCCGTTCGTCGATACGTAGAAGCTGTCGTACTTGCGGCCGTAGTAATAGAAAGGGAACCCGATGTAGATAGGACCGGCGAACGCGTCGTTGGTCGAATCATTCATGTTGTTGGGGTTCCGGAAGTAGGCAAGGCCCTCGCTTTCAGGCCGGGTCCAGAAATCGGCAGTCCGCTGCTTCGGACCGGAAAGAATCCTGTGCCACTCCTGGATTTCCGCTCCTGTGGTGTCCAGGAACTGGAATGTCGGCGCCCAGGGGGCTCCGATCGGCGGCGCCTCGTTATCGGCGCAGTAGTAACCAGTGGCCAACGGCGCCTTGCCAGGCGTGTTAGACCCCGGATACGACGGCGTCCCTAACTGGCTTCGACGGAGCAGTTCGTCATCGCTACCCTTGCCATCATCTCCTCCTTGTGCAAACACCAATGCACTCGGCAGGACGAAGGCAACAGCGCAGAGAAGTACTAGAACCCTTCGCATTAGCTGCACTCCTGTAGTATGGGTTGACGGTTAGATGAATGTGTATGAAGGAGTCGTCTGTTTCTCATTCATTCATATACAGTTGAGCGAAACCCCTGCAATCCGCAGGAAATCGCATAAAACGAGCTTCATGGGTATATAAATGCCGGGAGCTTCGGATAGAAGTCTACGAGATTCGTTAAAATTTAACTGAAAGTCAAGAAGTTTCTATGAGAGCCCGACATTCATCAGGCCCACCTCTAACACACCAGGTAAAGGATTTGTTAGCACCCGGCGTTCATTTTTCTCTCCGCCACCCTCCTGCTCCCCCGGCATAACGAGAACGGATCGCAGCCACTTCATGCGGCCGCGATCCGTTTCATCTACATATCGAGATCGGACAACGTCCGGATACGCTACTTCACGATGGTCAACGTACGGCTCAGACTGTGCCCGTCAACCGTCAACCGGTAGTGATAGGTGCCGACGGCAAGATCGCCAACGGCAATGCGTACGCTGTTCTCGCCAGCCTGACGCGATCCACTCTCCAGTACACGCACCAGACGACCTGAGACGTCGTACAGCCCCAACTCCACATCCGCTCCCTTCACCAGGCTGTAGCTGATCTCCACCACATCCCGCGCCGGGTTCGGCACGCTCTGGTACAGCGTCACACCCGCTACACTTGTCGCCATCTCCACACCGCTCACGCTCAACCCGTCCTCCGGATGCTCCAGTCCGTTCCGCACCGCGTCGCGATCGCTCACGCCACGACCCGGTATCGACGGATCGTCGTCATCCGGATTCTTCGTCTTGAACGCCGTTCCGCTCAGCAGCACCTGGCCCGGTGCGTTCGTCGCGTTCCCGTTGATCACCAGCGTCGCCGTCGGCGTACCCTGTGCACCCGGCACGAATGTCACCTCCACGCGCTCGCTGTAGCCCGGCTCGATGTCACGCTGCGGCAGCGTGCCGACCTGGAAGTTCGCCATGTCGGCGCCGGTCACCTCGATCTGTCCGACGCGCATCGGCATCGTCCCGGTGTTCGTAATCGTCACCATCCGCCGCTGATACCTGCCGACCGTCGTGCCAGGGAAGTTGATCGCCGCCGGCGTTACCTCCATCATTCGGGTACCGGCCATACCGGTCAGATCGGCAGTCACCTCGATATTGTTGCCGGCCGTTACCTTCAGCATGGCGGAACGATCACCGGGAGCACCCGTCGGCGCGAAGACCACGCCAAGCTCCAGCTCTTCACCCGGCTGAATCATATACGGCAGCGCCGGCCACGGGTGCGCCGCTCCATCCTGCGAGAACTGCGCGGCGTCATCCCCCTCGATCGAGAGCGAGAGAATGGTCAGCGGAGTGCTGGTCGTGTTGCGGACGCGCACCACGCCATGTCCATTCTCACCGGCCGGAGCATCGCTCAGCACCTGGCCGAAATCGAATCCATCGATGTAGAGACCGGCACGTCCGCCACCGAACAGGTCGATATAGTAGACGCCCCGTTCCGTGATGCCCGGGATCTGGATTGTGGAATCGTTCGTGGCCAGGCGCAATCCAGCCCGGCGCGAACCGAGGCGAAACGGAGCGAAGCGCACAACGATGGAATCCATCTCGCCGGGAGCCAGCACGAGATTGCCCGTAATGGAATCGATGTACTTGTTCGGAACACCGACGATCGAGAATTCATCGACATCGCCGGAGACCACCTGCAGTTTCTTCAGCGAAACGTGCAGGCTGCAGGTGCCGACGTTGACAAGCCTGAGCGGCTGATCGTACGAATCGCCAACCGCCACCTGCGGGAAGATGACAGCCTTGGGCAGTCCCCCCTTGACGTTATCCGAAAGAAGAGCGCCGGACCCACGTCCAAAGACATCCAGCCGCAGCATTCCCTCGATGGTGGCACCGGTCGTATCGCTGTTGCCATAGCTGACACCGTCGGTGTAGATGTACACCCGCGCGAAACGCTTCGTTGGCTGCGCCGCGACGAAGTTCAGATAGAGCGTCTTCGTCGCTCCCTGGGCGATCACAATCGGTGCCTCCAGCGACGACTGGTTATTATACGACGGATTGACCTCATAGTCCGTCAGGAAGTAATCCGCCACCAGCATGGGATTCCCCTGCCCGTCGCGGCGCAGCGGGTACCGCGGCGTCCCGTCGCGATAGACCGTGTCCGTCAGATACACCTTCACATCCGTGATCGTAACCGCGCCGATGCCGACGTTCGTGGCCTCGATCGGAATCGACACCACTTCGGCGCCGACGCAGCCGGTCTGGTTGGTGAAGAGCGTCGAGGTCGAGTCGATGGTTGTACCATTAACCTTGAAGAGCACGGCAGGCGCCTCGGCAATGCCGCGCAGCCCATAGTGCATCACGATCCCTTCCGAGGTGGTTACAACCAGCTCATCCTCGATTGTGCCGATACCCGTCGGACGGAACGTGATCACCGGCGTTGCCGACTGTCCCGGTCCCACCGAGGTGCTCGGCGGCTCCACCGTATACTGTCCGCCGCTGATCCCCGTGATCGAATAGCTTACCGTCACCGCCGGATTGGCCAGTGTCGGATCGATGTTCTTCACCGTCAGCGGGCGGAACTCCTGCGACTGCTTGCGCTTCACCGCCCTCCCCTCCAGCAGGATCGCTCCGTCGCTCATATCGGCGACGCCCCCTTCCGGGATGTTCCCGATAAACTTGATGCTGGATCCCCGCCCCTTCAACGGATAGCTGCGGATGATGGTGGTTCCATCGCTCACCTTCAGCGTCGCCTGACGGAGCCCCCCCGAGCTTGGCGTGAACGTAAGCGTCGGGATGCTGGACTGCCCCGACTGCAGCGTGACGCTCGACGGCGCGATCTGATAGTCGGCGGCGTTCGGGCCGGAGATGGTATAGGTGAACGTTCCCGAGGCGCATCCGCTGACCGTGGTCTGGAACGGATGGAGCACATGCGACGTGCCGACATCGACCAGCAGGGAGGTCAGCAGTTCGTCGCCGTCCAGCATCTCGCTGGTACCGCCGTCGTTGGTAAAGCCCGCGATGGTGGCATTGTAGCAATCGAACGAATAGAGGGTGTTGGCAGCCGGCGGAATCGGTGACACGATGGCGTTACCGGTCGTGTAGGTAGACGCCGGAGGTCCGGGAGCCACGCCGATATAGTTGCCGGCGGTCGAGCCGATGCCGATGAAGCCGGTGAACTCGTTAAGCGTGGAAAGGATGGTGAACGTCCCGTAATAGATCTCGATCCTGTTCGTGGTCTCGTACAGACGAACCTGCATCCTCAGGTCCTCGGAGCTGTTTCCGCTGTAGTGCTCCACATGCCACTCGACGGTAAGCACGCGGGCGGGCGACGATCCGGTGACCTTGTAGCGGATGCCATCCGGACGCAGATACAGATCGTCCCAGAAGGGAGCCAGGAACGGATAGTCGGTGGAGCCAGGTGCGCTTCCCGGAAAACTTTCGTTGAAACGGGTGTTGGTTATGGCGGTGCTGCCCAGCTTCATGAGCCCGTTCGTATTCACCGAGAACTGCGAGTAGTTGTTGCCGTCGAACTGAAAGGTAAACCCGATGTTCACAACAGGGGAATACCCGTCGTCGGAGCTGGAAACCGAAATACTGGTTGAACCAGTCATATCGGTCGCAGTGCCGGTAGATGCTGTAAACTTGTACGAACTGAGTTGCGCAAAAGCCGAGCCGGCGCCCGCCAGCATCAGCATGATGAGAAAGGCAAGGCGACAATAGGCCCTCCCCCCCCGGTGTAGCAATGGCAGATGCATGTGTAATGCCTCCTTCAATGGTGGAATTCCTCTCTGTAACTGATTGAAAAAGAGCCAATCGTGTTCTGCTCGTTCAAGACGTACGGCCAAGCATAGCATCGCCACTGACGACAACTCCCGACTGTTCACTGCAACCCATAAAGAAATGAGGCTCCAGTGCCATGATGCAACTTACTCTGTCAACGGGGAGGGATTACGTTGAGGCGGGGGCGACCACTCCACTTCCACTCATATACCTGCAGCACAATTGGCCGAATTGCAATATATAATATTGCACGGGTTAGTCAAGACATTAGTGCGCATGACTTTCCCGGACGCTGTTTTTTTTATCCAGCTACTACACATGCGTGGCCCGAACCGAGCTCCTGTGCATGGGAACGACCGGGCTTCGTACGTAATAACCGCTGCCGAATGAAACAGAAGCGCCAGGGTATTGCCTGAACCTTAACCTCATCCCGCTGATCATTGCCACCATCCGCTGCCGTCACGAACATCCCCTGCGTTTGCAGGCCGCATTCAACGCTCCAGGTACCCATCGCTACGGCAAACACGCGACGAATAATTGACAACGATGCTCCGGCAAAACGGACCGCCAGGCTGCCTCCCCCCTGTTTTTTTTCAAATGGCGGCCCATCGGATGGAGATTGTTCGGACTACCGGGAAGTCCCCCGGTTCATGAAGCACGCTTTGATTTTTTCCAGGCAGGCCCCCCCTGAGAAATCTCGATGAACAATGCACCCCTCGGAATTTCATGAATTCTGTATACCAAAAATCTCTAAATGGACATGTAAATCGCGGCGCGATCATTCGTGCAGTCAGGGCATTCATCCAACGCATGAAAATGCAACGCACCAAATTGAAGAGAATTGAGGCATTACGCCTCCGGAAGGGGGAGGGAATATGTCGTGGCGGCCGCAGCGAAAATCATCACCGCCATATTACTTCAAAAAATGAATACGTGTCAGAATAAATAAGTGAAAAGGAGATGCAGGTGCATTTCCGACGGCCCGCCGCCACCGGACGGAACGGCGAAACATCGCGGGAAGCCGGACGATGATCGCCGGCGATCCTGCCGACCGGGAATGGCGTGCACATGATCACGCATGGGGATCGCGTTCCTCCACCCAGCCCGCCGTGAACGAGACGCATATGGAGATGACCGACACATCATCTTGGATGATGCCGCCTCTTCGCTATCTTCATCGTGGGTCGCGGCAGTCGGCCGGGCAATCCGGACCGCGGGCATCCCGTCTCTGTCGCAGATGTTCTACAATCCTATCCCGCACACGCGCACAGCTACTATGAACGCCTTACAATCGCTCCTTGAACAGGGCCAGTCAATCTGGTATGATTTCATCAGCCGCGACTTCATCGCCACCGGCGCGATGAAGGAGCTTGTCGATCAGGGACTGCGCGGCATGACCTCCAATCCGACGATCTTCGAGAAGTCGATTGCCGGGGGAAGCGCCTATGATGAACAGATACGGGTGCTCGGCGGGCAGGGGCTCCCCACCGCGGAGATCGCCACGCATCTCTTCGTGACCGATATCCGCAACGCATGTGATGTGATGATGCCGGTGTATCAGGATTCCGATGGCGCCGACGGATTCATTTCGATCGAGGTGAACCCGAAGCTGGCCGCCCGGACGGAGGAGACGCTGGCCGAAGCGCGGCATCTATGGAAGGAGATCGACCGTCCCAATCTGATGATCAAGATCCCGGCGACTCCGGAGGGGCTTCCCGCGGTGCAGCGCTGCATCGCCGACGGGATCAATGTGAACATCACCCTTATGTTCTCGATGGAGCAGTATCGTGCGGTAATGGAAGCCTATATGGCGGGACTGGAGGAACGGCGGGACGGCGGCAAGGACATCACTGCGATCAGCTCCGTGGCGAGCGTCTTCGTCAGCCGGATCGATTCGATGATCGACGAGATGCTGGAAAAGGCCGGGACGCCGGAGGCGCTGGCATTGCGCGGCAAAGCAGGCCTGGCGAATTCCAAATTGATCTACAGGGAGTTCAGGAAGATCTGTGATGGCGATCGGTGGAAGCGCCTGGCCGCGGCCGGGGCCAGGCCCCAGCGTCCGCTCTGGGCAAGCACGTCAACCAAGAATCCCAGTTATCCGGATCTATTGTATGTAGACAACCTGATCGGCCCGGATACTGTCAACACCGTGCCGCCGGAGACGCTGACGGGGATTCTCGATCACGCGAACGTCCGGCCGACACTGGAGGAGAACATGGCCGGGGCCGCTCGAACCCTGGAGGACCTGGCATCCGCCGGCATCGACCTCGACGCAATTATGGCCCGCCTGCTGGCCGAGGGAGTTACGAAGTTCGAGAAGTCCTTCGATACGCTCTTCGAGAAGCTCGATGAAAAGCGGGCGGCGCTGGCCGGCAATGGAACGGCGCAGGAGGCATAGGACCGGGGCTCCGGATCATGCGGGTTCATCCGCTTCCATCTTGATAATCCTTCGGCAATAGTGTACCTTCGCTTCATCAATGTCTATCAGTACGTTCTGAAGCTTTGATCTTACAGGAGACTTCCGTTCGCTACGTTCAGTCCGATAGCCGACGACGGCCCTGCCAGGGCATCCAACGGGACACTCAACGGTAAGGTTCTGATCCTCAATCAGAATTATGAACCGTTGTGTGTCTGTAACGTTCAGAAGGCGATCGTCCTTCTATGGCTCGGCAAGGCGGAATTGATTGCGACCCGTCCGGAGCGGGCGGTACGCACCGTCCGGCATGCGTACCCGTATCCCAGCGTCGTACGCCTGTCGCTGTACATCCACCTTCCCTACAAGAAGGTGGAGCTGACGCGAAAGAACATCCTCCGGCGCGACAATCACCGTTGCGTCTACTGCGGGAAGACCACGCCGCCGCTGACGGTGGATCATATCCTGCCGAAATCGCGCAACGGCGGCGATACATGGGAAAACCTGGTATGCGCCTGTGTACGGTGCAACAATCGCAAGGGAAATCGCACGCCGGAGGAGGCAAACATGAAACTGCACTCCAAGCCGTTCCGGCCGAATCACGTCACCTTCATTCAGAATGTGGTGGGAACGGTCGATCGCGAGTGGGAACCGTATCTCTTTCTCCGATAGCAGCATTGTACATGCAACGCGCGCCCGTCCGTATTAGCGGCGGCGCGCGTTCCTTTTGGAATACGGCGGAGACGATGTGGCCCCCCGAAAGCCGATAACCTGCTGAAACAGGGGTGCCCCGGCCGGTACGTCCCGGCATTGCGATCCCACCGGCCAGGACCGTCCGATCGTGGCCCGGCATCCGGCCGGCACTTCAGCAACATTCCGCACTTCATCCTGCCAGGCACAGTACACATATGGCAAACGTCTCGCTGCGCAATGTCACCAAACGCTACGACGACGGCACGGTGGCCGTGAACGGAGTCTCGTTCGAGCTTCCGGACGGCGAGTTCCTGGTGATCGTCGGCCCGTCGGGATGCGGCAAGTCAACAACGCTCCGGATGATCGCCGGCCTGGAGATGATCAGCGACGGCGAGATCCGGATCGGAGAACGTGTGGTGAACAACATCCACCCGAAGGATCGCGATATCGCGATGGTTTTCCAGAATTATGCGCTCTATCCGCACATGACGGTCCGCCAGAACCTGGAGTTCGCGCTGAAGACACGCAGGGCTCCACGGGAGGAGATCGAACGACGGATAGCGCAGGCAGCGAGGATGCTGGAGCTGGAGCCGCTGCTGGATCGCAGGCCGAAGGCGCTTTCCGGCGGCCAGCGCCAGCGCGTTGCCGTAGGACGCGCCATCGTGCGCGACCCCAAGGTCTTTCTCTTCGATGAACCGCTGTCGAATCTGGACGCCAAACTCCGCACCCAGACCCGGGCGCAGCTTCAGAAGCTGCATCACGAATTGAAGGCCACATCGATCTATGTGACCCACGACCAGGTGGAGGCGATGACGATGGCTGACAGAATCGTGGTGATGGATGGAGGCGAGGTGCAGCAGATAGCGCCGCCGCTGGAACTTTACAACCACCCGGTAAACCGGTTCGTTGCAGGGTTCATCGGCACTCCGGGCATGAACATTCTGGACGGTCGGCCTGACCGCTCGGGCGCAGCCCCCCGCTTCATCGAGCACGGCGAGGGAGGGCTGGCCGTTCCGCTGGGACATTTTCCCTCCGCGGCCAATTCCGCGGTTGCGCTCGGAATACGCCCGGAGCATCTCCTTCTGACGGACGGCTCCGATCCGCTGGGATTCCCCGCTACCGTGGAGGTGGTGGAGACGCTGGGCAATCAAACGTATGTCTACGTACCCTCCGCCGGAGGATTTCTCGTGGTCGCCATTCATCCCGATCGGCGGCTCGCCTATGGCGACATGATCCACCTCCGCGCCGTCGCCGACCGTCTCCACTTCTTCGATGCCGGCGGGCGGCGGGTGGCATCGTAATACCTCATGAAACCCGCCCTATCGACACACCGGCGTTCGACGCCGGGATCGGGCCGGTCGGCTGCATTCGTCCCACATTCTTCATCATCGATGAACCTGCCTGAAGCCTTTCAGCTCTTCCATACTCCGCCAGTGGGCGGTAACTTGCCGGATGTGAACGATACATGGTCCTACAGCATTGAGCCGGACCTGGAAGGCTCGGAGCATATGCGCCGTGACGAGGCGATGGCACAGGCATGCGCCATCGACGGCATACGGCGGCTGCGCTTCTATTCGTGGCGCCCCTGGACGCTTTCGCTCGGCTATCATCAGAAGGATGATACGATCGACCGCGATCTGCTCCAGCGCCGGGGCTACGGACTTGTTCGCCGCCCGACAGGTGGCAGGGCCGTGTTCCATGCCGAGGAGATCACCTATGCGGTCGCCATGCCGAGCGGCGGGAGCGGCATCCATGAGACGTATGCACGCATCAATGCCGCCCTGCACCGTGGGCTGGAATTTCTTGGAGCATCCGGTCTGGAGTTCAGCCGCACACAGCCGGACTTCCGGCAGCACTATGCGATGGAGGAATCCGCAAGCTGCTTCAGCGCCTCGGCGCTGAGCGAGCTCACCTGGCACGGCCGCAAGCTGCTCGGCTCGGCGCAGCGGCGCTATGGAAGCATTCTACTGCAGCATGGTTCGCTCCTGCTTGGCCCGGCGCATCTGGAGATCATCGATCTTCTCCATCCTCATCTTGAGGAATCACGCCGCGCGGATCTTCGTCGCCGCCTCGCCGAACGCACCGCCACACTCGACGAGACGCTGTCGGGAGGGCTTCCATCATTCGATACCATCGCCCGGGCGCTGGGCAGGGGCTTCGCCGCGACGTTCGATGCCGTGCTCACACCCAGCCCGGATATCACCCGGCCGCAGCCGCCGCGCACCGCAATCCATGTCCGCCAGCATCCAGAGGAGCATGCATGACCAGCGAAATCAAACGTGTAACCACCCGAACCCTGCAGGAGATGAAGCGCCAGGGAATCCGCATCAGTTCCCTGACCGTCTACGACGCGCTGATGGCGCGCATCTTCGATCAGGCATTGATCGATGTCCTGCTGGTAGGGGATTCCGTGGCAAATGTGGTGCAGGGACGGCAGACCACGCTGCCGGTGACACTCGATGAGATCATCTATCACACAAATGCCGTGACCCGCGGCGTGGAACGGGCGATGGTAGTGGCGGATCTCCCCTTCATGACCTACCAGGTGCGCGCCGACGAAGCATTCCGCAACGCCGGGCGCATCATGAAAGAGACTGACGCCAGCGCCGTGAAGCTTGAGGGAGGGATCGAGCATGCCGAGGCGGTGCGGCGGATGACGGCCGTGGGTATCCCGGTGATGGGACATCTCGGGCTCCAGCCGCAGTCGATCCATCAGTACGGCAGCTATCGCCCGCGGGGAACCACGAAGGAGGAGGCGGACAGGATTCTCGCGGACGCGCGGGCGCTGGAGGAGGCGGGAGCATTCGCCATCGTGCTGGAGAAGATCCCGGCACCACTGGCGCAGCAGGTGACGGAGTTGATCCGCATTCCCACGATCGGCATCGGCGCCGGTTCCGGCTGTGACGGGCAGATTCTGGTCTCCGCCGATATGCTGGGCCTGACGATCGACTTCCACCCCCGCTTCGTGCGCCGCTATGAATCATTCGCCGAGCGGGCGGGCGAGGCAGCGCGACGGTATCGCGAAGATGTGCGCGATGGCAGCTTTCCCAATGAGAACGAAAGCTACTGAGCCGTTCGTCGTTACAGAGCGGGTCCGGCCGGGTCAATCCCGCAGGTACCCCCCGGATATGGCGGCCCGGATCTTACACAGGCGCAGATCAACACGCACGATGTCCGCGTCGCAGACCCTGCCGATCGTTACCCCTCTGGAGCATTCATGCTGCGATGCATGGCTCCTTCCATGCCGAACAACCGATGCCGATGAGAACCTTTCCATATGTCGCCCTGGTGCTGCTGACGATCACAGCCGCAACCATATTCGCCGCATGCGGCAGCGATACCATCACCAATCCGAGCCAGATCATATTCCCGGAATCCGGCGTCAGTTTCGGCCGTCAGGTTCTGCCGCTGTTCGAGTTCACCTGCAATGACAGCGGCTGCCATAACGAGCTCGATCAGGCCGGCGGGGTGAGCCTGGCATCGTACTTCCAGCTCTTCCAGCGTCCGGGCCTGGTACGTCCGGGGGATTCCACCGGCAGCGTACTGGGCCAGATCGTGAGCGGACGCCTTCCCCATCTGACGGTGCCCATTTCACTGATTCTCACCGAGAACCAGCGCCATGGCATTCAGGTCTGGATTCAGGAGGGAGCAAGTAATAACTGAGGGTGCATCACCATTCGGCGAGGGCCGGTTCAGCCATATCCGCTGATGACCGGCCCGTACCACGCCCGGCCTCGTCGCGTTTCGCCGCAAGGCAGTATTGATTCGGGTATCAGCCGCATTACGCACCACCGGCATTCGATCGCCATCCCGTCCGCTCGCACAATCCGCCGGATCAGGCGAATCATCCGTTTTCAGCCAGATCCCCCTCCGTCAGCACGAAATTCGTTGCGATCTCCCCGGTATCGATGCCACGCCAGTTCCTGAGCGGCATGGTGCGGTACCGCTCCAGCACTGCAAGCTCCTCCGGCAATAGTTCGCCGATCTCCTCCAGCACCCTCATCATGATCACCGGCATCGGCGGCATGTTCCCATCCTCCAGCTTCACCGCAATTCCAACCGGACCGTACTTTTCAGTGTTGATCGCCACGACGAACATCGCCATCGCGCCGCGCTTGGCGATCGCCCGCCCCCGGAACGCCTTCATCAGCTCCGTATCGAAGCTGCCATGCTCGCCCACCATCTCCGGGTGCGTGGTCATCGCCCGGACGATCCGGCTCTGCGCCGGCTCTCCCCTGTTCGCCCGGTCCAGATATCGCGCCAGGGCCGTCGCCGCTCCGGAGATCGGCATATAGAACGCCGGCAACGAGCAGCCGTCGATCCCGACACCGATGTTCTCCCTGCCGATGCCCGCATGCTCGGACATCAGCTCGTAGATCATCTGCTGCAATGGGTGATCGATGGAGAGATATGTTTCAATCGGCCATCCCATCGCAAGACAGGCGGCAAGCATCCCGGTATGCTTCCCGGAGCAATTGTTGTGAAGCTGCGTCGGGGCATGATGCGAGCAGACCAGACGGGCCTGCTCTGCGCGGTCGGAGGGCTCGTGCGCGCCGCAGCCGAGCGCTCCTTCATCCAGGCCGATCTTCGCCAGCATCCCCCGCACGGTCTCCAGATGATAGTCGGCACCGGAATGACTGGCGCAACAGATGGCAAGCTCCGCGTCGGTGAAGCCGAACCTGTCGGCGCCGCCGCTCAGCACCACCGGCAGCGCCTGGATCATCTTGATCGAGGAACGCAGATAGGTGGGATAGTGCGGATCATTCGCAGAGAAGAGTATCCTGCCGGATGGATCGGCAACCACAATCGAACCATAGTGCAGGGCATCGATCCTGCCACTGCGATGAGAGACTGCCAATGGAGTGCGAAGCATCGAAATGTCGTAGAGCGCTGAGGAAAGAGAAATGGCAGCGAAAGGGATATCGCTGCCGGGATGCTGCCGGATGGCCGACAGGAGTCTTACGTATGGACCACGGTATCGCGATCGCCGCCGGCCACCGGATCGATTATCGTGTATCGCCGGAGCCCTTCACGCAGACGGGCCGGGATCGGCACCGGGCGCTTCTCATGGATATCCACCGTGACCAGACTACAGTATCCCTCGGCGAGGAGGACGTCCGTACCGGCACGTGTGAACTTGAAGGAGACGGTGAAGGAAGTGCGTCCCCAGCGGCTGATCCAGATGGCGATCTCCATCAGGTCGTCCAGCCGGGCAGGGGAACGATACTCACAGTGATAGGTGCCGCGAATGGGGAAGCAGTCGAGTTCCCTGAACGCCACGGCGTACGGCAGACCTATCGAACGGTACATTTCGGTCTCCGCGATCTCGAAGAACCGGATGTATGCGCCATAATAGATAATATGCGCGGCATCGCAGTCGATCCACCGCACCCGCTCGCTGATCGTGAAAGGCTGGCCCATAGCTTGGCGAAACTACGGAGAACCGTGAAATCTCTATCAATCACCTGGAATAAATAGTTGTGGTGCAGGGCGTATGATGGCATACTCCTTCATTTACGCAGCCGCTCCGGCACGCATGCATTCCTCCAGGCAGGGGCGGAGAATTACCCCCGCCTGCCCGCGCCGGACACTTTCCGGACGACCGCCCCGGCCGTTCACCTGGGAGCGCCGGCCTCCTTCCATACCACTACCGAGTCCCCCTCCAGGCCCAGAACCATGGCATCAGCGTATCCCAGCAGATCGAGCTCGGGTCGCTCCACCACCTCCACGGTCATATCCCACCTGTTCGCCTCCTGCCGGAAGATGTGCACCCCCCACTTGTACACGCTGAAGGGCTTCATCTGGAACACCGAATATTCCGGCGCTCCCTCCTCCGGGTTCAGCAGCAGCAGCGTCCCATCCGGCGGCACGCGATCCGTCATCCGCAGGATCTGCGGGAGGTACATTGCGGCGCGCCTGCCGTTGAGCATCATCAGCGATGCCTTGCTCTGGATGGCGACGATGTGCGAAATGGCCATGACGACAAGGAATGCGGCCACTGCTGCAAACACCGGGCGCGACCCCATGCTCCGTTCCAGCAGCGCTCCCAGCCCCGCCCCCACCAGCACCGAAATGAAGGGCATGGAGTTGTAGAGATATAATTCCCCCACATGATTCATGAAGATCGCCGGCACAAGCCCAAGCAGCGAAAAAAGAAGCATGACGGCCAGTACGGAGCCACGACCGGAACGCCGGAGCCCGTAGAGCACCGCGCCGAGGAAGAGGAGCGAGCCGAGCACGATGACGCCCAGCAGCAGCAGCTCGCGCTGTTTGACCGCCGTGAACGCGGTGACGCTGGAGGCCGGCACGATGGCGGCGAACAGGAACTGCGCCAGATTCCTCAGCACGTTTACTCCCACGCTGAAGCCATAGCCCCCCTCCACATTCCCGCTCGGCTGCGAAAGCCCGATGGCGCTCCGGACCCAGATGTACAGCAGCGTCAGCGCAAGAAACGGCAGCACCTCCACGATGGAGCGCAGCAGCCTTCCTCCCCACGGCAGGCGCCGGTTTCTGATGACGAAGAAGCAGAAGACCATCGGACCGAACGCAACGCTCGTTTCCTTGGAGGCAAGCGAGATCGCATAGGCGAGAAGCGCGAGCAGAAAAAAAACCGCCGGAACACCCGCAGCGGACGCTCCCGCGGAATCGGCATCACGCGGCGAGGCGCGATACAGCAGCCACAGGCTCAGGCAGCCGAAGAACGTCCCGCTGATCTGCGAAAAGGTGTCGTTGCCGAGCACGGCGCTGGCGTTCTCCTGCGAGAGCACCATGAAGGCCGATCCCAGCACCCCCTGCCATACCGTAAACTTCTCGCGCCTCATGAAGAGGAAGACCATCCATGCCAGCAGGGCATGCACAAGGATATTGATGATGTGGATCGGCCACGTCACGCGGCCGAAGAGAAGCTGCACCACCGCAATGATGGCGGAGTTCACGGGACGATAGAACCCGTGGGTGAAATTCGGCGAGTAGAAGAAGTAGAAGATGCGGGCGACGGGATCTTCGTAGACGTACTGGAAGTCGTCGCCGTAATACCAGATATGCAGGCCTGAGAAATAGATGGCGAGCGCCGAGACGGCAAGCACCAGCAGCCAGATGCCTGGAGCGATCCTCCAGTCCCGTTTGAAGCTGTTCATGAATGATTTGTCCTTGAATGGTCGATGCACGGCGAGACATCACGCAGGAACGCGGGCGCCCCGTATGACCGGTGCACACGGGGCGCGTAATCCAGCAACTCCTCCGGCTGCGGGCCGGGTTCCCCGTCTAACGAATCACCCGGTTGGAGCCCAGGAACCTGATGGCGTTGACCCTCTGGGGCACGCCCACCTCGGGAAGCTCCTCATCCTCGAACGTGTGCCGCCGGATTATGTTCGCCGTTGGATCGTACGCATACAGCAGGCCGCTGTACGAATCCACGCCGATAACAGGATACGAGCCGATGATCCACTCCAGAGCGCTGAAGACCTGGACATCGTACTGGATAACGGCCGAGGGAGTCGCAAGATAGAGATAATCGTCGCGGGTATATCCCGCATAGTTGGGCTGCATGCCTATGTAGCCCAGCAACGGAGGAGCATCAAGCTCATACTCGTCCACCACCGTTCGCGTGGCCACATCTACATAATAGATCGTCGGTCCCGCCCCGTTTCCTCCGGCGCTCAGCATCAGGCACTGTTCGTTGTCGGAGCTGGGGAACATGTAGATGATCGGCGTTGGGAAGTCCAGCGTCTGTTCGATAGCCAGGACCGCCGGATTGCTGGAGAGAATCCCCACCTTCCCGGTGCTGTCCGGTCCCACCATCCCGACGAAGACCGTCCGGTTCACAGCCCCGACGCTCGACGGGAAGTAGGGAAGCTGCACCGTGTGGGCGATCTTCATATTGACCTGATCGACCTCATACAATGTGGGGGCTCCGTGGCAGACCACCCATGCCTGCGAGAGATTGCTGAAGGCCATCGCCGTCAGCCTCCCCTCGGCGCCGTACGGAAAACCGTCGATCCGCCCGGCCTTCTTCCTGGTCTCCAGATCGAGCACGGTGATCGAGCCATCAACCCGGTGATGCAGATACAGCCGGTCGCCATAATCGTAGATGCCATCCACGGGACGATCGAGCTGCTCGCCGCCGTTCGCGGTCGCATAGTCGCTCGCGGTGACGATGCCGCTCTGCTCGCTGAACCGCAGCAGTTCGGCGAATCCGCTCCCGTTATCGATTGCGAAGAGCGAAATCTGCCGCCGCTCCTGGCTGTTGGGATCGATGACATCGGGTCCCTTGCTGGAACAGCCCGCCAGTAGCAGCACTGTAACTGCGAGCATCGACTGAAAGATCTTCCTGTTCATGGCATCCTGCTGTGTTCGGTGCGGTTCGGTAGAAGGACGGCCTCCGGAAGCGCCGGAGCACCGGCAACGGTCATTCGACGATCGTCTTGCGGTTGGTGAGCACCCGGGTCACCAGCCAGAGCTTGATGGCGATCCAGAGCTTGTGCGGGGTGCTCACCGAAATCTTCTTCCTGGCGAAGACGTTGAATTCATTCAGTTCGATCTTTTCGAGCATTCTATAATAAATGGCGTCCATGATCTCCGCGGCGAACATCGTCTTGCGTTCGTCCGGACGGAGCGCGGCGCGCGCCTTGCCGTAGTACTCGCGCGCCCGGCGGGTCTCGAAGCGCATCAGCTCGATGAAGGGGAGATTGTACCGGTTGGCCATCAGATCCTCTTCGCTGTAGCCGAAGGCGCGCAGGTCCTCCAGCGGCAGGTAGATCCGGCCGCGCGCGGCATCAGCCTTGATATCGCGCAGGATATTCGTCAACTGCAGCGCTATCCCCAGATTCACCGCGTATTCCTTGGTCTCCTCGTACTGGTAGCCGAAGATCTCTATGCACATCAGCCCCACAACCGAGGCAACGCAGTAGCAGTATTCCCGGAGCTCCTCGAAGGTGGCATATCTGTTCCTGACCAGGTCCATCTCCATCCCGTCCAGCAGCGTCAGGAAGAGCTGCTTCTTGATCTTGAAGCGGCGCACAACCTTGGAAAGAGGGAGCAGCATGGGATGGCGCGATTCTCCGCTGTAGCAGCGTTCCACCTCCGTGCGAAGCCTGTTCAGACGCTCGCGCTTCCGCTGTGCCCGCAGCGAGGGTTCCTCCGGCTCGACCTCGATCTCATCCTCGTCAATGATGTCGTCCGCATAGCGGCAGAAGGCATACACCGAGTGCATGGCCTCCCGCTCGTCGCGCGGAAGCAGGGAAAACGAGTAGTAGAAACTCGTCTTCGACTGCTGCAGCAGCGTCGCTCCGTTTTCGGTATCGGATGTTATCAGATTCGGCATCGGATCAGAACGTTTGAACCTCGCTGATATACGTAAAAAACCATCTATGAGACAAGGGAAGATTGATTGTCGGACGCAGGGCCGGGACATCTTATTGGCGCCGCCGCGCATCCATCCTCCCCTGCGTCGGCCATCCGGTCATATCGCGATGAGCCGCGCCAGCATCCAGAGCTTGTCGCCGAACGAGAGCTTCGGCCGTACCGCAAGGACGTTGTAGTCCAGCGCCCTGATCCTGTGCAGGATGCGCACCCCCCCCAGAAAGACCAATCCCAGTTCGCTCTGCAACCGCTTCGACGGCACCGAGCGGATGAGTGGATAGCCATGCTGGAAATGATTCATCGCATGGTCCACATGGTACGCCAGCATCTCGCGGAAGTTCTCATTGAACGTCCCGGCACGCAGCTCCTCCAGGGAATACCCGAAGTATTCCATGCTTTCGCGGGGAAGATTGATCCTGCCGCGCGGGACGTCGATGGAGACATCCTGCCAGAAATTCGCCATCTGGAGGCCGGTGCAGATCTTGTCCGAAAACACCCGCCGCTCGTCGTCGTACAGCCCGAACAGGCGCAGCACCAGCCTGCCGACAGGGTTCGCCGAATGATAGCAGTAGTACAGGAGGTCGCTCGTCGTGGCAAACCCCTCGTTCCTGGCATCCATGCGGAATGCTTTCAGCAGATCGCGCAGCGGCTCCATCGGAATGGATCGCTCACGGACGGTCTCGGCCAGAGCGATAAAGACCGGATGCGACGGCTTCCCCTCGTATGCCTCACGAAGCTGCCGTTCCCACTCGTCGAGCGCCGCCACCCGCTCCCCCGGCTCCATGCTCCCCTCGTCGGCGATATCATCGGCGGCGCGGCTGTAGGCATAGATGCTGAAGAAATGCCGCCGGAGCTCGCGCGGGATCAGCGCCGAACCCACGGGAAAATTCTCGTAATGCCCGCGAGCGATGCGTTCGCAGTAGGCGAATGCATCCTCTGCGGTCCAATTTCTATCGGTAATGCCGGCTGCCTCCATGCGGCGAAGCTAAGAAGGTTTATCTGTGCGGCCAACGCACCGTAAGTTGTGGTCATGAGTACCGATCCCAGGAAGTATCCCGCCCCGGGCCGACGATTCGCCGACGCCGATGTTGACGAGCTGCTCGACCTTGCCCGCCACGGCGACCGCAATGCATTCTCCAGGCTGCTGAAGCATTATGAATCCTTCATCTACGGTTCCTCGATGAAGGTGTGCGGCGATCGCCGGCAGGCCGATGAAACCGCGCAGGATACGCTGGTGAACATCTTCCGCAGCATCGGCAGGTTCGAGGGAGAATCGAAGCTTACCACGTGGATCTACAGCATCGTCGTCAATAGTTGCATGATGCGGCGGCGACAGCGCAAACTGGACCGCGACAGTATTCCACTCGATCAGGGTGCGGGAAGTGAGGCCATCCCCCTGCAGCTTCCGGCCGGCGATGCCAGCGCCGCCGATGCCCCATTGCTGAATGCCGAGCTGAAGGAGGCGATCGACAGCGCCATCCACGAGCTTCCGGAGCAGCACCGTGTCGTCTTCTTCCTCCGCGACGTGGATGGCATCGCCACCGATGAAATCGCCGCGGCGCTGGGCATTACCCCGGCGGCGGTGAAATCCCGGCTCCACCGTGCCCGCATGTCCCTCCGCAACCGCCTCCGTCGATATATCGAAGCTCAGAATTCACAGGGAGACGTTCGGAAGTAAGAGGATGGAAAATGTATGGCCACCATGATGGAAACGGATAGCCGGCCACGGACCGGACCTACGATCGCCACATCGCTTGTCCGATGAATCATCGCCCCCACATCCTCCTTCGATCGTACATCCATGATCGAAAATGGCCAGGCCTCACGCAAAGGACGGCATCCCCGGCTCCTCTCCCAATCGTATATCGTGCGTCAGCACTCATCAATAGCAGTGTCCGGATTCATTTCATTGTCAGAAACTTTTACAACTATCCCGTTCCCGGGCCGCACCTCCTCGCGAATGGCTGCATCATATCGGTAGTATCCGAATTCAGCAATGTTTCATACGAGGAGAACAGCAATGATGATGAAGCAGATTCGCTCGACCGACGGCACAGGCACACTTACCTACCTGATTGGCGACGAGATCACCGGCACGGCCGCCGTGATCGATCCGACGGTCCACGATGCAGAACTGATCGGGGCGGCCGCCGCCGAACTCGGATTCAGCATTACAACGATCATCGACACCCATACCCACGCCGATCACGTTTCCGGTGCCGGAAGGCTTCGGGAGATGACCGGAGGAAAGATCGTGATGCACCGCAACAGCCGCGACAAGTGGAAGGTGGCCGATCAGGGAAATGCATTCGGCATCGGTGGCATACTGCGGGCGAACGCGGCGGTGAAGGCCGACCGACTGGTGGACGATGGCGATGTGATCGAAGTCGGAACGCTCCGGTTCGAGGTGCTGCATACCCCCGGGCACACCGATGATCATATCGCACTGAAACTGAGAGACAATCTTTTTACCGGAGATCTTCTCCTGATCGGCCAGGCCGGCCGCAGCGATCTTCCCGGTGGCGACGCCGGCCAGCAGTACGACAGCCTGACATTGAAGGTTCTGACGCTGCCGGACGATACGAAGCTCCATCCAGGACACGACTACGAGGAGAATGAATTCTCCTGTCTCGGGGAGGAGAAATTGAACAATCCGTTCCTGCAGGTCCGTACGAAGGAGGAGTATCGTACCTTTGTCCGCAATTTCTTCCCGCCGATCGCGGACAAGGGGAGCGACGACGCGATAGTGCTCCAGTGCGGCACCCATCGGGTCTCGACGTCACGGGAGCCCTTCACGAACATCTCCCCCGCACAGCTCGCGGCGATGCTTCATGGAAAGGACCAGCCTTTCCTGCTTGATGTGCGTGAGCCGTCGGAACTGACGGCCTTCGGCGCGGTGCCGGGAGTGGTGAACATTCCAGCAGGACAGTTCCGGCGGCGGCTGGGGGATCTTCCAGCCGACACTGCCCGGCCGGTGGTGGTGATCTGCCAGAGCGGCGGCCGTTCGTACGAGGCGGCGCATTTCCTGGCGACCCACGGCTACAGCAATGTTTACAACCTCCAGGGGGGCACATCCGCCTGGATGCGCGAACGCCCGATGACACATGCATGAAAAACGGCCCGGGCGGCTGGCGCCGGATAAGGGAAAGGAAGATCGCAAGGCTCCCTGCGTCCGTTGCGATGGCAGCTGCCCGGTGATATTCATTGTCATACCGGTGCGATACCGCGGGCTTCGACGACGGAGCCCGCGGGGCGCCGAACTTCCCGCCCGCCGGAACTTCCGGTGCAACATCTCCATGCCCATCGATGAATGAACTGCTGATCATCGCCGCGGTCGCTTTTGTGGTATCGTCCCTCTCCGGCATGCTCGGGCTAGGAGGTGCAATCCTTCTGATCCCGGCGATACTCTATCTCCCGCCGCTGTTCGGCGCGGAGGCGATGGGCATGCACGATGTCTCCGGTCTGGTCAGCATCACCGTTCTGGCATCCGCGACGCTTTCGATGTTCGTGCACCGGAAGCGTGGCAACGTACACCGGCGGCTGGTGCTCACCATCGGTATCCCGGTCGTAGCCGCATCGCTGCTCGGCGCGCTATTTTCCGGAGGAATAGATGCGGAGCTGATCAAGGGAATATTTGCCACGATGGCGATCGTGGGAGCGGTGCTGGTGGTGCTGCGGCGCGAACAGGAGGATGCTCCGCCGACGGAACCATTGAACTTCAGCGTAGCCGGAGCGATGGCGATCGCAGTGACGGTCGGTTTCGCCGGTGGCATCGCGGGGGCTCCGGGGGCATTCCTTCTGTCGCCGCTGATGATGACCGTACTGAAGATACCGACCCGCATCACCATCGGCTCCACGCTCGGCATCACGCTGATGTCGGCGCTTGCGGCAGGCATCGGCAAGGTCGCAACCGGGCAGGTTCCCGCGGCAGCGACCATCGTCGCCATCCTCGCCACGCTCCCCGGCTCCTATCTCGGCAGCAGCATCAGCCACAGGATGAAGGCCCGAACTCTTCGCCGTGCCCTGGCCGTGGTGATCAGCGGCGTTGCGCTGCATATGTGGTACCAGATAATTGCAGCCGGAACATGATTCGACTGACGATTGAGACGGGAAATTCACGATGTATGACTGGGACCAGCGGGAGAGAAATTCCATTGATGCGGAACCGAGCACCGATTGACGATACAAGTTGCCGGCATCATCGAACCCGTCAAGAACAATCGCTCCTCACACAGAGACTCCCCCTTCTCTCCCATTTTTTGCCTTTTGCCTTTTGACTTTTGCCTTCTCCCCTCCGTTTTCTCCAATTTTGAACGTTTACCGTTGAACTTCTCCATGCACATCCACTTCATTGGCATCTGCGGCGCAGCCATGGGCAATGTGGCGCTGATGATGCGGGCCGCCGGCCACGCCGTCACCGGCAGTGACGAGAACGTCTATCCGCCCATGAGTGATCTTCTGGCCGAGGCCGGCGTGGAGATCATGAACGGCTTTTCGCCCGGCAATCTCTCCTCCGCGCCCGATCTGGTGGTCATCGGTAACAAGGTCTCGCGAGGGAACATCGAGGTGGAGGCGGCGCTCGACCGGCGGCTTCCCTATACGTCGCTGCCGGAGCTGCTGAAACGGGAGGTGATTCAGGGAAGGCGTTCGATAGTGATGACAGGTACGCACGGCAAGACCACGACATCATCGCTGATGGCATGGATACTGGAATGCGCCGGGCGCGCGCCGAATTTCATGATCGGCGGCGTTCCCGGAAACTTCGGCGCCGGATGGCAGTACAATGCCGGCAGCGATCTCGTCGTGCTGGAGGGCGACGAGTACGACACGGCCTTTTTCGACAAGCGCTCCAAATTCGTGCACTATCTGCCGACGGCTCTGCTCGTCAACAACATCGAGTTCGACCACGCCGATATCTTCAGTTCCCTGGAGGAAATTCTCCTTGCCTTCCGCCGGCTCGTCAACATCGTCCCCTCCAACGGACTGATCGTTGCGAACGGAGACGACGCGAATGCGCTCGCCATCGTGAAGCACGCGTTCACGCCGGTGGAGACCTTCGGGCTCGGCGCCGGTTGCTTCTGGCGCGCCGACACGATCGAGTACCGTGCCGGCGGCACCAGCTTCGACGTGCTGCGCGATGGCCGCCTCGACGGGCGGATCGCCACCACGCTGCTGGGGGAGTTCAATGTGCGTAACGTGCTCGGCGCCACCGTCATCGCCCGCTGGCTCGGCATCGGTTACGATGATATCAACCGGGCGATGGAGAGTTTCAGGAACACGCGGCGGCGGCTGGAACTGAAGGGGGAATGGAGGGGAGTGAAGGTCTACGACGATTTTGCGCATCATCCCACCGCAATTCGCGAGACGCTCCGGGCGCTCAGGCTGCGCCACCCGTCGGAACGGCTCTGGGCGGTGTTCGAGCCCCGCAGCAATACCACGCGGCGCAATGTCTTTCAGCGGGAGCTTGCCGAGTGCTTCACCGATGCCGATATGGTGGTGCTGGCCCGGATCGACCGGCTGGAGGAGCTTGCTCCCGGGGAGCGGCTCGACCCGGAACGGCTTATCAGCGATCTTGGGACGAACGGCGTACACGCATGTTTTCTGCCCGATGTGGAGGCGATCGTCGAATTTCTCCGCAATGAACTGCGCAGCGGCGATGTAGTGGCAGTGATGTCCAACGGCGGCTTCGGCGGCATTCACCGGAAGCTTGCCGACGCGCTGAACGATGCCGGCGCGCCGGCGATCGATGTGTCCGAGATCCGACCACATTGACGCGCCGGGTGGTGCGATTCGCATACATGCACGCACCGGGCGCCCGTTATACCCGTGCACTCACGAACGTTGGAGGGTTATCATCTTGAGCGTGCAGCATGTATCTTAGGAGCCTGGCATCATACTCTCTCATGGATGGCATGGCAGCGTCCCCGTACTGCTGATGAACTGCATATCTGCGTACGGACGGCATGGCGACATTTCCAGCCCCGGCAGGTAGCGCGGGATTTTTCCGATCAGACTTTCCATCAGATTTTCTTCTTGGCCAGTTCATCCCCAATAATGACGCACACCGAGCGGATCTTCGAGGGCATTCCAGCCTCGGGAGGAATCGCGATCGCCCATGCATGTATCCTCGCACAGGAGGAGGAGGTCAATCTGGAGATCCGCAACCTCGACGACGAGGAGGTGGAGATAGAGCAGGAACGTTTCGCCGCCGCTCTGATCGAGGCCGACAAGGTGCTGGAGCAGATCGAGCTGATGGCGCGCGAGGATGTGGACGACCGCGCCGAGATATTCGGGGCGCTGCGGATGATGCTGCACGACCAGGCGTTGAGCGAGGCCATCGTGCGATACATCACGACCAATCGATGCAGCGCACATGCAGCCATCAAGATCGAGATGGAACGCCTTGCGGAGATCTTCGCGGGTTCCAACGATGAAACCATGCGCTCGCGCGCCGAGGACATACGGGCGCTGCAGTCGCACCTGATCGCCTGCCTGCTGAAGGCCCCGGTGAATCATAATTTCAACAATGATGCGGTGCTCGTCCTCTCCTCGCTGAGTCCGAGCGAGACCGTGCTCTACGCACGCAACAGGGCATCGGCGTTCGTGCTGGAATCGGGGGGAATCAACTCCCATTCGGCGATTCTCGCACGCGCGTTCGGCCTGCCGATGGTCGCAGGGGTGAAGGGGATTGCGCGGCTGGCGCGCCCGCATGCGCCGATGATCGTGGATGGCTACGAGGGGCGCATCATCATCGATCCCGAGCCATCGACGATCGAATATTTCGTGCAGCGAAAGAGCGAGCTGGAGGCCCACAGAATCCAGCTTGGAGAGCTTCGCGGGCTGCCGGTTCAGACACGGGAAGGCGAGAGAATAGTGATTGCGGCCAATCTGGACATGATCGACGAGATGCCGGCGGCGATCGAAAACGGCGCGGACGAAATCGGCCTGATGCGCACCGAATACCTGGTGATGGGCCGCTCCACCGACATCAGCATGGAGGAGCAGTTTCAGTACTACTACCAGCTTGCCGAGCGCGCATTCCCCCTGGTGATCACCTTCCGCGCCTTCGATATCGGCAGCGAGAAGCTGGTGGGCGAGGTATGGGGACGCAGTAATTCACAGCTCGGACTGCGCGGCGCACGGCTGCTGCTTCAGCGCCGCGAAATCCTCGAACGGCAGGTGGAGGCGCTGCTGCGCGCATCCTCGATGAAGAATATCCGCCTGATGTTCCCCATGGTGTCATCGGTGGAGGAGATGCAGCAGTTCCGCCAGGTGGTGCGGAAGATCTGCGAACGGCTTCGCGCGGAGGGCGTCCTCTTCGATGAACATCTCCCTGTCGGCGCCATGATCGAGACCCCCTCGGCGGCGCTGACAGCCGATGCGCTCGCCACCGAATGCGATTTTCTCTCGCTCGGCACGAACGATCTTGTACAGTACACGCTTGCCGTGGACCGCAGCGACGATGCGCTCGCCGCCTACTATGACGAACTCCATCCGGCAGTGCTGAAACTGATCCGCACAACCGCTCTCGCGGCGAACCGGGCCGGCATTCCCCTGACGCTCTGCGGAGAGCTTGCGGCAAACCCGCTCGCCACCGGAGTGCTGATCGGCGCCGGCATCCGCAGGTTCTCCGTCCAGCCCTTCCAGATCGGATCGCTGAAGCTCCGCATCCGCACCACCAGCATCGGCGATGCATGCGCAACGATGCGCAGGGTACTTAGAATGGGATCGGCGATCGAGGTACGAAAGTATCTGGAGTCAATGGCGAAGTAAGGAGAGAAGGCAAAAGTCAAAAGGTAAAAGTCAAAAATGGCGCGTTGTCGAACGTGGCGGTTGCGTTATCACCGGTTGTCCACCAGGTGGATCATCACATTCCCCATCACCCGGTTCAATCGTCAATCGAAAATGGGCTGGCCGCGCGCAAAGACTCCAGGCTCGCCAGGTTGAACCCCCCATTCAACCGTAAACCACGTAAACCAGGACGGCTCCCCAGGGCACCCTCCCCCCCAATCACCAATCGAAAATGGGCTGGCCGCGCGCAAAGACTCCAGGCTTGCCAGGT
>Ga0206101_1000028_pt1 | contig 79033 bp, 75 predicted proteins | sample 1B0metagenome_FD_148613 | JGI IMG/M metagenome (GOLD analysis project Ga0206101, IMG submission 148613) | Enriched microbial communities from leaf-cutter ant dump, University of Wisconsin, Madison, United States - 1B0 | ecosystem: Environmental > Terrestrial > Nest > Insects nest > Nest dump... | reverse complement strand
CAACCACAGCTTGCCTTTTGCCTTTTGCCTTTTGCCTTTTGCCTTTTGCCTTTTGCCTTTTGCCTACACGATCACCCTCTCAAAGATTCGGTACCGCTTGTAGGGGGTAGCGTTCATCAGCTCGGCGGCACGGTTCATCATGATGTTGTCCTCCAGCACCCACGAGGCCTCGCCACGCCTGATTCCCTTTCTGGTGGCCCGTTCCATGATCTCGCGATAGAGAAGCGCATCAATTCCCTGGTTGTGGTACTTCGGCAGGATGCCGAGGATGATAATGCGAAGCTGGGTGATCTGCTTCTTCTTCATCATCACGTTCATGATCGCTGTCGGCAGATTCTTGGCGCCTGGCGGGATTGGCGTTCCCAGTTTCAGTGCCTGGTTGATATCAGGCACCGCCAGGGCGAATCCGGCCGTCTCGCCATCCTTCTCGGCGAAGAGTACCAGATCGGGATCGATGACCTGCTTCAGCTCGTAGGCCATCATGTTCATCTCCTCATCGGTCATCGGCACGAATCCCCAGTTCGGCTGCCACGCCTCGTTGTACACCTTCTTGATTCGCTCCACCTCGTCGGCGAAGCGCTTCATTGAGAGGCTGCGCACCGTCGCCCGGCCGCGCGCCTTCACCATGTCCGTGACGCGGACGATCTTGTCGGTGAGGCACTGCGGATATTCGACGTTGTAGGCGAAGAGATCTCTGGCCTTTGAGAATCCGGCGTTCTCGATCAGACGTGGATAATAGGAGGGATTATACGGCATCTGGAAGATCGCGGGGGAATCGAATCCTTCCACCAGCAGCCCGATCTCGTCGTTCATCGAGGGGGAGATTGGCCCGCGCATCACCGTGATCCCCTGCTCACGCAGCCAGAACCCGGCGGCATTGAAGAGCGTATTGGCCACATCCTGATCGTCGATCGACTCGAAGAAGCCAAAGAACCCGACCTTGTCATCGTGGATGCGGTTGTGGGTGTCGTTCACCACCGCGCCGATGCGTCCCACCACTTTGCCCTCCTTCTCTGCGATGAACAGTTCCACCCGTGCATGCTTGTAGAAGGGATTCTTGGCGGTGTCGATCAGCCGCATGCGATCCATCTCGATCGGCGGCACCCAGTTCGGATCGTCCTTGTAGAGATCCCACACCATCCGGATGAACTCCAGCCGCTCGCGGCGGCTGCGCGCCGTGCGGACCCTGATAAGCCCGGTGGTCGGGAGCGTAGCCGGCACCGCGATGCCGAGATCCTCCGTGAACTCGCTCATCCCCTCGGCCCCCACCTCCTCGGCCAGCTCCTCCGGCTCCACGGCATTCTGCCCGGCGGCGGTTGCGGGCGTCTCCCTGTCCAGCAGCCCCATCTCCGTGCCGATATCCTCGAACAGTTCCAGAATGCGGTCCAGGTGGTGCTGCTCGTGCGTGGCCATCACAGATGTGCGCATCATCTGCAGGCCGGGCATGACGCCGGGGGAGATGAACGCATTGACGAAGACGCCGGCATCGAACAGACGGCGCCAGAAGATGAAGGTCAGCGTGTCGTCGCCGATGATGACCGGGATCACCGCGGTTTTCGATTCGATGATGCGGTAGCCCATCGAGGTGAAGCCTCTGCGGAGATAATTCGCATTGGCGATCAGCCTGTCGATACGCTCCGGTTCGGCCCGCATGATCCGGAGCGCGGAAAGGGCAGCGGCAACGGAGGCGGGCGTCGGCGACGCCGAGAATATCAGCGCCGGCGAGGTATGCTTGATATAATTGATGACGCGCTCCTCGCCAACCACCCAGCCGCCGAGCGATGCGAGCGACTTGGAGAAGGTCCCCATCGTCAGATCGGTCTCATTCTCCAGCCCGAAGTAACTGGCCGTGCCGCGTCCGCCGGAGCCGATAACGCCCAGTGCATGGGCATCGTCCACCATCAGCCGCGCGCCGTGCTGCTTCGCAAGTTCCGCCATTCTGGGGAGTTCCACGATTTCGCCGGAGGTGGAGAATACGCCGTCGGTGACGATCAGCTTGCCGGCCGATTCGGGGAGCCGTGCAAGCTGGCGTTCCAGGTCGGCCATGTCGTTGTGCTTGTAGCGGATAACGTCGCCGAACGCTCCCTTGGCCATCAGATTGCCGGCGACGATGCAGGCATGATTATCCTTGTCGGAGATCACGTAATCCCCTCTGTTCACCAGTGTGGGGATCACACCCTGGGCGGTCTGGTAGCCGGTGGAGAAGAGGAGGCATGCCTCCTTGCCCATGAAGTCGGCCATCTCCTGCTCCATCTCCTCGTGCAGGCGGACGGTGCCGGTCAGATAGCGCGACCCCGAGCATCCGGTGCCGAACTGTTCGGTGGCCTTCAGCGCGGCCTCCTTGACGCGCGGGTCGGCGGTGAGCCCCAGGTAGTTGTTCGAGCCGGCCATGATGATCTCGCGTCCTTCGATGCGCACCACCGGCCCTTCATTCTCCTCGATCGCCCGGAAGTATGGATAGTACCCCGCCTCCTTGACGTCATCGGCGCGGGTAAAGTCACGACATTTCTGAAAGATATCAGCCAACGATATGGTCTCCTGGTAATTGCCGACTCGGCGCAAACTGAAGTGTCGGGGCGTCTCGCCGTGCGCGGAGCACGATCAGGCCGCGTATGATCGACGGATCGGGGGCAGCATAATAGCAAGAAATCAATTGCCCCTGCTGTTAGATGATGTGAAGCTCCGGCATGGTCCCCGGAGGGTGCCGGACGGGCTTCGCCGCCGGGAGCGGGACGGGCTAATTTATTCCGGCCGGAAGCTCTCTTCCAACAGGGGGGCTGCCGGAGTGCTGCATACATTGCGGGGTGCCGGGGTGTCTCCGGCGCGGCTGTGGCGGATCAGGTATGCGACCCCATCTCCTGCATCATGCGTTCCACCTTCATCACATCCTCGGGCGTATCCACCGCGCAGCCTGCATACTCGGTCTCGACGCAGAAGATGTTCATTCCCAGATCGAGCATCCGGAGCTGTTCGAGCTGCTCGCATGTCTCAAGCTTGGTTGGCGAGGCGCTGACGAACTTTTCGAGCGCTGCCTGGCGGTAGGCGTAGAGGCCGATATGCCGGTAGAAGGTATTCGCCGCAACCCATGCCTCCGGCTGCAGATCGCGGCAGCAGGGGATGGGGCTGCGCGAGAAGTAGAGCGGGACGAAATCGCTGCGCAGCACCACCTTCACGGTGTTGGTATCGAAGAGATCGCGGGCGGAGTCTATACGGGCGACGGGGGTGGCGCAGTCGCAGTCGGTGGCCTCCATCGCCTCCACCAGCGTGTCGATGATCTCCGGGGCGATCAGCGGCTCGTCCCCCTGGATGTTGACGATGATGTCGGCGCCGCCAAGCTCGCGCGCCGCCGCGGCGATACGATCGGTTCCGGAGGTATGATCGGCAGAGGTCATGACCGCTTCGCCGCCGAATTCCAGTACGCGGTCGTGGATGCGCCGGTCGTCGGTCGCCACCACCACACGGTTAATGCGGTTTGCTTCGCGGGTCCGTTCGTAAACGTGCTGGATCATCGGCCTGCCGCCGATATCAACGAGTGGTTTGCCGGGGAGTCGGCTTGATGCAAATCGCGCCGGAATCAAAGCGAGTACGCTTCCCATAAAGTTCACTGTGTGAAAATAGTAACGCGGCCGGTCCGGCTGCAGGAATGCCGGGGCCGCCGGTACCGGCGCGGGATCGGGAGTGATCCCGGCGGTCGCGGCGCAGACGTATGACGCCGCCGATTATTCGATGATATCGCCGATGACCTTGGGAACGCTGAAGAATCCCTCGGTCTTGGCCGGAGCGTTGCGGAGCGCCTCGGCCGGTGGCAGCATTTCTCCGGGCACATCCTCGCGCAGCGGCACCGTGGAGTCGAACAGGCTCTCCATAGGCTCGACGCCGCTCGTATCCACCTCGTTCAGCTTCTCCACATATGCCAGGATCTGGTTGAACTGTTCTGTGAAGCCTTCCAGTTCATCCTGTGTGAAACGGAGCCGCGCGAGCCTTGCGATGTGCTGTATCTGATCGGAGGTAATCATGGATATGCTGTGATTGAACGTCGCTCGATGAAGCCTGCGCCGGTTCCGGGCCGGAGTGGCCGCGCTGCCGCGCCGCACTGTCCGGGCTCTTTCTCTCATGTTCCGGCGATCACTTCCCTTCATCGTTACGCGGCGGATGAATGACGCCGGAAATTCGGAGACGGGAGAAATCGTTCTGCGATGATTGTTCGGCGCCTTCGCTGTTGATGGGGCGGGCGCCGCGTTCCTGGTAATGCTGCTTCTGCCGGGTCCCGGCGCCGACGGTCGGACGCCTGCATTACTCTCCGAACCGGCTGATAACTGATGCGTGTTTTCGGAAATAAATAGCCGGGATTCATGCTCCCATCAGCCCGACTCCCCTCTGTCGCTGGTAGCTCCCGGCCGGCAGTCGGCTTTCGATGCTGCGCATGATTCGGACAGATGCCCTCCCGTTCCCGGGCATACTGCTCGATGGCGAGCAGTTGGGGCGCGGAAAACGTTGCTGCCCGGCAATTCTCTAAGATATTTAAAACGGCACAACAAAAGAAGCTGCACGGTTGGCCTTATGCCGTGCAGCTTCTTTTGCGTAATGGCCGGGGTGCCCTTTCGTAACGTCGGAAGGCCGGTTCGGCCGGGGACCTTACTGCAGGGATGAATGTTTCATGCGCCGGCACGTACCGGCAGCGCCGGTGATACCGGATTTCCCCCGGCAGGTGCCCGCATCGCATCCACCGCCGTCATCAGGTGTACATTGCCGCTACGTACTCGCCGTAGCCGTTGAACGGGCGTGTGGGCACGCGCTCGTCAACGCCGATCAGCCGTTCCGTAGCCTGCGACCACCGGGGATGCGGCACCGCGGGATCGACATTCGAGAGGAAGCTGTACTCGTCCGGCTCCAGATCGTTCCAGAACGTAGGTGGCTGCTTCTCCACAAGCTCCATCGTCATAATCGACTTCGGCCCCTTGTAGCCGTACTTCCACGGGACGATGATCCTGATCGGGGCGCCATGCTGCTTCGGCAGCTCGTGGCCGTAGATACCGGTGACCGCCATTGCCAGCTCGTTGGTTGCCTCGTCCATGCGAAGCGCCTCGTAGTACGGCCACTTGTACCAGGTGGCGTGCGCCTGGTTCGGCGCCTGATCCGGGCGGAAGAATGAGGTGAAGCGTACATATCTGGCCGATGACAGAGGCTCGGCAAGGTCCAGCACCTTCTTCAGCGGAATGCCGGTCCACGGGACGGTCATGGCCCAGGCTTCCACGCAGCGGAAGCGGTAAACGCGCTCCTCCAGCGGAAGCCGGCGCACCAGCTCATCCACCGTCAGCTTCACCGGCTTCGCCACGAGGCCGGTGATCTCCAGCTCCCACGGGCGAATCTGGAAATCTCCCGTCAGATCCTTCACCCGTTCCTTCTCCTCGCTGAATTCATAGAAATTGTTGTAGCTGGCCGCCACCGATTCCCCGGTCAGCTTCCGGTCGGTGGTGTACTTCTGATTGCGTGCGGCGGGGTAGAGGTCGCCATTCGGGCTGGGGGGCATGGGAACGGGGGAATGGCCGGCATCCTTCGACTCCTCCGTGGATCTGCACGCCATCGTGCCGATCGCCAGCGCTCCCAGTCCCAGCGTTCGCATGAAACGCCGTCTACCCATATACAGCTCTTCGGGCGTAATTTCGCGCTCGGGGATATGCCATCCCTTCGGGATGATGATGTTGCTCATGTTCCGGCTGCTCCTGAGTTGGATGTAACAGCTTCCGGCGTCCTCTGCGGATGCCGGCGGGAGATGCGCCCCCCGGTTCATGGTATTCCCGATCGCGGCGATTTATTCCCGCGCCACGGGGTGCCCGGGCGTCGGGCGAATCGGTCCCTCCATGTGCCGGTGGCGGTTACGAAACTGGACTGGCGGGGGAACAGATCGTATGTTTGGCGCCGGTGCTCCGGTCCCGGATCGCTCGCTGGCGGATGCCGGGGCGCCCGAACGCTTCATCCGGGACGCCGGTGGATTCCAATTTCTGATACGATAGCAATAATTATGAAGTGGCTTATCGGATTGCTGGTCGTGGCGATCATCGTGGCTGGATTCTGGGCATATGGCGAGCTGGGCGTGCCGAAGGTCGAGGTGGCGTCGCCGGAGCGCCGCGAGGCGATACGCGCCGTCTATGCCACGGGAATGGTGAAGGCGGAACGGATAGCCCATATCCGTCCGGAGATCGGCGGCACTGTTCTGCAGCTTCCGGTCAGGCAGGGGGAGGAGATACGCGAAGGAATGCCGGTGATGGAGATCGAGGAGGAGGAACAGAATAATGCGGTCGCCGAGCAGGCCGCACGGGTGCGCGAGGCGTCGGTGGTGCTGGAGGAGGCGCGGTTGAACTACGAGCGCGAACAGCAGCTTCTGGAACAGGGGGCCACCACCCGGCAGGCCGTGGATGATGCGCGGGCGAGCTTCGATCGCGCCGAGGCGGCGCTCCGGACCGTGAAGGCGGCGCTTGCCACGCGAAAATCGCTGAGCGGCCGCGGGAAGATCATCTCACCGCTCACCGGCATCGTCACGAGAGTGAATGTCACGCAGGGAGATGCCGTTCCGGCGAACATGGAGGCCGTCACCATCCTCGATCCATCCTCCTTCAAGGTCTATGCGGATGTGGATGAACTGGACATCGCGGGCATACGCCCCGGCCAGGAGGCCGTCATTGCGTTCGATGCGATGCCGGATCGGCGCTTCAAGGCGCGCGTGGAGCGTATCATTCCGCAGGCGGACGAGGTAACCAAGACGGTCCCGGTGATTCTGAACATGCTGGAGTCCGTGCCCAATCTTTCCGACGGGCTTACCGCCACCATCAACGTGGTGCAGGAGCGCCGGCCGAATGCTCTGACGATCCCTGCCGAGGCCGTTGCCGACGAACGCTCCGGGCAGGCCACGGTCTTCCTCGTCACCGATCACAACAAGCTGGAGAAGCGGCAGGTGAAGCTCGGCGTGCGCGGCGAGGATTTTGTCGAGATCGTCGAGGGATTGCGCGAGGATGAGCGCGTGGCGCTGAATCCCGCGCCGGACTGGAGCGAAGGGGGAGAGGTGGAGATCGACAAGGAACGCATGCGTGAGCGGACGAAGGTCCGTTGATACGTTCGGCATGTCTGGCGGCACGGGACAGGATTTCGCCGTCAGCGCCATTGCTCACTCGATGAATCGTCCATAATGCATACTGGGATATGTCCTTCCGTCTGGCATTGAAGATCGCGCTGAGGCATCTCCGTTCCCGCCGGCGGCAGACGCTGCTCGCCGTGCTCGGCATCGTGGTGGGGGGGGGCATCTTCGCGCTGATGCTGGCCATCACCGGGGGGCAGGAGGGATTCCTTCGCGAGCGCCTGATCGATATCTCCCCCCATATCCTTCTTACCTCGCAACGCCTTGAGCCGGTCACCGCGCGCAACCTGCTGAAACGTGATAAGATCACGGTCGAACTGCGTGATAATCTTCCTCCCGCGCAGCGGCGGGAACTGAAGCCCTATACGGAGCTGCTGGCGCGTGTGGAGCGCTCCTCGCCGCTGGTGCAGGCGGTGGCGCCGTACGTGCAGATGCAGGGGGTGTTCCGGCGCGGAACGCGCTATCAGACGGTGACGGTGCGGGGCGTGGAGCCGGAGCGCGAGAAGAATATCGCCCGCCTTGCCGCAACCATCCGCATCGGCAGCCTTCAGTCGCTCGGGCATACGCCGAACGGCGTCGTCGTCGGCAGCGGGCTTGCACGAAAGCTGCTGGTGCGCGAGGGGGATGATCTGCAGTTCGTTACGCCGTCCGGCGACATCAGGGCGCTGAAGGTGGTTGCGGTGTTCACCAGCGGCGTCGCCAGTTTCGATGACCGGCGCGGCTACATCAATCTGGCGCTGGCGCAGTCGCTGCGGGGTATGCAGGGTAATGCCGTGGATGGCCTGAGCGTGCAGGTGCGCGAGCTCGGCCGCATGGGGGAGGTGAAGGATATTCTGCAGCGCGTCACCGGCTACAGGGCCGAAACCTGGGAGGAGACCAATACACAGATCCTGGAATTCCAGGCGCGGCAGCGCATCACCTCCCGGCTGCTGGTGATCTTCGTCTTCATCACCGCAGCCTTCGGCATCGCCAATACCATGGTGGCGATCGTCCTGCAGAAAAAACAGGATATAGCCGTGATGAAGTCCTTCGGCGTCTCACGCGGCGGCGTGGTGAAGATATTCATGCTGGAGGGGATCATCATCGGCGCGGTCGGCGGACTGCTCGCCGTGGGCGCCGGATATGGGCTGGCACGCCTCTTCGGCAACCTGGATCTCGTTCCATCAGGGAATGATACGGCCTATATCCGCTTCGACAGATTTCCGGTTTCTCTCGACCCCGCAATCTTTCTTCTTACCCTGGGGCTCTCGATGGTGATGGCGGTTGTGGCAAGCATTCTTCCCGCCCGGCGGGCCGCACGTGTGATTCCGGTGAGGATCATACGGGGAGAGGCCTGAGCGGAGAGAAAGCCAAAAAGTCAAAAAGCAAAAGTCAAAAGGCAAAAGTAAGAGGCGGAAGCGGGGGCTGATGGCTTCGGCCGTTGTGAGGTGCCCGCGTGGTGAATATGGCGTTACTCTGGCGGATCGCATTGAAGCAGTTGCTGGCGCGCAGGCGGCAGGCGGTGATCATCACGATCGGCGTGGTGCTCGGCGTCACCGTCCTCCTCGTTACGCTTTCGCTCTTCGGCGGGCTGCTGGAGTCGTTCACGACGAAGGTCCTCGATGTGGCGCCGCATTTGACGATGACCGCAGATCGCGTGGCCGGCTCGCGATCGGATGTTCTCGTTGCCGGGATGAATGGCGGTCCGGTCGTGGTGGAACTGCGCCGGAGCAGCGAGCGCGAGGAGCGGAAGCTGGTGCGCAACATCATGACGCCCCTGCACACCGTCGAGCGCGCCCTTGGCGACGAGTTGACGGCCGCCTCTCCGTATCTTGCCACACAGGCGCTTGCCGTCTACGGCACCAGCCAGCAGACGCTCACCGTCAACGGTATCATCCCGGAACGCGAGTCGAAACTGGCCGATCTGCAGAGCAGCATGCTCGATGGATCGGTGGCGCGCCTGGAGGCGACGCGTGGCGGCATGCTGATAGGCTCCGGCGCCGCCGCCGATCTCGGCGTCGATGTGGGCGACAGGTTACGCCTCGTGTCCCTGTCGGGGGAGGTGTTCATGGTCAGGATCGTCGGCGTGTACCGTCTTGGAGTGGAGGCGCGCGACCGGTCGGCGTACGTAAATCTCCGGCTTGCCCAGGCCCTGGAGCGTGCTCTCCCGGGAGAGGCGAGCGGCATCGGATTTCAGCTTCGCGATCCCTCCTCCGCGCACGCCGTGGCGGCCAGAATCGAGCGGATCACCGGATGGGAGACCGAAACCTGGGATGAAACCAGCGCCGGCATCCTCTCCGTCTTCCGCTTCCTCCGCATACTGTTCCTGGTCGTGGTCGGCTTCGTCATCGTGATCTGCGGGTTCGGCGTCGCCAACATTCTGATCACGAGCGTGATGGAGAAGCAACGCGATATAGCGGTGATGAAGTCCTTCGGCTTCTCCGCGCGCGGCATCGTATGGATCTATCTCTTCCAGGGATTGATCATTGCCGCGGTTGGAAGCCTCATCGGTTCGGTCATCGGCATCATCGCCATACGGCTGATGGCGATGATGCCCAGCGGCAGCACCGGTGGTGTGGCGCCGATCGCCTCGAAGACTCTTCAGATGAGCTTGGACCCCTGGTACTTCATCGTGGCGATTGCCGGAACGCTCATCGTCAGCGCTCTGGCCGCCGTCGCTCCGGCACGTTCCGCCGCGAGAGTTGTGCCGGTGCGCATCCTGCGCGGCGAGCGGTAGAGCAGCAGCAGGCTGGAGCTGCCGCGATGCACGCAGTCCCGGCGTCATGAACATTGCGATATCTCAAGTACCGAGCGAGCTACAATAATGCTACGACAGTGCCTTCCGCTGCTCCTTCTACCACTGATGCTCTCCACCGTCGCCGTCGCGCAGAAGCGGGTGCTGACGCTGGAGGAGGCCCTTCGCCTTGCCGACGAGCAGAGCCTGGATCTGCGCCGGGCGCGGCGCGCGCTGGAACGATCCTCGAAGGCCATCGCCGCGGCGCGCGCTCTCTATCTTCCCGAGGTGAATGCCAGCAGCGATTATCTCTATAATCTTCAGCGTCCCGTCCTCTTCGTCGCTCCCGGTACGCCGTTCAATGAGACCGGACAGACCGAGGCATTCCCGATCGGCAGCCGGCATGCCGCCGGACTCGCGATCGATCTCACGCAGCCCCTGTACGATCCATCGCGCAGCATGCGCCGCTCCGTTGCCGAGGCCGAGGTGCAGGTCGTGGAGGCGCAGCTTGGCGTCGTACGGCGGCAGGTGCGGCTGAATGCGGAGAAGGCGTTCTATCGCGCTCTGTTTGCCGGCGCGGAGCGGGATGTGCGCGAGCAGCAGGTGGGAACGGCGCTCGCCAATCTCGACATAATCCTTGCGCGGTTCCGGAACGGGCGCTCGATGGCGCTCGATACCATCACGGCGGGAGCATCGCTGGCGCGTGCCCGCGCCGATGCCGAGCGTGCCCGCTTCGGTGAACAGCAGGCGCTTCTGCTGCTGGCACAAGTGCTCGATATCGATGACTACGGCAGTATCGCCGTCGAGGGTGCCCTGAAAATTCCGGCGGCTCCCGGTCCCAGCGACGGCGATATGGTCGAGCCGGTGGACCGCATGAGCTCCGCCGGAGTGCATCTTGCGGAGGCGCGTATCGGTGCGGCGAAGACGAACGTGGAACTGGAGGGGGCGGCCGCCTATCCGGCCATCAATGCCGTGGCGCGGTGGCAGGCGCTCGGCCAGAGCAATGCGGACCTCCCCGAGGACATCCGCTGGGCGATGACCTCGCACGTCGGCATCAGCGCGCTCTATCCACTGTCGGAATTGTGGCGCGGCAATCCCCGCCGCGAGGAGGCGGAGCTCCGGGTGCGCGAAGCGGAGCTGGAGCTTGAACAGGTGCGCCGGGACGACAGCGTCCAGCTCCGGACGCTGCTTCTCATGATGGAGGGTGCGCGGGCGCAGGTCGTGGCGGAGCAGGCGAGTCTCGAACAGGCGCAGCGTGCGGCCGATATCACAATGATCCTCTACCGGGAGGGACGCGCGACGCTCCTGGACGTGGAGCAGGCGCAGGCAAGGGTGCGCGAAGCGGAGCTCGCCGAGGATCGTGTGACGCTGCAGTTCCTGGAGGCATACGCGGAGCTGAAGGCTCTGGTTGAGGGAGGGGAGTGAGAGATGGAGGTCGAAATTCAAAATTCAAGGGCAGAAATAAAAAAGGATGGCGGGAGAATTCCTGTGAACGATGCCGGCGCCGGGGGACGATTATTACGGTACTGCCTGGGATTATCCGGAAATTCAGATGAGTAATGTGCATGAACATGAGGAGCATGTTGAAGGTGACGCTGCGCCTGGCAGTATGGCGCCACCCCGTGGGAATATTCTGGAACTCCGGAATGTGCGCCGCGATCTGAAGCTCTCGAAGGAGGTTACGCAGACCATCATTCCCGATCTCTCAGTTTCGGTCGAGCGTGGGGAATTCGTCGCTGTCACCGGTCCGTCCGGTTCCGGCAAGAGTACGCTGCTGTACATCATGGGAGGATTGGACAGGCCAACCAGCGGCACTGTGACGTTCGACGGCGATGAGATTTCCTCGATGCCGGAGGAGCGGCTGGTGAGGATCCGCAATGCCAAGGTCGGGTTCGTCTACCAGTTCCACTTCCTGCTGCCGGAGTTCACGGCGCTGGAAAATGTGATGCTGCCCATGCTCGTTGCTGTAACAGGGCGCCGTGAGGCACGTGGGAGAGGGGAGTACCTGCTGGAGCGTGTGGGCCTGAAGGACAAGCTCGGAAGCCGCCCCGGACAGCTTTCCGGTGGCCAGCAGCAGCGCGTGGCCGTCGCACGCGCGCTCGCCAACAATCCCCTGCTCCTGCTTGCCGATGAGCCGACCGGGTCGCTCGATTCCGCATCCACGCGACAGGTATACGATCTGATGCTGGAACTGAATGGCGAGGGGCAGACCATTATCTACGTCACCCACGACCGCGAACTTGCGACGCTTGCCGGGCGGCGGATAAATCTGGTGGACGGAAGGATCGAGGAGGGGAGGGAAGCTGAAGATTAGGAGAAGGCAGGGCAAAGTTCAAAAGGCAAAAAAATAATTGAGAAGATGAGCGGAATATTGGGTATGGGCAATTTTTGTCTTGCGGGGCCGGCAGGGCGGCGGCAACTTCTTAACCGTTAATCGTAACCATGTATTTCACGGCATTCATCCTCCTCCAATGAAACTTCCCTCTCTTGAAGCCCTTGCGCGCGATGCACGCGCCACGCTCCTTCGCTTTCCATTCGTTCTGATTATCGCGGCCATCGGCACGGTCGATGCCATCAGCGAGCCCGATGATCCCCGTATCATTCTCACCTGTCTTCTCGGGATTCCTCTGTTGTTCTCGATCGCGGTGCTGGGCGAGCGCCGGGGATGGAGCCGGTTGGCGCAGTCGCTCGGATCGGCTGTGGGGATTGCATTGCTCGTCGGCTACTATCTGACCCTTCCGTCGGGAAGGCTGTCCGAGCCGGTCGTCATACACTTCCTTGTGCTGGCGCTTGGTCTGCATTTCCTCGTGGCGTTCGCTCCGTTTGTGGTGAGCAATCAACTTATCGGTTTCTGGCAGTACAACAGGAGGCTTTTTCTGCGGATGCTCGCCGGCCTTCTCTACACCGGGGTGCTGTATCTGGGGCTGGCTCTGGCGCTGTTCGCGGTCGATAAGCTGCTCGGCATCGTTATCCGCGACAATGTCTACGGCGATCTCGCCCTGATTCTTTTCGGCATGTTCAATACATGGTTTTTTCTCGGTGGCGTTCCGCGTGATTTCGCCGCATTGGAAGACGATGCCTCCTATCCCGGTGGTCTGAAGATTTTTACCCAGTACGTGCTGCTGCCTCTGGTGGTGGTCTATCTGGTCATCCTCTATCTCTACTCGGCCAGAATTCTTCTGGAGTGGAACTGGCCCGAGGGATGGGTCTCCACGCTCATCCTGAGTTTCGCGGTGGTCGGCATTCTTTCCTCGCTGCTGCTCTATCCTGTTCGCAATCGGGAGGGGAACACCTGGATCGCACGTTTCTACGCCTGGTTCTACTACGCGCTGCTTCCGCTTACGGTGCTGCTGGTGCTGGCGATCATGAGGAGGATTTCGGAGTACGGCGTCACCGAGGAGCGCTACTATGTGCTGACGCTGGCATTCTGGCTCGCCGGTATTGCCGTCTATATGCTCATCACGCGCGGACGGGATATCCGGATGATACCGGTGTCGCTGGCGGTTCTTTCATTCCTCTCCGCATTCGGGCCGTGGGGAGCCCTTCAGGTTTCGGTCGATAGCCAGATAGGGCAGCTCCGTGAGATACTGGAGGCTGAAGGAGCGGTGGTTGGTGACAGGTTTACGGGCGTGCAGCCGAGCGATACATCGAACAGTTCCCAGCGAATCCGTTCGGTGGTCCATTACCTGGATGAGCACAGGGAGCTCTCCAGTGTGGCGGGCTGGTTTGGTTTCGGCGCCGATACCGTTTCGGAATATGATATTCTTGGAGCGCTCGGATTCGAGATTTACGAATCCGGCGAGTCTGCGCTTGAGGATCTTCCTGCCTTCCGCACCGTCTCGTATAGTGGAGAACGTACGGATGCCGTCGATGTAACAGGGTACGAACGCCTTGTCAGGTTCGAATACTGGGATGATTCACGCACTCCCCGTACCATGGAATTTGGCGGAGATACTCTGCGGCTCTGGTCCGACAGACGGACTGACGAAATCTATCTTATGCGTGGACCTGATCGGCTTCTATCGATCGGGCTTCGGGAGTTTGCAGGCGATCTGCGCCGGGAATTCGGGGATGACGAGCAAAATATCAGCGTCCCTCCCGGGCGAATGGTCGTAACTGCGGCCGGGAACGGATTTGCGGCAAAGGTGATGGTCCGCAAACTATATACCGTGAAGCGGGGCTCGCCGGGCGGTCCGGAAGATATCGGCGCGATTGAAGCCGATGTTCTGATACGGCGCGGCCCGGCAGGGGATGCGGAACCGGAGAGCCCGGCCGGCAGACCCGATACATCCCGGTCGGGGTTGTAATCTTATCGGCATGATCGAGGGAAACCATATCGCGACCGGCGAGGGATTCAGCATCGCGGCTGCCACCTATGATGCCGACGAGGAGGGAAATCCGATTCTGCTCTGGATGCGCCGGCGCGCTGAGATTCTGATGCAGCGGAATTTCCCGGCCGGCAGCAGGCTGCTGGAGCTTGGATGCGGCACCGGAATCGAGGCGGAACGGCTGGCGTCGCGCGGGTGCAGCCTTGTGCTCACCGATGTCGCTACGGGTATGCTGGAACGGGCGACCGCGAAGGTGGAACGTATCGACGGGGCGCTTGCGGGGGCGCATCTGATGCCGGCCTCCCGCATCGGCGACCTCGTCGGCATCTATGGTCGTGGTTCGTTCGACGGGGCATACAGCAGCTTCGGACCTTTGAACTGCGAGCCTGATGCACGCCCGATCGCGAAGGGACTGGCAGAGCTTGTGCGCCCCGGCGGGCGTGTGGTGCTTTCGGTGATAAATGCCGTCTGTCCCACGGAAATTCTCTGGTATGCGTTTCATCTCGATTTCCGCAACGCCTTCCGTCGGCTCGGCGGGCCGGTTGTGGCGCGGGCGATTCCCGGCATCGCACCGTCGGTGATGACCTGGTACTACACTCCCGGCGATTACCGCCGGGCATTTTCACGCGACTTCAACGTGCTGAGCTGCCGTTCTCTGCCGCTCGTCATTCCGCCGCCGTACCTGGGGCATCTCATGCGCCGCTTCCCCAGGTCCTTCCGGCTTGCCGGCCGGATCGACGATCTGCTCGCGCCGCTTCCTCTCTTCCGCTCGCTCGGCGATCACTTCCTTGTGGAAATGGAGAGACGGGGGAGTGAAAAATTCGATGGCGAAAGTCAAAGGGCAAAAGTCAAAAGGCAAAAAAATAAGAGGTGATTTGCGGCGCCGATTTGTTTGCGGGATTTTTTTTTCTGAAATCGAAAATCAGCCCGAAATCCCTGGAAACTTCATGTCCAGTTCGCGCAGGCGCTGTACGACGATTCTGCCGATTAGATAGTTGCGGTACCACTTGCGGTCGGCGGGGATTACATACCAGGGGGCATGGTCCGTGCTGGTGGCGGCGATCATTTCCTCGAAGGCGGTCATATACTGTTCGCGGAACTCCCGTTCGATAAGATCCTGCGGAGAGAATTTCCACAGCTTTTTCGGATCGCGTATCCGTTCCTCGAAGCGCTCCCGCTGTTCCTTCAAAGAGATGTGCAGAAGAAATTTCAGCACCACCGTGCCGTTCTCGGCGAGCATCCGTTCAAAATCGCGGATCTGGCGATAACGCTTCTCGAAGATATCCTCCGCTTCCATTATCTCCGGTGGCAGGAACTGCCGCTCCAGCAGTTCAGGATGCACCTTCACGGTCGTCACCTCTTCGTAGTGCGAGCGGTTGAAGATCGCCACGTCGCCCCGTCCAGGGCATGCGGCGTGGATGCGCCAGAGGAAGTCGTGGTCGATCTCAAGCTCGGACGGTGCCTTGAAGGAGTGGATTTTGCATCCCTGCGGGTTCAGTCCTCCGGCCAGATAGCGCACGGTTCCATCCTTGCCGCTTGCATCCACCCCCTGCAGCACCACCAGGAGCGACCGGCGGTTCTCCGCGAACATCATATAATGCAGATCGTACAGCCGGCTCTGATTCTCCCGCAGCTCCTTCTCGATATCCTCCTCCTTCCGCACCTCGCCGGTATTCCTGGGATCGATGTCGGCAAGATTGATCGTACCTGTCACCGGCCGTAGTGGATCGTGCATGATGCCGGGTTCTCCCGTTACTGTGCTTGAGAAATCTGCGTCGGAATTGCCGCCGAAGATACGATGTCAGAGATAATCGGGCGTCCGGAGACGATGGCTCGCCATGCGACGGAACGGCTGTGTCTGTTGTGTAACTTCCCTCCGGCTCGGGTGTTCCACCCGCGTCCCAGGCGATTCCAATGGCAGGCCAGTACGCGCGACATACCGACGAGGAGCTGTTCACCCAGATGACCCGGGGGGACAAGCCTGCATTCGTGGAGCTGTACACACGCTACCGCTCGCGTATCTATGCGTATGCCCTCAGGATGCTTGGAGACCGCGATCGCGCTAATGATGTGTTTCAGGAAACGTTCACGCGCATCTACAACCGGTGCCGTGAGAACGAGCGCCTGATGACCAATGTCTCTGCCTACATCTTCACGACCGCGCGTAACATCTGCCTGAATACGATACGCAACAGCAAGCCTACAGCGGCCGTGGAGGATTATCACGAGATAGTCTTCCAGCCGAGCCATGAAAACGTGGAGCTGGCGGAACTGGTGAAACGTTCGCTGGATCTGCTGCCGCAGCATCATCGCGAGGCATTCGTGCTGCGCGAATACGATGGTATGACCTATCAGGAGATTTCAGAGATCACGGGACAGAGCCTTTCGGCGGTGAAGGTGCACATCTTCAGAGCCAAGGAGAAACTCCGGAAGATTCTTTCGCCATATCTCGAAGAGGTTTGACGTGCCGGTCCCGTCCCGCGCGGGTCCGCGAACAAGGTACTTGAGGCCATGACACAGACCGAACAGATACTGGAATATATCGACGGCATGCTTGATCCCCACGCCGAGCAGACGCTGTTCGATGCGATGGCGAGGCAGCCGGAACTGCGTTCGGCTCTCCGGCAGTTCATTGCCATCGGTGACGCGGTGCGTGCCGATCGTGAGGCATATACGCCGCCGGCACACGTGGAGCGGTCGCTGATGAGCGGGCTGGGTATGGAACCGGGCCTGGCGGCTCCGGTTGCGGGTGCTGTGGCCGGAACCGGGTTGTTCGCAAGACTCACGTCGCTCGGCGGAAGGTTGCTTGGCATGGTCGTCGCGTTCCTGCTGGGGGCGCTGCTTGCCGGCGGAACCGTGTATCTGATGATGCAGCCCTCCCCGACCGCGGATGTGATGGCGGGAAACCGTGCCGCTGTTCAACGGAATACGGACGCCGGCGGGCCGGCAGGCAGCGATAAGGGATCATCGGGCGGCGCCGTGCCGCAGGCCGGGGGAAGAACGGGCGGGAATGATGCCGACGCAGGCCACGGGACGAATACCGTAGGGACGGAGACCTTCTCGGGACGTGAGGATGTTGCCGAAGCCGCCGGTTCGCGGTTGAACGATCATATCATGAACGGCCGCGCGCGGTCGCGCGAATCAGCGACCGCGTTGCATTCGGGGGATGACGGAGTGCGGGATCGCTCCGGTGCGGGTGGTCGCGGCTCATTGCCGGATGGCAATCTTCCGCGGTCGGAGGATCGGAGGATGGTGGAGGATGGCGGGGAGATCTCCGACGGTATGGCTGTCCGGGAGATCGAGCCGGCGATGCTTCGGCCGGTGCCGGTGCTTCGTGAGGAGCTTCAGGCAGCCCCGGCGGAGCTTGTACCGCAGTCGGCGCCGGAGAATCTGCAGGAGCCGGTTCCGTTCGGGGGCGAAGATGCCGCTGCGAACGACGGCGTTCTTGCGGTGGAGCTCCGTCGGAATTTCGGCGGAACATTCAATCCCAACCAGGCCAGGAGAAGTACGCCGGCCTTCGACAACTGGATGTTCGGCATGATGGTGCGTCCCTCCGAACTCTTCTCCTTCGGCATCGAGGCGGGGCACGAAAGTTTCGATCAGACGCTGTACTACTCCGATGACGATACGCTTCAGGTGGAGCAGCGTCCGAGCTTCGTCTGGGTGGGCGTGGCCGGGCGGCTGCGTGTCGCCGAACTTCCGCTGGCGGACGCCGATGCATTCCTTCAGGGCACGGTTGCCTACAGCACGGGCGGCCCTGTGGTGCGCATGCGCCTCGCCGGGCAGATGCCGCTTGCCGGGGGGCTGGATGCCATTGCGGGTCTGGAAACGTCTGCGCTCGTCTATACGTTTCGCAACCAGTATGCATTATCCGGGCGATGGGGCTTTACCACGGGGGTGATGTGGACATTCTGACGACTGGGAGATGCGCCGGCCTCTTCCTCGTGGTGCTGATGCTGGCGCTGGGAGCACTCGCCGCCGGCTGCTCCGATGCGGTCGTCGATGCGGATACTGCGTACACCAGGCTCCGGCTGCAGGATTCGCTGGAGAAGGTGAAGGAACGGATGCGGCTGCTCGATTCGATCCGCGAGGCGGAGTCGCTGCATTATCTCGATTCGATCAGGCAGGTCGAGGAGCTTCGCCGGGCCGATTCGATCCGCTATGCCGATTCGCTGCGGGTTGCGGAGGAGCTTCGCCGGGCCGATTCGATCCGCTATGCCGATTCGCTCGCAAACTGCCGCCCGGTGCAGGCCTGGGGAGCGATCTATTTCAAGCCGCCGTATGGTGTGCGGTCGTGGGCCGAGCTCAGCTTCGTCGGGCATCCGAGCGTGAAGGTGATGGGCGATCCGGGGCCGGGCGCCACCAGACTGATCGAGCTTCGGATGGTCGCGCGGATTGATTCGGCGCTGGACTACAGTTTGCAGAACTTTGATGCGCCCGCGTACATTCATCTGAATGTGCGTGTGGCGGTCAATGGAGGAAAGGGGAGCCAGAGCCTCATGCATGATCCCGCCGTGCTGCCCGAGGAATCCGGGCTCGGCGTCGTCTACCGTGTTCGGTATGGATCATCGCCCGTGGTCTGGATGGCGACGAATGGAACCGGCAATGTGGGCGTGTTCCGCGTGGAGGAACTGAACGAGAATGAGCGGACCTTCAGCGCGGTGATGGAGGCGGCCTTCACGTATCCATGTCCGCTGAATATCGAGCGTGTCAAGTTCACGTTCAAATACTGAGCGCCGAAGATGATGACTGCGAATGGATGATGATGATACATGAAATATGGCGGGCATTGTCACGGCATCGCTGGGGGATGCTCTTCATCCTTTCCGTGATGTCCATCCTCGGTTCGTGCTCCGAAACCGTGGTGGATGAGTCGTCCGCGAAGATCATCGGCCGGCGCATCGATACGATCATCAGCCATGATACAACCACGCTGCTCGATACCCTGCTTCTGCCGGATACCCTCTATCTGACCGATACCGTCGTCCGGTACGATACGGTGATCAAGGTCGTCACGGTGGTGACGACCGATACGGTGTTCAGGAAGGATACCGTGCGGCTGCACGATACCGTGAAGGCGACCGATACCGTGACGCTGCGTGATACGGTAATCCGCCATGATACCATCCGCGACTGCCGCGGCAGATTCTCCGGCGGAGGCTGGATCTATCTCCGGCCGAAACCTGACGGCGAGATCGCCGACTCTGTTCCGATCACCTTCGATCCCGCCTCGCTGCTGGAGTTCGACAACGACGGCGGCGCCATGCCCTCGCTGATGCAGCTACGATTGATAGCTCGCGCCGCAAGGCCCTCCAACTGGTATATCTGGGGCGATCGGTGCACATGGCTGCTGTATCTGCTGGTAAATTGCGAGAACATCCCGCAGCCGGCGGTGAACATCCGCCGGGAACTGCTGGTGGACCCGCGCGAGGCCGGACCGGGGCTGGCTGTGGTGCTCCATCCACCGGCCGATGCACGCTGGCTGGCAACCGCGGGAGCCGGCGGCGAAGGGACGTTCTGGATCAATCGCATCGATGTCGCCAAGCGGCGGATGTATGCAAGCTTCAAGGCGCGCTTCTCGTCCCCTGAAGCGTTTGCCATAGATTCCGCGTCGCTCCGGCTGGAATACTGAATGCGGCGAAACCGGGTCGCGCGGGCCGGTGCGATGTTCCCCCATGCCGTATGCCCGCCGCTGCGATGCCGGCTGCGTGGTACATCATAAACGGCATTCCCGTCGCTCTCATTTTTCTCCGGCGGAGAGCAGGGAGTGCGAAGAGGAGAGTTTAGGCTCTCCTCTTTTTGCATATTCCCGCCACGCTTCACACGGGCAATACTATCCACGGATACATATTGCCATGCACCGACCCGCTTTTCGCCGGATGGAGCGCGACTGCCTCGTCGCGGTTCTGAACAACGACGCCGACCTTCACAGGTGCAGCGCCGGGAGGCTGTACCGGATACCCGACCGCATCATCGGCCGGGGAATTTCACGCGAGGCGCTCGCGGAAGCGCGTGCGCTCGCCTTCTACCAGACCGCCGCCATCCACAATGGGCTGCCGGGTGCCATCGAGCTCTGGGGGGAGATAGAGGAGCGGCTGTTGCTGCCGCGCCGGGAGATCATACCGGAGGAGCCGGATCACCCTGCCGCCGGCGAGCCGTATCATCTCATCCGTCTGAAGAGCGTGGAGCGTCTGAGCGCCCCTGTCGTGAGCCGGCGTCCGCGCAGAATCACCTTTATCCGCACCACGCGCGACCGGCTGCTCCAGGCGTCCGATCTGAACGATCTCATCATCGGGCCGCCGCTGGAGGAGAAGCTGTGGAATTCCCTGCGTGCGGGGTCGGGAGATCTGGAGCGGCGCTGCCTCATACGATCGGGGGGGGTGGTGATGGAAGTCGATATCGCCCTCTTCCAGGGCGAACGTGCTCTCGGCATCCACTGCGGCGACGACAGGTCGGCGGATGATGACGCCGATGTTCCGGATGCGTGGGTGCTGCTCCGGTTCTCACCGGCGCGTCTCGACGGTGAGTTCGATGCCTGTCTGAAAGAAATAGGCGTGATGGCCGACCGGATGGCCGCACGTACAGGCTGAAACGCGGTCTGCGCCGGGCTGCCGCGGCGCCCGGGCCTGCTTCGCTCCGGCAGGAGCTTCTATCGTCCGTCACCGTTTTCGCAGCATTGTGGAACGTCCCCACATGACGATCCGGTCGTACAGAGAATGCGGGAGCGCGGAGAGAAGACGGATGGTCAGCGAGGTCGCGAGCGGGAAACGATACAGCGAGGTTCGCCGGTCGATGGCGCGGGCGATGCGCGCCGCAGCCGCCTCCGGCTCCATAATGAACGGCATTGAAAATTCATTCTGTGCCGTCATGGCCGTGCGGACGAATCCCGGCGCGATGGTGATGACGTCGATACCACGGGGGCGGAGCTCCGTGCGGAGACTCTCCATCAGGATGGTGGCGGCCGCCTTGCTGGCGTTATAGGCGCCGGAGCCGGGCATGCCAAGATAGGCCGCCAGCGAACTCACCGCCGCGATCGTTCCCCTTCCCTCCGCCAGCATGTACGGCAGAATCGCCTCGACCATTCTTACGATGCCGAAGTAATTCACCCGCATCACCATCTCCGCCTCCTCCGCGTCGAATGCATCAACGAACATCGGGCCGCCGCGACCGGCGTTCAGCAGAACCATATCGACGCCGCCGAACGCTTCGCGCGCTATGGCGACGGCCGTGGCAGCCGAGCCCGGATCGGCAACGTCCGCCGCGAGAATCTCGCACCGCCCGCCCAGTTCCCGCACCTCCCCTGCAAGTTCGTCAAGCAGTGGCCGGCGCCGCGCCACCAGCAGCAGTTGTGCGCCCCGCCGGGCATATTCGAGCGCCAGCGCGCGGCCGATTCCGGCGGACGCTCCCGTAAGTATGATGCGACTGTTCTTCATTCTCTCATTGATATCAAGTGTGCGGTCGCCGTGGAAGCATGGTACCGCGTCGTTGACGTTCAGCGCAGCTTCCCGGAATCCGGACTTCGGCACAGCCGGATTCCCCTTCCCGCGGGGCGGTTCCGGTGTGCCGGCGCACTGGCCGGCCATAAGATGGAACCTGAGCCGGATGATATGAACTTCTCACCGTATGACGCTCCGGCATCGCCGGATGGAGGAAAAACTGTCGCGATGGCCGCGTGGTTCCATTTGCGCGCGGCATTCCTTCAATTTACCTTCCCGGATTCCAGATGGGTGTCGATGGATCGATACCCGAACGTAATCGACCTGTTGTACGGTTGTTCGATCGAGGACGGTAATCACGATGCAGATCTATCAGCACATAGCAGTGGCGGTGCGGATGTCCCCGCGACTTTCACCGTTGCTGGCCGAGGCAGGGCGTATGGCGGAGCGGCTGAATGCCAGGCTCAGCCTGATCCATATCGGCCAGGGCGATGAGGGGCATGAATTCGGGCAGGCGCTGGAGAAGGCCGGGCTTCCCCCTGATACGTCGGTCTACCACGGCCGGGGCTCGCCCGCTCACGCCATCATCGAAGTGGCGGAGCAGCGAAACGTGGACCTGCTGATTGCCGGTGCGCTGGAGAAGGAGCGTGTGTTCAGATACTTCCTTGGCTCGGTGGCACGCACGCTGGTGCGGGAGGCTGAATGTTCGCTGATGCTCTTCACGGAGCCGAAACTGGAGCCGGAGCCTGTACGGCGTATCGTCGTGATCACCGACTTCTCGGAAATGTCGATGATCGCCCTGCGCAAGGCGATCGTCCTGGCGTCGAAGGAGCCGGTGGAGGTGATCGAGGTGGTCCGGGTGCATTCCCGGTTCGGCGAGGCGATGGCGATGTCGCGCGGGGCCGACCAGGGGGAGATGGCCGAATACCTCGGACGCACGGCGGCCGAGGAAAAGTCGTTGCTTGCCGACTTCATCGATGGTGCGGGCTACGCGCCGGTGGAGATCCGCCCGGTGTATCTTGAAGGGATGGCAGGCGCCGTGGCGGCGAAGTACGCGCACCAGGTCCGGGCCGATCTTCTCGTGATGCCGTCGGAACGTCCGCACGCCGCATTCCTGGAGCGCATTTTCCCCTCCGATATGGAATGGGTGCTGCGTGAGATTCCCTGCAATCTCTGGGTGGTGCGCGAGAAGATCGGTTGAGCCGGTCCGCCGGTGCCGGTGAAATCATTCTCTTTCTTTCTATACAATTGGACTGCTTATGGACTCATTGAGCCCCCAGGATATCAGCATGCTGCTGCTCGGTCTCGCCGTGATGCTCGGCGTGGCGCGTTTCTTCGGCGAGCTTGCCAATTATTTCCGGCAGCCGGCCATCGTCGGGGAGATCGTCGCCGGCATCATTCTCGGACCGACGCTCTTCGGGGCTCTGTTTCCGGACATCTCGTCGGCGCTTTTCCCGAGCACGGGAGCGGCTCCGCTGGCGTTCGAGACGATCAACCTGATCGCCGTGGTTCTGCTGCTGCTGATCGCCGGGCTGGAGGTCGATCTGTCGGTGCTCTGGCGCCAGGGGCGGGCTGCGCTTCTGGTCAGCCTGCTCGGTGTGGTAGTGCCGTTCATACTCGGCTTCGGCCTGGCATACCTGGCGCCTGCATTCTGGGGAATGATGCCTGGTGGGAATGCCGTTACCTTCGCGCTTTTCCTGGGCACGGCGCTGAGCATTTCGGCGCTGCCGGTGGCCGCGAGGATACTGATGGATCTCGGCATCTTCAAGTCCGATGTCGGCATGCTGATAATGGCGGCGGCGATGTTCAACGATCTGATCGGATGGATCATCTTCTCGATCGTTCTCAGCATGATGGGAACAGCGGGAGGCCCCACGGGCGGCAGCGCGGCAATTTCCCACGGCAGCTTCGGGGTCTGGGCCACCATCATCCTTACGCTCTGCCTCGTCGTCTTCGCGCTTACCATCCTCAGAAGCGTGGTGCATAAGGTTCTGCCGTGGATACAGGCGCGGCTGAGTTGGCCGGGGGGAGTGCTCAGCTTCACGCTGGTGCTCGCGTTCATGGGAGCCTCGCTCACGGAGGCGATCGGCATCCACGCCATCTTCGGCGCCTTCCTCGTGGGCATCGCCATCGGCGACTCCAAGCATCTGCGCGAGCATACCCGCGCCATCCTTCATCAGTTCGTCACCAATATCTTCGCGCCGATCTTCTTCGTGTCGATCGGCCTGCGCGTCAACTTCTTCGCCGATTTCAACGTGGTGCTGGTGGTAGCGGTGGTTCTGGTTTCGGTGGCCGGGAAGACGGCCGGGACGCTGCTGGCGGCAAGGCTCGGCAGACTCCCGAAACCCGATCGCTATACTGTCACCGCCGGCATGAATGCTCATGGTGCGATGGAGATCATCCTGGGGCTCCTTGCGCTCGAATACGGCATCATTACCGAGCAGATGTTCGTCGCACTGGTGGCGCTTGCGCTCATCGGCGCGATGGGAAGCGGGCCGGTGATGAGTCTCTTCATCGTCAGGCCGAAGCGCTGGGCGCTGGAAGACCTCATCGTCTCCGATCTTTACGTACCTGCGTTGAAGGCGGGGACGAGGGATGAGGCGATAAGTGAGCTTGCGTACGTAGCGGCATCGGCGGTTGCGCTCAGTCCCGTTGTGATCATGGATGCGGTGCTGGCGCGCGAAAGCCTGATGGGAACGGGGCTCGGCGAGGAGATCGCGGTCCCCCATGCCCGCCTCTCCGGACTTGACCGGCCGCTGCTGGTGGTGGGGCACAGCCGCGAGGGGATCGACTTCGATTCGCCGGATGGCCTGCCGGCACGGCTGATCTTCCTGCTGCTGACGCCGCGCCAGGATAATGCGGCGCAGGTGCAGATCATCGGCCAGATCGCCCGCTTCTTCCGCCGTCCGGAGGCCCGGCAGCTCGTCTACGAAGGGGAGCACGTCGATGTGATCCGCGCCTCCGTCAAGATCGAACAGCCGAAGCCTCACGGGGCCGGGAATGATTGAGAGAGGGGGCGGTCGCTCGTGGGGCGGGCTGCTGTGCGGCGCGGTACGTGCGCGGCTGCATCCCCGGTTCGGGCAGCGCGGTGACGGACTGCCGGTGCCGGGAGTAATATTCTCCGGCGGTGAATCGTGGAGATCCTTCGGGTATATCGGTCCAATACATCCCGGAGCATAACGGAAAGGGGGGGCCGTGGCCCCCCCTTCGTCATATCGGATCGGTTATGCAGTGCCGGTCTCACCTGTCCACCACGATCGCTCCGAGCGTTCCATGCCATTCCGGCATCGCAAGGCGGCAGTAGTAGGTTCCCGCCGGCAGCGACGAGACATCCACCTCCACCGGGCCGTAGCCACCACGCGCGAAGTCCTCGCTCAGATCGAGCGCCAGGCATCCCCGGACATCGAAGAGCTGGAGCGTAACGCCTGCGGCCGGACGAAGCCCGGAGGGGAGCGTCACACGAAGCTGCGTGAGGCCGCGCGCCGGGTGCGGAATTGCCGTGAGACGCGCGCCTCCGGTCGTCACCTCGTCCAAGGTCGGTACCGACGAGGTGGAGAGGGAGAGGTTCGCGGGAAGGCTCGTGATCGCGTTGCCGCATGCATCGGTGATGAGGACATCGACCCTGCCGACGTGGTCGTTCGTGGCGATGGTAAGTTCGCAGGCAGGTCCGGTTGCCCCGGGAATCTCCTCGCCGTTCAATCTCCATCTGTAGTGAAGGTCCGCCCCCACGGCATGCACCGCGAAGGCAACCGTTTCGCCGACGTTTGCGCTGATGTCGGCCGGCTGTTCGATGATGACGGGTCCATCGCTCATCTCCAGCGTGGCAGGTTCGCTCAGTGTCACGATGCCGCATGCATCGGTGATCGCCACATCATAGATGCCCGCATCCTCCTCGCTCATCCCGGCGATATCCAGGAACGCGCTCGTGCCTGCCGGAAGGGGAATGCCGTTGCGGCGCCACTGGTAGCCCGCAGCGGGGGAGGAAAGCGTTACGGACATATGCACCGGCATGCCCGTACAGGCGATCATCCCGTCAGGCTGCTCGACTATCGCCGGCGATTTCGTCATGCCCAGCGATGCGGTCCGGCTCACGAACGTCTGGCCGTCCGCGGTGCTGACCACGACGTCGTACTCGCCCACATGCTCCGCGCGCACGTGATCGATAGTGTACGTGCTCTGCCGCGCGGATGCGATCGGTGCGCCGTTGTGGCGCCACTGATAGGCGAGCCCCTGTCCGAATGCCTTGACGCTGAAGGACGCGGGGGCCTGCGGGCATGCGATCATCGGCTCCGGATCATCGATGATGCCGGACTGCGTCGGCACGAGCAGCGACGCCTTGTTGCTGACGGTAAGCTCGGCGGAGCAGACCGAGCCGCGGATCACCACATTGTACTCGCCGGCATCCGACGCCTTCACCGAGGGGATGGTGTAGGAGGGGAGGTTCGCATACGGGATGTTCCGGCCATCCTTCTGCCACTGGTATGTAAGCGTGCCTCCCCCCATCGTCCTGACGGAGAAGGTGGCGCTGCCGCCGATGGGGACGGTCTGATCCAGCGGCTGCTCGACGATGATTGCATCGAGCTGCACCGTCAGTGTGGCCGGCGCGCTCACCGCGTGCGGCTGGCAGATGCCGGAGACGACGACATCGTAGGTGCCGGCGCTGTATGGCTGGGCCACGATCGTGAGAGCCTCTGAAGTGGCTCCGGGGATCGGCGCGCCGTTCTTGCGCCACTGGTACCTGATGTTCGTTCCCGTGGCGGTGCAGATGAAGCTGGTCGAGGTGCCGCGGCAGATCGTCCGGCTGATGGGGCCTGAGGTGATCGCCGGTGCGCTGTTGACCGCGAGCGTTGCCGTAGTGCTTGTCACTCCAAGGCCATTCGATCCCTTGACCACGACATCATAGGTGCCCACTTGCGCCGTACCGGCCGAGGGGATGGAGTATGTGGCGCCGGTGGCAAGGGGAATGTCCGCGCCGTCTCTGCGCCACTGGTAGGTTAGTCCTATGCCCACCGCTCCCACGCTGAACGAAACCGGCTGTCCCTCGCAGGTGACGACGCTTGTCGGATTCAGGGTGATGACCGGGCGCAATGGCTCCTCGCTGCCGACGGCAGCGGTGGGTTCCGGGCTGGCGTACTTGCGGACGCGCACCCAGTCAACCGAGAACGTGGCGGGCGTGTAGCTCGTTTCGAGCAGGCCGAGCGCCACGTTCACGGGGCCGATCGCGTAGTTGGTGTAGTTCGTGTTCACCGAGCCGCCGGGCCAGGTGAACTGCTGGTCGTCCGTGGCGGCCCACGTGAAGGACCAGAGGCCCGCGGTGGCGCCGGCGGTGCGATCATTCGCTCCCCAGCTTCCGGAGTAGTTCGTTCCGGACTGGCTGGTCCAGCCTATCCTGATGAGCGTTCCGCCGAGCATCGGCCCGTATCCCGTCCATGTTCCCGATTTGAGCTGCGCGATATTCGGCCAGTTGCCGGATGCCTGGAGAACCTGCATCTCCGTGACGACCGGAGGAGTGAAGGTGGCGTTGGATCTGATGATGCGCGATGAGGAGCTGGGAGAGAAGGATATCGCCCCGCCGCTCACCGTGGCGGTCGCCGGGCCGTATGCCGTCCACTTCGCAGCGTCGAGTGCGCTGCCGTCGAAATTGTCGAACAGCAGGAAGACGCAGTTGACATCCGATACGGGGGTGGCGGTGCTGTTGCCATAGTACATGTAGACGGTGCTGCTTCCTCCCGCCGGGATCGCCGGCATCTTCAGCCAGATTCTGGTGGCGGGGGTGTTGAGACCGCTCTCGATCCAGTAGCATGCCGTGGCGCAGGTGGCCTCGTTGACGATGAATCGGATATCGGCTCCGTCCGGGCGCATTTTCCCGCTTGAGATAAGCGCCTGCGTGTTGATTGTCACCAGCACCTGGTGGTCGGTGAGAGCGGCTGTCCCGCCGGTATTGCTGATGGTGACGGGTGCTTTGTACAGCCATGATGACAGGCACTGTGCATGCGCTGCACTGCTTCCCGCGATGGCGAGCAGCAGGGCGGCAAACAGCAGGTACCGTGGTACGACGTACTTCATAATGGGTCTCCTGAGGTTGATCTTGAAGCATCTATCCCTCAAGTTCCCGGTCGCTGCTACATGCGAGACGGGAACGATGAAAGATCAGTACGAATCCCTGGAGTCAGCCTCAAGGTTCTGGACTACCATTCGGCGACGGTATACCACATGACAAAGATTGCCCGGCGAGCAGGTGGTGTGGGGGTGAGCGGTTGTACTACGGTGATCCGGCGAAGGACCGGGCGAAGTCCCGAGCCGGTGCCCGAAATATTGCGAATCGTTTCGATTAAAGAAAGCGTAACAGACGTGCGCGGAGGGATTTATCAAAAAAAGTATGAAATGAAAAGGCCGGGATCATCCCGGCCCTTGATATATTTCAGTTGTATATCGTTGCGCGATCTACTGGCCGAGCGCATCCTCGATCAGATCGTCGATATTCTCGATATAATTCGCAGCGGCTATCACCTTCCCATCCCGTCCGATCAGATAGGTCATGGGAATTGCCGTGACCTGGTAGCGACTGTACACAGCATCCGGCCTGGTGTCCAGAACGTTCGCCCATTCCACACGGTTATCGCGGAGGAATGTGCGCCATGCGCCCGGATCTGAATCGAGCGAGATGCCCAACACCATGAAATCGCGGCCTTTAAAGCGATTCCAGCGTGCCTGGAGATCGGGAAACGCGCTGATGCATGGACCGCACCAGGTAGCCCAGAAGTCGATCAGCACCACCTTGCCCCGGAACTGGCTCAGCGATATCGCTCTGCCGGCCGTATCGGTCTTGGTGAAATCGGGGGCCGACTCTCCCACGTTCGGACTCCCCGGGGTATCGCCTCCCGGCGAGGAGGGGATGTCGGAGCAGCCGGAGGCGAGCAGCAGCAGCGCGATGGCTGATATCAGATGGCGTTGCATGAGAATCCTCCCGTAATCTGGATATGCATGGGGAGAGGACGAAAAAATCACCGGAAATCATTCCGCCGGGGGGCGGGACACATCGTTCCCCCTCCATATGCGGCGGTGCCTATACGGCGTTCGATGCGTTCAGTTCGCGCTCGCACCAGGCTGCTGCGGCGAACATACCGGCCTCGTCGAAGTGCCGGGCGATGAACTGTACGCCCACGGGCAGGCCCGACGCAGTATCGCGACCCGAGGGTATCGAGATCGCCGGAACACCGGCGAGATTCACTGCCGCTGTGAAGATATCGCTCAGGTACATGCTGATGGGATCGTTCAGCCGTTCCCCCAGCCTGAAGGCGGGTGCCGGGGTGGTCGGAGCGAGGATCAGATCCACCTCTGCGAACGCACGGGTGAAGTCGTCGTGGATCAGTCGGCGTACCTGCTGCGCTCTGCGGTAGTAGGCATCGTAGTAGCCGCTGGAGAGGACGAACGTGCCGAGCATGATGCGCCGTTTCACCTCCGTCCCGAAACCCTCGGATCGGCTCATCTCGTACATCTCGTCCAGCGTGGCCGTATTCGGCGAGCGGTAGCCGTAGCGCGCGCCGTCGAAGCGGGCAAGATTGGAGCTCGCCTCCGCCGTGGCTATCACGTAGTAGCAGGGGATGGTGTACTCGGTGTGCGGAAGCGAAATCTCCACAATCTCAGCTCCCGCATCGGTGATGCGTCTGCGTACGTCATCCAGCGAACTCGTGACCGAGGGATGCATGCCGTCGATGAAATATTCCTTCGGCACGCCGATCCGCAGCCCGCGCACGTCGGCCCGGGCAAGACGGTCGCAGAGAGGCTCGACGGGGTTGCGGCTCGATGTGGAATCGCCAGGATCATGGCCGGCGATGGTCTCCATCACCGCCGCCGCGTCCTCCACCGAGCGGGCGAAGGGGCCGATCTGGTCCAGCGAGGATGCAAACGCCACCAGCCCGTATCGGCTCACCCGGCCATAGGTGGGCTTTGCGCCCACCACGCCGAGAAACGCAGCCGGCTGCCGTACCGATCCACCCGTCTCCGACCCGAGCGCCGTATGGCACATGCCCGCGGCCACCGCCACCCCCGATCCGCCGGAGGAGCCCCCGGGCACCCGCGAGCGATCCCCGGGATGATATGCCGGCCCGAAGTACGATGTCTCGTTGGAGGAGCCCATCGCGAACTCGTCCATGTTGGTCCGGCCGACTATGATGGCATCGGCCGCCTCCAGCTGCTGTACGGCGGTCGCCGAGTAGAGCGAGGTGAACCCCGTCAGGATCTTCGAGCCGCAGGTGAGCTGCTCGTCGCGCAGGGCGATGTTGTCCTTCAGCGCCACGGTCATGCCCGCCAGCGTTCCCGCCGTTCCCGCCTTCACCTTCGCGTCGATCTCCTCCGCCCGCTGTGCGGCGCGTTCGCCGCAGGTGGCCAGAAATGCGTTCAGCTCCCGTCCCGCCTCGATGACACCGAGCGACTCCGCGACGGCCTCCGCGCAGGTGGTCTCCCCTGCCAGCAGCCGCCGGCGGAACGATGTATATGTTTCTGCCATGTAGCTCTCGTCGGAAATGTGCGGCGGCATGGGCGCCGCGAATGCTGTTGTGTTGTCGCAATGACGGAGCATGAAGTTACGCATCGGCCGGGGAACAACGTGATGAGGTGGCCGTCACGCCTGGTCCGGGGGCTTTGCGTTGGGAATCTTCACAGGGGGTGCCGAGGCGGGGAATGGCGGAGAGAAGGGGGCACGGCGGATGGTGCATGCGGTATGATGCAGCGCGGGGCCTTCCGCCGGAAAGCCCCGCATGATTACGCGGCAGAGCGTCTGCCGGAATCGGATGCCGGAAGCCTAGTCCAGTTCATCCGACTGGCAGTCGCATGGTCCGTCGATCGGCGCCACTAGGATATGGAAGCAGCCGTCGTCGCCGCGCCGCAGGCATGCGCGCGCGCAGCAGTCGCCCCGCAGCACCACGCGGATGCAGTCGTTCGGGCGGAGGCGGCGAAGTTGCCCGCAGGCGTTGTAGATGCCGAAAGCCGTGCTGTCGTTGCACAGGAAGCGATATGCCGCGCTGTCGTGCGCCGCGATCGTGTCGCAGCGGATCGCGCCGCTTGCCGTGCGGACGCAGAGGATGATCGGGCAGTTGGTCGTGTTGCGCACGCCGGCGCAACAGGTGTCCTGTGCCGATGCCTCCGGGCCGAATGCGAATGCGGCCATCGCGAACAGCAGGGAGGCTACGAGTAACAGTTTTCGATTCATGCTGGTGTCCCCCGAATGAATATGTGAACTATGATTGGATGCGGGAGCCGGGCGCGCCGGCGGGCGATCCTTTCGCCGTCCGTTCCGTATGGCCGGCGATGGAACGCCTGTGCGTTGCATCCGTCTCCCGAGGTTGTTCGTGTCGTCAAGGAGCGACGGGCGATTTCATTCTCATCGGGGGTGTTTCGCCGTCATCGGCGCGCATCGCTTATTCCAGCAGGCACGGGCACTTGCTCGTCGTCGGGGTGACAATCAGGAAGTACGTGCAGGGGACGATGCCGGGAACGAAGCAGATATCGGCGCAGCAGTTGCCGATGTTGACGTTGCTGATGCATTCTCCCAGGCCGATCGTCCTGACGGTGCCGCAGGTGCGGATGCCGATGGAGGTGAGCGTGCATGGGACGTCCACCACATGGTGCCCCGGAGGAACCCGTGCGCAGCGCGATCCGTCCGGCGTGCACACGCCGACGATGCAGCCGGTGTTGTTGTCGATGGTCAGCGGCCCCCGCTTCTGCGCGTGTGCGTCCGGTGCTGAAAGGATGAGCGCGATCGCCGCCAAGAGCGGAGCTATCGCCGATCGTAGAAGGTTTCTCGCGTACATGATGTCCTCCAATGATGATAGTATGCGTGGTGCGGCGGCCGTGGCGCGCGGCCGCCGCTGTTGTTCGTTACCGGGGGTCAGCAGTCGCAGTGGCAGATCGGGCCGGCCGGTGTGATCGTGACTACATAGCTTCCGGGAGAAGGCTGCGTCAGGCAGATATCGACGCAGCAGCCGTTGCCGGTGCCGACTCCCACGCTGTAGCAGCAGTTGCCCACCGTGAGCACGCGCCGCACCCCGCAGATGGTGGCTTCAATGGTGTTGTTGAAGGCGCAGGGGATGCTCTTGACCGAGCTGCCGGGACCGTATCCGTTGCATGCACTGTTCAGGCAGAGCTCCACCTTGCAGGAGCTGTTGTTGATGACCTGGAAGCTGCAGCCCTGCGCGTGCGCCGCGTATGGACGTGCGATGGCCGCCAGGCACAGAAGCATGGCGGCGATGATTGCAGTGCGCATGGTATGCGGGTGTCTCATGATGAATCCTGTGAATGAATGAGTGATGTGAGATGATGTATGCGCCGTCATGACGGAAGCGCCGCCCGCAGCGGATGTTGCAGATGCGGATCTGCTACGGGATGACGGCGGTTCGCTGACGATGAATGAGAATGGGGCCGGGGCGGAGATACGACGGATGCGGTGGGATGGTGGTCAGGCCGATGAGGCATTGCGGTGCTACATCGGTCGGGCGGAGCATCCTGATGGTACGGCCGTGATCCGCGAATGCGGATGCCCGTGTCGGGCGATCGGCGGGAACGGTCTTCATGCTTCGGTATGTCGGGGATGTGCGGGTTCATCGTACCGGAGTATGTGCGCGGGATATGCCCGTGCAGCGGCCCTCGCCACCGCGCGAAAACGATCGCCGACCCGGCGGTTTCCCGAAAATATGATCTGTTGTGTTGAAGCCGGGGGATCTGGAGTATAGGTAAGAGGATCGAGCAGGGCGGAAGTGGACATTGAGGATGCGGAAAATTTCCTGTAGCGTATGGCGGGGGCATCCTTGCGTGGAGCGCCGCTTCCGGCGGATGTGGCGTGCCGGCCACGCACCGATGCGCGTGGCCGGGCTCATGATATATCGCAGCTCACCAGGTGATCAGTATCGGCCGGTGATCCGGCTCCTTGCTGTTCTGGTAGGAGGGCATGTATTCGTCGTCGGAATCATCAGAGCCCCATTCGAGTTCTTTCGGGGGATCGGGCACGACAACCTCGATGGTGGCGTGGACGCCCGGCGCCGTGATGGCCCAGTCGAGCGTGGTGTCGTAGCGTCTCGTCCGGGAGTTGCGATGCGTTCCGGCGCCGGGATCGAGTATGCCGAACTGCTCGATGTTCCTTCCCTGCCTGTTCCGGTTGAATCTCCGCGCGATTCCGGCCGTCCGGAGATCCATGTTCAGATCGCCGAAGATGAGAGCTATCTGCTGTGCGCCCACCAGTTGATTGTTGCCGATAAGATTGAAGACGGTATCGTATGCCTCGCACATCTGGCCTGTCTGCCTCGAAGTCATGTTCGTTATTGAAGGGGCATGGAGCGCGATCACGCAGGTTCCGTTGAAACAGATGGCCAGCGCGGGGCGGCTTCCGCCGCAGTCGATCAGATACGCCTGGCAGTTCAGGTGCGATTTGTGCATCAGCACGTATCGCAGCGTGTTGTGATTCCGGTAGTTCCCGTGGTTCTTGATGAACTTGGGCGCTACATAGCCCGTCGGAAGCTCGTGGTTCCGGCGCATCGTCTTCCGAAGCCCCCTTAAACCTTCGCATAGCACGATGATGTCCGGATCGCATTTGCTGGTCAGTCCCTCCAGATCCTCCTTCAGCTCCTCCGCTCCATGCGAGAGCCTTCCCCCGCCGAGCCGCTGAATGTTCCAGAACAGGATATCAGGCATGGTCGTTAATGGATTGATGTGATTGTAGAGCCGAACTGCTGAGTACGCCGCAGGAAACTACGGAACTTTGTAGCCGTATCACTTAAATGGTATTCAACCGGAAAAAATCCGCGATTGCTATCTTGCGGCGGCCGTTCCAGGCATCGGGCATCCGCCCGTGAAAGATTCCAGCGATCATCGGTACGAGGAGGTATCATGTCGGGTAACACAGAGCACATTCCCAGTGGCTTTCATACCGTCACACCCTATCTCACTGTTGGCAATGCGGGCGATCTGCTCGATTTCGTCAAACGTGTCTTCGATGCCGAGGAGGCATCGTGCTACCGTGATTCCGAAGGGCGTATCATGCATGCTGCCGTCAGCATCGGCGATTCCATGATCGAGCTGTCCGACAGCACGGAGCAGTGGAAGCCAACTCCCTGCTCGCTTCATATCTACGTCCCCGATTGCGATGCGGTCTACAGGCGCGCCGTGGATGCAGGCGCAACGTCGCTCTACGAGCCGACAGATCACTTCTACGGCGAGCGCAGCGGCGGCGTACGCGACACGGCGGGCAACAACTGGTACATCGCCACAGTTATCGAGGAGGTGTCGGATGAAGAGCTGCATCGGCGCATGGCCGAGATGAAGCAGCAGTGACCGGTGCCGGGGCGCCCCGCCTGGTGCGCGGCGCCCCGCTTTCCGGATGGGAACGTTTATGCATGCTGCCGTGAGGTCCATAGCTGCCGGCCGGCCGGTACAGTCCGATTCCGCATTCGTAAATTTTATCCGCATGAACTATCTGTTCCGATATCTGAGCATGATGAAGCCGGCCGAGGTCGAGCGGCTCCGGGAGCTGGACATGGCTCCGCGCGAGCGGGAGGTTCTCGATCTGCTGACAACGTTGCGCCTGGACCCGGAGACGACGAAGCAGGATGCCATACGGCGGCTGGCGATGAGCGGGTCGATGTTCGACAAGACCTGCTCGGTGCTGCTGCGCACCATTCTTCGCGATGCGGTTCCGCAGGGGGGGGGAGGCCTTCTTGAGCATCTGGTCCGGCATGGGGTCTACGATCTCTTCCTGCATGAGCTGCGCCGGCAGGAGAAGGAGTGTCGCGACGGTGATGACCGGGAGGAGCAGCTACGATTCTATGCCGATGCCTTTCGCGTCCTGCATATGAATTTCAGCAGCGATTACCCGGAACGGCTTGCGCGCCGCATAGCGGCGGCGTACAGGCGGCTGAATCCATCGCCGGACACTGATATCTACGTGGAGGCATGCCTGACGCGCATGGCCGTCTGGGTCGAGGCGTCGCGCAGGACGGGGGATGACACGCTGCGCCGGCTGAAGCAGCGGCTTGCCCGCAACCAGGCGCGTATCACCGCCGATACGGGGGTGATGGCCCGGTACGGCCAGTTGAGAGCCTGGATCACCTATTACGGGCAGCTCAAGCGTGATCCGGAGAAGCGTATGGCATGTCTGCGCGATGCGGCCGAGCTGTGCGAGCGGCATCCGGAGCTGCTCGCATGCGAGGAAAAGGTTCACACGCTCTGCAATATCGCCGAGGAGCATTATTTCTATCACACCGATCTGGTGACGCCGCTGAACATGTACCGCGACCTTTTTGCGCGGTATCCGGGGGAGATGAAGAAGATGGCATATCATGCCTATAAATTCATCCAGCTCTGCATGATCAACGGCGAATACGAGGATGCCCGCAGCACGCTGGTGGAATTCTTCGGAACGGAGGCGAATCTCGTGGTGCATGCGGGGGGACGCTCAAAGGATATCGCCCTGCTGTGGACGAAGCTGATGCTGCTCACCGACAGGTTCGATGAAGCGCGGCAGCACCTGGATACCGCCGTTCTGCTCAATCAGAAGGGATTTTTTCTACAGTACGAGGTGGAGTGCCGCATGCTGCATACGGCGCTGGCCTTCATGGAGGGGGATTTCGATCTGGTGGAGCGCCGCCTTCCATCGCATATACAGTATCTGCGTTCCAAGGGGATCACCTACAAGACGTCACGCTATTATCCCTGGTTCTTCAAGCTGGCCGGAGCGTTCATCGACGAGCGCACGCTCGGGAGGAAGCTGTCGCCGCAACTGGAGCACAAGCTGGAGGAATTCATGGAGGGGGCGGCGGCGCAGTACGGCGTGCTGCTGCGGAAGATGAGAACCTACCGGTTGCAGGGATGAAGATTCCATGAGATCAGCCGGAGCGTTCTCCTGCGGGGTCCGCCGTACCGCTCCGCTATCGCTGTGCCTGCCGTCATGTGCCGCTGTATGGCTTCATTCCAGCCCGTATGTCATGATCGTCCTCATCATTTCAGCCACCGGCGAGTGGCGCTGCGTTCGCGATCTTCTTCCATCAACGGCTCTGCGTGAATCGCCGTATGGCGAATGGTTCATGCTTGGCGGCATGAAGGTTCCGCTGGTGGTCTTCAACGGGGGATGGGGAAAAATCGCCGCTGCCGCGTCGGCGCAGTACGCCATCGGCCGCTGGAATCCCTCGGCGTTGCTCAATGCCGGCACCTGCGGCGGGCTGGGAAAACATGCGCGGCCGGGCGACATCATCCTGGCCCGGCGCACCCTGGTCTACGATATGGTCGTGGAAATCGGAGATCCCGGGGAGGAGATGGCGTATTACACGACCGATATTTCCATCCCCGATGGATTCGCGTCCCGGCTGCCGTTCCCGGTGCTCCAGGGAACGATCGTTTCGGGCGATCGCGATGTGGCGCGCGCCGACGTGCCGGTGCTCATCGAGCGGTACGGTGCACTCGCGGCCGACTGGGAGTCCGCCTCGATCGCATTCGTGGCGCGGCGTGCCGGTCTTCCCTGCGTTATCCTGCGCGGCATCAGCGACGTGGTCGGAGGCGCCCATCCCGACGCATACGACGGCCGCGATCATATCTTTCATGCGGGAGCACGGGGGATAATGCAGCATGTTATCGAAAATCTTTCGGGTATCATGATGGCGATGGCTTGAAGGATTCAGCCTGTGCAGCCGGGATGGCTCTTTTCTGTATATACTGCCACGGACTCGCGTCACTAATTCCAATGTTCGGATGTCGGTTCATTGTGGGATTGGGGACGACCCCGAGCGGCCGTTCCAGCAATGAGGCGCCGGTGAATCTGCCGGTCCTGCAGAATCACCATGCATATGTCCGATGCGTGACGATGCCGCCCCGGCGCATCGAGCTCCGCGAGACGGTGGAGCCGCGAACGACATGTAACAATGTTGGCCGGAACACTACATCCTGAACCCTTTTCCAATCGCTCGGGTTCTTTCCAACAGGAAGTGCATCATGCGCAGGGTTCAGCGACGCTCTTCCGCAATCGCATAATCCCCTGGGAACGATCTTCTCCGGCATGAAAACCATGCGTAACAGTACGGTAGCCATAGGTACCGCCCGCGCGGCCATACGAACTATGAAGGCGGATGGGAAGGAAACGCCCACACGGGAATACCTGGGATCGCTGTGGCACGAATTATCCAGTGTCACCGATTTTGCCAGCCAGTCGTTCGGTACGATGCTCGACCGCGTGCTTGCCATTCTGGATATCGCTCGCGAGCTGGGAGAACCGGGACTGGAGACCGCGGCATTGTCCTACGCCTCGCATGTCTGCCAGCGTTGCGGGAAGGACCGGGAGATGGAGGAATATTTCCGTGAGTGCGTGGCATTGTTTCCGCTGGTAGACAGGCCGGAGGAGCGGATGCGTATCGCAAACTTTCTGGCAATGGAATATGTCCGGCGCGATGATGTGAATATGGGAATTCCCCTGCTGCGAGAGGCGGAGGACCTGGCGCACAGGCTCGGCGCGCACGACAGGCTGGTAGGAATCTACCAGACCATGTCGATCGCCTTCTTCAAAATGGGTGTATTCGAGGAAGCTCTCGAATACAATCTCCGTTCGATTCGCCTGTTCGAGGAGGAGCCGGCAGCGAATCAGCATACCAGGGCAGGTTCCACCATCATCATGATTCTGACGAATATCGGCGCAGTGTACGGGCAGTTGCATGATTATCCCAAGGGGGTGGAGTTCACCCTCCGCGCGCTCGATATCAGCCGGGCGAGCAACAGAGTGGAGCTTACCGCATCGATTCTGCTCAATCTCGGAACGATGTACGTGAAGCTGGGGAGATATCAGGAGGCGATCGCCTCGCTGCAGGAGGGATTGGAGATCTTTCTTGCTCATGACAGCTACACGAGCTGCGCTGAAGTGCTTGCGGAGCTCGGCCTGGCCAGCCTGCACAGTGGCGACCTCGATACGGCGCAGGGCCATTTCGAGCGTGCCTGGGAGATGGTGGAGCGGGCTCATATCGAGATGATTACTCCCGCCGTCATCCTTCGTGGAAGGGGGCAGGTGCATCAGCGCAGAGGAGAGATCGCCGCGGCGCGGGATTTCTATCTGCGCGCGCTTGAGATCTGCGAGCGGTTCGGCCAGCCTGACGAGATCATGCAGGTGCATGCCCTTCTGGCCGAGGTTTATCCCCTGCTGAACGATTTCCGTAGAGGATACGAACATCTGAAGAAGGCGAGCGACCTCCGCGATCAACTGGTGGGGGACGAGCGCCACAGAGCGGCGGCGGCGGTGGAGCTGCGCAATGCCAGAATCGAGGCCGAGCAGGTGCGCGAGAACCTTCAGCGGCGCGCGGAACAGGCCGAACGGGAAATGGAATTCAAGACGAAGGAGCTGAGCGGCATGGTGCTGCAACTTACGCACCGGAACGAGGCGCTCCGTGCCATCCAGCAGATGGCGCAGCCATACGTCCGCGACGGGCGGGGACAGACGAAAGCGCTGGCCTCCGCAATCCTGCAGAGCATTGCATCGGTGGTGGAAACCCGCGACGACTGGAAGATGTTCGAGGAGCAGTTCGAGCGTGTGCACAGCGAATTCATCACCCGGCTCGGCGAACGCTGCCCAAAACTTAGCTCCACCGAAATTCGGATATGCGTACTGATACGGCTGAACCTTTCCACCAAGCAGATCGCCGATGCGCTTTTCTCCTCGGAGCTTACCATAAAAAAGCACCGTGCCAACATCCGCAAGAAGCTGGCATTGAGCCGCGATGAAAATCTGAGCGGCCTGCTGCTTTCGCTCTGATTCGTTGCGCGCCCCGCAAAGCTGTGTGGGCGCTGCATGCGGACGATCGCTGTTTCCACGACCGGCGTGCGGTCACGATCTGTCCTTGAGCGCTTCCCGCCGTCGCTGATCCGCTCCTGCTCCGCGTAATCGCCGAACAGCGTGGTAATGCCATGTTGTGGTATCTCGTGCCGGTCCTGCTCAGAGCCGGTAGCCTAGCTGTGCAACGATGGAGTGAATCGGTCTGTAGGTGGCGCCCCCTTCATGTTCCGGAAGATCGATCATGCGGTTGTAGCCGAGTCCGGCCACAAGATGCGAGGCGACCGAGATCTGCACACCGCCGCCGACGGACATGACGCTGTGCTTCAGGTAGTTCTGAATCACCTGCTGCGGCGCGTTATATGTGCCCAGCCGCCCCACAAGGCCGAGATTGCCATAGATCGCGAACCAGTTGCTCAGATCCGCCGCCAGGTACATATCGACGCTGATCCCGATCGCGCCGGGGCGGATGGGGAGGCTCCCGGTCGTATCCCCCGCAAATCCGAATACGGTGCCGCCGATGCCGATCACGCCATGACGCACGGCAATGCCGAGTCCCGCATTATTGGGTCCGTAGAAGGAATTGATCCAGACGATTGTCGGCGCTTTCCGGGCCGTATCCTGCGCGCGCAGCGCAGATGTGGCAGGCAGCGCCAGTGCAATACATACGATCGAATATGACGCGAGACGTCCGATGAACTCATATGCCGCTGATTTCATTGCAGTATGGTGATATGCTGGAAAGTTGATGGATGATCGCGAACCGGCAGCGAAACAGGTTCGCGGTTATATGTGAGCAGCGGTCATTTATTCATGTTCTGCATGATATGCGAATAGCGTGGGGAATATGCGCGGTCCAGCGCCGTCGCCAGGCGGTCGGGGAAATATTCCGGCGCAAATTCATCGTATCGGGTCTCATATATATCTGCGGATACCGGAGTTTTGGAATGATGGCTGCCAGGTGTGCCGTCGGTGATCGCCCTGCATGCGAGTCGCTCCCCGTCCGGTGCATGGATGTCGAGCGCATCGCCTGCCGTGCGCGCCGTCGCTCTGATCTTTCTGAGCGGGAGCCCGGGGTACGACACTCCTGCGGGGACCATCTCCATGCGATCGTCGAATTTTTCGAGCCATTCCGCTGCGTTGTCGGTAGTGACCTGCGGAGCATCTCCCCCTACAATCCAGGTGAGTGCAAGGCTGGAAGCCAGCCCCGCCAGCGCTCCCAGCGCCGCATTGCCCGCCGGCAGCGCCTCGGAATGGCGTTCCCATCCGGTCCACCGAAGCGCCAGATCTGATTTGTATCCCTGATATGCTCCTGCGGCCGTCATCGCGCTGATGCAGGCCCAGCCAAGCCAGTTTATTCTGGTGTCGAACGATGGATTCATATATTCGATGACGCCGTTCTGCAATGGTATGGCAGCGCTTCTCCGTGGAACCAGCGACGTGCATCCGGAGAATAAATATGTGATAGCGATCAGCGGTACGCCGAGGAGACGAAGAAGCACTGGCCGACGGTCTGCCCGTGGAGAACATGAATTGATCGGTGACATTGGGATTCGGATGTAATAATGGTAGAAGTGCGGTGTAACGGTGGTTGCGCAAGGCCGTATATTCCGCGACATTTGTGAGCCGGCACGAACATATATCCGGTCGGCGACGGCCTCCGTACGTACGAACTACATAGAGCGTATGTGGAGCAGGTTGCGGTGGGCTTCGGAGCGGTTGCTGTATGATTCCCCGTTGCGCTTCAGATGAATTGTGGCCGGAAGAATGACATTGCTTGCGTGTGGTGTGCCCTGGATGTGCGGATCTGCCGGTGCAGGAGGCTGCGCGCAAAGAACGCAAAGGGAGCCGGCGTGTCCGGTGATGAAGAGCCGGTCGTGGATGAGCGGTGTTGTGGACTTTTGTGCCAGCTTTCCCGTGCGTGTCTGCGTCAGGGGCCTGAACTGCTACGATGTGGACGCGAACAGCCCAGACTCCGTTCCGGTGCTTCCGGGAACCGATATCCCGGGACTCTATGGCGCCGCCAATATCATATGCGAATGGGAGGCGAACCGCCGGCATTCTGGATTCCCGGACTGGCGATGCTCCCTGCCGGCAGGTGCTCAATATCTGCTATGATGAACTGACCTGCACGATCCTGGTGCGTCAGACGCCCGGTCCGCCGTGCCGCATCGCCTCATGGCATTATTCGGACAAATGATGCATGTTTGGCGGCGAAGGCCATCCCGCCGGGGATGGGCCGCAATATCGGAACGTACGCAGGCCGGATGATTGACTGGCATGACATACCGGACGGGGCCGGGCGCAGCGTCGCCCCCGGCGCCTCGGCGCTCTACCTGCCGCGGCTCAAGGTTCCTCCCGCGACGATCCTCGACTATCTCGCCGCGCGGTTTCCCCATGTTGCCCCCTGCGACTGGCGCGCGAGAATGCTCGAAGGGAGGGTGGTCCGAAGCGATGGTGGCGCCATCGATCCCATGATGCCGTACGAGCATGGCATCACCATTCACTATTTCCGCGAGGTGGAGCGGGAGCTGCCGATTCCGTTCCGGGAGGAGATCATCTTCCACGGCCGGCATTTCCTTATCGCCGACAAACCCCATTTCCTGCCCGTCGTTCCCTCCGGGCCGTATGTCAACGAGTGCCTGCTCTTCCGGCTCCGTCGCCGCACAGGGCTCGATGCCCTCACGCCGGTTCACCGGCTGGATCGCGAAACGGCTGGCCTGGTCCTCTTTGCGCTCGATCCGGAGATGCGATCGCTCTATCACCGGCTGTTTGCGCGCAGAACAGTCGGCAAGCAATATCTGGCCGTGGCACGGGGTTCGGTACGATGTCGTGATCCGTTCGTGATACGCAGCCATCTGGCGCGGGGGAACCCGTGGTTCCGCATGCAGTCCGTGGTCGGCTCCGTGAATGCCGTAACGCATGTTCAGGTGATCGGTGGCAGGGAAGACCGGCTGCTCCTGCGTCTCCGTCCGGAGACGGGAAAGAAACACCAGATCCGTGTTCATCTGCATTCGATCGGCCTTCCGATCATCAACGACCGGCTCTATCCCGACGTCCATCCCTATGCCCCCTACGATTTCAGTGCGCCGCTGCAGTTGCTGGCGCACCGGCTCTCGTTCACCGATCCCCTGTCGGGACGCCCGATGGAATTTACAAGCGAAAGGAGGCTGGAGGAATTTCCGGAAGCCGGTGAAATGGATACGGATTGGTGAACGAGGAAATATTCGCGAAAAATAATCGGCCCATGCATTCCCGCGGGAATAACATGGGCCGTGCCGCATGTGAGGTTGCGAAGTCGAATTCTGGTTGAGCCTGATGGTCACGGATTGCAGCGTAAATATCTCTACGCCTGCGTTATCGACGGATGTGACCGGATCGACGAGTGTGAACTGTTCCTTCTGGAAGGATTGAACGAATTCACGGTATCGCTGCGGAAATGCAGCAGCGCCGTTCCTCTGAAGATCCGTTTCGGCAGAGAAGGCGCAGTTGCCCGGATTAATCGACCGGGCGATAATCCGCCGTCGCTCGATTGCAATATGAGCCCACAGGTGGCGTCGAAACTTCTTCCAGATTGCTGAAATGAACTGAAAAGGATGTGTACGGTGATCACTGCAACCGCGAAGATCGCTCCTGATTGCATATACGGCGGATAATAATGGACGCAGGGGTTGAAAAACGGACGGAGTATCGTATAAAAATAGATCTGGCCGGAAAATAAACCGGCAGGCCCACGGGTATGAGCTCGCCGGTTCACGATTGTCCTGGCCGATTCTCGGACGCTATCTTACGGACATTTGATGCTGTCCGGGCAGGTCAGGTCCGAGAGGACCTGGAATTCATGCCAGCAGGGAGGATTCGCCGACTCCATATAGTACGATCTGAACCTCATGCATTTTCCGTGATGGAATGGATCGCAGATCCAGTCGTCATTCGGATAGGGGAAGGGGCCGTACGTCACACCAGCTATCGTAACCGACCATGTCTGGGGAATACCCGTTGCCGTCGGGGGATATGGGGGCATCGGTGACACCGTCATCGGGCCGAAGGTGCCGGTTCCCGGAACGATATTCATCGTAGGCTGGGTTCCGGGAGGTCCCGGAAATCCCCAGTTGATATCCACCTGGACGGGGGCGGGAATATGCCATGTATCTATCCAGTAGTTGTTGCAGGGATGTGGCGGATATATCTGCGCATGTGCCGATACCGTCATCGCCAGCATCAGCAGCAGTGGGGCAAGTGCAGACAGGATGCGTCCGGCAGACGGACGCCGGGAAAATTCCGTTCGTTTCATGATGGGGGTCTCCAGATTGATTGTGTGCGGCGAGCGGCGGCATTTGATGGTATCCGTGGCCGGACACGATGAAGTAGTGCATGGAGTGGCCTGCATGGCTGTCACGGTGCGGCATTAACTGACCGGAACCTGCGCCGCGCATGGGAACTACGCCCGCTTCCTCGGATAAGAGGACATGAACATCGATGTTTGCACATTTCCCGATCTTTTCCTGAAGCGCATAAAACGCCTGCCGCATAATTCTGGCTGGTGAGCGGACCGGGGCCGGATTGCCACGACGTGCCCGGATGCACTGCATGCTGTCAGGAGCCTCTGGCGGACACCGGCCATCGTCAGTTCCGGGCCTTGCCGCCGTCGTTCCGCCACATTCATCCCATTGCCGTATATTGATCGCATGTATACCATTCGGCCCGCTGGATCTACAGGCGATCATGACCCCTCTTGAGTTCTCGCTCATCGCATTTGCTGTTGCCATAGGGGCGGGCCTTCTCGGCTCGCTGCTCGGCCTTGGGGGAGGGATCATCATCATTCCCGCACTGACCCTGCTTCTCAAGATCGATATTCGTTACGCTATAGGGGCGTCGGTGATCTCGGTGATTGCCACGTCGAGCGGCGCGGCGGCAGCCTATGTGCGCGAGCGCATGACGAACATCCGCGTTGCGATGCTGCTGGAGATCGCGACCACCGCCGGCGCCCTGACCGGTGCGTACCTGGCAGGACTGATAAGCACCCGCTGGCTGTACATCATCTTCGGTCTGGTGATGGGATATTCATCGCTGGCGATGTTCCGCAAGCGCAGGGAGCACGCGGGCGATGACGCCGCCCCGTCACCGCTCGCCGACCGGCTCCGCCTGCACGACAGTTATGTGGACGAGTCGCTCGGTCGCGAGGTGGTCTACCGCGTTGCCAGAACGGAGCTTGGCCTTGGGCTCATGTATATCGCGGGTGTCGTCAGCGGTCTGCTCGGAATCGGCTCCGGCGCGCTCAAGGTGCCGGCTATGGACCTTGCGATGCGTCTGCCGATCAAGATTTCGACCGCCACCAGCAATTTCATGATGGGGGTGACTGCTGCCGCGAGCGCGGGCGTGTATTTCATGCGTGGTGATATCAATCCCTTCATAGCCGCTCCGGTCGCCGCCGGGATACTTGTGGGCGCGACGCTCGGATCGCGCCTTCTCGGCCGGCTCAAGAGCTCCACCATCCGCATCGTCTTCATAGTGGTGCTGATCTGGGTATCCGTGCAGATGTTGCTGAAGGGGCTGTGATCATGAACACGAGGCAGCCGGAGCAGGTAGATCCGCGGCAGGTTGATGATGAGCGTGTACGCCGTGTCGAAATTCTCATCAGTAATATTCTCCGCACCGGGGTTGCCGCCAGCCTGTGCCTGATCGTGGCCGGCATCATCCTGATGTTCGTCCATCACCCCGAATTTCTCTCCTCCTCCGATGCGCTCCTGCGATTGACGGAGGTGAACGGGGTCTTCCCGCGCACGCTTGCGGATGTGATCGCCGGAGCGATGGATTTCAGCGGACAGGCGATCGCCACGCTGGGGCTGCTGGTCCTGATCGCGACGCCGGTGCTGCGCGTCGCGGTATCCATCGGCACGTTCTTTTATCAGAACGACCGGAAATTCGTCATCATTACCTCGATAGTCCTGGCGCTGCTCCTGCTCTCCTTCGTGCTCGGCAAGGTGGAAGGTTGATGGTGATGCGGGGGTACGATGGAACCTGCGATAATCCATCGCAGCAGGTGCGGAGGCGATCATAATTCCCGAAAAAATATATTCCGGATATGATTGCTGGAGAAAGCATGCGGAGCGGGAGAGCGCGATGCCATCGGCATCATGCTCTCCCGTAATCGTTTTGTCGGCTGTCCGCTATGTGCGGCGGTTCTCCGGCGCTGGAAAAATCACGGGCGGCACGGAGGAGGGGCAGTCGATGGCGCGACGTAGATCGTGCAGTTGAGCAGGTCGAGATAGAGATCCACGCAGATTCCGGGGGCGATCGTGACGTTGGGAATCCATCCATTGCTGATGAACGGTGCCGGCGGCGAGGGCGGTCCCGGCTGGATGACCGGATAAATGATGCCGCCAAGCGAGGTGATGCCATTGACCGTCGTTCCCGCCGGAACCGGCACCACAGGGCTCGGCAGGCCCGGAGGAGCCGTGAGCGGCCCTACCACGCCCGGAGGGGTGGTTACTACATTGACCGTAACCGTGAGGCCGGTTGCGTTCTTGACCCGGATGGTCCCGCATGGCGGATTCCAGAGAAGTGGCTGTGCGGTGGCGGCGACGGTGCCGAGCAGTACTGCACATAGCAGCGTCGCGAGTGAAAGGCGTATGCGTCCGTTCATGACGTAAATCTCCGTTGAGATGATGAGATGAAACTGGCCGGTAGCAGTAGCTGGACCGCCGGGGATGTACGGCATCCCCCGCCCATAAAGAGGCATCATCCCGACGGAAATGGACATCGGCTGGATGGGATTCCGGCGATTATCTCCCCGGCGGGCTTCGTTCATGTCCCCGCTATATCTGCCGGTCCCGCTCTTTCGCGGTCGCTTCTGTAAGCGTACCGGGACGCATCCCGGATAGATGCGGCATCACTTCCTGCTGCGCTCCGGAAGCCCGAGCCGTCCCGCGCGCGATGCCACCGATGATACCGTTCTGCCGAGCCGTCTGGCGATTTCAGGGTAGGTGGCGCTGTCGTATAACTCGGCCAGCAGGTGTTCCTCCTCATCGCTCCAGGGTTTCGCCAGGTTGGGGAGACGCCGGTTCAGCCCGAGCCGGAGCAGTCGGCTGCGAACCGATTCCGGGTTGCGCCCCAGTCGCTCGGCCAGTTCGTTGACGCTCAGGTGTTCCCAGCACTGTCGCAGCAGGTCAACTTCCTGTGCCGTCCAGCGTCGATGCCGCGAAGCGTCTGGAGTACGCTGCATTTCCGCGGACTGCGTGCCGGCGGAGGGTCCGGACGTGGTGCGTTCGCGCGGCGTTCCCTCATGTTCGCTCTGCTGCCGGGCGACAGCTCCCTTCCGGCCGGAGTGTTTCTTTTTCTTCGGCAGCCCGAGGGCGCGGGCGCGATTTTCCACCATCGGCAACGAACATCCCAGATGCTGCGCGATGTCGATATTCCTGGTGGCCGCGAATGACGCTCGTAGATATGCGTCTTCTTCGGGCGTCCATGCCTTCTTCCACCACTGCCGTTCCCCGGGCTGATAGCCATGCTCCCGCGCAATCGTGGCCACACGCTGCACGCTCATTCCCACCTCCGCGGCGATGCGCTCCATCGACACGCGTCCCACATCGCGCATGATCGTTCGCACCACCTTGTCTGTAACCGGCTTCACGGTGCGCGCCAGGCCAAGCTTCTTGGCCTTGTCCATGACGGAATTCTCCGAGCGTCCCAGATGCTGGGCTATGGCGGCAGCAGGTATTTTCTTGTAATTCGCGCGCACATATTCGATCTCCCGGTTGCTCCACTTCGGCGCAGCCACAGTCAGGCCAAGCGCGCGGGCCCTGTCGGTCACGGCCGAGGCGGATCGGCCGAGTTGCCGGGCAAGTTCTGTGAGCGGCACGTGGCCATAGTTTTTCTTCAGCAGCGTAATGTCGGGGGCCTTCCATCTCCGGGCGCGCCCTTTGACGTTCAGCATCTGCGCGCGGCTGCGCACCGCCTCCGGCGAGCGGCCAAGCCGCCGTGCCAGATACAGCGGTCCGTAACGCACGTAGTACCGATGCACCAATTCCTCCTCTTCGTATGTCCAGCGCGCATGCGAGCTGTAGGGACCGGGCTTGGGCATCGGAACCCCCTCCGGCCATCTGCGGTGCCGGCGCAGATCGGCTATCGGTTTGGGCAGTTGTTCATCTTCCGGCATGATTCGTCGTGTAATGGTTGCGACATGGTTGCGATGAGCGGGAGTTGTGCGAAACGAAGTTCCCGCAGCATAATGTTCGCAATCTACGAAACGAGATTAAATATAGCCAGTCCGGCCATCATCCGTATGTTCCGCGTATGCGCAAACATCAGGGACAATCGCAACGCAAGCGGCAGGGCCCTCTGCCGCCGGAGCGGCCGGATCGAACCGAGGCCGGGCTGCCGGAGCCGCTTGACGACCACGCTGACTATGAAGGCTTTATGCTGGAGGGTGCGAACTTCGATGAAGCGGCCGCGGCGGGAGTTACGTTCACGCGGATTCATTTCCAGAAGTGCGATCTCGCCCGGACGGAGCTGCACCATGTGGAGTTTACCGACGTCCGGTTTCAGGCCTGCAACCTGGCCGGCGTCAACTGGGAGAGCGCACGGATGGCCCGGATCGCGCTGGAGGAATGCGGCCTGGTCGGCGCGCGGCTCTTCGACGCCTCGCTCGATGATCTGAGCGCCCGCGACAGCAATTGCGACATGGCAATCTTCTGGAAGGCGCGTTTCTCCCACGTGTGTTTCGAGCGGTGCACGTTTCGTCGCGCATCATTCGAGGGAGCCGATCTTTCCGGCGTCGTCTTCGGCGAGTGTGATCTCACCGGCGCCGACTTCCGCAACGCGAAACTGGCCGCAACGGATTTTCGTGGATCGTGCCTCGATGGTATCAGCGCCGAAGCCCGCGATCTGCGCGGCGCCATCATCAGCCCCGATCAGGCGGCCGATCTCGTGGGGCTGCTCGGAGTTAGCGTGAAGTGGGAGGGGGAGTGAGGATGTTGCCTCGAACCCGTGTGGTTCGCGATACTCGATACTACGTACGGCGGCGGCCCGGTTGACCGTGCCTGGTGACGCCGGGCATCTCCAGGATTGCGGCGGGCAGATATCGGAGCAGCGCAACTCCAGGTATCAACGGCTGGGCGTTCTCTATGGAGATGTTGTCAGCGGCCGCACCATCTCGAAGATAAACCACAACTCGATGATCATTGCAATCGCGTAATGGGCAAAGCCTGTCAGGTAGCGAAAATATGTCCGTACAACGCTACGATGGAATTGCAGCGTTCTACCCTTCCTTTCCTCGTCCTCCAGACGAGCACGCAGATAGTCAACCTTGATATGATTTTCGGACCGGTCGAGAATATTCTTGTAGCATTGTGAGTAATGAAGCAGATGGTGCGCGGTCTCTGGTTTGCATATCTGTATCGTCCTGTCGAGATCGTCGATTTCCATCGCGCACCGATGGATTTGATCCGATCGAAGCATATAATTCTCCATTGACAGGAGGAGAGAATAGACCAGTACCAGAACGGCGAACCCTATCTGTGCTACGTCGATGACCTTTCTGTCAAGCCCGGTCGGCAGATCCAGTGCGGGCCAGACAGTAATGAAGATCAATCCGACGGAAAGCATCGATACCGTCCACTGCGAAAAACGATGGTGGTATGCGAGGCGGTCGGCGGCTCTGTATCGGGCTCGCTTCAGAATGCTGAATCTTCGATGCAGTTCGTGATAATCAAGCGCATTGCGGCTCGAAACTGTTTCCGTTGCCGGAGGGCTGGCCGGATCGTTGAAGTTGTTCATTGCTTTTTATTGAGTATGAATAGCAGCGGGGGGGAGTGGATGAAATCGGTGGCGGGCGGCTGTGCGCCATTACTTTGTGGCCAGCCGGTATTATGCGCCGGCTGGCCAGCATATATCGGCGCGTTCATGAATTCACGCCGACGGCGCCATGCTCGATCTTGTGGCGCAGTTCCGGAGATGCATGCTGGAGCATCTTCACAACCGTCAGGTGCATCCAGATAAAGCTGGCGCTCGTGATCGCCAGGAGAATCATGAAGGTTGACTGCGGCAGTTCGATCCACTCGTATGTGTAGGCGAACAGAAGAGGGAGCACGAACCCGCCAAGCGCTCCGATCAGGCCGACCAGTCCTCCCACGGCGCCGACATCGTCCGGGAAATATTCCGGGATATGCTTGTAAACGGCCGCCTTGCCGATCCCCATCCCCACGCCGAGCAGGCAGAGCAGCGCGGTAAAGGGGCCGGCCCCCAGGGCAAAATGCATCACCTCGCGCGCACCATCCGCCTCGAAGCGATCGGGAACGTGAAGAACCACATGGCCGCTCGGTGCCGCCAGAAGGAGGAGCGCGACGAACATCGTCCCGAACACCCAGTACATCACCGTGCGCGCACCGAATCTATCGGAGAGCCAGCCGCCGAGCGGACGGAGAAGACTGGCCGGGAAGATGAAAAGAGCGGTCAGGAGCGCCGCCCTGTCGAGGGGAAGGCCGTAGACATCGACATAATACTTTGGCAGCCATGCCGCCAGCCCCACATAGGCGCCGAAGACTGCGACATAGTAGAGGCTGAACCGCCAGACGCGGATGGAACGGATGGGACGGAGCAGGTCGCGCATGGGCCTTCCTTGCGCCGGCTTTCGATCCTCGGCCGGCGTGCCGAACCATAGGACGGTGGCCATGATCAGCAGCAGAGCCGTGTAGAGCATGGGGACAAACCGCCAGCCGCCGGGAATCAGGCCGCCGGCAAGGCCGGTCGCCGGGATGAGGGTGATGAGCGCCGGTCCGATCAGCTTGGTCACCGACGCGCCGACGTTTCCGGCGCCGAGCACGCCGAGCGCCACCCCCTGCCTGTTCTTTGGGAACCATGCCGAGTTCCACGAGATGCCGACGTTGAAGGAGTTCCCGGCAATGCCGAGGAGAAAGGCATATACCAGAAGCTGTTCGAAGGTGTCGGCCCGTGTGATCAGATAGGTGGGCACGGCCGTGAACAACAGCAGGAGCGTGAAGACGATACGGCCGCCGTACCGATCGGTTATGATCCCGAAGAGAAGTCGCCAGAGGGAGCCGTTGAGAATGGCGACGGCCGCCAGCCAGCCGAGCTGGATGTCGGACAGGCCGAACTCGTCCCGAATCGGAATGCCGAGCACGCCGAACATCAGCCAGACGGCAAACATCAGCGTGAAGGCGATCGTCGAAAGGGTCAGGATGCGATTCCGTTTCGAGGAATCGTCGGGGGAATGGCGTCCGGTCTCCGGCACAACGGCCTGATGGGTTGATGCTTTCATGTCGATTGCTGTTGGCGATGTCCCGGTCGGATCGCTCGGGGACCGCGCATGTGAGAGTCAGCACGGCACGGCCGCGTTCCTGCGTGCGTAGTACCACCACGTGACCATGATACAGCTTGCGTAGAAGAGGATGAATCCCCAGAGCGCCGCGCCGACCTCGCCGGTGGAAACGATCGAGAGGCTGTATGCCTGTGGAATGATGAACGCCCCGTAGGCCGCGATCGCCGACGTGAACCCGAGCGCCGCCGCCGACTCCTTCTCGGCCGTGCGCACCGCCTCCGTTATGGCGGTCTGGTCCCCCTCGGGCACCCCGCGAAGCTGCTGGGTGCGGAAGATGATCGGGATCATCCGGAAGGTGGAGCCATTGCCGATGCCGGTGGCGAAGAAGAGCGCCAGGAAGGAGACCAGGAATCCGGTGAAAGCACCGGGGCCGCTCTTGTGATCGAGGAAGTAGAGCGCGCCGAGCACGCCGAGGATCATCAGGACGAAATTCCAGAGCGTGACCCTGGCGCCGCCGAACCTGTCGGAGAGCCAGCCTCCGACCGGGCGCACGAGCGCTCCGACCAGCGGGCCGAGGAATGCGTAATCGAGCGGATCGATCCCCCGGAACTCTTCCTTGATCAGAAGCGGGAGCGCGGCGGAGTATCCGATGAACGAACCGAAGGTGCCGATGTAGAGCCAGCTCATCAGCCACGTATGCTTCCGTCGGAAGATGATAGACTGTTCCCTGAACGAGGCCCGGGCGACATCGAGATTGTTCATGCCGAACCAGGCGGCAACAACCACTACCAGAATGATCGGCACCCAGAAGAGCGCGGCATTCTGCAACCAGACCTGGCTCTGTGCACCGCCGGCGACCTTCGTCTGCGGCTCTCCGCCGAGCGATCCGAAGAGACCCGCCCCGATGACGAGCGGCACCATGAACTGCACCGCGCTGACGCCAAGGTTCCCGAGTCCCGCGTTGAGCCCGAGCGCCAGCCCCTTCTTCGACTTCGGAAAGAAGAAGTTGATGTTCGACATGCTCGAAGCGAAGTTGCCGCCGCCGAAGCCCGCGAGTAGCGCCAGGATGGCGAAGACCACGTAGGGGGTTTCGAGATCCTGCACGGCCCATGCCATGCCGAGCAGCGGTAGAAGAAGCGATGCGGTGCTGATGATCGTCCAGTTGCGTCCTCCCACGATCGGCACCAGGAAGGAATAGAAGATGCGAAGCGTCGCGCCGGAGAGGCCCGGGATCGCCGTCAGCCAGAAGAGCTGCGACGTTGAAAAGGTGAAGCCGATGCCGGGCATATTGATCACCACGGCACTCCAGACCATCCAGACCGCGAACGCCAGCAGGAGCGCCGGCACCGAGATCCAGAGGTTACGCATGGCGATACGTTTGCCCGTTGTCTCCCAGAAGACCGGATCCTCCGGCTTCCAGATCGTGACCGTGTGCGCCTTGCCGGCAGGCGCCGAAGCGGCCGTTGCCGATTCGTGTGAGGGTTGGAAGCGGGGTGCTTCGCGGGCCGTTTTGTTGAATGTGGCAGCCATGATTTCAGCTCGGATATGAAAGCGCCGGGGGCGCTTTCCATGATCGATTATGCTTTGATATCGAAGGCACCCGCAACGTATGCAAGCCGAGCGGCCGGAATTGATGAGATGGATCATATCCGCCATCGGGAGGGCTAGCCGGCCCCCGCTCCGGCATCACGATATGACCCGGTCCAGACGGCTCAGATAGCGGAGCAGCCCCGCATTGAGAAGAAGGCAGCCAAGGCTGGCAAGCGCCGCCGGAAGGAGCACCCCCTCCTCTCCGCCGAGAAACGCTTCCATGGTCGCGGTCAGCAGCCACAACTGCAGGATCACGATCACCAGCACCAGACAGAGAATGCCGTAGACGATCGTCGTCCGCTGGCTTCGAACAAAGGCGGGACGGCTCATGCTCTTCTTGTCTCCATGCCGGTTGCGTAGATCGTTCCGTTGCGTACCTCAAGCGTCACCACCGGAAGGGGACGACGCGGCGGGCCGGACGTCGGCGTGCCGGTGGCCATGTCGAATCGACCGTTATGGCACGGACAGTGGAGCGTGCCGCTTTCGGTGTGCGGCTTCACCGGGCAGGAGAGATGCGTGCACTTCTGGCTGTACGCCACGAATCGATCCCCCCCGGTCCGCACCAGCAGGCAGTCGTCGTGCTCCCCCGGATAGCGGAAGGTGAGCGCCCCCCCGACAGGGATCGAGGTCACGGGGGCGATCGCACGGATCGGTGGCCTCCCCGTCCGTCCGCGGAAGAAGTTCTGGAAGAGAATCCAGAACTGTCCGACGGTGAAGGCAAGGCTCGTCAACACGAGAAACTTCGTGAAGTCGCGACGGGCCACATAGTCGTCCTGCGGCCAGTCGATCGGGAAGTCCTGCCGCCATCGCGGCTGCTCCGCATTGGGACGCCCGTCCGGGGCGATCGTCATCTGTTCCGGTTCACGCTGTGCCACGATATCACTCCTCCATGTAGATCCCCGCCAGAAGCGGGTCGTTCGGTATCGTTATTCCAATGGGCTCCTGGCCGAATGCGGAGGTGACATCGATGCTCCGTGCCGGCCCCTCCTTCGGGACCATCATGTTCACCTTCGTCGTGATCGTCTGCGCGCCGAACTGGAACTGGTTCACCGGCAGCGACCGGGGGCGAAGCGCTTCCACTTCCTCGCGTGTGCCGAAAAAGAGTGCCTGACTGGGACAGACCGTCGCACACATCGGCTTCAGACCGACGGAGGTGCGGTCGTAGCACATGTCGCATTTCATCATCAGGTTCAGCTCCGTGCGCATCTTCGGCACGCCGAACGGGCAGGCGATCACGCAGTTGCTGCACGCGATGCAGCGCGGCTTGCGCGCGCTCTGCACCACACCGTCGGCGGTTCGCTTGATCGCGTCGGCCGGACAGACCTCGGCGCAGGTCGGCTGGTCGCAGTGCATGCAGACAACCGGGGCGGTCTGCACCGACGTGCTCCGGTCGATGTACTCAAGGTGGATCATCGATGCCCCTTTGTGTGTGTCGCACTCGCTGCATCCCTGCACGCAGGCCTGGCAGCCGATGCAACGGCTCGGGTCGATGAAAAACTCCATATGGGCGAAAACGGTCATCGTTATCTCTGCTGATCGTGACGTTGCAGTTGATCTCTCATCTTCACTCTTCGCCCTTCCTCAATCTCACCGCGCAGACCTTGTACTCGGGTATCTTCGAGATGGGATCCTGTGCGGCGATCGTGAGGCGGTTCACACTCTGACGACCGGCCCAGTGATAGGGAATGAAGATGGTGTCGGGACGGATCGTGTTGACCACCTGCGCGCGCAGCGTACACGCGCCACGCCTCGACTCCACGGTGATCGGCTCGCCATCGACTATGCCGAGCTTCTTCGCCAGTATCGGATGCAGCTCGACGCGCGGCTCCGGATACTGGTCCACCAGCGGCCCGATACGGCGGGTCTGCGCGCCGGAGAGGAACTGGCTTATCACACGGCCGGTGGTCATCATGATCGGGTACTCGTCGTCAACATCTTCGGCGGGCGGCGTGTAGGGCGCCACCACGAAGCGTGCACGCCCGTCGGGGAAGTAGAACGGACCCGCCCCTTTCGCCACGGGATTCCACGAGCCGGGCTCGAACAGCCGCGGCGTGCCGGGATGATCCTCGCTTGGACAGGGCCAGAAGACTCCCATCTGCCGCTCGATCTTCTCGTAGGTGATGCCGGAGTAATCGCAGATCCCTCCCCTGGATGCCAGACGAAGCTCCTCGAAGATTTCCCATGGACTTTCGAAGGTGAACCCACGCTCACGTCCCAGCGCCCGCGCGATATCCTGGATGATCCGCCAGTCCTGCCGCGCGTCGCCGGGAGAGTCGATCGCCTTGTTGATCCGGATCACACGTCCCTCTACCTGCGTCACCGTTCCCTCATCCTCCTCATGGAGCGATCCGGGGAGCACGATATCGGCGTGGCGCGCGGTCTCGCTCAGGAAGAAATCGATCGCCACGTAGAACTCCAGCTTTTCGAGCATCCGGCGAACGTAGTCGCTGTCGGGAAGTGAGACGAGCGGGTTGAAACAGATGCTGAGGAGCCCGCGCACCTCACCCCGCTCGACCCGGCGGAAGATCTCGTAGGCATCGACCCCCGGCTGCGGCAGCTCCGTCTCCTCCATCTCCCAGATCTTTGCGATATGCGCGCGGTGTTCAGGGTTCCCCAGGTCGCGCCCTCCCGGAAGCTGATCACACTTCTGCCCATGTTCCCGTCCCCCCTGTCCGTTCGCCTGTCCGGTGATCGTCGCGTAGCCGCATCCCTCCCGTCCGATCCGTCCCGAGGCGAGGACGATGTTGATCGCCCCGAGGACATTCTGCACGCCGTGGGTATGATGTTCGATGCCGCGCGCGTGCATCAGGAAGCTGCGGCGGGCGGTTCCCCACATCTCGGCGGCGCGGTGGATCAGCGGCTCGGCGATCCCGGTGACCCGGGCGGTCCGCTCCGGCGTCCACTCGCGAACATGCTCGGCGACAGCATCGAAGCCGACGGTGTGCCCGGAGATGAAGCCGGAATCGATCCAGCCGTTCTCGATCATCAGGTGGAGCACGCCGTTGAACAGAGCGATATCACGTCCCGGCTTCACCGGCAGGAACAGATCGGCGGTACGGGCGATCGGCGTCACGCGCGGATCGACGATGATGATCTTCGCCCCCTGCTCGCGCGCCTGCCAGACGTAGTCGGTAGTGATCGGCGCGCACTCGGCGATATTGGCCCCGCTGATCCAGACGACCTCGGCCTTCAGGATGTCCTCCCATGGATTCGCCGCCCGGTCCACGCCGAACGCCTTCTTGTTGGCGGCGCCGGCGCTCACCATGCAGAGCCGGCCGTTGTAGTCGATGTTGGAGGTCCGCAGGCACATGTGCGCGAACTTTCCCATCAGATAGGTCTTTTCGGTTGTAAGACTGGCACCGCTCAGGAGCGCGAACGCATCCCTGCCGTGCTCCGACTGGATGCGGTCGATCTCCGCCGCCACCCGCGCGATCGCCTGGTCATAATCGAGCGGGCTGAAACCGTCAGGTGATGATGGATCACGCCGGTAGGCCCGGAGCAGGCGGTCGGGATGCGCCCCCTGCAGATAGCGCTTCACCCCTTTTGGGCAGAGCTTCCCGTGGTTGAAGGGGAAGTCGGTCCAGGGTTCAAAGCCGATCACGACGTTGTCCTTCACTTCGAGCTGGATGCCACATTGCTGCCCGCAGAAACAGCAATGGGTCTTGACCACCTTGTCGGGCTCCACGCCAGATTCCAGCCGCTGCCCCTGCGAATATGCCAGGTGGGGACCGAAGTGGTCGATGATACCGGAGAGCTCTGCTGGAACGGTTGCCATGCTGGTTGACGTCGAAAGTCGTTGAATGAGGATATGTTCAGACGGCCGGGCCATCCTGTCCGTTCGCGCTCGTCATCGCCATGAAATCGTCATCGCGTCGCGCGTCCTGCCAGAGCCGTCCCTGCGCCAGCACCAGCATCCGCCGCCGGCAGGCAGGGCAGATGCGTTGGTAGTGATCGACTGCTCCCTCCATTTCGTAGCGGAACCCCAGCTCCCGCTCCACCACGATCAGATCATCGACGTGGATCTGCGTCGCGTACTCGCTGTCGCAGCGGGCACACCGGGCGCGCCCTTCGGCGTTGCCGACGTCGCGATAGAATGCGACGCCGAGCTGCGCGGGGCGCTGGAAGATGTGGAAGAACTTTCCGAAGGGGAGCCACAACAACGTGAGGATCACGGTGATCGCGTGGAGGATCGCTAGGAACTCGTAGCCGTATCCATGCATCCAGGTGTAGCTCGCCGTCAGCAGCAGACCGGTAACGCTGACCGCGAAGAGCAGGATCAACGGCAGGAAATCCTCGCCGAACTGCTGCAGCGCCGCCGCGCCGTGATCGCGCATCCGCCGGCGCATCGCCAGCATCACGCCGCCGATCACCAGGAAGGAGGACCAGACCAGCCCATGAAAGATCGCGAAGCCGAAAAGGGATTCGGTCCGAAAGCTGAAGGTGGGGAAGCCGAAGATGAAGGCACGGTAACTGTCGAGCTCACCCGGAACGGTTTCAAAGTGGAGCCAGCCGAAGACCAGGGGAATGGTAATCGCGAAGGCGATCATGCATCCCCACATCAGCAGCATATGCGCCAGCCAGCGCAGTTGGTTGCGCCGGCGGATATAGCGGTTCAGCAGGACATCGCGGACCATCCGTCCCACCCAGTTGCGGAAGTTCGGCAGGCGGTAGCCCCGTTGAAGGAATGCCTGCCACCCACGCTTCCAGTAAAGCGCCGTCGGCGGACGCTGCAGCCACATCGAATAGCGATAGGTGATGCCGAAGGTGGCGAACAGAACCGCGAACGTGTATCCAACGAGTGCGGCGTCGAAATGAGCCAGATTGCGCGAGCCGATTACCACCAGGGCGGTGGCGATCGCCGTGACCGCCATTCCTCGTCCCGCGGCATGTAGCACTTCTCTTTTCATGTACTCTGGTTTTTCTCGAAGCTTTGCAACAACCGTGGCTTCGGCCGGCTCTACATCATGCGATAAACTTAGCCAGGGAGGAACGGGCAAACCATGACATATGTCATAGTTCGCATGGGAACCTCCTTGAATGGGGCAGGGGGGGCCGGGGCGGGCGCGATGCCCGGTATGACACAGGTCATATACTCCCGGCGCGGCATGACACTAAGTTCGAACTACTAAATGGAAGATCCGTCGATGATTCCCGAAACGATCCTCGAACAGTACAACGCCCGCGTGGTAATGCTCGACAAGGGAGAGATGCTCTTCCAGCAGGGAGAGATGGCGACATGCTTCTGGCTGGTACGGAGCGGCAGGATCAGGATGGCGAGCTATAACGGCCAGGGACGCGAGTTTGTGCAGGGGCATTTCACGGAAGGGCAGAGCTTCGGTGAACCTCCGTTCTTCAACAACATGCCCTATCCCGCCAGCGCGGTCGCTGTGGTTGAAAGCGGCGTCTGGAAGATCCCGCACGACTCCTTCATCGAGCTGCTGCGGAACAATGTTCCGATTCACCTGAAGCTTATGCAGGTTCTCAGCGGCAGGCTGATCTACAAGTCGGTGATGCCGACCGGGATTGCCGTGGAGGAGGCCGGGCACCGGCTGCGGACGTTGATCGAATATCTCCGGAGAAGCGAGGGGTGAAGCAGGGGGAGATTTACCGGGTTCCTCTCACGCGCCAGCAGCTCGCCGGTATGACCGGCCCGCGGGTGGAGACGGTGATCCGGAGCATCAAGGGATTGGAAGCGAAGGGAGAGCTGGGCATCGAGGATGGAAAGATCATCCGGGCGGCACGCGAACAACACGATTTATGGGAGGAAGAGAAGATCATGGTAAGCACAGCCCAAACCCTCATTCGCGACGTCGTGGCCGACGACTTCAGAACGGCCGCCGTGTTCCAGCGGCATGGACTGGATTTCTGCTGCGGTGGCGGCAGGTCGATCGCCGAGGCGAGCCACGCCAGGGGAATCGATCCGGATCTGATCCTGGCCCAGTTGGCGGACCTGAAGGAGACGACCGCCGATGACGTCCCCGCGTTCAATGCGTGGCATCTCGATCGGCTGATCGACTATATCGTCGATAATCATCACCACTTCGTGCGCCGGTCGGCGCCGGTTCTGGGCGCCTACACGCAGAAGGTGTCACGAGTCCACGGCGCCAGCCATCCGGAGACGGTGAGGATTGCCGGATTGTTCGATAGAATCGCGGCCGATCTGACGATGCACATGCAGAAGGAGGAGAATATTCTCTTCCCGTACATCAAGGTGCTGGCGGAAGCGGATCGTACCGGAGCTCCTCCTCCCGTTCCCTTCTTCGGGTCGATCGAGAACCCGATCCGGATGATGGAGGCGGAACATGCCGATGCCGGAAACGACATGGAGGAGATCCGTACGCTGAGCAACGGGTTCACTCCGCCGGAGGACGCCTGCACAACCTTCCGCGTCTCCTATCAGGAGCTTCAGGCGTTCGAGCGCGATCTGCACCAGCATGTCCATCTGGAAAACAACATCCTCTTTCCAAAGGCGATCGAGCTGGAGAGGAAACTCAGAGCCGGCGCCCCGGCGGGAGCGTGCTGCGAGAGTAACGGAACATCCTGCGCGATCAACAACCGAACAGCATCGTAACCGGTGGCCGGCGCCGCGCCTTCACCCGACCCATGCCCGCATCGATCGTGAAGGAGCGGCGCCGGTCCATATGGCATACAATGGATGCGCGCCCTTGAGCAACCTGGAAGGAGGGAGCGCCGTGACGGGACGACGCCCCACTGTTCCTGCCATCGTACTCCTCACGGCACCGCGACCGTAATCCGGCGATGCTCCCGCATCAGACGGCCGAGATCGCGAAGCTGCTCCTCGCTCAGCGTCTCCTGCGCCGCGGGAAAGAGCAGCGTATTCTCAAGACGGATGTGCTCCTCGTAGAACCCCGCAAACGCGCGCGCCCGCTTCGCGAACTCCAGCAGCCTTTCGTCGGTGATCTCTCCCGGATTGTTCACGAAGTTCTCGTATTGCCCGGCCAGCCACCGCTCCGTCTCCTCCGCCTCGGCGTGATCGTCGCGAAGCGCGCGGACCGGCTCGCTCATCGCATCGGCCATCATCAGGAAGAGCCCCTCCTCCTCGTCGCGCGTGTGGTTGGCCACCGTGTGCTTCACGAAGGAGAAGAGCTCTGCCCACTGGTCGATCTGCTCGTCGAAGGCCGGGCGGCCGCGCTCGATGATCACGGAGCTCAGTTCGCCGATGGCCCCCATCCGGGCCAGGATGTTGTCGTGACAGATATAGAGTGCCTCGATCGGCCGATCGAAGTTGGGGACATTCTTGAAAAGTTGCATATGGTTTTCGGAGACGTCGATCTCCATCTATGAGTGTTTGTTCGTTCTCGCGAGGACGTTACGCCTGTTCGCCGCCGTCATTCACGATATGTCCGCTCGCAGAGCTCCTCCCGGATCATCCGTAAACTACGCACGTGCCACAACCGGAATTCCATGACCTATGTCATATCGCGGCAGTGAGCACGCGGCTCCGGTCGGCATGCTCCATCGCGAAATGTGATCGCCATCACAATCGTCGGTGACAGCCGTCGCCGTCCGCCGTCGCCATCCCTCCGTAGGTTGCTTCCGCGAGCATATCAATCACACTACGCTCGGAGGATATCATGTATGATGTAATTGGATTGAACTCGGAACTGGAGGGTCTGGTGAACAACTACTTCCAGAACATCGTCGCGCTGCGAAGCGGAGACGCCACTGCCGTTGGAGCGCTCATGGACATGTGGGACTTCAACGGCACGTTCGAGTTCGCCGGCGCCTCGCCGGTGATCGGCACGTACCGGGGAAGAGTCGCCATCCAGACGCTCTACCAGAACCGGCTTGCCGCCAACGGCATGGCGCTGACACTCGAAGGGAATGAGGGGGAGGCCCGCACCGCCACGCTCGGCCTGGTGGCAACCAACGTAACGCATCTGCGGCTGAATGGAACGCGAGCCGTTGCGGGATGGCGTACAACGATCGGAACAGAGGAGGGAGACGGCTTCGATGTGGCCGGATCGCATCTGTTCGACGTGGCCGATGGAAAGATCGTCAACCTGCGTGTCACGATCTCACCGAAGGCCGATCCCAGCGAGGTGTCCGATCTGAGCCTGGAGAATCTGTCGGTAAGCGATGTCGGCCGGCTCTCGCTGGCGGCATGGCCGGTCGTGTAATCACAACGAATACCTGGCGCACGATCCCGAACATGGAGGAGAATCATGACCGTCGTACCACGCCCCGAGTTCAAGGCTCCGCTCTATATCGCATGGGAGGTCAGCCTGAAGTGCAACGCACGGTGCCTGCACTGCTATTCCGAGTCGGGGCCTGATGCGCGGCATCCGTCGGAACTGACGACGGAGCAGGCATTCGCGATGATCGACGATCTCGCCGCGTCGGGCCTGTTGATTCTGGCGTTCTCCGGCGGTGAACCGCTGTTGAGGCGGGATATCTACCAACTCATCGAGCGCGCCGCCGGGCAGGGGCTGATCGTCAACATCGCGACCAACGGCTCCACTATCACCGATCGCGTGGCAGCGCGACTCCGTGAGTCGGGGGTGCGCAGCGTCACTGTCAGCCTGGACGGTGCCGATGCCGGGACACACGATCACATCCGGCAGTATCCCGGCCTGTTCCGGCTGACGGTGCGCGCGATCGAGCGGCTGGTGAAGCATGGGCACCGGGTGGTGGTCAGCTTCACGCCGACGATGCTCAACTACCGGCAGGGACCGGAGGTGGTACGGCTCGCCCACGAGCTCGGCGCCAGCGGGGTCAACATGTCCGAGTATGTTCCGGCGGGGCGGGGAACGCATGATCTGGCTCTTCCTCCCGGGATCTTGCGCGAGGTTGTCCATGAATGGATCGCCATGCGGAGGGAGTATGCGGGGCGCATGCAGATTATCTGGCATGACTGCAGAGTCGCCCTGCTGGTCCCTCCCGAGGAGCGCGACCGGTATTCCGGATGCGGCGCCGGAAAACTGACCGCCCGCATCCGCGCCGATGGCGTACTGACCCCCTGCGTCTTCCTCCCGAACGCCGCCGGCAATCTGGTTACCACGCCGTTCCGGGAGGTCTGGGAGAATTCCCCCCTGCTGCACGCCTTCCGCACGCGCGACGAACTGCGAAGCGGTAACTGCGGAAGCTGCGCGCACAAATCGATCTGCGGCGGATGCCGGGCGGTTTCGATGTCCTACCACGGCGACCCGATGATGGGGGATCGCTCGTGCTGGATTGTACCGGAGCAGGAGCCGGCGTTCGCTCTGACGGTGCTCAACAATTGAGGATGGAGGGAGATATGCTAAGCAATGACACGATCCCGCTGAAGTCGAAGGATGTCGTTCACCGCAACGATGTCAACGGTGTTCTTCTGTTCCAGGTTCGGACCGACGAGATGCACTTCGTTCCGAAGGAGGGATGGACGCTGCTCCAGCTCTGCGACGGCGCACACTCGCTGGAGGAGATCGAGTCGCTCGTCGTGGGCGCGAAGGGTGCCAATGCCGATGCGCGCAAACGGATCGAAGACTTTCTGCTCGAACTCGAAGCGCGTCACCTGATAGAACTCTGGAGATGAGAACCATGATCAGCACCGATCCTGATCCCGCGACCCGGCCGGCGTCCATGCACACACCCTTTCTTCCACGCCTGCCGTATCATGTCGTCTGGCTGGCGACCAATGCCTGCAATGCGCGGTGCGTTCACTGTTCCTCCGACGCCGCGAAACGGCTCCCTGGAGAACTGACGACGGAAGAGGCCAGGAGGATGTTCGCCGATCTGGCGCGTCTTGGGATTTTCGACGTCGCCGTCTCCGGCGGCGAGCCTCTGACACGCCCCGATATCTTCGAGGTCATGGAGTTCGCCCGGAGCCAGGGAATACGGATCGGCCTGGGATCGAACGGCTCGACGATCACACCGAAGGTCGTCGAGCGCCTGAAGCGGCTGGGCCTCGACCGGCTGCAGATCAGCATCGACGGGCTGCCGGAAACGCACGACCGTGCCCGTCGCTGGCCCGGACTGTTCGCCAGGTCGCGACGCGCCATCAAGCTCGGCGTGGAAGGAGGACTGCGCGTGCATGTCTGCTTCACCGCCCACAGAATGAACCACACCGAGCTGCCGGAGCTGATCGACCAGGCAGTCGAATGGGGCATCCGGCGGTTCAACATGTCACGCCTGGTTCCAACCGGACGCGGGGATGCGGCGCTCGATCTTACACCGGCGGAATGGGAGCGGCTGGTCGCGGTCTTCGAGGAGAAGCGACGGGAGTACCGCGACCGCATCGACTTCTCCACCCATCTTGCACAGCTCGTCCTGGCTGCCCCGGAGCTCACCTGCGACAGCGGTTTCATCGGTTGTCAGGCGGGAATCGGTCAGGGATGCATCGACTCGCTGGGGAATGTCTCGCCATGCGTCATGCTCCCTGTCCCCCTTGGAAACATCAGGGAACAGTCGTTCGATGATCTATGGGAGAACTCTCCGGTGACCCAATCGCTGCGCGAGCGCTCTTCGCTCAGGGGAGCATGCGGCTCCTGCGATCTGCGCGACAGGTGCGGGGGATGCCGCGGTGTGGCATATGCCTACACCGGTGATTATCTTGCCACCGATCCACGATGCTGGCGCTGGCCCGGGACGGCGATGGAGATGCTCCCCGAGGGACCGGCATCCCAGATCGTCGAACTTCGCCTCCCCGCTCCATCTGACGTCCGCCGCTGATCATCTCATGCCGGAAACTCATGGACACCAAATCCAGTGCGATGAAAGCACACCTGATTCTCTACGTCCGCGATCAGGCGCTGAGCACCCGATTCTATGCCGCCGTACTCGGCCGCGAGCCGACGCTGAATGTTCCGGGGATGACTGAGTTCGCCCTCTCCGACGGTTGCATTCTGGGGCTGATGCCCTCGGCCGGAATCAAACGCCTGCTGGGGGAGCCGCTCCCCGATCCGGACCTGGCCCAGGGGATTCCCCGATGCGAGTTATATTTGCTCGTCAACGACCCGGCATCCTGTCACGAGCGGGCGATTGCGAGCGGAGGAACGGAGTTGAGCGCACTTGCCTCCAGAAGCTGGGGAGACCGCGTCGCCTACAGCCTCGATCCCGATGGGCATGTGATCGCCTTCGCCGATAACGGGATCGGTTGACCCCCGGACCGATCCCCTCGCTCACGAAGACCGGGCCGTCGCACCCAAACCTTTCGGGACGGGGGATTTCATGCACTCACCATACGGGCTCGACATCATCGAGCAATGCACCGACTGCCAGCGACGTTTCGACCGCTTCTTCTGCGACCTCTCACCGGCCACGCTCGACGATCTCGACCGGATCAAATCGACGAGCACCTATCCGGCAGGGGCATCGCTGTTCGTGGAGGAGCAGGTGCCGCGCGGCGTGCTTATCATCTGCTCCGGCCGCGTCCGCCTGACGGTCTGCTCCCCCCACGGCAAGATCCTCGTCGTCGGCATTGCCGGCCCCGGAGAGGCGCTCGGCCTGGGCGCCGCCGTCACCGATACTCCACACGACGCCACCGCGGAAACGCTGGAGCCCTGCCAGATCACGTTCATCAAGCGTACCGAGTTCGTCCGCTTCCTGGAGCTGCACGGTGACGCCTGCCTGCGCGTTGCCCGGCACCTGAGTATCGACCTGCACAACGCCCACGAACGACTCCGCATGCTCGTTCTCTCCAGATCGGCGGAGGAAAAGCTGGCGCGCCTTCTTCTGGGCTGGTGTGAGAACGGCAGTGAGGGAGTGGAGGGGGTTCGTCTGAAAGTCACGATGACACATGAACAGATTGCCCAACTGATCGACATCTCCCGCGAAACCGTGACCCGCCTTCTCTCCAGCCTTCGCGCGCGCAACATCATTCGCGTGCAGGGGTCCACGTTCGTCATAATCGACAGGGCATCACTCGCCAGGCTCGCGGATTCCTGAGCGCTTGATCACAATCCATTCCGTAGAACATAATATTAAGAGCGGATCGTGTCTGCCGTGCTCGGCGGCCGGCCTTGATGTCATCCATGCCGGTCGTTTCGATACAAAATTAAAGATGTGCGCCGGCGACTATATTGACGGACATCATGTTTCGGCCGAATTATTTACCACCTGTTCCGGTGCTGTTCATGCAGTGGAGAGATCGTGATTCCGTTCTTGACGAATGTCATGGTTCATCGATGGCGATGCAGGTAGTTTCGACTCCACGGGTTGAATAATTCTTTGTATGCATCTACCAATGGAGGATACGGTGGGCACATATCCATCTGAAATAATGCTTGCCCGCAGTGGCGGTGACACGAGCATTGCGTTGATTCCGCGGGATGTTGAGACCGGATGCATGCAGAGCCCGGCAACTCGAAGGGCCGCGGAAAATCCATCTCCGGATACGATGAGCGCGAGTACACGGGGGAAGGGACACGCAGCCCTTGCATTGACCGAAGAAAGGTCGCGTAATGCCCACCTCGTGGCGACGATTCTCGGTACACTCGAATGGAACAGGCTCATTCCTCACAACACCATCCATGTCGAGGCATGCGAAGGATATGTGACGCTTACCGGACATGTCTATACGTTTCGGGATCGGGAGGAGGCGGGAATGCTGGCGAAGCGTGTCCCGGGGGTCCGTGGCATCGATAACAGGATCGAGATCCTTACCGACGACATCGTGTCGGGCCGGTTGAAATCGGTGGTCGATGATGTGCTGCTCCGTCACACAAAGTGCGTCTGCGACGGGATCGGGGTAGGGATGAAGAGCGGAAGGGTGGTGTTGACGGGGAAGGTGCGGTCGGTAGCCGAGAAACAGCTTGTGCTCGATGCCGTGCGGTGGGCTCGTCACGTCGATGCCATCGAAGATCGATTGGAGGTTGTCCCCGATCGGCCCTGAACGTCGCAGAATGTCATGAACGGAATTGCGGTGGCGTTATCGCCATCATCTCAATGAATTTTTCCAGGATTTTCTTTCGCATGCTGTTCCATTGAATCGATGCGCGCACACACCCGACGCATGATTCGGAGCATGATCTCCGGGTTCCTCCTGAAAAGTTCCAGAGCTTCCGTCCTGGGGATAAAGCAGGCGGATGAATCCTGGATCGCCACCGATCCATTTCGATGAGTTTCCCCACCGAGGATATCAGGCACCCCCAGTACATCGCCAGGCGTGACCACCGCCACCACGCACTTCTCTTCGTCATCGCATTCCTTTATCAGAGCGACCTGGCCGGTATGCAGGCAATGAATCCCCTCGATGGGAGCTCCCTCCTTGAAGAGCTGCTCTCCTTGCGCAAACTGCTTACAGATTTTTCCTGGTGTTACGGACTTCTGAGCATCATCCGGGCATCCGTTCTCGATTGTTCCATCCAGGAGCGGGCAGTCAACGCATTTCGGCGGTTTGATTCCATTCATGAAGATATCTCGCGACATAAATGAGGGGATATTGTCGGACGAGAGCAAGGTAACGCGACTCCAGGGAGGGGAACCATGACCATTGTCATGATTGAAATGTTGTGAATCTATCCGGATGGATTATAACAGTTCAAATCGACGGAGATGAGAATTCATATGGACCAGGACCGGTAAAGCTGCGGAAAACGAAACGGGCTCTCGTGAGGAACGGGAGCCCGTAATCAAAGAGTTGAAGCGAAGGCATGTTCAATCGTCGATGTTCGCCTCCTCCACGAGACGATCATGATCCATGATCTTCAGCCGCCGTCCCTGCATATCGATGATCCCATCCTCCTTGAGTTTCGACAGAAGGCGGCTCACCGACTCGGTTGCCGTTCCCACGATGTTCGCGATCTCGATCCGCGTGAGCTTCATGCTGAGCGTATGTCCGTCCTTCTCCACACCGTAGGCCTCCTTCAGCAGCAGGAGCGTCTCGGCAAGCCGTTCGCGCACCGGCTTCTGCGCCATCTCGACGACCTTCTCTTCGGCCGCCTTCAACTCGGTCGAGAGGAGCGTCATTACCGAGGCCGAGAGATTATAGTTCGATGAGAGGAGGGAGAAGAAGAGGCTCTTCGGGATGTGGCAAAGCTGCGCGTCGTCCAGCGGGACCGCGAACGAGGAATAACGTTCACCGCTGATCATGGCGCGATAGCCGATGATATCGCCGGGCCTGGCAAGACGGATGATCTGCTCCCTGCCATCCTTGCCGACCTTGTAGAGCTTGATGTTTCCCCGGTGGACACAGAAGAGGCCGGAGGGAGACTGATCGACGTAGAAGATCATCTCTCCTTTCGCATAGGATCGGCATCCCTTGCTCTCGGTTACGTTCTGTAGCTCCGGAGCAACCAGAGTGACAAAAACCGAGTTTTCACGAGTATCGCAGCTTTCGCAGTCGGGGATAGGACAATGAGAGTTCTTAGTCATTGGAATGTCTCCAGCTTTACGGGGCAAGGATCTGTAACCGCTGTAGTCCTCTCGAATGTTTCTGATGCCGGTCCGAAGAAAATCAAACCAGATTATTCATATCAAAGAAGAGCAGGTAGTAGAGGCAGGGGGATGTTGCTGGGCAATGATAGGTAAAGACGCAGATTGAGTCAATACACCCTTGCCATAGAAAGGACAAAGCCTCTTTATTCGCTGAATAACCCAAATTCACGATTGCGCGATCTTCGATTCTCTTCATGGCTTCTTCATCGAATTTTCATAATTCGTCATTCTCGGATCGTCGCCGAAGGCCATCACACACTTCCGATCTGTTCCAGGGAATCTGAGCATTCATGACATCCGTCATAGTTGCCGCTCGATGATGCCGCTAGTTTGCGGCAGTACGCGAAACCATCCCTGGTTGCTGAAGTGGATGGACGTAGCCCAATATTACGTCATTGCATTGAAAGTGGATAGCATGGCAACCCCAACAGATCTGATCTATACGCTCGACTTCTCTGAGATATTCTTAACCGACATGCCTCGCGTCGGCGATAGCCTCGGCGCATGCCGTGGGGAGGCCGATCGGCATCTGCGGGCAGGTCCCTTCCGATCATCCCGAGTTCGCCGCCTGGCTGGTGGAGCGTGGGATCACGTCGATCTCATTGAACCCCGATGCCGTCATTAAAACTACTGCTGTGGTTGCCGCCGCCGAAGCGGGGCTCCATGATCGGAATGTCGGGAATGCAGTGTGGGCGGCCGCCGGTCATACCGCCGACATCATCCATTGATGAGCCGTGCGGAGAAATTTCCTCATCCATAACGATCGCCTGGATCGGTCGGGATGGATGTAAACGTGGGTGCCATACCACATCGTTCGAGGGATCGATCATGAATCAACAAGTACATACCGATATTGATTGCGACAGATTCGAGACCACGCTTGATGTTTCGTGCCGACCATGTGAGACGAAATCCCCGGTGGAACGTGGCTCTCCTCTGTCGATTATCCCGGGAATGGGACATATGAAGGGAAACGCCGATCAGCGCGATGTCGTTGCTCTTCATCGAATGATGGGAGAGGAGATCGGCCTTCTCTTTCGGGCAAAGGAGATCGCCGAGGCCCTGGTTCAGGCAAAGGACAGATGCCTGGCGATCGTGAGTCACGAGTTGCGGACTCCGCTGACTCCGATTGCCGGGGCTGTTGATATGCTGATGGATGATCCTGATATAAGCGCCGAGAACATGATGCTTCTGGAGATGGTCAGGGAGAATGTCGTGATAGAGATGCAGCTTATCAACGACCTGCTTGAGATGACGCGCCTGTCGAATGGTAAGATCGTGTTGGAGATGAAGCCGATCGATGCGCACGTTATAGTTCGGAAGGCTGTTCTGGTCTGTGCGTCCGATTGCGAGCGGAAGAATCTCAGTGTAACCGCCGACCTCAGCGCCTCGGATACCATCATCAACGGAGACCCGATCCGGCTGGAGCAGGTGTTCTGGAATCTTTTGAAGAACTCGGCGAAGTTCACCCCCGAGAGAGGATGCATTCACATCAGGACATGGAACGATGAAAGCGGGCATCTGTTGATCGAAGTCTCGGACACGGGGATCGGTATCGAGAAGCAAGCGTTGCAGGTCATCTTCAACGCATTCGAGCAGGGGGATAGAGCGATTGCGCAGAATTTCGGTGGACTGGGGTTGGGGCTTGCGATCAGCAGAATGCTGGTGGAGATGCTTGGAGGCCGAATCTATGCATCGAGCGAGGGCCGAGGTCGCGGAGCCGCTTTCACAGTGGAACTGGACGCCATGCCGCTACCTGGGACATTATCGACAGAGTACTCGATGCCGTGATCGTGACGTAGAGCCGTGTGTGGGTTGATGAGAATTATTCCGGCTGGTGAAGACTTCATGCGAAGCACGCCGGCCCGGCAGAAACACAATTACAAGGGGCGGATCATGAACACAGGTGAAGAAGTAACGGAACAGGCGACGCAGCATCGTTCGATGATCGAACGTCTGGCCGAGAAGCTCGGCGGGAGCGCGGATGCCCGCACGGTGTATGGCGATGCCGTGGTGCACGATGGAATCACGGTGATACCGGTGGCGAAGATCGCCTATGGCCTCGGCGGCGGCACGGGGAGGAGCGAACAGGGGAGTGGTGAAGGGGGTGGAGGGGGCGTTAGCGCCACGCCGGTCGGATTTATCGAGATACGGGGTGGTGAGACCTCGTTTAGAAGGATTCCCGATCCACTTGCCCTGGCATCGCTGATCGTGGCTGGAGGTGTGGCGGGTGCGATGATTCTGCGCGGTATCTATAGGATTATGAAGCGGAACGACACTGCTTCGTAGCGACGCGAACAACCTGATCGGCTACATGCAATCATTCGCAGGGATAGATCATGGAAAACAGGAAAGTACTTCTCGCCTATGACGGATCATCATGCGCCAGCGGCGCCCTGGATGATCTGGAGCGTGCCGGATTCCCCCGGGAGCTCGATCTGCTCGTCGTTACCGTCGCCGAAGTATGGGTGCTGGAAACGGAAGGTAGCGATGAGAAGGAGGATGCGATGAGCGATGAGCCCGCGGTTGCGCATGGAGTCGCCATCAGCGAGCATGCAAAGGCAGGACTGGAGCGCGCGCGGATCTTCGCCAGGCATGCGGCGGACAAAATCCGCGAGTGCCATCCCGGCTGGACGGTCGATACGCGCATCTATCCCGATTCACCCGCATGGGGAGTACTGCGTGCGGCGGAGGAGTGGAAGCCCGATCTGATCATCCTCGGCTCTCATGGCCGTTCGGCTCTCGGCCGCTTCTTTCTCGGAAGCGTATCGCAGAAGGTCCTCTCCGAGTCTCTCTGCTCCGTCCGCATCGCACGCGGTCGTGATGCCGTCGAAGGTTCCCCCGTGCGGCTGGTGGTCGGCGTTGACGGCACACCCGATTCCGAGGCGGCCGTGAACGAGATCGCCTCGCGCTCCTGGCCCGCCGGAAGCTCGGTCAAGGTGCTCTCGGCCGTCGGCCCGCTCGGTGTCTTCACCGATCCGGTATTTGCCTACGATATAGTGCAATCGATCGATCTCCAGGGAGGAGCCGCCAGGGAGTGGGAACGGATGGAGAGGGTAGCCGACGATGCGGGGAGGAAGCTGCGCGATGCCGGACTTCTGGTTGATACCGTAGTTCGCGAAGGTGCCCCCGTGCCGCTGCTTCTCGATGGGGCGGAGGAGCTCGGCGCCGACTGCATTTTCCTTGGCGCACGTGGGCACCGTTTTATGGAACGATTCCTTCTTGGAAGTGTCTCGGCGGCTGTCGCCGCGCGTGCCGGGTGCTCGGTGGAGGTTATTCGTACCGCAAAGGCTGCGGATCGGGATGTTGTATGACAACGCCATAAATTGATCGCTCGCAATGATGGATGGCGATAATCGCAGGCTGTATCGCGATGAAAGCATGGTTGTTATATGATCCGGCGCCGGTGGAGATGCGGCCGCTTGTGATGGAGGATGCCCCTCTGCCGATCCCTGCCGGTGATGAGTTGCTTGTGCGCGTTCATGCCTGCGGGATCTGCCGGACCGACCTGCATGTCGTGGAAGGGGAGCTTGCTCCTCGCAGGAGACCGGTGATACCTGGGCACCAGATTGTCGGCGATGTAGTGATGTGCGGCGCAGGTACAAGCGGTTTCACGGCTGGTGATCGCGTCGGCGTGGCGTGGCTGCAGCGAACCTGCGGCGTATGCAGGTACTGCAGTACAGGACGGGAGAACCTCTGTGAAGCTGCGTTGTTCACCGGCTGGAGCGTGAACGGAGGATTTGCCGAGTATGCAACCGTGCCGGCGAGCTTCGCGTACAGGCTGCCGGATGGATTCGATGACCTGAACGCCGCTCCACTTCTCTGTGCGGGAATAATCGGATATAGAGCGCTTCGTCTTACCGGGCTGGGGAATGGTCCCGTGGGGTGGGGAGGGGCGCGTCTCGGCATCTATGGCTTCGGTGCTGCGGGGCATGTCGCGATACAGCTTGCCCGCCATCGCGGCGCGGATATCTACGTCGCAACGCGCGACCGGGAACGACATCAGGTCCTTGCCGCCGAGTTGGGGGCAATCTGGGTCGGAGATACATTCGCCGCCCCACCGATCAAGCTCGATGCGGCGATAATCTTTGCTCCGGCCGGCGAGCTCGTGCCAGTTGCATTGGGGGCGCTCGATAAAGGGGGCATTCTCGTGCTCGGCGGCATTCATATGAGCGATATCCCATCATTCGAGTATGCCCGACTCTACGGCGAGCGCGTTGTGCGAAGCGTTGCCAATAATACACGCGGCGATGGGATCGAGTTCCTGGCGGAGGCTGCGCGTATCCCTGTCCGGACGCATGTACAGGTCTTTTCGTTCGATCAGGCGAATGATGCGCTGATCGCGTTGAAGCATGATGCGATCCGTGGGGCCGGTGTGTTGCAGTGCATTTCCCAGAGTTGATAACCTGAAAGCCATCCCTATCGGTTCCTTGCTATCTGTTGAACTGCAAGGCTTGTAAAGGTACCCTATAGGGTGATTCTCAATTCTGTCTTGGAGAATGCGGCGGAGGTGGATAAGTTCGCCAATCCTCCCCGGATCTTGTATTACCAGCACAGCGTTCATTCTCAGTATGTTGAAGAGTCTAATTACGGTCACTACTATCATGGTTATTGCTGGGTCGTATACGGCTACAGCACAGAAGAAGATCGTCTACAATCCTGATCCTCGTTACATCGGCCAGACGATATGGGATCTGCCGAAGGCGAAGGAAGCTACGATTGATATAGGTCTGTGGGCGCTGATCGTAGCGAAGGAGTATGACAGCACTGTTGATGTGCAGGCGGATCTCAATACTCTGGATAGCATGGCTGCCGAGATCCGGCGTATGCTCGCAGGCCGGGCCAGAGATATGGATAAGTTCCTGGCCGTAAGGATGTTCATGTTCGATCCTGGACTCTGGAACAACTTTCATCCCTTCACCTATGACCTCGACGATCCTCTTGGCAAACACACAGAAAACAAGCTCCTTACTACCTATCTCAAGACCAGAAAAGGAAATTGCATCAGCATGCCGACGCTCATGCTGGCATTAATGGAACGTATTGACCCAAACATTCAACTCTATGGTGGCCTGGCCCCTCGGCATCTCTTCTGCCGCTATCATGATCGGCAGACGAAGGACTTCTTCAATGTCGAGCCCACAAATGGTGGAACACCGGCTCGAAACTCCTGGATGATGGAGGAGTCGGGGATCTCGCAGATAGCCGTGGACAAGGGAACATATCTACGGGATCTCACCAGGAAAGAGTTTCTGGCAGTGGTGATGGAAAGCATCATTATCAAGCACAGACGATTGGGAAATCATCGGGAACAATTACGATATGCAGATCTGATGGTACAGGTAGCGCCGAAGCTCATTTCATCAATTATGATGAAGATGTCGGCCCAGATGGATCTCCACGATGTCTACGCATACCAGAATAAAGCCTGGAAACGAGGCGAAGCGCAGCCGCTCACCGCAGCCGAACAAGAAGAATGGCAAGAGCTTCACGCAACAGTTGTGAAAACAATGAAGCAGGTTGATGATATGGGGTGGGTGGAAGAAACAGACGAACAACGGAAGGCGTATTTACAGCGTATAGAAGAGGAGAAGATGCGGAGAGGGGTAATGAATTCAACAAACAATTCAGAAGAATAACATGAGGTTTATCATTATCACTGTTGTGGTAGCCTGTGTATTGGCATTCACCACCAGGAGCGTATCGGCACAAGAGCAGATCATGTCGGAGAGTTCGATGATGAAGTGGCACACCTGGCAGCCATACGATAGCTCGAAGGCAGATCAGAAAGAGACAAAGAAGAAGCGACAGATCAATTCATCAAAGAAAAGTGATAGCCTTACTCAAACGGTTGCCGTCGATACATCATCATCCAGGTTCCTCTCGATTGATCCGCATTTCGAGAAATATCCAGCCTGGAGCCCGTATAACTACGCAGCCAATAATCCTCTCAACAACATTGATCCTGATGGTAAGGATGTCATTATTCTCAATGATAAGCATGCTGTTGGTGGCATGGGTCATAACGGTATGGTCATTGGGAATGATAAGACGGGGTGGGTCTATTATTCAAAAGACGGTGCCGATGAAGAAACAGGTGAGCAACGTTACACAAGGCATGATGACTACTCCACTCTTGCTGATTTTCTAAAATCTAGTGATGCTTTGAAATATCAACATGGCGCAAGGATAAAGACAACTGCGAAGCAAGATCTTGCCGCTCATGGATTTGCCGACAAAGATCTGACAACGGAATTCAGCGGTATAACGAACAATTGTGGTGACCTCATACAAAACACTCTGGGTAGCATTGGCGTCAAGGTCGGCGGTGATAATTTCTTTGGAATTGCTGTTCCGAATTCGCAATTCGCCGATGCTGTCTACAGCGGCGTCGCGACGGATGTGATTCATATCAACCATCAGCAGAAAGATGATCCGCCTTCTTCGCTCCTGGCACCCAATCCATATAACAGAACGACAATTTACCAACTCTATAACCAGAAGAAGCGGTAACTATGCTCAAGGCAATGCTCTGGATTGTATGCGGTCTGATTGTCTTGGGACTCAGCCTCTATAAAGGCTGCATGAACTCACTGACAGAGAGCAGTTCGCCGACAAGTGTTTCCTGGTCGCCCAGCGATGCCAAAGAGCGTAATAAGTACATACGCCCTGTGCGCATAGTTCCAAACTCGTTTAACTGGAAAGGACAGGAAGTGGTGATTGATTCGGCTTGGATCGAAAGAGAACGCCGAGTGCATTATTACCTCCTCTTTTTCAAATCATACGAATACTTCGACAACTACCGCGTAGTCTTCACGATTAAGGACATGCAGAAGTTCGAGGATAGCACCTTGGGCTTTACCAGTCCTCATACTAATGGTATGGGCACTCAGAGTAGTGGGCGATCTAAACGCTATGTCTATATGGGTTTCCTGGGTACTCAATATCCAGATACTATTCCGGTGGCTGTTACTGACAGGTTCGTTCAGACTGACACCCTGGCATTTATTCCCATGTAAATGCCATGTACTGCGGTCATGAATCAAGGGAGGGTTGGAAACCTCTGTATATCCATCCCCATATTCGGTTTATGACGTCTCAGGTCATATCATATAGGAATTTCTCAATGCTAATGGCATAATGCTACCCAGCGAGATCTTGGGTATACAGAGGCCCAGATGGATCAAGAAACGACAGAATACTAGCCCTCGATGGATACAGGTAGGTGTGGTAGTATCGGTAATATTAAATATCATTCTGGAAGGTTCAGTACTCCTTATGGATGAGATAGGAACCATTGAAGATCGTGGCCTGGTATCGTCGATCCTGGGTCCCATCATTATCTTCTTCGCCTTTTTCTCGATACCTGTGAGACAATGATGAGTGGGATTATGGTGGTGTACCAAGCATTGTGATATGTTCGCAATTATTTGGAATAGATAGGAATATTGTTGGATGCTTGGTTCTTTACTATGAACATCCGCACTTCACTCGAAATGCATAGAACAAGAGAGCCGAGGTAGAATCTACCAGAAGTATAGTGACATTCATCACGGCCTGGGAGTCTCCTTGGCAGGAGAAATGATCTTCTTAATTATTATCTCTGGGGGTAAGCTATGTCAACGTACTGTGTCAAATTCCTCCATCCTGGGGGAGAACACCAACCAGATTCTCGTAGCTCAGATCATAAGGCATGGAACGATGGGCCGCATAGACGAAAGTTTATGGTCGGGGCCGGGCAGATAATTGATCGTGATGGAGGGCGTCCACGATCATCCCGAATAAGCTTCTGGGGGGAATGGGAACCGCCTTCGACCATAGTACACAGCTTTGGACAAGAATCCCGAATGCCGCAGTATGTACACGAGCCATTCCTGGAGTTCCCCGAACATCATAATTCCCTTCAGAATACGGATCCCTTTGTATTTGGAGATCGATTCCGATATACCGTTTGCCGCCAGTATGCCCGAGGTAATCCCACTATTCTTCGTGATCTTCCTGAAGGATCTGTGATACTTTTTGGCTCCTGTGTCGGAGGCAAATTTGCTCTTGATACCGTATTTGTTGTGGACCGTGGCTCTTTCCTATGGAACCATGAGTCGCGTCCTGAGCAGGTTGAAGGGGATACAGACACCATATATCTTGATGCTACTATTAATAGACTTCAGGCGGATAAGACCTACCGTCTCTACAGCGGGGTTCGGTATGAAGATCGAAAACAGTTTGGAGGTATTTACAGCTTCGTTCCTTGCCAGGTTCTGAACGGAGAGTTTTCTCGATTCTCGCGGCCCGTTGTAGATCTACCAGATATTGGACATAGGCAGACACAGGGATATAAGATTCTGTCAAGGGAAGAGGATCGGAGTAAAACCATATGGAAAGAAGTGGTTCGGCAGGTTCTGGAGCAGGAATGTGCCCTTGCTACGTCCATAAAGATGCCCGCAAGGGTAGGAGAGCGGATCAGCAGTGTTGCTACAGGGCGAGGTGATAGTTGCGTACCTATTGACAAGCTCATTGTGTGCTAAAAAGGTCTATCTTTGCCGAGAGGTGATTCAATGGCAAAGAAAGAGGACGCAAAGCTCGATTGGCGCGAAGAACGCCGGTTTCGAGCGTGGGATTTGCATCAACAGGGCTGGAAGCAACGCGACATCGCAACGGCGCTCGGGGTAAGCGATGGTGCCGTCAGCCAATGGCTCGCTCGTGCTCGTGCTGGCGGAGTCGATGATCTGCACAATCGGCCCCATCCCGGTGCATCACCACGGCTTACCGAGCAGCAGCGGCAGCGCATTCCGGCATTGCTGGCACGCGGAGCCGAGCACTACGGCTTCCTCGGCAACGTCTGGACGAGCCAGCGAGTCGCCGAGGTGATCGAGCGAACGTTCGGTGTGCGCTATAATGTGTCGCATGTGCGGCGTCTGCTGTACGCTCTGGGCTTCTCGGTGCAGAAGCCGCAACTCACGGCGACGCAGCGTGATGAGGCGGCCATCGCCACGTGGGTGCACGAAGACCTGCCGGCGATTAAAAAAAAGCGATAGACGAGGATCGTACGCTTGTCTACGTCGACGAATCGGGCTTCTATCTGCTGCCGGCAGTTGCTCGTACATGGGCGCCAAGTGGCCAGACGCCGGTCCTGCGCTCGAAGCTCACACGGGATCATCTGTCAGTGATCAGTGGCATCACCGATAACGGCGAGGTGTTGATGCAGATGGGTGTTGATGCAGATGTACGAGCATTCGATCAGCAGTCATGAATGCGTGCGGTTCCTGCAACCCTTGTCCGGCATCTGGGAAAGGTGTTGGTCGTGTGGGACGGGGCACCGATCCATCGCTCGAAGGTTGTCAAACAGTATTTGCGCACCGAGGCCGACGGCATGGTGCATCTGGAGCGATTGCCAGCGTACGCACCGGAAGTCAACCCTGATGAAGGTGTCTGGCGCTACCTGAAGCAGGTGGAGTTGCGCAACGTCTGCTGCAGCACGCTTGAGATGCTACGCTACGAGTTACGCTGTGCAATGAAACGACTGCGGCATAAAACCGATGTCCTGCTCGGATGTTTGCGTCATGCCTTGCCATTTAGTTATCAATGAGCTTGTCAGTAGGATCGTATTGCATATGCTTGAGTATAATGAAGAATACAAATCGCCAATTGGAATGCAGATCAAAAAAATTGATTGGGTTACGACCGAAACAACACCTCAGGCTCTTGGATTCGGAGTGGTCCCTATCCTTGATCGTCCGGGTATCAGAGACGCAATTATGAAAGAATTGGAGGTGAGATTTACAGAAGGAGATGGAAGTGATGAGCAGGACGACAATGCGGCCGTTGATGAAGGGGACAGTCCTCAAAAGTAAGAGTATGGCTATTGGACTATCAAGGAATTGTCATTGCGAATACAGGGATCAAGATGATGCTTTCGGGACAGTAGTCGTGTAAGTGATGGTATATAACTATTAATATATTGGACCGTTAGAAAAAAGGGTAGAGTATCATGGTTCAGTTTCTGGCTGATAACATCGATCAAATGGACTTTGCACTTGATCAACTTGCAATCAATGATCGAAATTTCGACAGATTCGCACTAATGCTGATTGATAATGTTGTCGAAATAATCTTACACAAACATGCTCAAGAAATTGAATATGAGAACGATATCTGGTCTCGGCTTAAGCAAACTAAATATGATCCCAAAGCGATTCAAGATGCTTTGGGCCAGCACTTTCAACCAAAGATTAATTTTGCTAAAGTGACTGGGGTGTTGTCTCCAGAGATTGCTGACAGCTTCAAATATTTGCACTCATTTCGTAATACGGCTTTGATAACTCCTAATACAAAGCTGGACCAGTATAAACTCGTAGTCACGCTATAACTTTCTTGCAACGGATAAAGTACGACAGTATCTCAACATCAACTGTACGCTGCTCGCCAATGACGTATTGGCCGACAACAGTTGCGCGGTTAGCTCAATATCAGCCAATCAATTCAATTATAGAGGGTAATATGAAGCCATTCATCCTGAACTTCGCCGTCCCGGTGGAGGACAACTCCTATGCACCGTTATCGTCAGGCGTATATAATACAGACATAGAAATGAGAGTTCTAACTGTCGATGATAGAGTCCAGCCATTGATTGAAGATCACGCAACAATGGCGGAGATCGGAACTCATTCAACAAAAATACAAAGAGACTCTGAAGACGAGTCAGATGATCGTTAATGATACTGGTCATAACAAACACGGAAGATGTTACTTCTGATTTCATAATCAGGGAAATCAGACGCCGTAATGCTCCTTTCTTTCGTTTGAATACCGATGAGTTCCCGCAAAATATTGCGGGAACCGCTGTATTTAGCAACACCACCGGGCCACATTTATTCATGAAGCGAAGCGCATCCGAGCGGGGCGTTGACTTTTCAAACATTAAATCAGTTCTATTCCGTCGGCCTGTAGCTCCAACCCCTCATTCAGATATTACCGACGCTGGAGTTCGCCAGTTCTGCATCAACGAATGCAGTGACTTCTTGCACGGGCTGTGGTTGATACCCAACTGTTATTGGATAAACAGGCCGGATGCAATACGAAGGGCAAGTTATAAGATGGTTCAACTACATGCCGCCCGATCATTGTTCCAAATCCCTCGGACCTTGATTACAAATGACCCGATGGAAGCGCAACGGTTCTTGTCAGCACAGAGCAAGGGGACTATAGTAAAGCCACTTCGGTCGGCACGTGTCAAGGATGAAGGGATAACCAAGTTCTTATATACAAGGGAAATGGCTGATTGCGATGTTTCCCAGCTTGATACACTACGACTTGCACCATCAATTCTACAGGAGAAGGTGGATAAGGAGTTCGACATTCGGGTGACTGTGGTAGGGGAGTCTGTATTTGCCGCAAGAATTTACACAGTCGATCTCCCACCTGCCATGCCTGATTGGAGATTCGCAGACGATAATAACCTCCATTATTCTCCTGAGAACTTGCCCGAATCAATCGCGACGGCGTGTGTTTCATTAACACAGAACCTTGGGCTCGAATTTGGTGCTATTGATTTGGCAGTGGATGTTAATGGACAATATTGGTTCTTTGAGATCAATCCTAATGGACAATGGGCATGGATTGAAATGGAGTTGGGGTTACCTATAAGTCGTTCAATTGTGGACCTCTTGATGTCTCCACCACTAAAGAACTAAACGGATGAAACTCTTGATCAAAACGGTCGGTGGAATACTTGTCCATTATAAATCCAAGCTGCCGAGTAATGGCGATTGGCTATGGGTGTCATTCGAAGGAGAGGCAACCGAAGGTAAAGTTATCGAGAGTGTGGATGATGTGATTGGCCAAATCCAAACGAATGACTCGGATGTACTATCCCTTATGTATGAAAGGAGTAAAAATTTTGAAACTAGGATCATTAGTAATATCAGTGATACAAGAGACAAAGCTAAGTCTTTATTGACTATGTCGTCATTCGCGGCAACAACAGTTTTTGCTGTGGCTGCGGTGTTGTCATCAACAATCAGAATACAAGCTGGTCTCGCTGTAATTGTTATTGCTTTATATGTTCTGCTGTGTTCTCATCTCTTCCATGCTCTATGTAAAGCCCTTCAAGTCCTTACAAGGGAAGATGTAGTTTATGCCTCGCATGATGATATCGTAGGTAATGAGGACGAGCGCAGTCCAGCTTTACGTAAAGCAATTGCTGAGACACTTGTATTCGCACGGCAGACAAGACGTAAATCTGCGGGTAGGGTAGGTGATCTTCTCGTCGGTCTTACGTCATTTAGATATGGTCTGGTGTATTTCTTCCTCATGGTTGCCCTTAATGTTGGTATAATTATTTGCAGCAATGTAGAGGTAACACAGGATAAGGAAACCGAAAGACGCAATCGATTCGTGGATTCGATTGCCACAACTCAGCTCGCAAATAGTTCTGCTGCTTTGCAACTTTCAAATCGAATTAATGATTTGACAACTCAGCTCTCTATAATTCAAAAGAACATCGACTCCAGCAGACACTTGGTTAAAGCATCCCGTCGCAAGAGTGCTGGCAAGCGACCTGCCCGTCGGTAAGGTATTATGTCAGCACAAGTAGGTATGGGATTTAGGTACAGGGTGCAAGCAAGGTTGAAGTACAACTGGCTGAACCTTTGAACCGATCATGAAGGCAATTAAGACCGCCGCCGAGCCTTCTTTGTGAGTTCCTGTTCGAATCTCTGATGCTTGAACACCGAAGCATCGTGCCAGCTTGAGAATGGTGCCGAGACCGGGTTCTCGGAGACCTCTTTCCAACTCAGAAATGTAGACACGGCTCATCCCAGTATTCCACGATACCTGCTCTTGCGTTAACTCTTTCTCTGTACGGTAGCGTCGAACAACATCACCAAATGCGATGTCTGGTTTGCGGTCTCGGTCCTGTTGTTCTGAGGATGAAGCTGGCTGCGACATACAGCCAAGCTATCTGAGAATGTTAGCTGTTTCTTGTACTGTATAGTTTACATTGTGGGCCGGATTGATTAGCAATGCTTCTGAAGCTCAGGCTACTGCATCCAGTCGTTCATAGTCCTCGCGTGGTCTTCTGGGGATGGAGGGTACTTGATGATGATCTGGTCTTCTTGACCTCAGCAAGGACTGCCGTCATGAATTCACCGAGGTCAGCTTCGAGAACAGCGGTGAGCTTCAAGATGGTTCCCAAGGCTGGTTCTCGACGACCACTCTCAATCCGAGAGATGAATTTTCGATCGACGCCAGAGTTCCATGAGACTGAAGTTCCCCCGATTTCGTAGAGCAGTGAGTTAAGAGTCGGCCGAGTGCTGACGTTCAAATTGATCGGGACTGAGCTAGCCTAATGCCGAGTGCAGGCGGACACGGTTGTAGAAGCTCACGATATA
>Ga0206101_1000026_pt1 | contig 81931 bp, 59 predicted proteins | sample 1B0metagenome_FD_148613 | JGI IMG/M metagenome (GOLD analysis project Ga0206101, IMG submission 148613) | Enriched microbial communities from leaf-cutter ant dump, University of Wisconsin, Madison, United States - 1B0 | ecosystem: Environmental > Terrestrial > Nest > Insects nest > Nest dump... | reverse complement strand
ACCTATTCCGAGTGTCCTTCCCACCCCCGATGATGCAGGAAGAGCATTCGGGATACTCATTGCAGTTCTGGCAATGAATAGCAAGGAAGAGGGGCCGATTGAACCGGGAGAGCCAGCGGCTGGAAGCGATGAAATAGAAGACTCCAGTAACCAACGCGCAATTCGTTCTCTGGAGCAGCAGATCGAGGAACACAGGGATAAACTGGACAGATATAGGGCTGATCCCGATGTCTACGATAACAAGGGCTTCTTAGCTCGACTTTACCCATTACGAAGCGTAGGCAGGTGTATTGAGAAAGGCGTCGTAGAGCGGGCGCGGTATTTTTACCGCATTACGGCGTAATTGTGACATCGAAAAATGCCGCGATTCCCATAGCGACATTCGCACGCTCGCCAGAATATCGTTGAATGTCCGGTGCTCCTTGACATACCATGCTGCCTGTCGTGCTCTGACCGCTCCGCGCTCGAACAGGTCTGCTCCCATCAGCGTCACCAGCGAATACAGGCCGAAGAGCACCGGCGTGCTTCGCGCTATCGCCAGGTCTGACCACTGCCGCTGTGTCCCGACTCCCAGATGCTGCCGTGCCTCCTCGAACGTTACCTCGATCTGCCAGCGATCGACGTAGTACTCCAGGATCTGCTGCGGCGTCAGTGCCGGATCGGTCGATAGGAATGCTTGCGGCTCGAAGCGCTGCAAAGGATCACGCACCAGCACCCAGCGTATCGGCACCACCGGCAGACCGCTGTGATACCAGACGGCCCCTGCCGCTGAGAATCTCGACGTCACGATCGTTCTGGCTGTACCACCGCTGCAGTCGTATGCGACGCCAGCGCTGACGGGGGTTCTTTAGACGTTCGGTCAACTTCGGCAGCGCCTCCCCTTTCAGGCGTGGACGGCCACAGGTCGAGCGTGTCCGTTTCGGTGCCGGCCGGTACAGCGCCGCGTCCAGCCGCAGTCGGTGATCATCGTCACCGATGAGCGCACCGTCGCCAGCAGCTCCAGTGCCGCGAAACTACTGTCGCTCAGGACGATGATCCTGCGGATGATCCTGCGTCCGCGCAGCCAGCGACTGACCAGCAGGAGCATCTGGCATCCAGAGCGAAGACGAGCGGCCGATCCCGGTGGAACCGATCGAGCAGCAGACCGCGCAGGATGCGGCTGGCGTGCAACGCCGAACACTGAGCGCGGTTGAGCACGCGGTGGTACTTCTGAAAGTTGCGTTCGGCTGCCAGTCCTATCAGGCAGTGACGGTGCGTTGAGCTGGCGCAAGGATAGCACCGATGAGGAGTGTGTGAGCCGAGCGGAAGACCCGCTTGCAAAACAGCGGAGCAAATGCTTGGATAGCCGATGCACAATCGGCGGGTAGAGTAGACATGGAACACCTCGTGCTTCAACTGTGAGGATCCTGTTTATTCTACCCGTTGTGCGTACAAATCCTGCTCCAGCAAATGGGTAAAGTCGAGCTTAGACGAACAACGGAAGACTCCATGCCCTGGACCGCAAAGGATGATGCGGTGCTCAGGAAAATGCGCGGCACGATGGAATACCAGAAGATTGCCGATCACCTTGGACGGAGCTTACGAGCGGTGATGAAACGTGCACAGGTGCTGGGGCTGACGAAGGAGCACCCTATCAGACGCGACTGGACAGAGAGCGAGGAGAAGCAGTTGCGCAAGCTGTATGGCAAGATATCTCCTGCGGAGATTGCACAGCGGTTGAATCGGAGTGTCGGTGCGGTGGAACAACAGATTCTGATGCATTGAAATACCACGATGAGAGCAAAACGGAAAGAACAACAGGACATTGCTTGCATGCATCGATAACATGCCGGATAGCCCTGTATACTTCAGAATGTCACGACACGAGGCCACCAGAACGTACCGGGAGAGGATGTTGGAATCACGCATGTCCAGGGTATAACTTTGGGCCAACGTGGGGGGCTCGTGATCATCGGACAACGCTTGCATGCGTGAAGAGGTGTAGGAGAAATTAGTGAATAATCAAAAAGGCAGGTTCAGATGGCTGCTTCAGACAGTTCCAAATTTATCGTTACTCTGGTTCATGGCACGTTCGCCAAAGGGGCTCAATGGGTGCAGTCAGAGAGCATCCTTAGCCGCATGCTTCAGGCGCAATTCGGCGATGCTGTAGTTGTCGAAACAATGCAGTGGAGCGGTTGCAACAACTTCACAGCGCGGCGGCAAGCTGCCGAAACGCTGAAAGATCATGTACTACGGGAACGTGATGGCTGGGAAGGTGCCAAGCATGTTGTAGTAGCTCATAGTCATGCTGGCAATATTGTCCTCTACGCCGCCCGCGATCCGGCAGTGAATGACAAACTTGCCGCTGCTGTCACATTGGCCACCCCTTTCATAGTAGCAAGACGTCGCAATTTGGGTTGGAGCGGGAGAGTATTACCCACAGTCCTTGTCCTCTGGCTGAACTTCGTTCTTCTGTATTTGATCGATTTGTTGTGGGTCAGCACCTGGATGCCTTGGCCGAGGGGGGTGTTGCTCGTCGCAGTAACTCTTCTGGTAGTGGTTCCGGGGGTGCGTCTCGCCCGCCGTTGGGTGGAATCCTCCGAGGCATTTCTTGAGCAACTGGTCCTTGCCGGAATCTTGAAGGAGCGTCTTCTCATCCTGCGTGCAGTTGCCGATGAGGCAACCGGGGGGATCACGTTTCTTCAGTTTCCTTCCCTAGTCACCACTTTTATTATCGGTAAACTGGCGAAAATCACTGACCGTTATGTTCTGTGGTGTGAATGTCTGGTCGAGCGCCCGATCCGTGCTCTTGGGTTCTGTATTGCTGCTTTCAGTGCCGTTTTATCTTGTGGTCTCTTGATTGCCATCTTTGTCCCACATCTTACTGAACAGTTTTTGTTTTGGGCGATATGGTTTGCGTTTGGTTGTCTCAGTTTCTTGCCGGTACTCTTTTCATTGCTCCGCAATCCGTATCTGGCATTGGTGACGGCTTCTGGAGTGATCGGGCTTCCTGTGGCCCCGATTGTATTGATCTTGGCGGTCACTTTGATGGTATTCGGGTTCCGGTTTGCCATTGCTAATATAAATTTGGACATTAGTGTCGAAGCTACTCCTATTGGGAGTTATGAAGTAACACTACTATCCCCTTCATGCGCGGAAGACCTCGATAGACCTGGTAGTCTATTGCATTCGACCTTATATGATGACGAGCATGCTATTAAACTGATCTGTGATTTCATCGCCAGATGCATTGCTTGAAGCCTGGGGAACCGGCTCTATGCTACAATATCTTTCCGTCAGTTTTATTTGCTGCTCTTCGATTACTTGCCCATTTCCAAACCTGCGATTGCCTAACACAATGTGTTTCGAGGGTAGTAACAGCGCAGGTTTGTTGTCATTTTGATAGGTGCGCTAAGCAAGATCGTTCTATAGATGACAATGGGCCTACAACTGGAGTTACATCTTAGCCTTCATACAAGAGATTAGCGTGCTTTACATAGGCAGAACTTTAGAGTAAGCTTGTAATATTAGAAGCTTTCATTAGGGCTATTCGCATTTAATATGATTACCAATCCGATATCAACAGGCGGCGGTGGCGTCCACTTTGAACAACATGTTGGCGCAGCCTTCCTCGCGTACCTCCTTGTTCGCGGAATACCTCCCTGTCTCACCGATTGCCAGATCGAAGAAGTTCAGTTTCAGTCTAAGTATCGCGGAAGGGAAACAGATGACTTGCTTATTCTCGCTCGTAATGCGAACAACCAGCAGCGAAGATTGCTTGTGTCTGTGAAACGGGGCTTTACGGTCAGCCAGCGTAACGAAGAATGCGTCGATGTTATCACTAAGGCTTGGACGGATTTCAATGCTGGTACCGAAACATTCGATATCAACCACGATCGTATTGCTCTTATAACACTTCGAGGCTCGAATACTCTATTAGTAGACTTTGGAGGGCTCCTTGACTGTGCTCGCGCTGCAAGAGACTATGAAGATTCCAGTCTCAGGTCCATAAGCCAAAAAGCGAAAGAGCATCATAACTCTATCCACAGCATTCTGTGCTCACATTGCGATAATGATATTGATGAGGAACGAGTCTGGATGTTTCTGCGAGTGCTCTGCCATATTCCCCTCGACCTCAATACAGAATCGGCTCATACTGAAGCTCACATAAAGAGCATGTTAGCGCTGTGTGCTGTCGGCGATAGCGGAGTTACTGCCGCTGCCCACACATGGGCCTCCCTTCTGGAGATTGCGGCAAAAGGCAAACCATCTGCCACAGCGTATAGGTATGATGATTTACCGCAGGATATACGAGATCGGCACCAACCAGCCACTACACCTGCTTCTGTATTAGTAGGAAGGCTGACAGACCACAGCACACCTGTCTTGCAAGACATCAAAACGGCCATAGGGTCGAATGGCTATCATTGTTTTCGCACTGCTCTTGAAGGTCAGTTGATCGAGAAACTGCATAATTCTCATGTTGTTATCGTTAGTGGGGCAGCGGGTACAGGCAAATCCGCGCTTGCAAAGAGCATCATAAATTCGCTAAGCGACGATACCATCACATTTGCATTCCGCGCTGAGGAGTTTGCTGCTCCTCATGTGGATCAGGCATTCCAGATGGCACGTATTCCTGAGCCTACATCCCGGCTACGAGAGATCCTTGCCATTCATGGAAGGAAGCTTTTTCTCATTGAGAGCGCAGAACGACTGATTGAAAGGAATGAACGAAAGGCATTTACCGATTTCCTACAGCTTATTCAGGATGAACCATCATGGCAGCTCATCGTCACTTGCCGGGATTACCACCTCGACTTGGTTCGTGAAGCTCTATTCGGACGTGTCGGGCTTGAGCATGATGTCGTTCATGTTCCGGTCCTGAATGACAACGAATTTGACGAAGCAATCAGGCATACCCCACAGATAGCCGTATTGGCTCAGCATGCACGCATGCGAACACTATTGCGCAATCCATTCTTGCTGGGGCTAGCTGTGAGTATTCAATGGGGTAACGAAGAATCCCTGCCGTCAACAATTGCAGCGTTCCGCACCAAAGTTTGGAAAGATGTAATTCGTGACGACGCCAATGGACCACCAGGGATGCCACAACGCCGCGCATCTGCCTTTATGGAGATTGCGCGCCGCCGAGCCCAGGCTCTCTCGACCTATGCACAATGTGAGGGTCTCGATCCTGAAGTACTTGCAGGACTCGGTGCGAGTACACTTGTGACATTCTCACCAACTACAGATGCACTAGCAGCTATCGCTCACGATGTCCTCGAAGATTGGGCCATTATTAAATGGATAGAAGAGCGTTTCGCTATAGCTCAAGGAGAATATGCGTCCTTTATCCAGGAGATTGGGCCACATCCTGCAATGCGTCGAGCATTCCGGACATGGTTAGGTGAATATCTGGAGATTGATGCGGCTGGAGCAGCAGATTTCGTACGTGCTGTCACCGAATCCCATAAGGTATCTCAGCAGGTACAGGATGACACCTTAGTTGCAATATTGCTCTCACCAACAGCCTCTACCTTTTTTCAGACTCACGAAGCTGATCTATTACGTAATGAGGCACAACTACTACATCGAGTTATTCATCTTGTTCGCGTTGCCTGCAAGGCGCTTCCAGATTGGGTGGATAGGCATACTACAACAGGAGTGCTGGTTGCCAATCACGCGGTTTGGCAGCCGGTCATGCGTCTAGTGCGCCGTCACCTCAACGTATTCAGTGAACAGGATGAAGAAGAGTTGATTGCGCTCTTAGAGGACTGGTGTTTTGGAATAAAGCCCACAGACCCACTCCCAGTTGGAGCAGAGGATATTGCAGCAATTACCTATGCTCTTCTCAGCAGGATTTTAGAGCGTCACGATGTTGATGATAAGGTTGTTGAACAGCTATACCGGATCGTCGCTAGGGTTCCACATGCTGACAGAGCACAGTTTATCGACCTTATTACGACAGCAACCCAGAATGCACGCAAAGATCGGTATAGTCGAATTCTGGCTAAGGTCATATTAGCTGACTATGGTGAGCCAACTGTCTGCAAGGAATTTCCGGAGCAGACTATGATGCTGGCATGTGCTCATTGGTTAGGAGCGTCAGTAGTAGACGCTGAATTCGCATCAATAGATTACGGTGAACGTGGGCCTGACTCGGCATTTAATATCCACGTTTCATGGGGTAATGAATTCTTTCCTGCCAGTGCTTACCATGGACCATTCTGGCAACTCCTCCGCTTCTATCCGCTAAAGGCCGCGACTTTCATTGTAGACTTAGTCAATCACTGTGTGGAGTATTATGCCACGACAGACCATTCCTATTCAAAAGGAGATGAACGAAAGCGTATATCCCTTGTTCTTGCCGACCGTGCAGTATGCGAGCAATGGTTTAGTAATCGCCTATGGTGCATTTATCGAGGCTCAGAGATAGGTTCCTATCTCCTACAATGTGCGTTGATGGCATTAGAACGATTCTTGCTCGATCTATGCAGGCATGAGCATCCGAATGTTGAAGAGTGGCTCACATCTTTAGTAAAACGCTCGAATAACGTTGCGATTACCTCAGTTGTGGCTAGTGCTGCTATGGCATACCCAGGCGCATCAGGTCACATTGGACTGGCACTGCTTTCTTGCTTGGATCTGTTTGAAGCAGATCATACTCGATGGATAAAGGGTCATCCCCGTAGTCCACGAAGCGGCAAGTTCGGTAAGCATTATCAGGAAGAGCGCATCGAATCAAATAGCCTTGAACATCGGAAGATTCATCTTGAGCACTTAATCATTCAATTGCAGAATGGCTCTCTACGTAGAGAAGTCTGGGATATAATTGACCAGCAGAAGCAGCTTTTTTCGGCAAAAAGAACTCAAACCGATGAGCATCGTCTTCGGCGCTTACTCCTTACTCGTATCGACGTTAGAGAGTATGAGCCAGCAGACAATCAACCTAACCCCAGCGAAGTACAGTTAGAGTTAAAACAGATAGCTTCAGATATCAAGGAGATGCTTGACCGGGATGCTCCAGCACAGGAAGAGAATGTAGACTTACTGTCCTTATACATATTAGGACATAGAGCTTATGATCGCGAGACGGATTTATCCTCTGATGCTCTAACGTGGAAGGATAATCTGGCACGGATACGCCGACAAGTCGAGTCAGATACAGATGGTGTGGATTACATGGGGTGGTATTTTCGTATGATGGGTGGGATGTACTTCTCTGTTGTTTGTATAAGGGATCACTGGGGTGAGATGACAGAAGACGAGCGTATCTGGTGTTTAGATCTGATATTGCCAGTGGTAGAACTAGGTGATGAAGAGAATGATAGCAGCGATGGGTTCCCGATGTTCCAGACCATGACAGATAAAGCCGCGCCGGTCTATAGGATTCTTCCACTGCTTCTGACGAAGGATTTGGATTCAGATCTGCGCGTCAAAATAGAGTCTGCATTTAAGAAAGTATTGAAGAAAGAGTCTGATGAAATTGTTACTGCTCTGCTCGAAGGCGTAGGTGAGTACCTTCCACATATTAATACTGCGTTATTCGATCGAAGTGTTCAGGCGGTATATGAAACTGTGAACGTGATGCGTGAAATGCGAGATGGTATTCAAAGCCGTCAACGTTCATGGGAAAAAATGCGTGCAGAAATGCGTAGCAAGATTGCGACACGTGTAGATGCAGTGATGAATGGTGATGATCCGAAAGATCCAGGCAGTACAATAGTGTTTGATCTTCATACGGATTGGGGGAAGGCAGGTGTACGAAGATTAATGGCAGTGTATTCACAAAGACCAGCAGACCCCCGATCGCTACAGTTCTGGCGCATGCTTGCAGAGTCGATTGTATCCTGCTGGCGCGATGACCAAAACAGGAACTATGGTGATTACGAGCAACGGGACTACGAGCTGGAAGGTGCATGTCTTGACCAGATCATAGATATATGCTTGCGCCTGCAACCGGCAGAGGCTTTGGCTATCGTTGAGCCATTGTGTGCCGCTACAATGGACTGTCCCGAAGATATAGCACGGTTCATGGAGCGATTGACATACACCATGAGCATGGTCAGTCAAAACGATAGCACAGTATTCTGGCATTTGTGGCAATCGTTTGCTGATACTGTTGTGTCTGCTGATGCTCAATGGCTGGCGAATATAAACCAGAACTATAGTCAACCTCGGCAAGTCGTCAATAAGCTGTTCCTTAATATAGGATGGAATACAGGGCTCAAGCACTGGCACCACATGGAGGGGCATAATTGGCGTATCGACAAGTTGTTCCAGGTTCTTCCAATGAGTACAGCTCTACTACGGGCATACTCAGGGTATCTCTATAACATTGGAGAAACTTCACTGCCGAATGCATTTGAATTGATTGCGAATCGACTTAAAAGCGAAGAAAATCCAAGTGCTCTTGTACAAGGAAGTGCACGGTCAAATCTTGCAGCAGTACTTCTCCGCTATGTCTATAGTGATTCTCGTGCGTTGAAATCAAAACCCTTGATGCGAAAGGCTGTGCTTTCTCTGTTGGATATCCTTGTAGAAGCGGGATCTTCGACTGCATATAAGATGCGTGATGATTTTGTCACGCCATTGCCACAAGATTTTAATTCAGATCGAGCATAGCTCCGTTTTCTCCTTGGGCGCATGCGGATTTCTTAGAGTGCGTCTTAAAAGGGATTATTGGAGTCGGGCAAGCATGAGCGCAATCATGGCGACACGAATAAATGCCTCGCTCGTTTCCGGAAGTGCTTCGTAATCCTTGCTCATTCGCCGATGCAATCCCAGCCATGCAAAGGTACGTTCGACAACCCAGCGACGTGGCAGAACAACGAAGCCCTTCGCGTCGTCGCTGCGCCTGACAGTCTCCAGACGCACCGTGTTCCGCGTGCGCAACGATCGCACCCACTCGACAAGCGCACCGGCATAGCCTCCGTCGGCCCAGATCAGTCGCAGACGGCTGAAGCGATGCCGCAGGCGTTCAAGCACCAGCTTCGCACCGTCACGATCCTGCGTGCTGGCTGCATGCACGACAACGATCAGCAGCAGACCGATCGTATCGACCAGAAGGTGACGTTTGCGGCCGTTGACGTTCTTGCCAGCATCGTACCCGCGTTCTGGCCCCCCGCGATCGGTGGTCTTGACGCTCTGGGAGTCCAGAATCGCCGCTGACGGCTGGCGATGCCGTCCTTCTGCCTGTCGAACGGCTGCGCGCAGAGCATCGTGGATGCGCTCCCACAGGCCATTGATGCGCCATTGGCGGAAGTAGCCGTAGACGGTTTTCCACGGTGGATAGTCTCGTGGCAGGTATCGCCAGGCACATCCGGTACGTGTCAGGTAGAGGATCGCATTGATAATCTGACGCATGTCGCCGGATCGCGGACGTCCGCCTGTTTTGACCGGAGGAATAAGACATTTAAGTTTATTCCATTCTCGGTCGGATAGGCCGTTTGGGTAGAGTTGGTACCTCATACCGCAAGTTACTGATGCCGACCGAGCCTTTTAAGACGCACTCTTACAGAAAGCGAGAATACTGCCCTACACCGCCTTCAACTCTCCGATGTCGCTGCATCTGCCTTCCAGAAAGTAATTGCCGACGCATGTGCGGCTGCGTTCTTTCGGTTCTTCGGAGTCATGGATGGGGTAGCTGATCCACCTCGCCAGGATATTGCTCTGTAGTCAATCCCGTTTCGTTGTCCGCAGGCACCGGCGTAGGGATGCCGGCAGTCCGAGACGATGAACGGTCAACGTTTCGTCGATGCCTCCGCGAAGGCTGCTGGCCGCCGACTCGCTGATGCGTTCGAGTTCCTTGACAATCCGCTCCAGTGTCGGTCGCGCATCGCCAGACGATGTCATCGCGTACGCTGCGCTGATCTTGCGTCGATACTCCGCATGATACGTCTGGGGCAGATGATCGGTAACGTTCCGCAGCTTGTGCACCTGGCACCGCTGGATCGCAACCCGGCTACCGAACGCCGAGCGCACTGCCCTGGCCAGCACCTTCGAGCCGTCCAACACCGCCAGCAGGCCCCGACCGCGATCATTCGGCAGCCCGCGCTCGATCAGCTCGGCAAGCAGGTCGCCAACCACTGCCGCGTTCTCGCTCGCTCCCTCACGCAAGCCCAGCACCTGCTTTGTGCCGCCGCTGTCGATACCCACGACCACTGTGTAGACCGTGTGCCACCGACGCGCACACCGTCAACGAGCAGCGCACGGACGTCGAAGTTCGACAGATCGCGTCCTGCATCTGCTTCAGCTTTGCCGCCGTTGCTCGGACCATCTGCCGGTTCACCGCCGAGCGACTCACACCGTAGCCTTCGAGCACCTCCTCGACGGTCTGCTGGTAGCGGCGCGTGGGCAATCCGCCGATCAGTCACTGGTACACCGCATCATCGTGATGCTCCGGCTGTTGGAAGGCGCGGTAGGTCTCGCGCGGTTCCTCGCGCCCCCGTCTTTTGGTTGCGCAGGCGAGGTCGCTTGAGCGCCAGATTCTGTCCGCCGATGCGGACGTAGCCGCTCCGGGTTCCCCAGCGATCGATCTCGGTCTGATGGGCGTAGCGAGAGCCGGTCAACTGCTCGGCCTCCGCATCGATCAATGCCCGGAGCATGAGCAGTCCGGCCTGCGTCGCAAACGCACGCAGATCGAAGCCGCGCTGCGCCAGCATTACCTTTGCTGCTGACATGGCGATGCCTCCTGTGTTGGTTATTGATTGTTAGCACGTTCAAGGTACCAACAATCGTAGCGGGCATCGCCATGCTCTATGTGAGTGATGCCGTTATCCGCGATATTCGCAGATCGGCGTTTTTGAACTTTCAACTGGAGTCGGGACATGCTCCCGGCGAGCGACGGTGAGTAATGCGGAAGCGTAGATAGCTACTAGAGCGTGTTATGCACTTCAATCGTTGAAATTAATTCAGAATCGGCGATTCCGGGCTGGAGCCTTCCTGATTACATCCATAATCGTTTCTGGATTGTCTGACTAAAGGCTTAACAGGGCCTTCTATGCCCGTTCCTGGGCTAAATAGTTGATCACAGGCTCTAGCATTGCTAGCTCTGCCCGATGCCGGAGGTGGTGCAGACGAGTGAGAAACGGAAGCAGCACGCCGATGAAGCCGGGCGATGTATGCAGTTGGTACCCGTTTGTATGCCTATTCTCTCCAAAGAATGTTGCACGGTTGTTGCGCAGGTTTTCACGAATGGCGTAGTGGAGCGCCTTGCAGGGCAGAATTTTGGTTTAAAAGTCAAAAGGCAAAAAAATAGGACGGGATCGCCCGAATCTTACGAAAAAACCAGGGTTCTGCCTTGATATGCTCTCTCGTGGCCAGCGGCCTTTATCGTCAATCGCCAGTCTCTTTCGCCCCTTGCCTTGCCTTCCCTTTTTGCCTTTTGCCTTTGCCTTTTACCCTTGCTTCCCTTTTTGCCTTTTGCTTTTTGACCTTTGCCTTTGCTTTTACCCTTGCCTTCATTCTCCAAGCAGCCATCCCAGTGTCAGGGTGGCGAGGCCGAGGAAGGTGAAGAAGCCGCAGACGTCGGTGAAGGTTGTGACGATGGGGCCGGAGGAGAGGGCGGGGTCGAAGTTGAGCCTGCGGAGCAGCAGGGGGATCAGCGCCCCGGCGATTCCGGCCATCAGGAGATTCGCGAGCATCGCGGCCGCTATCAGCATGCCGAGCTGGAGATTTTCCCACATCAGCCAGACCACCATTCCCGCCAGAAGTCCCATCACAAGCCCGTTGAGCAGTCCTACGGTGACTTCCTTGACGATGGCGCGATGGCGCATCTCCGCTCCCATCTCCCCCAGCGCGATGCTGCGCACCATGACCGTGATCGCCTGGATCGCCGCGTTCCCTCCCATCCCCGCCACGATCGGCATCAGCGCCGCAAGCGCCGTCACCTGGCGGATCGTTCCCTCGAAATTCGAGACGACCATTGATGCCAGAAAGGCGGTGCCAAGGTTGATCGCAAGCCACGGAAGCCGGCGCCGGATTGAGAGCAGGGGAGAGGTCGTGGGAGATTCATCCTCGGTGACGCCTGCCAGGTAGAGCATGTCCTCCGATGTCTCGTCGTCGATGATCGCCGCGATATCATCAAATGTCACCACGCCGAGCAGCACGCCGTCGTCGCCGATCACCGGCACCGCGATCAGCTCGTATCGCTGCATCACCTGTGCCACCAGCGCCTGGTCCTCGGCCGGGGCCACGGTGATCAGATCAGTCTGCATGAATGAACCGACCACGGCCGCGGAGGGACGGAGCACCAGGTCCTGCAGGCGCACGATGCCGGTCAGGCGGGACTCGCTATCGACGACGTAGAGAACATAGACGTCCAGTTCCGTCTCCTGCACGAACTCCCTGATCCGCTCGATCGAGGCCGAGACCGTCTCGTTCTGCGACACCGCCACATAATCGGTCGTCATGCGGCCGCCGGCGGTGTTCTCGTCGTAGCGAAGCAGGTCGCGTATCTCCTCCGTCGCCTCCTGGTCGCTCAGCTCCAGATTCTGCAGGACCTCCTCGGCGACCTTGGCGGAGAGCTCGGCGACGATGTCGGCCGCGTCGTCGGTGGAAAGCTCCTCGACGATATCGGAGATGCGCTGCGGAGCAAGTTCGGCCAGGAACTCCTCGCGCTGCTCCTCGGTCAGATGGAGCATCACCTCGCCGACGATCTCATCACCGAAGATGTCGAGGATGTAAAGCCGCTCTTCGTCCTCCAGATGCTGGAGCAACTCGGCGATGTCGGAGGCGTGAAGTTCGATCAGGAGATTGCGCAGCACCCCCTCGTCGCGCATCTTGATGTGCGCGCGAAGCGTTTCAAGCAGTTCCTCATCGACTTCCAGAAGCTTTTCGTTCTGATCCGCGGCCATCGGTGTGGGGATAGTACAGAAGAAAACGGGACAGCGCGCAAAAGTACGGACAACCGCGCATCGGCGTGCTGGTTTTACGGAGAAGGCAAGGGGCAAAAAGTCAAAAGTCAAAAGTCAAAAGGCAAGCAAGGGTAAAAGTCAAAGGTCAAAGGGCAAAAGGCAAAAAGGGAAGGCAAGGCAAGGGGCAAAAGAGGCTGGCGATTGACGATGAAGGCCGCTGGCCCCGGGAGGGCGTATCAAGGCAGAACCCTGATTTTTCGTAAGATTCGGCTGCCCCTGTCCTATTTTTTGCCTTTTGCCCTTTGACTTTTGACTTTTACCCTTGCCTTTTGCCCTTTGCCCTTTGACTTCCAGAAAGAGTTGCTGATCTCAGGTCGGCGCTGCATTTTGGGCCGGGGTTCATCGTCTCTGGGGGCGATCCCGTCTCATTTCCCAACCTCTATCCGTATACGCCGAATCCTATGCATAGATATCTCATCGGTTGCCTCGTCCTTGCCACGATGCTGGCCGTCACCGGCTGCGGCGAGGATGACCCGGCCGGGCCGGTTCCCATCGTCCTCCCCGGTGAAAACGAGGAGATCATCTATTCCAAGCATGTCCAGCCGATTTTCACGAACAGTTGCGGCGGGTCCGGCTGTCACCTCGGAACCGAGGAGGGGGGCGGCCTGAAGCTCGACAACTGGGAAAGGGTGATGGCCGGCACGAAGGAGTTCGGCGCCGTGGTGGTCCCGTATTACGGCGCAAAGAGCCATCTCTTCCAGCATGTCAATATTGATACGACGCTGGGGGAGGTTGCCCTACCGACGATGCCGATCGGCCGCGATCCGTTGCCGATGGAGCAGATCCTGACGATAAGGCGGTGGATCGACGAAGGGGCGAAGAACGACCAGGGGGAGGTTGCGCTGGCCGGGGCCGATCGTCCGCGTGTCTTCGTCACCTGTCAGGATGATGATGTGGTGGCGGCCATCGATCTGGCGACGCAGCGGGTGATGCGCTACATCGACGTCGGCGAGGTTGCGGGGGGATTCCCCGAGTCGCCGCACAACATCGTCTTCTCGCCCGATGGAAGGTTCATCTATGTGAATATGATCGCCGCCGGCCTGCTGGAGAAGTACGATGCACGCACCTTCCAGAAGCTCGGTTCGGTGCGGGTGGGAAGCTCCCCGGCCCAGGTGGCGGTAACGAAGGACGGAAGCACGCTCTACGTCTCGAACTTCGATGTCAGCCTGAACCAGTTGTTCATCAACAAGGTGGCGGCGGCGACCATGACCGTGACGGACACCATCTACGACGTCGGCAACGCCCCGCACGGCGTGATCCTGAGCGAGGACGAGCGCTTCCTCTACACGACGAATGCGCTGGGGGATGACATTTCCGAGATCGATCTGCAGACGATGGAGATCAGCCGCCGCATTCTGATCTCGCCCAATTTTCCGTTGCCTCCCGGCGGACGCGCCCGCTATGAACCGTATCAGGGAGAGATCGGCCCGGACGGGCATACTCTGTGGGTTACGTGCCGCAACAGCAACGATGTCCGCGTGATCGATCTGGAACTCGGCCGCGTCGTGGACAGCATTCCTGTCGGCACCCGGCCGTTGATCCCGCGATTCACCCCGGACAAGCGCGAGTTCTGGGTCTCCAACCGGGGCTCCGACAACATCTCCATCATCGATCCGATGACGCGGCGGGTGGTGACCACCATCCGGGACATACAGATTCAGCCGCACGCGGTCGATTTCACCGCCGATGGCTCGCTTGCATTCGTAAGCTGCGAAAATCTGAACGGCGAGCGGCATCATGGAACGCTCGACGAGGGGGCGGTGCCGGGGCTGGTTTATGTGATCGATGTCGCGACGCGCAAGGTCATCCGGAAAATCGAGGTCGGCTCCTTTGCCGCCGGCATAACCGTTCAGCGATGATTCACCGGTGAACCGGCCTGCAAGGCGCCTGACGGTTCCATCATCAACTCTGAAACAGCGTGATGAAACAGCTTTTCGCCCTGGCATTTCTGCTGGTTCTGGCCGCCGGTCCGATTGCGGCGCAGGAACCCGGCATGTCGCTCAACATGACACTCTTCGATCATCTGAATCCGGTCGATACCGTGGGGCTGCATTCGGCGCTGTGGGGGTATGTGGCTCCGGATGGCCGCGAATATGCGCTCTTCGGCAGCCAGATCGGTACGCACATCATTGACATCACCGACAAGCCGATCCGCCAGGTGGCGTTCATCGCAGGATCGCGGAATCAGTGGCGCGAAATGAAGGTCTATGGCCACTATGCCTACATCGTCAGCGAGGCGAACGATGAGCGCGGCGGGCTCCAGATCGTCGATCTCTCGGATCTCCCGAACTCCGCGCACCTGGTGCGCACCGATACGACGAATTTCCGCAGCGCCCATACGGTCTTCATCGGCGGGCATTATCTCTATGTCATGGGAACCCAGGCTTCGGCGGGAGCGAACGGCGGCGTCATCATCCTGGATCTCGAACCCGACCCGCTCCACCCGCGCCGCGTGGGCATGGTGAACCCATACTACTTCCACGATGCCTGGGTGCGCAACGATACGCTTCTCGGAGCGGCGATCTACGGCCAGGGATGCGATATCTACGATATTACCGACAAGGCCGGCCCGAAGCATCTCGCCACCATTACCTATCCCTTCAGCGGCACCCATAATGCGGAGATCACCTCCGACGGCGGCTATGTGGTCACCAGCGATGAAATCGGTTTCACCGCGAAGACCATGAAGGTCTGGGACATTCACGATCTGGAGAATATCACCAAGGTGGCGGAGTTCACCCCCGACCCCAACAGCATCGTGCACAATGTGCATGTGCGGGGACGGTATGTGGTGGCGTCGTGGTATACGGCGGGGGTACGGATTCTGGATATGATCGATCCGCGCCATCCGCGCGAAGTGGGATACTACGACACGTTTGCCGCGCCGACCGGCGGATTCGACGGGGTCTGGGAGGTCTACGCCTTCTTCCCTTCGGGAAAGGTGATAGCGGGCGACCGGAATACCGGGTTGTACGTACTGGAGTTCAACGGCGCCACCGCCGGCTCGGTCTCCGGATATGTCCGCGACGCCGTCAGCGGGGAGCCGCTGCCCGGCGTTACGATCCACGTTCCGGAGCAGGGACAGACGGTTACGAGCGACGCCTACGGGTACTACTACATCGGCGGCGCGAACGGCGCCCGGGTATCGCTCGTGACCAGGGAATTCCGCTATGCCGGGAGTTCGGAGTCCGTGACGTTCGACGGCGATCAGCAGAAGGACATTCTTCTCTCGCCGCTGCCGTTCGCCTCGCTGCTTGTCATGGCGAAGGATGAACAGGGGGTGCCGGTGGAGGGATTCTCCTACGCGGTGGTGCCGCACTATCCCTCGGCCACGGCGTTCGGCGCAGCCGCGCGCGTTCAGCTTCCGGAGGATAGCACCTTCACGCTGACCGTCGGCAAGTGGGGCTACAGGACCGAACGGCTGCAGGTGCGCCTGAGCCATGATCCCCCTCCGATCGAGGTGACGCTGCATCCGGGCTACTTCGATGATGCGACGCTGCATCTCGGCTGGAGCTTCCGGAGCGAGGGGGATGATGCCACGACAGGTATCTGGACGCGTCTGGTCCCGTACCAGACCTATTCCGGAACCGGCTGGTTCTATCCCGAAGGGCAGCCTGACGGCGATCCCAACGGCTTTGTGTTCCAGACCGGCGCGCCGCCGCTGCTGATGCCGCTGGAGCAGGGAGATGTAAATGGCGGATATACCACGCTGACCTCGCCGGTCATGGATCTTTCGGCCATGCCCGATCCCGGGATCAGATTCGATCTCTGGTACGTGCAGTATATCGGCGACACGCTCAGGGACTCCCTCACCGTGCAGCTTTCCAACGACGACGGCGTTTCCTGGACCACCGTCTACTTTGAGACGAACGAACTGGCCGGCTGGCGGCCGATCACGATCATGCCGGCGGCCTTCATGACGCTGACCGACCGGATGCGGATCAGGTTCCGTGTCAGCGATATACTCAGTGCGACGCGGATCTTCGCGGCGATGGACAATTTCCTGGTGGACCCGGGGGTGCCCAGCAGCGCGCCGCTGGAGGGGGCCGAAGAATCGGGCGCGATGATCCTGATGGTGGCGCCGAATCCCGCCCGCGCATCTGCCGGAGTGGCGCTCCATCTACCGTCACCGCATCGCCGTCTCCGCCTCGAAGTGTTCGATGTGCTCGGCCGGCGCCGTATGCTGCTGCATGATGCATTCCTTCCCGCGGGCGACCACCGGTTCCAGGTAGCCGACGCGCTCCCCTCCGGCAGCTACGTGATTCGCGCCACCGCCGACGACGGGACCGTGCGGGGCGCGATGTTCCAGGTGACGCGATAGCGGCGAATCCGCTGACATCATACGCTGTGGCGGCCGGGGGAAGGAATTTCTCCCGGCTGCGCTGTTTTCCGGTTGGCATTTTCCAGGCCCGTCCGTATGTTTCGAGCCAAAACTTGCAACAAACTATTAACGGCCATAGCAGATCGATTTCATTGCAGCGGAAGCAGCGCCATACATCAGGTTCGATATATCGTGATGCCTCATAATGGTGTGATGTGACCGCAGCCGCTTACAGGAGCGGCGGCACGGTTCATCTCCCATCGCTCTTCGGCGCGGGAGATGCCGGTTCCATAGAAAACCATCGGTGGGCGGCCGCGGGCGGAACCGTCCGGACCGCCATCAACCAGTCCACGAGTTCACGCAGTTCAAGGAGAATCGACCGATGAAGATCCCGGGCTTCTCGTTCTGGGCGCTGGTTACTGCGCTCATCCTCTACTTCCTGCTCCATGCCATCGGCATGTCGGAGATTCTGGCGGGCGCATTTGCGGTCCTGTGGTATATCATCGGCGTCGGCGCGGCGTATGCCATCTCCTACTTCCATCATCCCCGCTACGAGCATGAGCTGGCGCTGGCCGTGGTCGGTCCGCGTCCGGAGGGGTACTGTTCGGTGACGTTCTCCAATCAGGGACGGACGATCTACGTGCGTCCCGGGGCCAATCTCCGCGAGGCCGCCGTGGCGCAGGGGGTGCAGGTTTACTATGATATCAACAAGTATGTGAACTGCTTCGGGCTGGGGCATTGTGGTACATGCCAGTTCAAGGCCGACCCCAGGGCTCCGGAGGCCTTCAGCGCGCTTACCTGGCAGGAACGATTCACGCTCGGCGATACTGCGGGGAAGGTGCGCCTTGCCTGCCAGACCCAGGTGCTGGGGGACTGCGTGATCGATAACACAGTGGCGCAGGAACTTGGCGTGGTGCGCCACTATTCGGTGATCAACGGCGCGCTTCTCGGCGTCTTTTCGCTGCTGATGCTCGGCGTTATCATCTGGATGGGGGGTGATATGATCGGCCTCTTCTGATAGCCGGTACTTCACGCCGCTCCGTCACGGCCGGGACAGCCCGACCGGCCGGAGCCCCGTGGTGGAGGTCCGGAAAAAACAGACGGGGAGCCGCATGCATGTGTGGCTCCCCGTTCCATGTTCCGTATCCCGTCGTTATCCTTCGTTCCCGGTTCCCGTCATGCGGATGATGCCGGTGGGAAGATCCCGGCTGCGATCCGATCGAGAGCCGGGCAGCCTACTGCCGTGCAAGTATCGCCGAGGTGGGGCGCTGATCCGTGATATCCGCGTATTCACGCAGCTTCTTGAGAAGATCCGTGACCAGCTCCTCGTTGTACCTTGCAACGTACTCCCTGGTGAATGTCTCCCGCTCACGACGGTAATCCTCCTCCGAGGGGCGCAGCGTCTGGTCCACCACGCGAAGGAAATAATAGGCGTGCCTGCCGCGCACCGGCCCGCTCACCGAGCCTGCGGGGGTGACGGTTATCAGCGAATCCAGGATCGTCTTGTCCTCGTCCGGCGGGGGCGACACCACCTGGTTCTGCACCATGAATGCCTCCGCCATCGGGGCGTACAGGCGGATAAAGCCCAGCGTCATGTCCGGTGTCATCGAATCGGCGAGCGTCTGCATGCGGGGCCGGAGCATTTCGAGCTGCCTGGCGCGGCGCACATGGGGAATCACGTAGTTCTCGCGGATTGCGGCATACTCGGCCACGCCTGCCGGCCACGACTGGAGCAGTTGCACCACTGCCACGCGATCGTACGGCAGACGGATCACCGCAACTTCCCCGGGCTGCGCGCCGAATGCGAAATTGGTGACGGCCAGGGCATCGCCGTAGATATCCATGCGACGCAGCAGCGAGGTATCGGAGATCGCATCGGGGACGCGCAGCTTGATCTCGCGGCGCAGCGAATCGGCCACGGCTCCATCTTTGCGTAGCGCATCGGCGTACATCATTGCATCCTGCATCACCGACTCCTCCGCCTCCGGCGCAACATCGAGAGGGAAGCGGAGTTCACGGAGCCTGTAGCCATGATTAGAGCGCTCCACCACCCACAGCAGATGCTGCCCGAACCGGGTCTTCAGCGGGCCCACCGCCTTTCCGATCGGCGCGGCGAACGCGGCGCTATCGAATTCCCGTATCATCTCCCCGTGGCCGAAGTAGCCCAGGTCGCCCCCCGATTGTGCGGTGCCGTCCTGGCCGAACATGCCGGCGTACTTGATGAACTCCTGCTCCGTCTGCATGCTGTCCCTCAGCGACAGCATCATGTCATGGACAAGGCTGTCCTGCGTCGGATCGCCCGGTTTGATGAGGATATGACGTGCATGCACCACCGTATCCGCCACCGGCGTCGTATCCTCCACATAGATCAGCACCTGCTCCCCCTCGATCTCGAAAGGACCCGCCACGTCGCCGCGCTTCGCCGCCGCGAGCTCTGCCCGGGCCATCGGCGGAACGCTGCTCAGGCTGATCGCCTCCCGGGGAAAACGATTCTCCGGAAGGCCGCGCGACAGCTCGGCGACGACGTCGGCCCGCCGGTCGAGTGGCGCCTTCGCGATCGCACTGCGCGTCTCGTCCAGCTTCGTCCGGCGCGCCAGCGAATCCGCGTGCAGCGCCTTCACCGGCAGGATCAGCGATGACACGTAGCGGGCGCTGGAAAAGCTGTAGTCCTCCCTGTGGCTGTCGTACCACGCGCGCGCCTCCTCCTCCGTGACCGGCACAAGGCTGTCCGGAATGGTGGAGTGGAGCACCCGGATGAACGAGCCGACAATGGTGGTATGCTCCGCGAAATAGCGGTAGCGGATCTCCTCCGGCGTGAGCGGGTCTTCCGCCTGCAGCGTCTCGCCGAGACGCCGCCGCAGTTCCTGCTCCTGCAGGTAGGTGATCACCTTGTCCAGATCATTCCGCCATTTTTCCACCACCTCCTTCTTGTCCACGTCCGGTCCCACAAGCTGGGCCATCAGTGTGGGGTCCTGCACCACGCTTCGGTAGGTGTCCTCGTAGAAGATGCCCTTCGCATCGGTGAACGGTCCCTTGATGAACTCGGGGGGATCGTCCAGCAGCATCTTCATCGCATCGGCGCGGGTGACGGAGATCTTCCGCCGGGCGGCCTCCTGCCGGAGGAGCTCCTGGTCCACAAGCTCCATAAGGATGGCGTCGGCATTGGCGAGATCCACCGCCGTATCGTAGCCGAGCTTCCGTTGCTGGTTCGCCTGATCGTGGCACCGTTGCAGATAATAGTCGTACGAGATCTTCTGACCGTTCACGATCGCCGCGGCCGGGGAATCCTTCGGTGTGGAGGTCTGCCGGCCCTTTCCCCTGCGCTGGCCATGCGCCGCCGGGGCTGCGACGAGAAGGATGATGACGAGAGCGGGAAGGTGTCTGAAGATTCTGATCATAGTCCTTGATGCTCCGCCGGCGCTCGACGTCCGGCGCTCGAATGTAGATCGGAAATATGTTATCGTGGAAGATTTCGGGCGCACGGCCATCCGGGCGGTCGCCGGGGGGCGTGGCTGCGCAATCCGCGGCGTCACCGCATACGACTGATGCGGCGCGCGACGATTGCGTTTCAGAACGATGACACGAACGGGATGGATTTTGTTAGAGCCCGCGACAAAATGAAGTGAATTCCGGCTCCCCTGCGCCGCGCGTTGCGGAACGCACGGCGGATACCCCGCGACGCACGCTTCCATGACGGATAAACGCCCCCGATCATGGCGATCATCCCGCCCCCCTGAATCTGGTTGATCCCCGTAGATAGGAGAAGGACGTCCTGCTTTGCGCCTTTGCGTAAGACTGATTCCCGCGGATGAGGAACGGAGGGGATGGAAGATACAGCGGAAGAGAACCGCCGGCCGGGGTTCCCTTCCGCACGGATTCACGCATCAGCTTCTAACGACGACCCTGGCGGTGGCGGCGAACCGTCCGGCCGCCTTTTCCCGGTAGCGCGCCATGATCCGCCTGACGTAATCGCGCGTTTCCTGGAAGGGGGGAATGCCCTTGTATTTTTCGACATTTCCCGGACCGGCGTTATAACCGGCGAGTGCGAACTCCACATTTCCCCGGAAGCGATCGAGCAGCATCTTAAGATATCTGGCGCCTCCGTCGATTGCCTGGCGGGGATCGTAGGGATCGGAGACGCCGAGCATCGCGGCGGTGCTGGGGATCATCTGCACCAGCCCCTGGGCACTATCCACCGAAAGCGCCTGCGCATTGAAATTCGATTCCTGCTGTACCAGTGCCGCCAGCAGATGGGGGTCGATCTGATATTTTACGCTCACCTGCTGGATCAGGTCGTGGTAGGGGACCTGCCACGTCAGCTCCACCACGGCGTCGGGACCCTCCACGATCAGTTCGCCGCGCGGGCGGTAGACACGTTCCTGCACCTCGACGCTGGTCCTGTTCACGATCGAGGGCTGCCGTCCCCTGCGCCCGCGGGAAACGGAGGCCGGGTTCCAGATCATCACGCTGGCGAGCGTGTTATCGAACCGCATGACGGCACGGGCGACGGTAAGGGTATCCTCCGGCGATTCGCTCAGCGGGGCGCGGGTGATGATGAACTCCATGCCATACTCGCTGGAGTACCATTCCACGAGCGAGGCGAGCGAGGAGTCGGTCTGGTACAGGTGGGTGCTGGTGGCGGCGGGAACTCCCGGCGTCGTGCCACGGGAGCCCAGCGCCTTCATCTTCGAGAGGAAGGGGGAGGCGATGATCTGCGGCCGGCCGCTGCCCGGCAGCACGCGGAGGAACTCGTCGGCAGGATAGAACTCCAGGATCGCGTCGGTCACCACGCCGAGCGCAGTGCGCTCGCGCGCCAGAAAGGCGGAATGCTTCTTCGGCATGAGCACCGGGGCCGCCGCTGCCTCATCGATGCTCTCCGTTCGTATACCGGAAACCGCCACCACCTGCGGCTGGATGGGGCGGAGCGATGTCGTATCCCGGTCCGGAGTCTCCATCTGTCCTCTGGCATGCTGCGCAAGCAGGGCGAAGGCAGCCAGGGCTATCATCATCCGTACTGTTGTCGTTATCATGCAGTTCATCTTGTGATATCATAACCCCCCCCGTTCATGGCGCCCGCACCATCCAGGAACCCGATGCCTGCCCGTCCGCTTCCTATGACACCCACGAACGCGGAAGCCACATCTATAAGGTCAAAGGTCAAAAGGCAAAAGGCAAAAAAACAGGTGACACCCACGAGCGCGGAGCTGTATCATGGTCCGTAATCCCTGTCAGTTCCTGAACGGCAGTTCCCCGAAGGAACATGGCGGCGCTTCAATTCATCAGGATACCTTTCCTGCACATAGCGTGAAGGGTGATAACAGAGACGCCAGGGGCATCCGCTTTAGTGGAGCACGGAGGCTCCGGGGGGGAGGAGGCGTCCGCCGAAGAATCACAATCTACGCCTTCGTCTCCCGACGGCGGAAGGGAGGGATGCTTAAATTTTTTTCATGCGCGGAGGGAATGATGGCATCCGGCCGGTCCCCTGCCCGGCGCGCACCGTCCGTTCAGCGCGCCGTTACATCCGCTTTCGATACGGCCCGTCGCCATTCGATTGTCCGGGGGCGGAATGCCCCGTATTTTTACCGTATGCCGCGTTCCTCCATGAACCCCGCGCTTCTGATCGAGCGCCTTCGCGATGACGAGGGCCTTACCGACAACCTTGGCGATGACGAGGCCGAGGTGCTGTTGCAGTGGGGGGAGCGCCGTCTTGCCCTCTGCGCCTCCGAGGAGGAGGCCGGGGAGGTGATCGGGATGATACGCGCGGTGAACCGCGAGGCTGGCCGGGGCGGGCGATTCGCCGAGCTCTTCAGCCAGCTTCCCCCTCTGCCGGAACCCCCGGCTCCCTCCGGTGACTCCGATGCCGCTGCGGCGCCGGAAGCGCCGTAACGAATCCTGTACGATGAAACGTTCCCCCTCCCCACGGCGGCTCATCCTCCCGGTTCTGGTGGCGCTGGCCGGTTCCGTGATCTATTTCCTGGCCGGCCGCACCAGCGATCACCGGAGCGCCGATGGCGGTGATGCCGCCGGTGAAGCTGCGCCGCGGCGGGCGGAGCCTCCCGCCGGCATCGACGTCTACTTCAGCTATACCTATGCGAATCGTCCCGCAGTGGGCGAGAATGATGGGGAGAACATCGACCGCCAGCTTGCCCGGTTCATCGCGGCGGCCCGGTCCACGCTGGAGTGCGCATTCTTCGAGCTTGAATCGCAGCGGATAGCCGATGCGCTGATTGCGGCCCATCTGCGCGGGGTGAGAGTGAGGATCGTGGGCGACAGCGATTATGAGGAGAACCCCGAGATGCAGGCGGTGATCGCCGCCGGGATTCCCGTGATCTTCGACGGGCGCAGCGCCCTCATGCACAACAAGTTCGTCGTCGCGGACGGCGCAGCGGTGTGGACGGGTTCGTTCAATGCAACCGACAACTGTGCGTTCCGGAACAACAACAACGCGGTGGTGATCCGCTCGCGCGCGGTGGCCCGGAACTTCCACGCGGAGTTCGCCGAGATGTTCGAGCGCCGGGAATTCGGCCCCCGCTCCAGCTCCGACACGCCGGAAAGCTTGGTGAAACTCGGCGACGCCGACATCTACACCTATTTCGCCCCCGAAGATGATGTGCCGCCGAAGATCATCCGCATCCTCCGTGCGGCAAAGCGGAGCATCCACTTCATGGCCTACAGCTTCACCGATTCCAGCATCGCCGGCGCCCTGATTGAACGGGCGGGGGCCGGTGTGGCGGTGCAGGGCGTGGTGGAGGGACGCGGCGCCGAAGCCCGCGGAGCGGAGATGCCCCGGCTGCTCCGGGGGGGAATCCCCGTGCTGAAGGATGGCAACAAGTACATGATGCACCACAAGGTGTTCATCGTCGATAGCCTCTGGACCATCACCGGCAGCTACAACTTCACCGGCTCCGGCGCCCGCAGCAACGACGAGAACCTCGTGATCATCAGAAACGAAGGGGTGGCGGGAAGATTCGAGGAGGAGTTCGCGAGAATATGGCGCATGGCGCAGGGGGCGGGCTGAATCGGCGGGCAGCTGCGCGGCGGGGGATGGGGCGGGGCGTGAAGCTCCCGGCGGCGGATCGCAAATTCCTCACGCATGCGGCCGGAGCCGAACTCCTTCCTTCGCCTTCCATGACCGGGCCGCGGGCGGCCGCCGTCCCCCCCCCCATCCGCCGGCAGGTTCGAGCCTGCCGGAATTCCCGGTGGCAGCTATATACCTGACAGATCCACGACGTCTCTTTGTTATCCCCAGGTACAAACCGATTCCGACGGTCGGCAATGCCATAGTTTCAGACCCTGCAAAACGTGACGAAATCGCCACGTTCTCGCCGTCTGCGTCTTGCACTTAGCGTTCGAGTTCGATAGTGGCTCAGGCTTGCTGATACGGAGCCTTCCCTCCTCATTTCCAGAACTAAATAGTTCATAACAGGCTCTAAGCGCGGGGTTCTTGAACCTGAGAATAGGTAGGGGCGGTCTGTGCAATTTGGCGTTGTATGAGCACACTCTTTGTCTTATGTTCACGTCGTGAAGAAGAAATCCTGCTCGGTCGATAGGCAGGATTGCTAAGGTTCTAGTAGTGATGCAGGAATAGAGGACGGGCAGATCGACAGTAGATCTTTGTATCTCGTAAGAGCCAACATCCTTCAAAAATTCCAGTAATCAGCGTTTAGATTGCTCTATAGCCATGAAATATCCAAGTCACACTATATCGAAGCCTGTAACTGGCAATGAAGCCAAGTTGCTGATCAAGGCTATTAATTCGGGCCAAAGCGTTACGAATGAGGCTGCCAGGGCAACGGTTGATCGTATTATGACACGTCGTCGGAATAGCCGTACTTCAAATGGCCAGGCAGGGCAAGTACGCTGATATTAGCTTTGAGAGTGCTGAAGTTAGGCAATGGACCCCTGGTATGGAATGTTCCTGCCAGGGGTTCAAATGCTATCGCGGAGAGTTTCGAGCATTCTGGACTGGAAAGAGGATCATGCGAGATGTGCAAAAGCACATCGGGCGTTGCTGGATCATCACCTACAACAATGTTTTAGTAGCCTATATTACTCTCCTTGCTGATAAGCTGGAGGTTAAGGAGCCGATATTGGATGGCGAAGAGATACCCTATCAGACCTTTCCCGCTGTTAAGATTGGGCTCCTTGCTTCTGATATGCGGGCAAAGAAGGCGGGAACGCGTCTAATGGAGTGGGCATTAGAGTACATTGCCACCGAGATAAGTCCTTTGGTTGGAGTGCGTTTCGCTACGGTTGACGCACTCTATGACCCTGACGAAACGCCGGTTTATGACTCCTCTGGCTTCTATCGTAAACTCGGCTTTCGTTTCGCCAGCCCTGACGAGCCATTACCTCCCAAAGAACCCTACCGTGCAATGTATTTTGATCTTAAGGATCTTATTGAAGCTCTGCAAAGTGACCCCGGGAAGGTGCAATCGAATGAAACCTCAGATCAGCCTGGCGTTTAGCGCCGTTCTTATCCTTCTCTTTCTCTCTATGTCTCACCCATACGATCCGCTGCAAGAACTCTCCGAAATCCATATCCACCTTCAATAGCTCTTCATACTTCTCTGGCCGCTTCTTTCCTGTAGGCTTCTCCTCAGAACGAAAGTCCGTCTTTGAGTCCTTCCGCTCGCTTGCGGGCTTCTTCGGCTTCCCGCATGATTCGTTGGATGCGGGTTCCATTGGCTATGAGTGCTTTATAGGCTAGACGATCTTCAACTTTTCCTAAAGTACGAACAAACCTATGGGCATCTTACAAAGAACGGGTGTTGTAGCGCTTGTTGAAGGGAAGTGGAGAGTCTTCGAAGATGGTTCCGGCCTTGACGGTGAACTTCCGGTGACATACCCCGCACTTGGAATGAATGCCATTACTGAAACGGTTCACCCGATCAGCTTCGCAGTGTGGGCATGTGATGTAACCATGCCAACGAACGCTTCCAGCGTGTCACGGCAGACCTGTTCATCGGTGAACACCTTGTGAAAGTCTGCGAGGCTCTTGAAACTGTTGAGGAGGGCAATGTTGTTCATTGGTATTTTTGCTATCGAACACGTACAAAACTGCCGATTATTCTTGGGTCTTCCAGGTGTATAACTACCTTCCCGGCCATATGCGGACCGGAATTTCGTCCGGGGCGCAACCAGCGGCGCTCCCGTCCGTTCGTCAGATGCCGCTGGTATCCGGAATAGCATAACTTGTGAACGATGCCGGGCGCGCTATCGTCCGGCGAGAGGTGAATCGTGCCATATTCAGACGGACCTCGTCCGATGTCCGAGCAACCATTGCTTGCATCCGCGCTCGACATGGGCGCGCTGCTGGAGTTCAGCCGTATTTTGAACGAATGCGACGATCCGGCCGGTATCTACAGCCAACTTCTGCTCTCGCTGATGGGGAAGCTGGGGCTTGGCCGTGCCGCGGTTGCGCTCCCCGGCGCCGACGGCAGCTACACCGTCGCGATCGCCAAGGGAGGGCTCGCGGAAACCATCGGCTTCGGCTTCCAGTGGGATAACGCCTGCCGCCACGGGCTGTTCAGGCCCGACCGTCTGCATAATGCCGACGAGCGCGAGCATCTTGCGACGGCGGGTGTGGAGCAGATCATCCCGGTCGGTTCCGGCGAACGCACGTTCGCGCTGCTGCTGCTGGGGGGGGCGATGATGCGGCGGTGCGAGGAGCAGGATGGAAACAACTACGCGCTGCTCATGGGGGCAATCACCGCCATGGCGCTGGAGGGGAGCCTGGCGCGGGGATCGCTTTCGGAGGCCAACCGCCGTCTGGAGCGGCGCGTGCACCGGCTGCGGTCGCTCTTCGAGGCGGGACGGGAATTCAATGCCGTGCTCGACCGCGACATGATCATCCGCCTGCTGGGCTATACGCTGATGGGGGAGATGGCCATCTCCCGGTTCGCCGTGGCGCTGCGCAACAGGAACGGCTACTTCCCGGTGATCAACCATCGCTTCCGCGAGGGATTCCCTCCGGAGATGCTGGAGGAGGTTGCGGCGCTCGGAACCCGTGTGTACAACGTACGCGACGGGCTCTCGCGGCCGGAGGAAATGCTCTACGACAGCGGCGTCCGCGCCTCGATCCCGATGGTGGTGCAGGGGATCACCCGCGGCCTTCTGCTGGTGGGGGAGCGCTTCCGCAACAGGATCGACGACGAGGATCTGGAGTACCTGGCCTCGCTTGCGAACCTTGCGGTGGGGTCGCTGGAGAACGCCCGGCTGCTGGAGGAGATCATCGGCAAGGAGCGCATGGAGGAGGATCTCCGCATCGCCGCCGAGATACAGCAGGGGCTTCTCCCCCGGTCGCTGCCGGACGTTGATGGCTTCGATCTCGCCGCGGAGACCATCCCCACACACCAGGTCGGGGGGGACTGCTACGATGTCATCGAGCTTGCGGAGGGGCGGGTGCTCTTCTTCATCGCCGATGTCTCCGGGAAGGGGACGCCGGCCTCGCTGCTGATGGCGAACGTGCAGGCGGCCGTGCGGGCGCTGGCGCAGCTCGATCTTCCGCTCGATGACCTGACCGCCCGCATCAACGACGTCATCTATCAGAATACTTCCGCCGACAAGTTCATCACGGCCTTCTTCGGCCTGCTCGATCCGGCGGGCGGAGTGTTCAGCTATGTCAATGCGGGGCATAATCCTCCGCTCCTCTTCACGGCGGAGCGGGTGCGGCCGCTCGACCACGGCGGGGTGATTCTCGGCATCATGCCGTCGATTCTTCCCTATGAGGTCGGTGCGGTGAGGATGGAGCCGGGCGATCTCCTCATCCTCTATACCGATGGCGTGAGCGAGGCCATGAGCGTGGCATCCGAGGAATACGGCGAGGCGCGCCTGCGCCGGCTGTTTGGCGATCGGCGCGCCGGCTCGGCCGCCGAAGCCGTCGATGCGCTGCGGAGCGATATCCTGGAATTCACGCGCGGCGCCGCGCAGTCGGATGATATCACCATCGTGGCGATCCGCCGGCAGTGATGCGGCATGGCGCATCCCGATAATGGCTCCATATGCGCCGGGATGCGCCGATGCCGGCACGTTCAAGCGCAGGCGCAATGCCTCCGCTCCGGACTATTTTTTTTCGCAGGTGGCGGACGCTGCTTGAATTATTCTGCCCGGGCGTCGTAGCTTCCCCTCCCATCGTGCTTCACAAATGTCTTCTCCAGTTCATTTCGCTCCCCAAATGACCGTAGGACAACGACTGCGTTCCGCGCGTGAAGCAAGGGATATGACCATCGGCGACATCGCGCGGCGCACCTTCATACAGCCGAAGTTTCTTCACGCGATCGACGAGGACAATCTGGGAGTCATTCCGGATTCGCATCGCCGGCCCTTCATCCGGGAATATGCGCGCGTCGTGGGCGTCGAAGCCGACGAGGTGCTCTCGCTGCTGGCCGATTACGAGCCTCCTCCCGCGCCTGCCGTGGCGGAGCAGCACGTCCCGCAGCGCCGGTTCGACATGGAGGAGCAGAACGTTTCGGCCCCCGTTCCCCCGGCTCTCGACGAAAGCGACCGCAGAGCATATGGCGAAATCCTGCGCCGCCTTTCCGCAGGGCGCGGGATGAAGCTGAGCGGTTCCAATCTCTCCTCATGGCTTATCACCGGCGCATTTGTCCTGCTGCTGCTGATCGCCATCTACTACATCTTCTTCTCCGGCGAGAACACCCAGCCGGAAGGCGCCGGAATACCCATCGATTCCACCGCATCCCCCACCGAGATACTCGCCCGCGGCAGCGCCGATACGGGAGCGCCGGAGGATCTGGAATCGGTCGTCGCCGACGACAGCCTGACGCTGGAGGGAAGAGCCACGGCGAAGGTCTGGTTCGCCATCGTCATGGATGGCAGAAGGAGCGAAACCGGCACGCTGGACAGCGGCACGGTGAAGGTCTGGCGCGCGGCCGAAACCTTCAAGCTCTCGCTCGGCAATGCGGGCGGTCTGGACCTGACGCTGAACGAGAGGGCCATCGGCACGCTCGGCCCCCTGCGCACCAGCATCCGCAACCAGATCATCGATGCGGAGGGACCGCGCAAGACGCTCCGCCGCTCCGCAGGAACCGCGCAGGAACGCCGCTCCACGCAGCGCAGCCGCGAGGTGCGCACCATCACGCCGACGGAAATGCGGACCGCCCGCCCGTCGCAGCCCTGAACGGACGGCGGCCAGCCAAAATGAAAGCAGCCATATGCCGGGCGGACCCGCTGCGCATCGCTGCCGCTGCCGGATACGAAGGGATCGGCTCCGCCCGCCGGCATCCACTGAACATGACGGAACCGCCACACCCGGCCGCCACCCCACCCCCGCCCATTTTCTGCCTTTTGATTTTTGCCTTTTGACTTTTGCAACTATATACCCGTGAGCACCAACGTTCTGTATCTTGGAGAATGTACGATGGCGCTCCGTGACGGCAATGCAAGACTTTGGGGTGTGCCCGGCGAATCATCCGGAATGACCTTCCGGCATCCCGACTTGCACACCCTTCGTGGCCATGAGTCGGGCTCACCGGAACCGTAAGGCCGGTGACGCTGTGCAAGGCAGGAATGGCCCGAGGCACCTATTCCACCTTGCACATGGAAACTACTGTACACGCCGGTGTTGAAAGACCACCATTGCCCCTGCACCCTGTTGATAGGCTGGAACGACCGATTCCGTCCGTTGAGATGCTTCGCAATTCGCTGGGCCTGGCGGGGAGGGACTATAGTCCGCACCCTGGAACATATACCACGGTTTGCGATTATCTATCCGAAGAGGTTGAAGTTGTAGTGGGTGAATTGTCAAGGACATAGAAGAAAGTGCAGATATAGCTCTCTTCGGGATCATTGAAGAGGGCTATGTAGAATACATTGACTGTCATCTCGCCGATCTGTATGTTTGCGCCGAAATGACCGGACTCTACTTTCCAGCGTTACTCTTGTGTTCAACTATACGTAATCACAACTATGCCGTTCGATCGTCTACATGAAGGCTTGTCATCCGAATGTCAATGTGCTGACAAGTTTGGCGTCGCAATTCCTGACCATGAGTTCCTCAGAGCATTGATTCATAATGAGTTTGGTGAGGATGACTTCAAGTCTCAATTTGAAAAAGGTGAGCAATTCGGAGGTGGCGGCTGTAAAAATCGTTGTTCCTATCGCAGTATATCCATTAACTGTGTTCGCAACGATAATTTGCAAGCGATTTTAGATAACTATCGTCAGGCAAGAGGGTCGGACCTGTTAGTCGCTTTGTCAAGAGAACTAGAAACGTTTCGTTACTATGTAAAGATGCGTTTTGAATCCGAATGTGGAAGGGTTTGGGAATATCCGGAGTCGCAACGCGAGGTCGGGCATATGAATTTTTTCAAAGCCGACCATTTCAGTATGGCGCACATCAAGTTTGAAATACTTTCTCTCTAAGTATATATGACTACGGAACTATTCGACATATCAGAACAGCCAATTCAAACCGATATCCCTCGCATCGTTAATGGGTATCGGACTCTGTTTCATTATGATCGTGACGTGTTGTTCACTGGCTACAATGTGTATGGGATGCGTATACTGGGGTCGTTGTCGAAATCCGTCCGAGCCACCCGCCAATTGCGCTACCTACATTGCGTAATCACGGAGCGTCAATATGACGAATTTATCAATCAACGTATAGGGTATTCATCAATTCTCCAAAAGAACAAATCTGTCTTTATCGTTGACAAGACCTTTGATGGTGATGAGGTAGCGATCTACTATCTTAATATAGGCCGTGTCCCAGTATCTTATCTGCCACTGCACAGTTTTATGTGCCCATTGCAATACGATGAATTTTCTAGGATAGTAACAGCCAAGCTACAGGGCGGAACTGCAAATGGACATCGTGTGGCTGCAGATACATTAGCAGATATCCGTGGCGATCTTACAGAACTGCTTCAACAGCCTATACAAATTGCCTCGCGAAAGGCAAATAGACAGAGGTTCTCAATATTTGAACATACGAACACACCAGGCAGTTATGCTATATCATTTGAGATTGCTCAATCATCTGAGCCAGAGCATTCTTTGATGATAGATGCCGGGAATATATTGGATCAATTCATTCCCGCATACTTACGCTACTGTTTTCATGATTTGCTTGTTGAGAGTCAAATAATTACTGAGAAAGATATTCAGACTTCAGATTCGTTCGCAACGCTCATTGACTTCCTGCGTCGCATGAGTAACCGCAGCGATGAGAGCAGCGAGGCATTACGAAAGCGTCTTTTAAAGTCACTTCTCAAAGCCGCGAATAGCATTGCGGATATTACATCGTTGATTGGGCCTTCGTTCTCCAACATCGTTTTGTTGAACGGCGGCCCTGCATCAACCGATGTGATCGGAGTTGTAGACGACCGCCTGGATGCTGAAATTAAATCAGCAGTTGAAACAATAGAGAATAAAATTATGGAGGTTAGTAAAGATGACCGTCCTACGGAATACTATATTTCAATATATCACTTGAATACTGACACACGGCAGGGTAATGCCGTTGTCCGAGATAAGACTGCAAAAATATCATTTAGGCCCAAAATTCATATCGGAGGCCATGAAGACCTTGTTAATACGAAATATACTCAGAGCTTATACCAAGGAATAGAAGTGCCTGTGTTGGGGATCGCCCGGAGAGTTGATGGTAAAATCAAGAAGCTGGAGATAGAATTTGAGGAAGATGAGTAATTGTTCGCGTTCTCTATGCAACGCTATCTCTTCGTTCTCGCATTTTGATTCTCTTTTCTTCTTCTTTTCTGGGATCAACGCTCACCACCAGTTCCAGACAGTTCCAGAAGCTCGTCAAAGTCCATATCCACTTTCAGCGGCTTCTCATAGGTAGCCGGTCGTTGCTTCTTGCCCGGCTTCTCCTCAGAACGGGGTGCAGTCCTTGAGTTCTTCGGCTTCTTCGGCCGCTCGCCTGATCCTTTGGACGGGGGAGCCATCGGCTATCAGCGCCTTGTACGTGAGACGACCTTCGACCCTGCCCAAGGTACGGACGAAACGGTCGGGAGACTTCATCTCTCGGGTATTGTAACGAAAGTCGAACTCACTGCAATAGCGGTGCGTATGCTCCGCGCTGGTGTGGTGATACGTCCCAGGCGCCATCCGATTGAAGTGCGAGAACGCTCCTTCAATCGTGTTGGTGTGATATCGCCAGTCTACCGTCCTGCTTGCGGGCGTGCTCTCCACGATGATGGTTCACCGCCTTATGCACCGCGAAGTGCCCCCCCGGCTTCCGGTACGTGTTCAGTTCGTCGGTGTAGAGCGTCACCGACGGCTCCACGTGCGACGACAAGAAGGTGCCGATGGTTCCCCCCGTTAGGTTCTCCGGCACGATGGAACGAATCTCACCATTATGCTCAATGACAGCGAAAACAAATGTCGCCGAACGGAACCACAAAGGACTTGGCGCGGGGTGCATAGCGGAGTCGTCCGAGCATGAATCATGCGGTCGTCTGCATTACCCTGATGTCGTCGGCAAGCTGCACCGAGGAGAGATGCCCTTCTTGCGACTGGCGACGAAGTGGAAGGCGAGAAACCACGTCTTCAGCGGCAAGGGCGACTGCTCGAAGATCGTACCGACCTTGATGGAGAAGCGCTTCCGGCAGGCGCCGCACTTGTACTTCTTTCCCTAATCCACCCGGTAAATGGTCGTAGTTTTGCAGTGCGGGCAGGTGATGGTGCCCTTCCAGCGGATGCGCTCCAAGTATTCGCGGCAGGAATCTTCATCCGGGAAGTGCTTGTGGAAGCCGGTCGGGTTCGTGAAGCCGGGATTGCTTGCCATAGCTTTGTCCGTGATTATAGGGCAATAACTACGAAATTTTGATGGTGCTTGCAAGTATATAAACCTTTGACTTCCCCCAGACGTTTCTCGCACCGCCATCGACCTGCCGATTCGTTGAATACTATAGTTTACTGCATTGGTTGAATGCCGGCGGAGGGGATCGCGGGGAGCCGTCGGCGCCACGGTGTCGATACCATGCCGCCGCCCCGCTGTTACAATTTTATTTGGACAATTTTTTGTCGCGTTCGCGGCAGGAACCCCATCATCACGATATTCTCGATTTTTGTCGAAAAATCGAATCTCCGGCAGCGCCGCCCTATGGTAAATCATTTCACCCATCCATGCCGGATTCTGGACGATGGCGCCGTGGGGGCGTAATAATGCACTTTGATAAGCCGCAACCGTCGCATATATTCGCGCCCGCCATCGAAAATGTACGATCATGCATGGTGCGTGATCGTACGCAGCGGTGGATTTCCGTACGTCGCGGAATCCGGCGGTGGCGTGTTCGGGATATATCCACAATTGTTCATCCCTCCCTTTTCCCCGTGATATGACGGGGGCATGCAATGCAATGCCGGAATGGTCCGCGGCGCACACTTTTGTGTGCACGCCGGGATATTCACGGGGTTGCGGACATGACCGGAGCATATTGTTCAACGCAGAGACAGGAATATGATATGACCGTTTCATTGCTTTTGCACAGGAGCCTGATCGCTCCTCTCCTGGGGATGCTGCTGCTGGTATCATACGCGAATGCATCGCCGTTCCCTGCCGATACCCCGGATCTACCCGAGCGCATTCTCTATATCGGACATTTAAACTTCGATTGTATTGAGGATACCGTAATCGGTGTTGCCGGTGAAAACCGTCTGTATCTGCCTCATGCCATAGCATGGGGAAGGCTGGAGGGCGCCTCATGCCCGGGACAGCCGGTGATGACGCATGAGGAGATGCAGCATCGCGCCGCGATGGTCCCCCGCACGAGAATTCTCTATCCGGCATGGAGGAACCTTCATTGCAGCGCAGCGTTCCACGAGGTCAACGGCGATACTCTGCCGGACATCATGCTTTTTCTCCGGGGGGAGGCGCCCCCCGGCGCCGGAGAAAAGGATCGGGCCAGGGTGCTCGTTCTCTTCGGCCAGAAATGGCTTGATACGGTGGCGGTTGTCCGCATCGAGCAGGTGAAGCCCTTTCAGTACGAGGGATTTTTCGCGATGGATCTACAGTATGGCCGCGATATCGTGGAGCCGGAGATCCGTGATATCAGCGGCGTCCGCAGCCATGTGCTCCTTCCGGTCGCCCTGCGCGTGCTTCCCGATTCCATACGTACGCCGAAGGGGCCAGGTGCGGCGGAGCAGACGCTGGATGTCCGCATCCATCCGAACCCGGCCGCCGAATCGGCCCGGCTGGAGGGGCGCTCCCTTCCCCCCGGCGAATACACCGTGGAGATCATCGCCGTCAACGGCGAAGTGCGGTGGCGGCAGGATGTGGTGATCGCCACATCCGGGGAGCTGCTCCGCCTGCTCGACCTCCGGGATCTGGCAAGCGGCTACTATCTGCTGCGGCTGCATCGGAGCGGCCGCTCCAGCGCAACGTATCCGATCATCATCACACGCTAAACAACCTGTTGACTGTCATCATGAAAAGCATACTGAAAATTCCCCGTGCGAGCTTCCGTGGTGCGACGCTCCTGCTCTGGATGCTCGCCGCCATCCATGCCGCCGCACAGGATGCGGGCTCGGTTGCGGCGCTCAAAAGCGCGTCGAATTTATACGACCGGAATGGACGGCAGGCCGGCAGCTCCCTGCGAACCGATGGCTTCCTTGCAGTTTCGGCGTCCAGCGGCAATGTGCTGTACAGCTATCCGATATCGGAGCAGTCGCTCGACGGACACTCGATCGCCGTCTCCCTCAATTACTGCGGATCGGTGGAACATACCGCGTTCATGCGCTACGTGGAGCCCTCCCCCGGCAGCAGCTCCCACCCGTACTGGAGCCGGTTCACCCAGGGTCGCCCGCTGTGGCTGGTCGCGGTCAACGAATTTGCCGTCCAGACCCTTTCGATGGCGGGAAATTATCATCAGGACCCCCAGTGGAATCTCGGTGACGGCAGAACCACCAGCCTGGACGACCGGGATCTGGTGTGGTGCGTGGATGGATATGATTTCGGCAATCGCATGTTCAGCTTCGATTCGCCGAATGCGGCCCAGGCGATGGGGAACCGCTACATCGACGTCATCCGGCTGCTGCGGGCGGATGGAAGCGTGCTGGAACTGCGCAACGTGAACCAGCCGAACGGCACGCCGCCGGCCCAGCGCCCGGAGCTTTATACGGGCCATTATTTCGTCAACGCCGCCAACCACCGGGGATTCGCCTACGTGGAGTTCGATTCGCTCAACTGGCCGGAGCATATCCGCCGCTACAGCGAAGGGCTCGGCTATCAGTGCGTGCCGCGGCGGGTGCACTATTATCCCGGCGACGGCCTGGAATATATCTTCGCCGAACGCGTGGCCCCCTATGGCACGCTGGCCTACAGCGGCTACAACGGCGATACCTACGAAGGATGGGATACCCTGTACGGCGGCATGCGCGCCGGCCCCAGCATCTTCTATCTGGAGACCATCGCCACCGGGTCCGGGGCCACCATCGACGTCTCCCGCATACGCCACCATGCCCGGTACGAGAATTCCGACCGGCTGGACTCCACCAAGGGACGGTCGTTCATCAGCGGCATCACGGGCCATAGATTCTCGTTCCCCATCACGTTCAGCCAGAATTATCAGGAGGGACGCAACAATTCGATGGTGATCGAGGCCCTGGGGCGCACCGTCACCGTCTGGTTCGATTCGGTTGCGGCGGGGGGCAACGGCCCCGGCAAATTCTCGCTTGCCGGAGCAGGAAGCTGGACAACGAGCGAAAATTCCCTGTTCTCCTGGATTCGGGAACAGTATAAATCCGCGGCGGGATATGTCACCGCCATCGCCGATCCCGAAAACCGGCTCACGACCTTCGCCTACGAGCGCGTCCCGCGATACTATACCGGCTACGGGTTCGCGCCGGGGCATGATACCGTCCTGCTGAAGAATTTCAGGCTGACCGAGATCAGGGAGCCGACTCGGACGTTCAGAATAGCATACCAGCCCGCCGCGGAGCATATCCGGGCCGGGACCCCCTGCCTCCCCGCGCAGGTGAACGACGTCGTCGATTCCGTTGCACGCTACGACCGGCGGAACAACCTCCTCGGCAGCGACCGCTATGCGTTCGCCTACCAGTCGGTGGAGGGGGAGGGCTCCGGCTGGCTGATCGACAGCAGCATCATCGTCTCGACCGATCACCTCACCGGCCAGCACCTGGCCACCATCCAGCACTATCATACCTACACGCTCCCCGTCCTGCTGGGTGCCACGGCCGTCCCGCAGGCGCGGTTCACCACGCTGTATGAAACCAGCCTGATCGCCGCCGGGGACACGATCACCTCCTTCACCCGCTACGGCGATTCGCTGCGCGATCCCGACGCCGCGCGGTGGGGAAGCCCCTACCTGATGCTCCCGACCGCGACGTGGACCACGGTGAACGGCCTCCGCAAGTCGTTCGTGTCGTTCCTGTACGACGTCGATGTCGTGCGCACCTTCGGCGGCAACCAGTTCCTGTCGCAGAACCTCGGCCGCGATATCACCGCCGCCATCACCCGGATACACCGGCCCGACGATACCACCAGGGTGCTGCTGACCGACAGCCTCCGCTACCTGCATCTGCCGCTCGCCGATACCAGCTTCACGCGCTACGATACCGTGTGGGACGAGCGCGGCAGCTTCGCCAGATACCATGACAGCTACTGGAGGACGACGACCGATCTCGACCAGTCGATACGGGAGTACTGGGAGGAGGCGGCGTTCGATCCCCAGGTCTTCGTGAAGCGTATCGATACCCTCCAGGGCCCACGGAAGGTGCCCCCGCTGTTCGCGCTGCCGGTGCGGCGCACCCTGTACGATTCCTCGGGAACCCTCCTTCGGGGACGGATATGGTCATACGCCGCCGATGCCGCCCAGCGGCAGGCGTCGCGGGGGAGCCTGCTGGCCGATTCGATCATCGGCGCCCAGGGGGACGGCATCATCCCCGGCATCAACATCGAGTACGATCGGTGGCTGGGGAAGAATCTCCCCTCCAGCGTCACCAATGCCAACGGCGCCCGGATCGGCTCCTTCTACGACTATGACAGCCCCCTGCTCGGCGATCCCTCCGGTACCATCGTCCGCAACGATGACGAGGCGGCCGATCGCGCCCGGCTCGCCGGCGTCTACTTCGCCCACAGGTTCGAACGGCCCCTGGCATGGCAGCGCTATGTGCGGCGATACGGGGAATCTTCGGAACCGGCCATGGATACCATCACCACGCTCGTCAAGCGCAGCTTCTTCGGGCTCGCAGGCGGGACGGTGGATGCGAACGGCTGGTACTCCCGCACCGAATACGACCGCGCGGCGCGCCCGAAAAAGGTCTGGCTGCCGTTCGATTTCCCCCAGGATTCCTCCGGCCTCGTCTACAGCGGCGCCGAGAGCATCCCGCTCTATGGCGCCACGTGGCACGTGATGCAGCGGGATTCGGTCGAGTGCTTCAACGGATCGAAGTTCATCTATCCCCGCACGCCCGATACCACCGTCTACAGCGACAGCCTCTTCGCCGCCATGCGGAGCATCGCGGCCGATCCCCCCTGCCCTCCCTGCAATTCGTCCGAGGATGGGGAGAAGGAGAGCGATCGCTCGCTGCTGACCACCTGCAACTTCGGCAGGCTCCATACCAGCAGGGACCAGTATATCGGCGTCATCGACCATATCGTCGATTCGTCCAGCGCGCTCTTCAATGCCGCCAGCATCGACAGCGCCTGGCTCCAGCTCTATGCCACATCCCTGGCCGGGGAGTGCGTGGTGCTGACCGTCTCCATCCCGCAGTTCGGCTTCAGTAGGTCCTACAGCTTCAATTGCGGGGCCGTGGCGTTCCTGGATGATGATCCGCAGGATGGCAACGAGGCGAAACGGAAGGGACGGGAGCCTGCATCGGCGACGCCCCCGCCCGGACACGCGATGTACCATCTGAAGGTGAATCTCGCCCCGGTCATCGGCGATCTGATGAGCCTGGGATACAACGATCGCCTGGGCATCCACCTTACCGTCGCAACGCCCGATGCGCGCGCCGATTTCGTCAACGGCGAAAATGCCGCCGATACGCGCCCGCGGCTGGTGCTGAAGGGGAGCTTCAACCGCACCCGGTTCCAGCCGGGGTTCGGCGAGGATTACACCCTCGCCTGGGATTACCATGATGATTCCCTGTACACCACCGTGCGGGCCAAGGTCGATGACCCCCGCCATACCAGCAGCGATCCCGGCGATGGCGACGGCCCCGGCAGGTACACCGAGACGCGCACGTTCTACGGCGCCGGCTATGCCGTGCACCGCGCCGAAACCACCATCGGCCCCCCGGATGCCCCCCTCCGCGTCGATTCGGTGATGGTGGAGCATACCGGATGGAACCGCCCCGCCGGTATCACCGACCAGGAGGGGGAACGCAGCCTTGCCCGCTATGATGCGCTGGGACGGCAGGTGCTGCTGAAGCATGCCGATGGCGCCGCCGTTGCCACCGAATACACCACCGGAACCCCGGCCGCGTGCGGCATCGGCGATACGTTGCAGGATTTCTTCGGCTTCTGCTCGGCCATCGTCACCATGGATGAGAACGGCGTACGGCATGCCGCCTACTACGATGCGTTCAACCGCCTCCGCCGCTCCGTCGCCGATTCGGCGGGGCTGGCGCCCGCCACGCTGTACGATTACGATGCGGCGGGACGCCTGGCACGGGTGGTGATGCCGGATGGCGGCGTCATCACCTACAGACATGACAGGTTCGGGCGGCTGCGCCGCGCCACCCATCCCGACCAGGGAACGACCTCCTTCGCCTACGATAACGTCGGCAACCTCCGGTTCGCGCAGGATGCGCAGCAGGCCGGGCAGGGGCTGCTCACCTATTTCCAGTACGATGATCTCAATCGCCCCACACTGGTGGGGGAGGCGGCGATCGACGAGCAGGGAACGTGCGATCCCTACAACGAGGATGCTCTGTTCGAGGGGGGCACCTGCGGTTCCGGTGGCGATGGAGGGCCGCGCCTGACCGACCGGGCCGATGCCTCCCGTCTTCGGATCGAGGGGGGAGGGGATGTCCTGACGGCCAATCCGACGCTCTTCGCGCCGGATGCCCCGCCGGCTCCGCTCTTCCCCGATCCGGAGACATATGCGCTGAAGAACTGCCCGCTCGATGCCGAGCCGCGGCTGCATGAGAGCAGCCCCCCCGCCCGCCCGCTGATCCGCCATCTTGTCGGACGCTACGCCTCGCAGGGGACGCCCCGCGCAAAGCTCGATGACTTCGAGGACCTGCGCCTGTACCCGGAGTTCGCCCGCATGGCCGTATACTACGATGCGCTCCCCCCCGCGCAGGGCCCCGTCTGGGGCGCCTTCCCCGATTCCGCACGCTGGAACCGGATCGCCCCGAAAGGGACCGTCCGCAACCTGAAGGGACGCCGCGCCGCCATCGCCTACCGCGAACGCTCCAGCGAACCCTATCACTTCGTTACTTTCAGCTACGACGAGCGGGGACGCGTGGAGGCGGTGCTGCGGTACAACGAGAATCTGGGCATGGATGCGGTCTACTACACCTACACCAGCGCCAATGGCGTGGCATCGGTGACGGTGGCCGATCCGCTGCGCCAGCATACCACCTGGTATGGCTACGATGCGAACGGACGCCTCGATACGGTCTGGACCCGGCTCACCGGCCCCGGCAGCGGACTGGTGGCGAACGGCGATTTCAGCCGGTTCCGCGCCCCGGTGATCGAACCCCGCCCCTCCGCCCCCGATATCGTCTACAGCTACACCCGGCGCAGCCAGGTGGAGCGGATGGAGTACCCTGCCATCGGCATGCAGGTGGAATATGCCTACAACCGGCGCGCCTTCCTCGATTCGCTGGTCGCCTCGGTGAGCCGCCACCCGCTGCCGCCGCAGGAGATGTTCGCCCAGAAGCTGGAATATTCCCCGGCCGGGGAGGTCCTCCGGCAGACATACGGACGCTACGGCGCCCGCGCGGAACAGGACTATGCCTACGATGATCTGGGCAGGCTGCGGGAATGGACGGATGGGAGCCTGACGACCACCTACGAGTACGACCAGCTCGGCAACCGGCTCCTGCGCGCCGAATCGGGGAGGACGCCGGAATACCTGGACTATCATCCCGGAACCAGCCGCATATGGTCGCGGTGGCGGCGGGATGCCGCCGGCAACGATACCATCCATGGCTATGGCTTCAACGCCGATGGCGCCCAGACCAGCCACGTGCTGAGCTACAACACCAGCACCGAAACGCGCATCCTCCGCGAGGAGAACCTGCGCTACAGCTTCCGCAACCTGCTGAACCGCGGCCGCGTGCGGGATATCGCCGACGGCGACGGGCGCTGGTACGATTGGCGCTACCGCTACAGCCCCGGCGGCGAGCGGGAGCAGAAACGCCTGTACGACGTCAGCGGCGGCGTGGTCCCCGCTCCGGACAGCGTGGTCCGCCCCTGGGCCTACTATGTGCTGGGAGCCGGCGGCGCCCAGCTTGCGGTGTACCACGGGCAGGAGTTCGATTCCCTGAGCGTGCGCTGCGCCGATAACGGGCGGCGGGTGTACATGTATCCGGCCGGGTACAGAACGTTCGGCCTCGGCCCGGCGGCCGCCATCGTCACGCGCCCGGACGGACGCAAGGAGTATCAGGTGGTAGATCATCTGGGCACGCCCCGCATGACGCTGGACGGAACGGCGGGCATGCTGGCCGCCGCCGACTACGGCCCCTTCGGTGAGGAACAGGCGGTGGCGGGAGTTCCGCAGCGCGCGGGGTACATCGACCGGGAGCGGGATCTGGAGACCGATCTTGCGAACTTCGGCGTGCGGGCGTACGATCCGGATCGCGGAGCGTTCACCTCGCCGGAACCGCTGTGGCCGGCGATGCCGGGGGTGAGCCCGTACGCCTACGTGGGCAACGACCCTCTGGGCTATACCGACCGGAGCGGACTGAGCGGAGAATCGCCGCAGTCCACGCCTCTGGAACCGGCATCATCCGGCAGCGGCGACGTGGAGCAGGGGCTGCGGTGGTGGCAGATCGAGCGTCTGCTGGGCAACAGCGGCCCGGATGACGGTCGTCTCGGCCAGCGCAAGCCGAAGAGGAAGAGGGATCGCGTGGTGATGGGTCCGCCGTCGCCTCCGAAGGGGGACCGTGGTGCGAAGGTGGTTCCTCCGCCGATCATCGTGGAGGCACCGTCGCACACGGCTGTAAGTGCTTTCACGGTGGGAATAGTTGGGCTGGGCATAGTTATGCGGGCGAGCGGTGCGATGACAGCGGTGGAGGTGACGAGCGGTGCGAGTGTGGCGCTGGCGGCGGATGACGTCACGGGCATAGGGGTGGCCGATGATATCCTGATTCCGGTGGTGGCGGCGATAGGAGCCGCAACTGTCGTGTATTTGCTGACATCGTATGCGTTGAGTGAGGGGGGAGATTTACCAGATCCGCCAATACCGGATAATCCAGCAGAGGCGCCGGGGCCGGAGTGGGTGTGGAAGGGGAGCGGGCCTCCGGAAAGCGGCAAGGGAAACTGGCATAATGAGGAGACAGGAGAGTCATTGCATCCGGACTTGAAACATCCTTTGCCAAAGGGACCCCATTGGGATTACTGGGACTCTGATGGAAACAAGTGGGCACGGTATCCTGATGGAAGAATAGAACTGGTAAAACAAAAAAGATAAAGAGGGAGTCCTCTGCAAATGCAAACGGGAGATCCTATGGAATGCATTCCCATTACTCTAGGCAATGAAGCTAAGTTATACATCTGCGATCGCCTACAAAGCGGTCGAAGCCTGTCGCGCTATCTTCTACGGCATGACATCATGGGAGGAGATGTTATAACATACTTCAGTCGTGATGTTGACCCCGGAGCGATACAACGTCTCACTATGGAAGAGTTCAATTTTGGTGACAGGTCATCCGGCGATGTACCACAGCAATGTCTGGTTGAGGTGCTAAAGAAATATCTCGGAAGTGGCAAACATCGGATATGCGTGTTTGAAAATGCCAATGCCGAGCCGGATTATCCTTACCTATCCCGGATGAAATCCCATTTGGTAACGTACGGCAACGAAGTCTATCATGTCGTCGATAATGACGACGATGAAGAAATCCTGCTGACAATTCAGGAATCGGGGGCTTCCTGGCTGCAAATAGGTATGGCTGGTACATGGTGGCATCCGGGTGATAATGGATCAAACGTTGATGCATGGACCGAAAGCGACATCGAGGCGATTTCGGAGGGCGTAGAATATATCATCATAGATGCATTCGACGGCGAAGGATACCTGATCTGGAGCCGGGCCGGGCACACTCCTCTTTCATAGCTGCATAAAAGCATGACGAAAAGTATGTAGAGGGAGACCGTGATGAGCTATCAAATGATCTGGGCTATACCGACCGGAGCGGACTGAGCGGAGAATCGCCGCAGTCCACGCCTCTGGAACCGGCATCATCCGGCGGCGGCGACGTGGAGCAGGGGTTGCGGTGGTGGCAGATCGAGCGTCTGCTGGGCAACAGCGGCCCGGATGACGGGCGTCTCGGCCAGCGCAAGCCGAAGAGGAGGAGGGATCGCGTGGTGATGGGTCCTCCATCGCCTCCGAAGGGGGACCGTGGCGCGAAGGTGGTTCCTCCGCCGATCATCGTGGAAGCGCCGTCGCACGCGACTGTAAGTGCTTTCACGGTGGGAATAGTCGGGCTGGGCATAGTTATGCGGGCGAGCGGTGCGATGACAGCGGTGGAGGTGACGAGTGGTGCGAGTGTGGCGCTGGCGGCGGATGACGTCACGGGCATAGGGGTGGCTGATGATATCCTGATTCCGGTGGTGGCGGCGATAGGAGCCGCAACTGTCGTGTATTTGCTGACATCGTATGCGTTGAGTGAGGGAGGAGATTTACCAGATCCGCCAATACCGGATAATCCAGCAGAGGCGCCGGGGCCGGAGTGGGTGTGGAAGGGGAGCGGGCCTCCGGAAAGCGGTAAGGGAAACTGGGTCAAGGAGGGGACTGAGGAAAGGTTGCATCCGGAGTTGGGACCGAACGAACATGGCCCGCATTGGGATTATACAGACTCAGAAAAAAGAGACTGGCGAATTTATCCCGATGGGAGAATCGAACGAAAAATGCGTAGAGGGAGACCGCAATGAACTATCAGACAATTACTCTCGGCTCGGAGGCAAAGAAGTACATCATCAACCGTATAGAGGAAGGCGGCCTTACGATGGCCCGGCATATCCTTGCCAGACATGACATCGAGGGGGGAACGGTGACAACCTGCTTCGATGACTTCGTCGATGCACAGTGGATACAGGGCATGACAGTTCAACGGCTTTTCAGCGGCAAGGTGAGCGATACGGGGCTGTCGGTGGACTGCCTGATCGACAGCATCATGGAATATCTGTCGAAGAGTGAAAACAACGTATGCATGCTAGAATGCGCATTTGCAGAGCCGCAATTCAAGTTTATGCAACGGATGTCTCTGCCGTACAAGGTACATGAGAAGGAGGTGTATTTCGTGCTGACGCCGAAGCAGCGCACTCGAAGGGAGATCGACGATGCAATTGCTACAGCACATTCGGCATGGGTGTTCATCGGAGCGATGACATCCGTACCGGATATCAGCACATGGGAGGAGAAAAAGGAACTGTCGGAAGAGGAACTGGAAGACCTTGCAGCGAGAGCGAAGAAGGTATTTGTGCTGGCGTTCGATGAGGAAGGATATCTGACGTGGAGCAAGCCAGAGGCGGCTGCATGACGTTGGGAGGTCTGGAAGCAGTAGGAGCCTCGGAAAGGGGCTCCTGCTGCTAGTACTATACGCGCCCGGACAGGCGCAAGGAGTACACGGTGGCGGATCATCTGGGCACGCCGCGGATGGTCTTCGACGGGACGGCGGGCACGATAGCGAGCGCGGATTACGGCCCGTTCGGCGAGGAGCTGGCGGTTGCGGGTGTGCCGCGGCGAGCCGGGTACATCGACCGGGAGCGGGACCCGGAGACGGAGCTTGCGAACTTCGGCGTGCGGGCGTACGATCCGGATCGCGGAGCGTTCGCCTCGCCGGAGCCGCTGTGGCCGGCGATGCCGGGGATGAGCCCGTACGCCTACGTGGGCAACGACCCTCTGGGCTATACCGACCGGAGCGGACTGAGCGGAGAATCGCCGCAGTCCACGCCTCTGGAACCGGCATCATCCGGCAGCGGCGACGTGGAGCAGGGGTTGCGGTGGTGGCAGATCGAGCGTCTGCTGGGCAACAGCGGCCCGGATGACGGGCGTCTCGGCCAGCGCAAGCCGAAGAGGAGGAGGGATCGCGTGGTGATGGGTCCTCCATCGCCTCCGAAGGGGGACCGTGGCGCGAAGGTGGTTCCTCCGCCGATCATCGTGGAAGCGCCGTCGCACGCGACTGTAAGTGCTTTCACGGTGGGAATAGTCGGGCTAGGCATAGTTATGCGGGCGAGCGGTGCGATGACAGCGATGGAGGTGACGAGCGGTGCGAGTGTGGCGCTGGCAGCGGATGACGTCACGGGCATAGGGGTGGTCGATGATATCCTGATTCCGGTGGTGGCGGCGATAGGAGTCGCAACTGTCGTGTATTTGCTGACATCGTATGCGTTGAGTGAGGGGGGCGAAGATGCTGTCGAGGGGAAGGAAATGACGCCGGATCAACGTGCTCTCAAAGACATTGTTAACGACGCTACGAATAAAGGTCGGAAACCGCTGACAAAAGAGGAAGCAGAGACAATTCTGGATTGGGCAGATGAAGTGAATTATCCCGGCAGACGTGCGAAACCGGCTGATGTAGCCTCTCCGTCCAATTGGCATGCCAATCCTGTACCTCATATCCATATTCCCAGTGCAGGGCGTGGTGGTCATGTTCCTGTTGAGGGGGGTGTTCAACCTAGGTGATAACCATGACTACAAAAACAATTGTTTCACAACTACGAACTCATGTTGGTTTTGAAAAGTCCGATCTGGGAAAAATCCCTACAGTCTCGGACTGCACATGGCTTCCTAATGGAATCGCTGGCCGTATAACCGAAGCTACGGATGATGTCATTCGGGTCTTGGGGAGACTGAACAGAGAGATCAATGGTGATATTCCTTCTGAGAGCACAAAGAGGGATGCATTGATTTCTCGGGAACTCGTTTTTCTCATCACAGAGATTCTCCGGATTCTTCGTTCGGCAGTTGACGAAGCAGAGGATACGCGGATGAAGGATGAATTTGCACGGCAAGAGCGGCGAATCTCAACTGCATGGTATGGAGTACTCTCCGGCGACATAGATGATATCCAACAATATGTTGATGACGAGGAGAGAGCCCGTTAGCGCTTCTGGCCGGCGATGCCGGGGGTGAGTCCGTACGCCTACGTGGGCAACGACCCTCTGGGCTATACCGACCGGATAGGGATTTGTACAGGAATCGCAAGGGAAATGTCTATGAAACGCCGAAGGGTGGCAGAGGGCCTGTAGGCATACATATCAATACTCCACATCTATGAACAAGTATGAAATAATCGTGGATCTGAACATCACGGACTTTACATGTGATCCGCGGGAACTGACGGAAGCGCTTGGCGTGCAACCGACGCGGGCATGGCGGAAGGGTGAACTGAAGAACCCCAGGGCCATCGTCCGGCACGAGGAAAACGGATGGGAATTATCGTCGGGAGCCGGTTCGCATAAGAGCTTCGAGCAGCATACCGAAGCTCTGCTGGGGATTATAGAACCTGCACTGGACAAGTTCACCGAAGTATGCAATCGGTACGACACCAGACTATTGGTTGTGGCATCCATGTACTATGACAATGAGGAACGGCTGCCCTGGCTCGGTTTCAACAGGCGGGCGATGAGGATATTTACACAGATCGGCGCGGCGGTCGATTTCGATCTCTATGTTCTGCCATAACATGGTCCCCGTCGGCGGAGGGGTGCCCCCCACCCTCCGCATCCCGGCGGCGGCATCCGGTTTCGAGCATTCATGTCCGGCATTGAATACTACAGGATGCCGGATCTATCCGGAAAACCGGGTAATTTCAGCGATTGAACAGATAACAACGCAGGAACATGATGAAACCGACAGGAGATACCTTTCGCACGATGACGGGCACGTGCACGGTTGCCCGGGATCGCATACTGCTGGTGCAGGACCAGTGGAAAATGCATCGGAGGCTTATCATCCCCGCCCGCCGGGTTTTTCCAATATACGTAATCATGGGCGTGATGCTCCTTGCCTATGGCGTCTGGGCGTTTATGCACTATCCGGCGGTTCTCGGGGGATATTTTTGCTTTGTAGGAGCGCTTCTGATTACGCGGGCATTCCGTCGTAAGCGGAGATCGCCGCCGCCGATCATCGATCGCTCCTCCATACGCGGCGTGACGGCGCATCCGCCCCGTGCCCTGATACCGCAGGGACGTTTTATGGTTGAATTCCTGGAAAACGGCAGGAGGAGGAAATGCTGGATAGTGCTCCCGGGGCGCAGTGGTGGCGGCCTTGACGAATATGAATGGGCGGTATCGGTCATGCAGGGGCACGGCCTGCTCGGTGCGGGAACTGATTCATCTGAAAAAACATCTGAAAAGGAGGATCGTTGAATGGAAAGCATTACCGAAGACAGCTTCCATACGAGGACGGGAATCTGCATTATCACAGCGGAGCACATCATGCTGAAGGATGGGAAGGGGCGCGCACTGCGGACCAGAGACTTCAGAGGCGTTTTCCCCTACATCATGTATGGTCTGAGCAGTGTAATGTGCAGCGTCTATGGCGTCCTGTCGATTATTTATGGCAATGTCATGCCAGGGGTTCTTTACGTGCTCATGGGATTGTTTCCCGCCTCGATCGTCATTACAGGTCTCAGGCAGACGTCGTTTTCGCCGGTTATCGAGCGCTCCTCGATTCTCGATGTCGAGGCGCACCCTCCCGGTCCTTCGGGGAGCCGGGGGTACATCACTGTCACGTTCCGGAAAGGGGATACCCTGCAGCGGCAACTGCTTGCGCTTCCTGACGGCACGAAGCCGGGGGGTGGGGAATATGAGCATGCGGTGGCGGTTCTGCGGAGGAACGGTCTGCTGGATGCAGCACACCAGCATGGCGGATGACCGATTCAACCATCGGTGGCCCCTGTCATGACGAGGCCGGTGATCCCCCCTGCTCGGCCTCCGGTTGTATGTCTTCGGCCGGCCGTACTGGAACTGCACCGATCCCGATGGCCGGAAATGGCGGATAGCCCCGGCCATACATATAAAGTGCGTGCGGTGGACGAGCCGGAGTCGTATGAAGTACTTGAATTCGGCGGGCCGGCTAAACTGTTCATCCGTATCTCTAATTCATTACTATGGCAGTACCCAACGCGTGCGCCGTCACCCATGGCGCTTGCATCACCCACCACCTTCCGATCGGCTCGGACGCCTGCAAGCATTCGTCAGCGTGCTGCGTGATAGCTTCGATGTAGCGGAGCGGGATTATTCACGACATCTTGCCCAACGGATGACGGTCTGTGACTTCGTGAGCGACGAACTAGAGGCGATTATGGGGATACCGGATGAGCGGTAGGGATCGCCGTGGAGAATGAACCTAGAGCCTCCTAGTAGTCTGGAGGGGGCTTTGTGTTGGGCCGTCATGTGCGTATCTTGTGTTGATTCTGGAACGAATGTTCTTGGATGACATCCGCTGATTGCCGTCTAAGCCCATCAATGCCCGAAGACACACCATCCGATATAATCCCCAAGGAATTTGCTGTTGAGCTTCATAATGAGGCCCAGCCAGATAGTGAGGTGCCTTTTGCTATTCTCGCTTCCGTACTGGACGATATGCAGCAAGCGTTTTACCTCCTGGCTCTTCTGCATGAGGGACGCGATGTGCGTGAACGCGCGTGCATACCTGCTGAGATCGAGAGACGATATGCACTACGCGCCGCTATTCCCGTTGAGGGGAGCTATGTACAGCCAGCAATCGTTGGTGACGTGCACTCAGAGTTGTTTGCGCCGACCGATCTCGATACGGTATATTCCATGTTTCGGACGTTCTCCGAAGCCATTGCCGAGCTAGCATGGGACAAGCTGCAAGGCATCGTCCGCGATAGGCAAATGCGTCGGCGAATTCTTGACCGGTTCCGCAGTATGATCCCAAAGCCTAGCACCGGATGGGGGCTTCGGCTAAGGTATGAAAACAATCATACCATTGAATTTGATAAACGTACATACAAGGAAATTTCCCAACTGATCAAAAGGGATGGTGGCGATGCTATCACGACGAATATTGTAACCGGCAAACTGGTGAAGATCGATTTTGATGCCCATGAAATCACACTGCAATATCCGCCAACCCAAAGGGAATTTGTATGCTATTACGATGAATCAATTGAAGATCGACTCATAGAGCAGCGACGCGGACTAATCCAGGTAACCGGCTCTGTGACTCTCGATGAGAGTGATAACCCCAAGAAGATCACGGATGTAATTGACATCGTTGGGGTTGATCTCTCACCGTTCCTATTGCACGAATTTGAATATGATGACTATACCTTGCGCTTCCGCCATCCAATCGAGATTACACCGACATTGGATGATGGTTATCAAGTATTCTGTCTCGAATATACTCTCCTGGGTATTGACGTGTATGCAAGTACTAGAGAGGAATTGGATGCGCTGCTAAGCGAAGAGATCGACGTTTTGTGGCGCAATTGTGCACGTGAAGACTTGTCAAATTTAACTTTGGACGCGCGGCAATTAAAAGATCAATTACTTGATGCAATTGAGGAGATCAATAATGCAGCTTGATAAGCGCAAGGTAGAAAATGGAATCAGTTCAAAAGGCTTCCGTATTGATAATACCAAGCACTGTCATTCCATCTATTATACTACCGAGGGGCTAAGGACTTCCATAAAGACACATACAAGCCATGGCGCAAAAGGTCCAGTCAATGATTTTCTGATAGCGCAAATGGCTAGGCAGTGCAAATTGCAAAAATTGCAGTTCGTGGACTTGGTGAATTGTCCGCTGAGCCGAGAAGCATATGAGGATATTCTTCGCGAACAAAAATACATCTCTCTACAAGAGCCAAAGACAGATGAGTAGTGCGCTGGGATCACCCCTTCTTTCTTGTCTTCCGCCGCTTCTCCTTCTTCTCATCCGTGTCAATCTCGCTTTTCGGCACGGCGAACACACGCCGGGCGAAGTCCTCAAGCACTTGATACTCTTCCCAATTCTCCCCCTGCGGTTGATCTTCCGGGGGGATTCTACGAACAAGCGCTATTTCTTCGCCTTCTTCCGCTTCTCCATCTCCCTATCCACATTTCCTTTTGGCGCTGTGAGAATAGTCCGAACCGCCGATATATGAAGTTGTAGGATGCACTGTATCGCGATCGTGGCATGTGTTGCCGGTTGCGAAGAATGTGCCGGATCGTCAATTCGATTCCGGTGGGGGGCGGTCCATTGTCGGTTTGCGGTGCAAGTCGTTAGTGCAGTTTTTCCAGATACTCCTTCAAAATGATGGCATGCGTATGCTTCTTGTCCCTGGCGCCGTATAACAGCACCAGGTTCCTGTCGGGCACATGCTCCAGATGTTCCCTGGCCGCCGCACTCTTTTCGGCAAGCTCATGGAGATATTTTTTACGAAACTCGCTCCATTTGTCGGGATCATGGCCGAACCATTTCCGCAGGTCGTCGCTTGGCGCCAGATCCTTCCAGTGGTCATCCAGATCGGCCTCGGCTTTCGACACGCCGCGCGGCCAGAGGCGATCCACAAGAACGCGATAGCCCTGCGGGCCATCTTCCTCGTATATGCGGTGGAGTTTTATAGTCATGACGGGTATGTGCGTGAAGGTTCTTTGAATCCGTTTTCCGGCTGCATCCACTGATGTTCCATCCGGCGCCGGATGATTCCGGCCATATCCGATGGTCGCGGGTACGGCGGGGGATGGTTCAACCGGACTCTCTGCCCGCGCATCGGCGCCGTTCCACCCCGATGTCATCCGCATGCGTGCGCTATCAGGCGCGATGATCGCCGGCAGATCCGCGCCGTGCCGGCACGGCCGTGCGATGAATGCATCGGTACGGCGGCGACCGTATCGCATTCACCGGAGAGGGGAGGGTAAGGTACGTATCCTCCGGCGGCGTAATCAAGAGGGCGGCCGGCAGAGCAGCGACTCATGTTGACGTCCTGTCCTGCCTCCCTTCCTGAACTTCCCGACCCCGGGCGGCCGGGGCACGGTGGGGGAGATAGTGCCCTGACTACCCGGCACCGGTATGACACCGGGCGGCCAAAACGTACGCCATGCTGCGGATTCTCTCAGCGTTTCATTGTTGTAGTGGTAGCTGCCTTGTGTATGCGGTCATGCAGGTCGATTGGAGAGTAGAAGTAGAATGTCTTGCCAAACTGCGTTTTGTTAAGCAATCCGCGACTTGCAAGGCCCAGCAAATCGGTTCGTGCTGTTTGATAGCTGATATTGTGAGAGCGCCGGTGCGATTCTATGGAATATGCATGACCAGGGTTTTTCAATGCGTGGTTCAGAAGAGCCATCTGGCGATGATTATATAGCGCCTCCGCCGTATTCGATTGAAGCAGAATCTCCCGAACCTTATACAGCTCGGCTGACTTTTTTCGCAAGTCAGCATATAACTCCTCAATTGCTCTGATAATGACGCCGAGTTGATTGAGTACGAAATAAGTAGCATCATTGCTATCTGTCTCGGTGTACAGGAACGCGCGCGCGTACTTCGCAGGGGCCTTCCTGAGAATTCGTGATATGGAGATAAACTCAAAAAGCCAGTATCCATGCCGCGCCATTGCCCAGTAAAACAGGGCACGGGCGGTTCTCCCATTCCCATCCACGAATGGATGATCGTATGCAAGCCAGAAATGAAGCAGGATGGCGCGGACCACTTCGTGCATGTATTCGGATGAGCCGTCATCATTCGCAAATGCGCACATTGCATCCATCCTCTCCCGTAGCTCTGATGCTGGCGGTGGATCATGCAGCACCTCCCCTGTCAACTCTTCCTCTACGCATATTTGCTCATCACCTCTTCTTAATCGTCCGGCGGCGTCTGAATTTTTCAGAGTGCTTTTTGTGATAATTTCATGCAGTTCAAAGACAATACCTGGCGTTAGAGGCTGGTCTTTGATTCGTTGAATGAACTGCATGGCTTCATAGTTGTTGAGTATCATTTGTTCACTCACATCCCTGGGGGGACGGCCCGTACGGATCATTTCCTTGGCCACCTGTCTGGTAGTGGTAGCCCCCTCCAACTGGCTGGAGGTAATCGCTTCTTCAAGTATGGAGTGGAAAATGTAGGAATCCTTGACATGGGGGTTCGTGACCTGGTCGCCTGATTGTAGTGTGCCGGTTGCTTCCTTGTCGATCCTGGATAGCATTTTATATAGTACGTCTGGCGTCGTATACACAAAACGGCTGCCCTTTTTATCCCGCAACGGGATGCGATGCAGCGTTGTTCCACGGGCCATTTTGATGACAAACCACCATCCTTCCACACTGAGCCCCTCGGGGGGCGCTATATGACGAAGTGTGTCCCAATGGAGATACCTGCCATCCGGCGCAGGACTGATCCGCCCCTCCATGAGACGGCTGATGTGGTCTGGTAGCTGTTTGGTCTCAACAAGCTGGAGAGTCATACTCTCCATACTCGGCGGCGTAGCTGGAATGCGCATTCGTTTACTCCTGGATGTCCGCTGGATCGACGTTCAATGTCAATCTATAATTTTCCTGCATCTATCTACTAATTTATCATACGTTAGTAATTGATTGGTGGATGGTTGGATAAGACATGTGCGGCATACCAGGATGGCACCCCCGCAGCCTTCCATGCAGGCGGGTTCAGGTTGACGGAAGTCTGGAGCTTCGTCTGCGCCGGGCGGAAGAACGCATGGGGTGCGGGAGGAAAGGGTCTGTGTCTTTTCATCACGTCACTATCTCTTCCCGCGGACTGCTCTATCTTGCCGTTTCCGGCGGGACGGCGTTCCGGCACTGATCGTCGGCGCGGTGGATGTTCCCGGCGTGGGTCGTACTATCTCTGTCTCTGTCATGGCGAAACAACGTGTTAGATATGTATGCCAGTCCTGCGGTGCCAGTTCGCCCCGGTGGCTCGGCCGATGCCCGGCCTGCGACGTCTGGGACAGCTATGTGGAGGAGGTTTCCGCACCGGCGCCCTCTGCGGCGGCGCGCGGAGCCCGGTCTCCGGCCACGGGCGCGGCTTCCATGCGGCTGGAGGAGGTTGTGGTAGGGGAGGAGCCTCGCATCGTCACCGGGATCACGGAGTTCGATCGCGTGCTCGGCGGGGGGATCATGGCGGGCTCCATCGTGCTGGTGGGGGGCGATCCCGGCGTGGGGAAATCGACCCTGATGGCGCAGATGTGCACGGGGCTCGCCGGACGGAGCATCCTGTATGTGACCGGGGAGGAATCGCTCCGGCAGATCCGGCTCCGCGCCGACCGGCTCGGCGTGCAGGCCGACGGGCTCCGCCTGCTGGCGGAAACCAATCTCGATCTGATCACCGGCATGATCCGCGAGGCGGTGCCCGATGTTGCCATCATCGACTCCATCCAGACCGCCTATCGTCCCGACGTGGAATCGGCGCCCGGTTCGGTGGCGCAGGTGCGCGAATGCACGGCCGTGCTGATGCAGCTCGCAAAGAGCACCGGCGTCGCCATCTTCGTCGTGGGGCATGTCACTAAGGAGGGGGCCATCGCCGGTCCGAAGGTGATGGAACATATGGTGGATACGGTCCTACAGTTCGAGGGGGAGCGCACGCATCTCTATCGCATTCTTCGTGCTACCAAGAACCGCTATGGCTCCACGAACGAGATCGGCGTGTTCGAGATGGGGGAGCGGGGGCTGGCGGAGGTGACCAATCCCAGTTCGGTCTTCCTTTCCGAGCGCAGCTATGGCGCCAGCGGATCGGTGGTGACGGCGACGCTGGAGGGAACCCGTCCGATTCTGGTGGAGGCCCAGGCGCTGGTGACCTCGACCAGCTACGGTGTGCCGCAGCGCTCCGCGACGGGATTCGATTACAAGCGGCTCCAGATGCTGCTTGCGGTGCTGGAGAAGCGGCTGGGGCTCGGTCTGGGACAGTACGACGTGTTCGTGAACATCGCCGGCGGCGTGCGCGTGGATGACCCCGCGGTCGATCTTGCAGTGGCTGCGGCCATTGTCTCCAGCTTCCGCGACATTCCCGCCGATTCCCGGACGGTGATGGTGGGAGAGATAGGGCTGGGGGGCGAGATACGTGCGGTGGCGCAGATCGACCAGCGTATAGCCGAGGCGGCCAAGCTCGGATTTGAAACGTTCGTGCTTCCGGCCTCGAACCTCCGCAGGATCATGAAGCATGGCGATATCAGCCTTCGGGGCGTCTCCACGGTTGCGGAGGGGATCGACGGGGGGATATAAGGCCCCCGGTGTCGGAACGAAGCGCATCCGCGGGCTGCCGCAGCAACCCGGTTCGTGGCCGGTCGTCCGTCGTCCGTGGCAGGAGCGGTATACGTTGTTGCGCACCGGATGGAATCTTCGCGCGCGGTCGGAAGTCCCGCTCAGTCACCATACTCCCCGGTTTTTCATCGGCGGGAGCCACCGCATGCCATCAGCGATACCGCCGGTACCACGGCGCATTCAGACATTGTTACGATTGCGTCAGAATTATCTTCTGAAAAATTCCCCATCTTCCGTGGTATCTTCGTGCAAAGAATGGAATGGCCGAATGATTGACGGAATCGATCGCAAGATCATGACGATCCTTCAGGAGAACGCGAGAATCTCGAACATCGAGATTTCGCGGCAGGTGGGCATGGCCCCCTCCGCCACACTGGAGCGGCTGCGGAAACTGGAGGCTCAGGGGATAATACGGGCCTACAAGGCGCATCTCGATCCGGCCGCTATCGATCTGAGCCTGCTCGCGTTTGTGTTCATCAGAGCGAACGAGCGGTTCTCCGATCAGGATGTGGGGAATGCGCTGCTGAACATCCCCGAAGTGCAGGAGGTGCACCATATCGCCGGAGAGGACTGTTACCTGGTGAAGATCCGTGCGGCGAGCACGGAGGATCTGGGCCGGCTGCTCCGCGAGAGGATCGGCGCCATCGAAAGCGTGACATCCACGCGGACGACGATCGTGCTCTCCACGATGAAGGAAACGACGGATCTTCCCGTCGGCCTCGCCGGGCGGGGTGACGATGAGGAAGGTGGCGAGTGAAACCCCAGTGAATCCGACCCGATGAAACGACGAGCATTATCCCCGATGCACGACGAGCAGCACCTGGCAGGCGCCATCTGCCTTACGGCCGGCCGGCCGGTGCGGTTCGAGGCGCGTGGCGCCGGCTATGAGATTCTGGCGCTGGATGGAACGATATGGGTCACGATAGCGAACGACCCGCGCGACTACATCCTGGCGGCCGGCGCAGCGATGCGGCTGCCGGGGCGCGGATCGGTCGTGATCGAAACCATCACCCCGTTCGCGTGCATCCGGGTGACGGAGCATGTACGGGAGAGCAGGGTGCAGGGGAGCGCAGCGGCGGCTCCCGCGGAACGGATCGGCATCGAAGCATAACAAACAATTCAATCCCCGGAGCCCGGATGAACAGATGGCTGTTCCTGCTGGTGCTTGGCCTTCTCTGGGCCCCATCCTTCATTTTCATAAAGATCGGTCTGAAGGAGGGCATCCCGCCGATCACGCTGGCGACCGCGCGTATCACGCTTGCGGGCATCATCCTCTACGCCATCCTTCGCGCGCGGGGGGGGAGGCTGCCGGGGACATGGGAGATGTGGAGGAGGTTCGCCGTCATGGGCTTCTTCGCCACCGCTCTTCCGTTCGCGCTCTTCGCCATCGGCGAGCAGTTCGCCGCGAGCGCGCTTGCGGCGATCTTCAACGGAACCACGCCGATCGCCACGGCGGTGATCGCGCACTTCGCAATCGAGGATGAACGTCTGACGACATCGCGCTCGCTCGGGGTGCTCCTGGGCTTCGCCGGCATCCTCACGATCTTCCTTCCCGAACTGCTGGCTCATCCGCTCGGCGACTCAAGCGTGGGCGGACTTGTGGCGTTCGCCATCGCCGCGGTCAGCTACGGCGTCTCGATCGTCTATGGCCGCAAGCATCTCCGCGGCATCGCCCCGCTGGTGGCCCCCACGGCGCAGCTTATCGTAAGCTCCGCGCTGCTGATCCCCGCGGCGATTCTGATCGATCCCCCCATGACCAGGGTTCCCGGACCCGCCGGCATCGGCGCCGTGCTCTATCTGGCGGCCTGCGGCACCGCTCTGGCCTACTTCCTCTTCTACCGCCTGATCGATGTGGCGAACGCGACGTTTGCATCGCTCGTCACCTATTTCCTTCCGCCCGCCGGGGTCTTCCTGGGCGTCATCTTCCTGGACGAGCATATCGGCTGGAGCGCTGTCGCCGGATGTCTCCTGATAGTGATGGGGCTGCTGGTTGTCAACGGCATCGCCGGACGTCTTGGCCGGAGGCTCCGCCGTACCCCTATCCTTCCGGCTGAATAGCCCTTTCCAGCGTCCGGACTCTCCCGTCACACTACCCCGGTCCGAAGCATTTTCCGGCTCCGTTCAGGAGCGGGATAGACAATTGAATCTTTGGAATACGTGCAGATTTCCCGGTATTGCGGGCCATCGAGCTTTCCTGATATTTCTTTTTCCCCCGCCTTTTTTCCGCTTGACTGATATGGTCCGGCGCCGTATGTTTGTACCCAAAAGTTTGAGGGTATATTTACTGATCGGCTATGATGCTGACACAACGGCAACGGGAGATTCTCGACTTCATCGCCTCCTTCCAGAAACGCATGGGGAGGACTCCCACCGGGCCTGAGATCGCGGAGCATTTCGGTTTCAAGGACCCATCCCCGGCGTACCAGCATCTGAAGCTGATGGAGAAGAAGGGATACCTGGAATTGACAAAGGCGGGGAGGGGGCGGCCGATGGGGGTGCGGCTGACCGAGCTTGCGCAGAGGTTGTTCACGCCGTCGTGGGCGATGCTCGGCGCGATTCCGGCAGGTCCGATGTCGGAAGTTCTTACCGAGGTCAACAGACACATCCACAAGCTAGAAGATCTCATTCCCGATCTCCAGCCGGGGGATTACTTCCTCATGGTCAGCGGCGATTCGATGATCGACGCCGGTCTTGAACCGGGGCAGTATGTGATCGTCAGGCCCGGCATCGAGCCCCGCAACGGTGATATCTGTGCCGTGTGGGTGGATGGCGCCGGGGGGACGCTGAAGCGGGTCTTCTTCGAGGAGGAGCGGATCAGGCTCCAGCCCGCCAACAGAAATTATTCGGCAAGGAGTTATCCCGCCGAGCAGGTACAGGTGCAGGGGGTGGTGGTGGCCGCGCTGGCGATAGAGTCGTTCAAGCGGCGGACCTTCCGCAACGGTTGATAGATCAGGCCCGGAGCCACCCGTGGCGGCTGTGACGTGCCGGTGTGCACGACCGTCGCAATAAAGAGGGGGCTGCCGGAGCGGGAGCCGGCCGGTTCCATGCGGGACCGGGCATCCGGGATGATGGCGGCCGGAAGTCGCCGCCGGACGAGTACATGTTCATGCCGTGCCACCGCGGCATTGTTGGATGGCAGACCGGTCGGTCTGAATCCAGCGTGAGGAGGGAGCGAGGGGATCGCAGGGGGAAGGCCGTGGCCGCATATCTCCATGCCTGCCTGACCTTGGCATGCATGAGGATGTGAAGCGCCAGTGTCGCCCTGATCGGTTTACAGCTATCCAGAGTGTTTCACCATCACAACCGACAGGAGCCAACTAGGCGGCAGGGATGCGTCCCTGTCGCCTAGTTTGGTGCATCTGCCATGCAGAACGGGTATGGCCGTTCCTCCGTGGTGCATCGCGTGGATGCGCCCGCCAGAGAGAATTCCCACGCGCCGCCATTTTCCCATCCACTTCGCCGTGCCAGCTCCCGGAACCACGATCCATCCCGCCGCATCCTCGCGTTGTTGCATGGCAATTATATACTTAGCCATCCGTGATGTCCCCGCGCAAGCGTAACTGGGAGAGAAGAAGACGGCCCGCCGTCGTAGAGTGCGGCAGATGGTGTTTGGCACGCACCGTCACACCAGCACCGGGCACACGCATGGCGCTATACGGCGGGGTACGGATTCCGATATAACACGTGGGCTTGAAAGAAAGATCCGGCACGGTTTGTTCGTACCTTGGGAGAGAAAATCGGCTCACTTACAAAGCGTTGATAATCAATGGCGCCCGTGTCCAACAGATCAAGCGAAAAGCCGGAGAAATCAAAAATGCTTACTCGTTCTGAGAGGCCAGCGACGGGAAGAATCGGCCGGGGGAGTGCGAAGAGCGAGTGACGGTGGATATGGAACTCGGTCGAGGAGTTCTTGCAGTAGATTGCGAGGGGCAACCAGAGAAGATCAAAGATCGAAAAGCAAAGGGGAAGGTCATAGTCTGCTTAATGTACCTGCGATTCTTCATAAATTTACACGAAAACAGCAACTCCCATCGAGGAATGCAATGGCTGAGCGCACCATTACGATACAGTTGGCCGGGCTGCCGGACGATGACGGGTCCGTGCGGGCTGACGCACTGGCGGCTGAATTGAACGCCATTGTTGATGCGTTAGCTCACACGGAAAGTCTGCTTCTTGATGAGTCGCAGAAGAGATCCCGATGTGTTATAACACAGTTAAGCCTTAACAGTCCTGTCCGCATTGGATGCACATTATTGGATGGTGAACACGCTGAAGATACGATATCGAATTTCATGCGAAATATTGATAGTATTCAGAATCAGAACCATATCCCCGAGGAGTTTGATATGGAGATGGCCCAGATTTATATGCGGGTTGGGGAAAATTACGGCACCACTCTAACGGAAATTGGAATTCGTAACGGGCATGGTGAAGTCAGATTGAACGAGTTCTTCACTGTTACCTTGAAGAATGCCATTACTTCTCATAAGGCCAGGCTGGCATGCTCGGCATTCGGTTCGGTAAAGGGGCGCCTGGAGCAGGCGAATGTTCATGGGAAGCTGCGGTGCTGGATATATCCGTTTATCGGGCCATCATCTATCAGGTGCACCTTTGGCAGTGATTTATTGCCTGATATTGAAAAGGCTTTTAACAAGAAGGTCATTGTTCATGGATTAATGCACTATAAGCCTTGCAGGGAATTTGCCGAGGAGATGGAGATTTTCAAGGTGGAAATATTGCCGGAAGATGACCACCTGGCAACTATGGATGACGTGCGGGGTGCAGTATCGGATTAATAATCCGGCAATCCAAATGAGAGCTGCGCATATTATATGAAAAAACTGCCGACCGTTTACTGGGATTCCGGTGTCTTTATCGCATGGCTGAATCCACAGCAGCAGAATCGTACAACGGATGGCCCGGGCTTGTTCTTTTCAACAGTTGAACTCTATGGCACACGCTAGTGTAATACGGCGTATGCCCGCACGGGAAACGAGCCGAATCGCCGGATCTTCACGGGAACGGCGTGGAACCTGAAACCGCTGTCCGGGAGGGAGCCGAGATTGGTGAGATGTTCCACGATCGGTATGCCGGCCCCGAGCAGTATGGAGTGGACCGGGCGCTCCATATCGGCGGTGTCGTCGATGTTCAGCGAATCGATGCCGACCAGCACGGCCCCCGCGTCCGCAAGATGGCGCGCCGCCGACCGGGTGAGAAAGGGATGTCCCTCGAAATACGCATCAGTGCGCCAGTGGCGATCCCAGCCGGTATGCACCAGCACGGCGCGGCCGCGTATGTCGAGCCCGTGAAACGCAGTGTCGTCGATCGCCCGGCCGGCTCTGGTGTCCGAGTGTACGACGATGGCGTCGAGGTCGGCGAGCGATGCCAAGGGAAGCCCCGCCAGGTCCACTCCGTCCTCATAGCGATGGTACGGCGAATCGACATAGGTGCCGGTGTTCGCCGTCATCTCGATCTTCCCGATCTGAAACTCGACCCCCTCGGCATAGATTTCCCGCGATGCCGTCCGGCTCAGGTAATCGCAGATGATCGGTGCGGGAAGCCCCTTGTAGGTGATCATCCCCTCCTCCACCACATGACTTACATCGATCAGTCGCCCATTCCTGCTCATCAGTCACTCCTTTCGGCCATTGTTGATGTGTCATCACGGTTCACTGCCGGGATGCGGACCATCTGTTCCCGCTGCGCATCCCATCGCCATTCCATCCCATCATCCACATGAACGCCGCCGAGCCAGTAGTCGAATCCGCCGATGGCTGCCGCATCGACGTCGCCCGGGAGAACGCGCCGTCCCATCCCGGTCAGGCGGAACGTCGCGGAGCCGAAGGATTCCGGCGCGGGCGCGCGCATCCCATCATCCATCCCTTCCATCATCACCAGCGGCTGGCGCATGCCGGCGAGGATCATGAGGTCGTTCCGGAACTGGAGGTCGCCATACCCATAGAGCGGTTCGGCGGCGCTGAAGCGGCTGAAGAGCGTGGAGAAATCCATCGGTTCCGTTTCAAGCGCATGCAGCGCCAGGTTCTGGATGGCTCCGAGGCCATTGCCCGTTGATGGAAACCGCCGGAGATGCGCGGCCAGGGCCGGGGCAAGGAAGGGGAGCGGTGAAGTATCGGCGGCAAGCAGATCCTGGATCGGCGCCGGATCGGGGGATGTGTAGGAGCGCCAGGCACGTACGGCGAGGCCGAACTGATCCTGCGTTACCGGCTGCCGGCGCTCGAAGAGCGAGGCCATCTGTTCCGGCGCAAGCTGCCCCAGGCCGCGGAAACCGGGGATGCCGGGGAACCTGTCGATGCAGACGAGCGAGATCCTTCCATCCGCGATCTTCATGGCGGCAAGGCGGCCGAGGAGATAGATGAGGATCGTCTGGCAGAAGAGATCGTGCTCGAACCAGAGGACCACTTCATCGTGCGATCCCGCCCCTTCCAGCGCCGACTCCTGTTCCAGCAGCGAGCTCAGAGAGGCGGCCTCGTCGGCCCCGTAGGCCGCGGCGAGATGCGCCCCCCGTATGCGGCACCATTCGTCCGGACCGGCCTCCTGTGGAACCGGTCCGGCGACGAGCGCCTCGCGCCAGGGGAGGTATTCGCCGGGGAGTCCGGCGCGGCTCAGAACATGTGCGGCAGCGTCGCCATTGAGGATATGCAGCATACCATGCGGATGCGAAATGTCCGTGCCGGATGCGGGAGTTCGAGGGGATGCGGGACTGTTCCGGCAATGTTTCGCGGCAATATACCATGCCGCCGGGTGTACCCCCGGAACCGATGGATATTCGCACACATCTTTTCTGCGAATTCCGCCCGATCCTCCCGATCTTTGTCCCTTTCGTCCGGCAGCGGACTCTATCGCGGCCGCTCTATTGCAGAACAGGAGGATGATGCTCATGACGGATCTTCAGCAACGAATCGAACAGCTTTTCGCTATGGCGCCGGAGGAGATGCCGGTGGAGGAGGCTGCCTCCGCATTCTCCGCGCTGAAGAAGGAACTGAATGCCGGGCGTGTCCGGTCCGCCGAACCCGACGGGGCCGGCGGCTGGCGGGTGAACGGCTGGGTGAAGCAGGGCATTCTGCTCGGCTTCCGCGCTGGACGGCTTGCCGATGTCTCCACCGGGGGCTTCTCCTTCTTCGACAAGGAGAACCTGCCGATGCGTCGGCTGGCGCCGGAGGATGAGGTGCGGCTGGTGCCGGGGGGATCGGCCATCCGCGACGGCGCGTACGTTGCGCCCGGCGTCATCTGCATGCCGCCGATGTACATCAACATCGGCGCGTACGTGGACAGGGGAAGCATGGTCGATTCGCATGCGCTGGTCGGGACGTGCGCGCAGATAGGGCGCCGGGTTCACCTGAGCGCCGCGGCGCAGGTGGGTGGGGTGCTGGAGCCGGTGGGGGCGAATCCGGTGATCGTCGAGGATGATGTGATGATCGGCGGCAACTGCGGCGTGTATGAGGGAACCATCGTCCGGCGCCGCGCGGTGCTGGCCGCCGGCGTGGTCCTCACCGCCTCCGCGCGCGTGTATGATGTCGTCAACGGCCGGATGCTCTCGGCGGGGGACGGGCGGCCCCTGGAGATACCGGAGGGGGCGGTGGTGGTGAACGGCGCGCGCAGGATTGCGGGCGATTTCGCCGCCGGGCATGGGCTCTCCATCGCCACGCCGATCATCGTGAAGTATCGTGATGACCGCACCGATGCCCGCACCGCGCTGGAGACGGCGCTTCGATGATTCCGCGGCCGGATGTATTCATATCCCGCCGCGGTGGAATTTTTCCTGCGCATCCTCTTCTGCGGCACATGCCGTGCGGCTCTGATGCGTCATTGGTCGTTGTAACGCCCTCCCCGCCGGAACGTGAACAGACGAAGGTGCCGCTTGCCGCTTCCTCATGGTTTGCCGAAGTTGGAGGATCTTCCCGGGGAGCGGTCCGTATGGCAGGTTCCGGCGCGACGTGATGCGCCCGCCGCTCCATTCCGGACCGGAAGCCGCCGGTGTTCCCCATCCTCCGGATGACAATCCGATCACTATGATTTCAGATCCCCGATAGAGATGAACGAACATACTACCTCGCCGGAGCACGAGTCCGAGCAGAAGGGGGTGAGGCGTTCCTATGTCCGCTCCGCACTTGGCGTAAGCGCCATTGTCATACTCTTTGCACTGGTCGCCTTCACGCTGTACTTCATCGAAATCGCCAGCGGGCTCCCCTCGCTGGAGGAGCTGGAGAACCCGCGGGCGGACCTCTCCACGCGCATTCTGACGGCCGACGGCCAGCCGCTCGACCAGTTCTTCGTGCACAACCGCACATATATCCGGTACGATTCCATTCCGCGCGCCTTCGTGGAGGCGCTGATCGCGACGGAGGACCAGAAGTTCTACGATCACTGGGGGGTGAACCTGGAACGTATTCTGAAGGCGGTGGTGAAGAACGTGATGTCGATGAATCTGACGAAGGAGGGGGCCAGCACCATCACCCAGCAGCTTGCGCGCAATCTCTATCTCTCGCAGGAGGTGACCGTCAGCCGGAAGCTCCGCGAGCAGTTCACCGCCGTGCAGATCGAGCGCACCTATACGAAGAACGAGATCATGGAGATGTACGCCAACACGGTGTACTTCGGCCACGGCGCATATGGAATCCAGGTGGCCGCGGAGATCTATTTCGGCAAGCCCCCCATCGAGCTCACCATCGACGAATGCGCCTATCTGACGGGAGTGCTGAAGGCGCCGGAGAACTACGACGCAGACCAGCATTACGACCGTGCGATCGATCGCCGCAACACCGTGCTGGCGCTGATGATGCAGATGGGCTACATCAGCAGCCGCGAATTTGCGGAGTACAGCAGGAAGCCGATCACCTTCGTGAAGCGCAAGCGGCGGCAGGGAATAGCATCGCATTTCGTGGAGGCCCTGCGTCTCAGCCTGTCGAAGGAGCCCAAGCTCCAGGGCTACAACCTCTATCGCGACGGCCTGGTGATCTACACCACGCTGGACACGCGCATCCAAAAATATGCGAACGAGGCGGTGCGCGAGCATCTGAACGAATTCCAGCCGCAGTTCAACAAGACGTGGAGCTGGCGCGGCAGGGAGGGCCTGCTGAAGTCGATCGTCGCGAGGGCGGCGCGGGAGAGCGATGGGTATAAATCGGCGCTTACCGAGGAGGAGAAGGTGAAGGTGGTGCGGGAGCTGACGCAGAATCGTGAGTTCATCGACTCCGTGAAGAAGGAGGCGACGGAGATCGAGATAGGGTTCGTGGTGATCGAGCCGCGCACCGGATTCGTCCGCGCGATGGTCGGCGGCAGCGATATCACGTCGGGGCGCGGGCTGAATCATGTGACGCAGATACGCAGGCAGCCGGGGTCGGCGTTCAAGCCGGTGGTCTATGCCTCGGCGCTGGAACAGGGAATGAATCCCGGGTCGGCGATATCGGCAGGTCCGGTGTACTACCGGACCGCCAGCGGGGAGGTATGGAGCCCGAAGGGCGGCGGTGGCGGCGGCGTGGTGTCGCTGCGGAGCGCGCTGAAATATTCGATCAATACGGTTGCCGCGCGGCTGATTCTTGAAAAGACCTCTCCGGCGAAGGTGATCAAGCTTGCGAAGGAGATGGGCATCAAGTCGCCGATCCCGGAGTTCCCCTCCATCGCGCTCGGCACCGCCGAACTGACGCCGCTGGAGCTGACGGCTGCCTATGGCTCGTTTGTAAACGATGGCATCTTCGTGGAGCCGTCGCTGATCCTGAAGGTGGAGGACCGCTGGGGGCATGTCATCTACCAGGCGAAGCCGGTGATGCATGAGGCGATTTCGCCGAAGGTCGCCAGCCAGATGATCTCCATGATGCGCGGCGTCGTCGATGGCGGCACGGCCACCTCCATCCGCCGGTGGTTCAACTATCCGGCGGCCGGCAAGACGGGAACCACGCAGGATTTCGCCGACGCGTGGTTCGTCGGCTACACCCCCGAACTCGTGGCGGGCGTGTGGGTCGGATTCGACGATCACAGGATAAAGTTCACCGGATGGTACGGCCAGGGAGGCAAGGCGGCGGCACCGATCTGGGGACGCTTCATGGCGAAGGTCTACAAGGATGATCGCCTGCCGTACGACAAGCGGGAGTTCCCCGGCGAGCCGTCGCGATCGTACGACCGGCTTCCCTACGACTACGACCGCGAGCCGCTGGAGAACAGCGCTCCCCCCAGCGATGTGATGGGAACCAGCGCGGGAGGACCGGATGGCGCCGCCGAGGAGGGAGGGACCGAGATCGACGGGACGGCTCCCGAGAAACCGGACGTGCCGCCATCCGCCAGCGACGGGAAGGGAGATGTGCTTTCCGCGCCCGATCAGAACAAGAATTTCGGTGGCCAGAAAAAACAGTAGCCATGTGCATGGCATTGCGCAAAAGGCCCGGTGGAAATTCCGCCGGGCTTTTTTTTCCGATGCTCCGAATGTTGCGAATGCGTGTTCACGGAAATCGGCGTCCCTCGTGCGGCCGTGATGCCCCCGATGGTGATGGAGTGATGAGCCTGCTACACCATGTTGCATTCCATGCCCGGGGCGACTGCACGGCAGGGGTTGCGGGAACGAAAATGAGGGGCTATATTTGGACTTAGTCCAAATTAAACGACTGAATTTTTCGTTCACAAGCAGCTCAACACTTATGCGTACGCGTATACAGATGACATCCCTCCTCATGCTCGCGGCCGGCATCCTCGCCTCCTCCACAGCCGCCGCGCAGACTGTCGTCTCGACCGGACCCGGCTATGCAAACGAGGTCTACTACAGCCTGGAGAACGGCACGGTTCGTACCGAACCGCTGGCCTCCTGGGACATCGGCTTCCAGGTGGTGGGCTATTCCTCCTCGATCATCACGAACGGCGGAGCGGGTGTGATGCTTTATCATGTTCCCGGCAAGACGGCCGATGACTGGGCGGAAACGCTCGACACGACCGGGATGGACGAAAGCTGGGATCTGTGGCACAATTCCCCTGATACCTGGGATCTCGGCGCGTTCAACATGAACAGCGACTACTCGACGGGGAACTTCGGCTGGGGCGAGTACGACATGGTCACCCACATCGTTTCCGGAACTGCTCTGTACGTGATCGTGCTCCCCGACGGCGCCGCCAAGAAGATCATGATCGACGGGCTTTCCGGCGGGACGTATTCCTTCAGGTATGCCGATCTCGATGGTTCCAACGAGGTCGAGGCGTCGCTCGCAAAGAGCGAATTCGCCGGAAAGAACTTCGGATATTACTCGATCCGTGACGGAAAGACCGTAGATCACGAGCCGGTGGCCGTGGACTGGGATCTGGTGTTTGGCAAATACGTCGCCTTCCTCGGTCCGGACATGACGGTTCCGTATGGCGTCACGGGCGTCCGCTCGAATTCCGGTATCAGCGCCGTGCGCGTCAAGACCGGCACCCCCGCCACCGCCCCGGTTCCGAACCTTGAGGACTTCAACTCCAGCATCACGACCATCGGCTACGACTGGAAGTCGTTCACCGGAACCGAGTACAAGGTCAGCGACAGCCTTGTCTTCTTCGTGCGGAAGGACGTGGACGGCTCCATCTACCGTATCGTCTTCACCGGCTTCGGCGGCAGCTCCACCGGCGATTTCATGTTCAACCAGGAAGTGATCGGAGCGGCCTCCGTGAATGACGAGCGTGGCGGCACCGTCACCGCCGCCGTCCATCCCTCGGTTGCCGGCCGCGGCGCGATGGTCGATGTTGTCTACTCGCTGGATCATGCGGTTTCCGGCGCCCGTGCCGTGGTGCATGATCTCACCGGCCGCGTCCTTTCGTCGGTCGATCTCGATGGCGATGCCGGACTGCATCGCGCTGCGCTCTCCGCTCCGGAAACCGCCGGTCTCTACTTCGTGGTGATCGAGTGCGGGGGGCGGCGCGTGAGCCAGCGTCTGGTGGTGCGGTGATCGTGAATCTGAACTGAGTGATCGGCTGGTCATGGTCCCGGCGTGACGCGCCCGGTGGACCGCATCAATGCTGTGCATGACCGACCGATGAATTTCTCCCGGGGTTGCGCCGCCGTGCTACGGTGACGTATGCGGCGGCGCAACCCTCTCCCCGCCAGCCATGCCCGGCTGTCTCCATGAGGAAGCGCAGGGCGATCATGCGCGAGGAGATGCAACCCCGGAGAGAGAACTCCTTTCCATCGGCGAACAACTACTAACCATGCGGGGCATGGCCCGGCCGGAACACCGGAGAAGGCCATGCGGCGCCGGGCGCCGGCATCGGCTTCAACGCCTCGCGAATTTTCCTTCCCCGTCCGTTCATGAAGTTCATCCCGCGTACGCTGCTGCGCTGCCTGTTTCTCCTGATCGTGCTCTCTCCGGCATGGGGGCAGAGCCGCCTTCTGCTGCTCGACGTCACGACGGACGAGCCGGTTTCGGGAGCCACGGTCAGATTCCGGTCGCTCGACGGAGCCACCGCCGGCACCACGCTGGCGCGCCGTTCCGATATGCGCGGCATGGTCACCAGCCCCTTCCGCGGGCGTGCACTTCTCACCATCACTCACGTCGGCTACATGACCGCCAGCGATACTCTGGAGGCGGTGGGGGAGCATACCCTGCGGCTGCATCCGAAGCGGATAGAGCAGGCGCCGGTGGTGGTGACGGGACAGACGGTGCCGACGGCGTCGGACAGGTCGCTGGCGGCGGTGCGGGTCATCGACAGGGCGCAGATCGAATCCCGGTCGGCCACGACGCTGCGCGATCTGCTGATGAGCGAGGTCGGCCTGGGGCTTTCCAACGATCTCGTGCTCGGAACCAGCCTGAGCCTGCAGGGGCTTTCCGGACAGAATGTGAAGATCCTGGTCGATGGCGTTCCGGTGGTCGGCAGGATCGGCGGGGCGATCGATCTGGCGCAGGTCCCGCTTGCAAACGCCGAACAGGTGGAGATCGTGGAGGGGCCGATGTCGGTGCTCTACGGCACCGATGCGCTGGGAGGGGTGGTGAACATCATCACATCGCGGCGGACCCGTGGCGCGGTTTCGGGCTCGGCGCATGCGCTCTACGAATCCGTCGGCAACTACACCGCTGATATGCGTGCCGGGGTCTTCCTCGGTGATACGCGATTCTGGTTCTCCGGCGGGCGGACGCTCTTCACCGGGTTTGCGTCCCCCGATACATCGCGCGCCAAGCGCTGGAAGCCGCGGGAGATGACCACGTTCAACGCCGATATCACACAGTTCATCGGCTCCCACACCATCGGCGTCTCGGCGGATCTTATCGACGATTATATCCTGAACCGCGGGCTGCCGAGGCTTCCCTACGGGGAGACCGCCTTCGACGATGCCTACCGCACGCGCCGCACCTCGGCGCGGCTGCTGGCGCAGGGGATGCTGGATGAGGGGGCGTACGAATTCTCCGCCGCCTACTCCGAGTACGCCCGCCGCAAGAATACGTTTCTGAAGAATCTCGTCACGCTGGAGACCAAGCAGTCCGAAGTTCCCGGCGAGAATGACACCTCCACCGTCGGCACATGGAACGTCCGCGCCCGGATGAACGGCGGGCTCTCGTTCGCCCCGATGACGTGGGAGGGGGGGGCGGAGGCGACGATTGAGAAGATCGGCGGCGGACGTATCGAGGATGGAGAGAAGCATCAGGAGGATTACGCGCTCTACGGGCGTCTGGAGTACACTCCGGTGGCGTCGCTCAGCCTGCAGCCGGCGGTGCGCATCACGCACAATTCACGGTATCAGGCGCCGGTGGTGCCGTCGTTCCACGTCCGGTACGCCCCCGACAGCGCGCTGGTGGTGCGCGGCTCCTACGGCCGCGGGTTCCGGGCGCCGTCGCTGCGCGATCTCTATTTCCTCTTCATCGACATCAATCATAATATCCGCGGAAACACCGCGCTGCGCGCCGAGACATCGCACAATTTCAATGCGGGGGTCACATATACGCAGCGCGCGCCGGCGTGGCTGCTGGAGACGGAGGTGAGCGGATATTTCAATGATGTCCACGATCTGATAACGCTGGTCGCCGATTCCGGTGATCTCTATACCTATGGGAATATCGGCGATGTGCGCACGGTCGGCGGCCGCCTGAACTCCACCTTCCGCTGGGGGGAGGGGATGGCGCGGATCGGCGTGGCGCTTACCGGAACTTCGAGCGATCTCGCCGACCATGACGGCGTTCCCTCGTACATCGTTACGCCGGAGATCGGCGGCGAGGTGCACTGGCAGTTCATCGACGGCTTCGAGATCGCCGCCGATTATCGCTATACCGCAAGCATTTCGCAGTACGTCCTTGGCGCCGGCGATGTGATCGAGCGCCGCACCAGCGATGACTATCACATCCTGAATGCATCGGTCGCCTATCTGTTCCTCGGAGACCGGGTGAAGCTGCGCGGCGGCGTCCGCAATATCGCCGGCGTTACCGATGTGAACCTCGCCATCTCGTCGCAGACGCCGCACGGCGACGGGAGCTCCACCATGCCGGTGGCATGGGGACGGACATTCATCCTCGACCTTCAACTTCGTCTGCCATGATCGTGCGCCGCCTGTCCCTGCTGTTCATGTTGCTTGCCTGCATCACCGTTTTCGGCGGATGCATACCGGAGGAATCGCCGATCGCTCCGTACGATCGCGGGCCGATCCGCGAGGAGATGTTTTCCCTCGGCAGCGACTATGGCACACAGATCTATTTCGATCTGGATGCCGGCCAGGTGGTGCAGACGCTGCCGGTGACGGCCTGGGATCTCGGGCTTCGCTCCGATCCGGCCGGTTATCATATCATGCTGAACACTTCGGCGATCATGGCCGCGGCCGATCTCGGCCCGGTGAAGTTCGAGGATGTCTCATCGGTTGCCGGTGCGGTGTGGCGGTACGATCGTCCGGACGGCTCGTGGGATTCTACGGCGATCGATGTCTGGTGGCAGGAGGAGGGGGAGACGGCTGCGTCGCGGGGGCATGTCTATCTGATCGACCGCGGCTACCGGCCGGACGGGAAGCGCCGCGGTTATATGAAGCTTCAGGTGCTGGGAGCGGACGAACATTCCTACCGGCTGCGTTTCGCAAACCTCAACGGCTCGGGCGATAATACCGTCACGATCGAGCGGGACACGCTCCGGACGCTCACGGGATTTTCCTTCGACGATGGCGGGCACGCGATCGACGTGGAGCCGCCGAAGGATGCATGGGATATCGTCCTCACGCGCTATACGCATATCTTTTACGATCCGGAGTACATGCCCTACTCGGTGACCGGCGTGCTGCTGAATCGTGCGCGCACCGTCGCCGTGCTCGATACGGTCCACAGCTTCGAGGAAATTACGTCCGCCAATGTCGCCGATTACACATTCTCCGAGCATCGCGACGCCATCGGCTACGACTGGAAGTCGTACGATCTGGATGGAGGTAAGTACACGGTGTTTCCGTACTTCGTCTATGTCGTGCGCCGTCACGACGGCTTTACGTTCAAGCTGCGGTTCGTCGAATTCTACAACGACCAGGGCGAACGTGGATTCCCGCGCATGGAGTGGCAGAAACTGTAGAGATATGCTCTGATGACCGGACGGCATTATACGTCGGCCAGCGGCCTCCCCCCGCGTTTCACTATGGCGTCCTGACCACGGCCGGGAGCAGGTAGCGCTGTCGTGGCAGTCCGGTCCCGGTTCGTCGCCCGCGACAGGAGCGTTATGGGGGCGCCGGACGGGATCATTGTGTCAGGCGCTTTCGGGCGGGTGTGCCGGACCGTTTTCGTTATTTTTTCTCCCAGCCCTCCTCCATCCCCCGCGCCAGCAGGCATCGCTCCTCGATCCAGTACGGGCAGTCGGGGCAGTGGGGTGTGCGCAGCGGCAGTTCGCGCCGTCCGCTGTAGGTAAGCGCGCGAATATCATCCACGGCGCTTCGCAGCTCCTCGCCGATGCGCGTCGTCTCGAACCGGGAGAATGTAAAGCTCTGGGGCGCGTCGGGAAATTCGGTGAAGAGGATCGTCGCCTGTATCGAGCGCTGCTGCGGGTTGAGCGCCGATATCAGGTATGCGTAGAATCGGAGCTGCGGCAGATAGCCGCCGGCTGCGCGCTCCAGCTCTCCCTGTTCGATGCGACGCGTCTTGTACTGAAGCACCGAATATTCGCCATCCGCATTTTCGACGACTCTATCGATGACGCCGAGGAGAAATTCAGTGCCATACGGCATGCGCAGTTCATAATCTGCGTGTCCTCTGGCTCCGGCGGGAAAGAGAAGCGCCCGCGCGGTAGCGCTCGTACATATGCGCTGGAATGTCCCCAGCATGCGGGCGTGTATCCTTTCCCGTTCGTCCGGGAGCAGCGGCTCCAGCGCGATCGCCTCGTCGATGATCCGTTCCATCGCCGTGCGTCCGGCGTCGTCCCGCAGTATGGATGGGAGTCCGGTGGCGGGGTCGATCATCCCGTCGATGCGCAGAGCCGCACGCCGGAATATTCCCGCGAACGTGGTTCCATCGTCCACATCGCGCGTCTCGGGAAGCAGGTCGTACGCCGCTCCCAGTTCCTGCGGAATGCCGAGACGATAGTGCAGGTAGTATTTCGTCGGGCACTGGTTGTAGATCAGGAACTGGGTGGCGGAATAGATCTCCCCCTCGGCGCGCGCCGGGAGTTCGCCGATGCGCACCGCGTCGGAGCGGAAGGGAACGGGGGCGAGGGAGAAGGGATCGTAGCGGGGAAGATCTTCGATATCCAGATGGACGGCGATCTCCTGCTCCCACGGTTCCTCGTACTCGCCGGCCCCGTCCGAAGCAAGAAAACGCAGGCCGGGAGAATGCAGCCGCAGCACGGAGTTCTGCTCCGGGATTCCGCCGAGCGGCGCAATGGCCCACTCCAGCATGGTTCCGGCAGGAGGGCGGTTCCTGTCGTATTCGCCGGAGATGAGCAGCATGTCGCGCGCGCGCGTGAGCGATACATAGAACAGGCGGCTCTCCTCGGCGCGCTCCCGCTCGGATGCTCTCAATCCCATCAGCGCCGTCACCGCCGGGCGAAACTCGTCGTGGTTGAATTTCCAGTTCCAGGCGAATCCAAGTTCCTTGTCGAAGAAGGGCTCCGACGGGAGACGTGGGGGGGCATGGAGCGACGGCAGCACCACGATCGGGAATTCCAGCCCCTTCGCCGCGTGCATGGTCATCAGCCGGAGCGCATCGCGGCCGGTGTTGATGGGCGCCTCCCCCTCCAGTTCCTCAAGCTCCACCATCTCCGTGATACGCTCCACGAAGTCGAAAAGGTTGGTGAATCCCCGCGCTTCGTAATCGCGGGCCATTTCCAGAAGCTTGTCGATGTTCGCCAGGTTCTGCTCGCCCCGTTCGGCGCCTATCACGGCGCCGCGCAGGCCGGTCCGTTCGATGATTCTCTTCAGCAGCAGCGCCACCGGTATGCGCCCGGCCATTCGGCGGTCATCCTCGATGGTTTCCACCCCCCGCCGCAGGGCGTCATCGGCCTTTCCGGAGGCCACGCGCAGTTTCGCGCGCGACCAGAGTTCATGCCCGCCTCCGTTCTCCCGGAGCGTCAGGCGGAAAAGCTCCGCATCCGAAACGCCGAAGAAGGGGGAGCGGAGCACGCCGAGCAGCGCCATATCGTCGCGGGAGTTCAGCAGGGTGCGCAGGTAGTTCAGAACGTCGTAGATCTCCTGCGTCCGGTAGAAGCCGGTGCCGCCGTGGGTGACGAAAGGGACGCCGTATTTGCGAAGTGCCGCCTCGATCGCCGGGAAATGGGACCGTTTGCGGCAGAGGATGGCCATGTCGCCGAACCGGGCGGGTCGCGGGCGCTCCTCCCCTGCGCCGGGGGGCGTTTCCCAGACCACCTCCCGGCCGGTCGCGACGATTCCGAGCAGCCTCCGGGCGATCATTTCGGCCTCCGGGCACCAGGTCGGATCGCAGCGCTCCCCCTCGTCGCCGTTATCGCCGGGGGCGGGTTCAGGGGCGGCGATGATGAACTCCACGCGACCACCCCCCCCGGGGCGCCGGGCGCAGACCAGATCCTCGTACTCCACGCCGAACGGCGAACCGGGATTCAGCTGCAGGAGCGGCGCGCAGGCCGCATTCACGTAGGCACAGATGGAGGGGAGCAGGCGGAATGACGCGGCCAGCTTTATCACCCCGAGCATCTCGTCGCGCGACTCGGGCTCGATACGTTCATGCCGGAAGACCAGGGGATCGTCGGTTGTCCGGCGCTCGCGGTTGGCGATGCGGATCTCCTCGCTTGCCCGTGCGAATACCTCCACATCGGCGTTGCGGAAGCCATAGATCGACTGCTTTCTGTCGCCGACGATGCAGAGAAAGCCGTACGCCAGCCGATCCAGCAGCTCCCACGCGAGCGCGTACTGCAACTCGTTGGTATCCTGAAACTCGTCGATCATCAGATAGCGGAAACGCCGGGCGATGCGCTGGCGGCTCTCCTCATCGCGCAGCGCCCTCAGAAGCCGGAGCTGAAGATCCTCGAAGTCGAGCGCGTTGTAGCGGTCCTTGCGGCGGTCGTAGCGGTCGAGCGCATCGTGATAGATGCCGAGCAGCATCCGGCTGTCGTCCAGCAGGCGGGCGTGCAGTTCCGGGTTGCAGCTCGCATCGAAGAAGCGCGCGGCCCGTTTGAATGTCGCTCCCAGAATGGAGAGCGGGCCTTCGAGCATGATGAAGTCATCCCCCTTCAGATCGAACATGCGTTTGCGCGGTCCGCCGTCGGCGGTGAGGAGCAGATCGCGCAGCGTCCGCATGCGGGGGAGCAGTTCATCCGCCGAGCGGGCATCGCGTGCCGCCGCGAATGCGTCAAGCACCTCCGGCCTCTTTTCCTCCTGTACCATGTCGATCATCGCGGTGATGGCGGGAATCGTCTCCGCATTCAGGAGCATGCCGCGCACCACCGCATCGAGCCGGCGGCGCCAGCGTTCCAGCGTTTCCTCGCGCGGGAGCGCCAGCACGCCGGAGATTTCGCTGAAGTGGATGATCTCGCGATTGTTCAGCATCATCCGGAGTATCAGCTCCATCTTCTCGCGGCTGATCCTGCGCGCCAGATCGTAGGACCGGACGGCGTCGGGATGCGTGGAATCCGCAAGCGCCGTCTCGATAGCCTCCATCAGCGCATCCTCGCTCATCCGCCGCCGCTCGTAGCCGCTCACCACCGAGAAATTCGGCGGGACGTCGGTTTCGATCGGGAACTCCCGAAGCATCTGGGAGCAGAAGCCGTGGATGGTGGAAACGATGGCGGACGGGAATTTTTCGCGGGCGATCTTCAGCCGGCCCCAGTTTTCGCGATGATCGTCGTTGCTCAGCCGACGTTCCAGTTCGGCCGCGATCCTGCCGCGCAGTTCGGAGGCGGCCTTCTCCGTGAATGTGATGGCGGCGATATCATCCGGCCAGGCGCCGAACTGCTCCACGATATCGCAGTAGCGGCTGACGAGGACGCGGGTCTTGCCCGATCCTGCATTTGCCGTGATCGCGATGTGCCGCCAGGGATCGTGCGCCTTCTTCTGATCGAGCGTGAACTGATACATGGGGACAAAGGTACGGGGTGTTGGTGGTTGGTCGATAGTGGATGGATATAAGTGGTGCGCCCGGCCGTGCCTCGCTCCGGCTGGTTGCTGCCTCGCGTACGGTCTGTCAGCCTGATCCGTTGCCCGTGGCGGGAGTATTATTCTTCGATGTCGTTATTCGTTGCAGCGTGTGCTTTCCGCAGACAGCAGGGGGGAGCGTCTTCCCACAACCAGCCATCGCCGCAGCCGGCGCGTCCCCGTGTTACAATCATTCTCCTCATCGTGCCACTTCGGTGTTTATTCCCGTGGTTCCATGAAGTAACTTTGATCGCTATGGTTGAACGGAAATGCGTATACGATCCGCTGGTGGAGTTGATGGCCTACTATGCGGACAAGAAGAGCACGAGAGAACAGGTGGACACCTCCATGCTGACGGTGGAGGAACGGCTGAAGCGCCGCATCATCGACGGTGATCAGATCGGCATCGACGATGATCTGAATGAGGCGCTGAAGAGCCACGAGGCGCTCGCCATCATCAACGACATCCTGCTGGACGGGATGAAGGTGGTGGGGGAGCTGTTCGGTGCCGGGCAGATGCAGCTTCCATTCGTGCTGCAGTCCGCCGAGACGATGAAGCGTGCCGTGGCCTTCCTGGAGCCGTACATGGAACGGACGGACGATTCGGCCAAGGGAACGATGGTGCTGGCGACGGTGAAGGGGGATGTGCACGATATCGGCAAGAATCTGGTGGATATCATCCTCACGAACAACGGCTACAACGTCGTGAACCTGGGGATCAAGGTTCCGGTGGAGGCGATGCTGGAGGCGGCGCGCGAGCACAAGGCCCATGCCATCGGCATGAGCGGTCTGCTGGTGAAGAGCACGCTTGTCATGAAGGAGAATCTCCAGCTTATGAAGGGGAGGGGGATCGAGGTGCCGGTGATTCTCGGCGGCGCGGCGCTTACCCGGCGCTATGTGGAGGGGGATCTCCGCGGGATCTACGGCCCGAATGTGGCCTACGCGGGGGACGCCTTCGACGGGCTTCATTACATGGAGCAGATCGTCGCGGGGGGGAGAGTCGCCGACGGCGCCATGGCGATGAAAGGTAATGTTGCCGCCGATGGTGAGGATGTTTCGATAGAGGAGCAGGAGAGCCGCGATGCCTCCACTCCCCGTCGGCAGGCGGTGGAGCGCGGCACGGTGCGGATTCGCCTGGCGCTGGAGGATGAGCTGGAGCGGCTGGCGGAGATCATGGGGGTGATGGAGGAGGATCTCCGCGCCGCCGATCTCTCGGGGCTGATCGTCGCCGAACTGAACGAGCAGGTGGTCGGCGGCGGACATATTCGCAAGGGGGAGGAGGGCTCCCGCGAACTGACGAACATCGCGATGCTGCCGGAACAGTGGAAGGCCGGCGCCGGCATGGATCTGGTGCGGACGATGCGCCGCGCCGCGCGCGCGGAGAATCCCGATGCCGTGGTCTACGTCGTCTGCGATCCGAACGACGCCGAGCTTGCCCGATTCTACCGGACGCTCGGCTTCGATCAGGTGCCGGTGGACGATCCCCGTGCGGCGGTGGCGAACGACAAGATCGACTACTGCATCGAAACCTACGGCGTGCCCCCCGCGCTCTTCATCTCCAAGCCCGCCTCCCAGCTTTCCGATGCGGCCGGCTCCGCCCTGGCGGTCTCCATGCGGCTGCAGGAGGAGCAGACCCGCGGCGCGGATTTCCCGGTGAACGCCGAGGATTACGAGACCGATCGCGGCGTGCGTCGCCTGCGCGTGACCTCAGATGTGGATCGGAACATTCCCGTTCCCGCGCCTCCGTTCCTCGGCTCGCGCATCGTGGAGAACATCCGGCTGGAGAAGGTGTTCGAGTACGTCAATGAAGTGGCGCTGATCCGCGGACAGTGGCAGGTGAAGAAGGGAAAGCGGACCGCCGAGGAATACCGGCGCGAGCTGGACGATGTAGTGTATCCGAAGCTGGAGGAACTGAAGCTGCGTGCCAAGCGCGAGCGGCTGCTGGAGCCGAAGGTTATCTACGGCTACTTCCCCTGCCGTGCCGATTACAACAGCCTTGTGATCTACAGGCCGCAGGGGCTGACGGGGGATGCGCTGCTGAGCGAGTGGGATGCCGCGGATATGAGCGGCAGGGGGCTGGAGGAATGGATGCGCTACGAGTTCCCGCGCCAGTCGCATGGACGGCACCTCTGCATCGCCGATTTCTTCCGTCCCGTGGAAAGTGCGGAATTCGATGTGGTCGCCTTCCAGATCGTGACGATGGGGCGCCGGGCGAGCGAGTATTCGGCGGAACTGTTCGCCACGAACAATTATGCCGATTATCTCTACTTCCACGGCCTTTCCGTCGAGAGCGCGGAGGCGCTGGCGGAATACTGGCACCGGTCGATCCGTGTGGAACTCGGCATTGCCGGGGATGATGCCGGGGATATCCGCCGGCTCTTCTCGCAGGGATATCGCGGCAGCCGCTATTCCTTCGGCTATCCCGCCTGCCCGAATCTGGAGGACCAGGAGAAGCTCTTCCAGATGTTGCGTCCGGAGCGGATCGGCGTCACGCTGTCGGAGGAGTTCATGCTCGATCCGGAGCAGTCCACCAGCGCCGTCGTGGTGCATCATCCGGCCGCGAAGTACTTCAATGTGAGGGAGTAGATGGGCCTGCCGGATCTGGAACGCAACCTTCCTGCGCCGTAATCTTATGGAACCCCCGCACTGAAATATCATGCGGGGGTTTTTTATTGCCGATGCTCTTCTTCTTTGCGCTCTTTGCGCGAGGCATCCCCCCGGCAGCCGCAGAGAACCATCCACGGAAAAAAAATCTCCACCCTTTAAGACTCTTTTAAGTCCCGTGCATAGCATGGAGTACGTTCAATGCTCCGAGAGCCCGGAAGCCCGGCCCTCGAAACGATCAACGAACAACGGGATTGGAACACAATGGAAACGTTCATGGGTATTCGCTCGATCATAATGGCCGTCATCGGATTCATCATCTGTCTGGCGGTGGCGGGACTGGGATTGTATCTGCTGGACGGACGCCGCGAAGGTGCATTCCGGAAAAATCTGCGCCCGGCGGCTGCGTGATGAACGGCAGGCGCCACTGACAGTGTACAGCACTCCGGACCGGATTTACGATGGACATACGCAGCACACGCATGAACGGACCTCACGGAGTGCCAGCGGTCGGGGTGGTCGGTTCCGGCGGATCGCATTCCCGGGGGGGGCGGATCTGCCGGACCGGCCTGCCGACCATTACCGCGGGGAATCAGCCCGCGATGAACGGATTCGAGGCCCGTTCGGCTCCGATGGTGGTCGAAGGGCCGTGGCCGGGATAGACGCGGGTGTCGTCCGGGAGGGGCATGAGCCGCTCCGAGATGGAGCGGAGGAGCGTATCCCAGTCCCCCCCCGGAAGATCGGTGCGCCCCACCGAGCCCGCGAAGAGCGTATCACCCACGAAGATCGTTTTGTGCGCGGCATCGTACAGGCAGATGCCTCCCTCGGTATGACCGGGCGTGTGCATGATCTCGAAGCCGATGCCGCCAAGCGTGAACGTGTCGCCATCGCGAACATGGCGGTCCGGAGCGATCGCCTCGATGGTGAAAGGAAGCTGCCACACGGTATGTTTCATCGGGTCGGCCATCCGATATTCATCATCGGGATGAACGTAGACGAGCATTTCCGGATACCGGCGCTTCAACTCGGCGGCGTCGGCGGTATGATCCCAGTGGGTATGCGTCAGGATCAGCGCTTCAGGTGTGATTCCCTCCTTGTCGGCTGCGGCAATGATCCGCCCGGCCGACTGAAGCGGTGCGTCGATGATGAGTCCCTTCCGTGACTCGATATCCACGGCAAGATAGGCGTAGGTGGCCACGGGGCCGGATTCGAAGGCATGTATCTGCAGAGGCATGATGATGTCGGAATGCTGGAAGTAGCCGTTGGTTGTTGGTAGAGCGGATGAACCCGGGAACGTTCGTTCGACGGATGGCGGATCGGTCCTTTGCCGATACGGCAGCACATGGATTCGCTGCGTGCCGCCAGGCGCTTTCAATGCCGCATTCTGCCGAGCACCCTGCGCAGCGCCGAAGCTCCGCCTTCGATCTCCTCCGGAGTGGTGTAGCGGCTCAGCGAGAATCTGACCGCACCCTTTGCCTGCTCCGGGGGCAGTCCCATTGCGGAGAGAACATGGCTCGGCTGGATGCTCCCCGATGTGCACGCCGAGCCGTTCGATACCGCCACGCCCAGCAGGTCCATGCCGACGATCAGCCCTTCGCCGTCGAGCCGGGCGGCATCCTCGAATGTCACGTTTACGATGTTCGGCAGGGCGCCTTCAGCGGGGGTCACGAACCGGATACCGCCGATCTCGCGCAGCAGAGCGCGCAGCCGGGTGCCGAGTTCGCTCATCAGCGCCGTGCTCTTCTCCAGCCGGTCCATCGCCAGCGCCGCCGCCGTGTCGAATCCCACGACCAGCTCCACCGCCTCGGTGCCGCCGCGCCTATTCCGTTCCTGCGCCCCGCCGTGTATCAGCGGTTCCAGTTCCAGTTCCTTATGTACGTACAGGGCCCCGATCCCTTTCGGTCCATGAATCTTATGCGCGGAGATCGTGAGCATGTCGGCGCCAAGTTCGGCCACGGTGAAGGGAATCTTGCCGAACGTCTGCACGGCGTCGGTGTGGAAGACTGCTCCGGCGTCGTGCGCCAGCCGGGAAAGCTCAGCGATCGGATTGATCGTTCCGGTTTCGTTGTTGGCGTGCATCACGCTCACGAGCGGCCGCGGTTCCCGGGGAAGCCCCGCCAGTGCCGTGCCCAGCGCCTCAGGCGTGACCCGCCCGTCGCCATCCACCTCGATGTACCGCAGAGGGGCGCCCAGGCGCTCCAGAAACTCCGCCGGATGAAGCACGGCATGATGCTCGTTCCGCGCGATCACGATCGCCGGCCATTCCCCGCCGTCGGCGACGGCCTTCAGCGCATATCCCTTCAGCGCGTGGTTGTTCGATTCCGTTCCCCCCGAGGTGAATATCAGTTCCTTCGGTTCGGCGCCGAGCATTGCCGCTATCCGCTGGCGCGCATCCTCCAGCCGGACCCGTGCCTGCTGTCCCCCCACATGCACGGAGCTGGCATTTGCAAAGCTGCGCCCGCGCCAGAGCGCCATCTGTTCGGCAACTTCCGGCGCCAGGGGCGTGGTGGCGCTATTGTCGAGATAGATCATGGAAGTATGGTGCTGGGGGCCATTGCTGCGGGGCCGGTCAGTAGCTGGTAGTTAGTGGACAACAAATACTTTTGCCGGGAAGCTGTCGTGAATCGGTTGGAAAGGCTCCCGTCGTCATCGCCGGGAGCGAAGCGGCGAGGCGATCCCGGATCTGGTTCGTGGGCAGGCGGCACGCCCGGCTGCGTCTCGCTCTGGCTGGCGAGCCGTGGCGGTGCGCAGGAGGATCTTCCTGTCACTGCCAGCCATCCGCCAACCGCTCACTCTACAACAGATTAATGCTCTTGCGGCCGGGGAAGCCTTCCTGGATCGGGTGCCAGAACTGGATGGACTGCTCGCCGAGCATGTAGCAGAGGTAGACTTCATCGCCGTTGCGACGGATGCAGGGAAAATCGATCAGCCCGCGGTCGATATCCTTCAGAATCACCCCCTTTGTGTTCAATTCCTGGTAGAGCCGTATCAGTTCCTCCATCTGGTCGGGAAACGCCTTCAATCCATTTGCTCCAACGCCGCCGAAATGCCGGTGCATACGAATGTCGTAGCCTCTGGCGTCGAGCTGCCGTTTCAGGTCGCGCATCCTTGTGGCGATCCTGACGACATCGGGGAGCATCTGCTCCGCCTCGGCCAGCGTGAAGTGGATGGAGTGGTAATACTGCATAATCGGAATATCCTGCTCCGCTGATTGCAAACGTTCGACGAACTTACGGCCGGTGCGCCGTTCTCTCCAAACCAGCGGGAGCGGGCGTGCGCGCCTGCATGGGCGGTCCCGTCCATCTTCGCAGGATGCGCCCGATGAACGTTCCCGGCTCGCTGCCCGATAAAAAAAATATCGAGCCGCAGCATATGGATGGTGCGGCCCGACCGACGGTGACAGCGAAGTTGTTTGAATTGACCCGTCGTTACCTTTCGGCTCCGGCATGTACGGATTCATCCTGCGCGATCACGAACTGCGCGCGTGCCATCGCCGCGAACCGCGATGAGCTGTAATCGCGCGTAAGCCGTTCGTAGTATTTCTGTGCCTGCGCCACCTCCCTGTTCGTGTAGGCTACTGTCAGTCCGTCGTACAGCAGCATCGAGATCACGTCGGGATCGGCATGTCCGTCGATCACCTGCTCCACATAGCTGTGATAGATGGAATCGGCCTCGCCCGTACGCTCGATGGTCAGCATGATGAGTCGTGGGTTGATGGACCACAGTGGCGAGGCGGGTGCGATCATCGCCAGCGCCTGCCGTGCGATCTCCGGCTGAAGATCCCTTGCGCCGCCAAGCGTTCCGAGATCGAGATAGCTGATCATCAGCAGCGACCGGGTAAGGGAGTCATCAGCACGATCGATTCGCGCCGCCAGACGGGAGAGATCGCGTTTCCAGGAGTGGGAGAATTCACTGATCGATCGCCCGGCGCGTCGGTTGTCCGCAAGCGCCCGCTGGTATGTGTCGCGGCGTTGCTCGATGCCGGCGTAGATCGTCGCCACACGCTCCATCGCCGAATCCGAAAAGACCGCCGTCGCCGCCGCATCCGAGGTGACAAGCTGCGTGGAATCGAACACGATCGTGACGCGGCCGTCATATGCCGCGGCCACTGAACGATAGCCGCCGATGCTGTCGAAACGATAGGTTCCGGCTCCCGGAGCGCCCACCGCCCCGATCTCCGTCAGCCCGAGGAACTGATATGCGACCGAATCGGCGGTGGTCTGGATCTCCGCAAGGTAGCATCCGCCTGAATCTCGCTGCAGCAGGGTTCCGCTGCCGTACTCGAAATTGTTGAAGTCGCCGATCACCCGCACGCTGTCGAAGCTTCTGCGATAGTCGTGGGGACGGAGCTGTACAGTGATTTCCGCATCCGTGGTATCATCCAGCAATGCCCCCACTGTATACGGCTGATGTCCGGTGCCGAAGTACCTGAGCAGCACGAATCCCCGTTCCCCCGTAGCTATCCTGTAGCTTCCGTCCCCGGCCGCCTCCACCGTCATTACCGGTTCGAGCCGGTGCGGATGCGTGAGGCTGACATTGGCCCGCGCCATCGGCATCCCATCCTGGTCGAGCACCCTGCCGGAGATCACCGTCTGCTGCGCAACGAGCGCCGGCGCCGCGAATGCAGCCATCGCCATCATCATGAAACATCGTATCCGGTTTCCCATCATCGTCCCTTTCAACATCGTTGGCTCTACGTTCGTGCTGTGCAGTTATTCCAGTTCGATGGAGATTGCGCCGGCATTATGCGACGCCCGTCATCTCTTCCGGAAGAATTGCCTGCACATAGGATGCCAAACCGGAAATGTGCTGTTCCCGGCGTTTTTTCGGGGATTTGATATGCCAGGTCCGGTGCTCCGGAGGAGCGGATTGAATGATTGGCGAATGTGATGGAAGCGAGGGGGTGCCGGTGTGGCGGTGGGGGCGTATCAGCTCCGGCCGCCGTCCCCGATCGCCTCCAGATAGAGCCGGACGGTCCGGGCGAGGCCGAATTCGAGCGCATCGGCGATCAGGGCGTGGCCGATGGATACCTCCGCGACATCCGGAACCGTCGCCAGAAACGGGGGAAGATTGTCGCGATTGAGATCGTGGCCGGCATTGATGCCCAGGCCGAGATCGGATGCCCGCCGCGCCGCGGCGGCATATCTCTCCATCTCACCCTCCCGGGTTCCCGCGGCGAACGCGGTTGCATAGGGCTCCGTGTACAGTTCGATGCGGTCGGCGCCGGTCGCGGCGGCAAGATCCATCGATGACACGACGGGGTCCATGAAGAGGCTGACGCGACAGCCGAGATCGTGCAGTTCGTCGATCACCGGCCGCAGGCGCACGGCATCCTTTTCCAGATCCCATCCCTGGTTGCTGGTGAATACCTCCGGCGTATCAGGAACCAGGGTGCACTGCGTGGGGCGAATCGCCCTGGCAAACTGCATGTATTCATGGAAGGGATTCCCCTCGATGTTGTACTCGGCCTTCGAAAAGGAGCGCAGCAGATCGGCGAGTGCATGCACGTCCGCCGGCCGGATGTGGCGCTGGTCCGGGCGCGGATGCACGGTGATACCGTGGGCGCCCGACTCCAGGCAGATCCGCGCGGCGCGTGTTACGTCGGGAACATTGATCGTGCGGGTGTTGCGGAGGGTGGCGATCTTGTTGACGTTGACGCTGAGCTTTGTCATACCAGTGCTATCGAGGATTTCCTGTGTCGCGGGGAGCGGAGGAACTCCGGCCACGGCGGCAATATACGTAAAGGGGCGATCCTGTTCGGATCGCCCCCTTGCATCATTCGGTCGTTGACGACCTGACGTGAACTACGCGTTACCGCGTGATGGTCATCATACGTCCTATCGTCTGGCCGTTTACCGTCAGACGATAGTAATAGGTGCCGCTGGCCAGATCGCGAATGTCGAGGCGCAGCGTACGTTCGCCTGCGGGACGAACGCCGTTCTCCAGCACGCGCACCAGATGTCCGGCGGCATCGTACAGGCCGAACTCCACGTTCGTTCCCTTCACCAGGCTGTAGGTGATCTCGACGATGTCCCGCGCCGGGTTCGGCACGCTCTGGTACAGCGTCACACCCGCTACACTTGTCGCCGTCTCCACACCGCTCACGCTCAACCCATCCTCCGGATGCTCCAGTCCGTTCCGCACCGCGTCGCGATCGCTCACGCCACGACCCGGTATCGACGGATCGTCGTCATCCGGATTCTTCGTCTTGAACGCCGTTCCGCTCAGCAACACCTGGCCCG